>Ga0157376_10001574_pt1 | contig 15078 bp, 8 predicted proteins | sample M45metaG_FD_121801 | JGI IMG/M metagenome (GOLD analysis project Ga0157376, IMG submission 121801) | Miscanthus rhizosphere microbial communities from Kellogg Biological Station, Michigan, USA - M4-5 metaG | ecosystem: Host-associated > Plants > Roots > Rhizosphere > Soil | place: USA: Michigan... | reverse complement strand
GCCGCCGGAGAAGCGCGCGCAGGTGGTGCTCATCGGCGATAACTATGGTGAGGCGGGGGCGATGGAGTTTTACGGGCCCAAGCTCGGGCTACCGCGCGTCGTGAGCGCGGCGGGGAGCTATTGGTTTTTCGGGCCGGGTGAGAAGCCGGGGACGGTCGTGATCTCCCTGGGTGTGACGAGGGAAGACCTGGAGAGGCTCTTCGGCACCGTGACGCCGGCGGGGCGCGTGCTCAACGAGTGGGGCGTGCCGGAGGAGCGGGACGTGTCGATTTACGTGGGAGAGAATCCGAAGGCGACGCTACAGCAGGTGTGGCCGCGGCTCGCTGGAAGAAACTAGCCGCACTCCACTAATTCGCGTTCGCCGCTCCGCTCGCGAGTCGTTCGAATTTCGGATTCCCGCGCAGCGGCGCGAAGTTGGGATCGATCCTGAGCCATTGCGGCGAGAGCAGATACGGCTCGCGCAGCAGGATCTCGAGCTCGCCCAGCGCTTTCTCCGGCTCGCCAACTGCGATGTAGATACGGACGAGCTGATGCCGGTAGTACGCCGTCGTGACATCGTTGATTGGCGCATTGGCGACTGAAATCTCTCCTTCCTTGATCGCCTCGGCCTTCCGCCCGAGATACGCGAGCATGAGCCCCACGAGCACGTGCCGCTGGGCGTCGCCGGGGAGAGACTCGAGCTGCCGCTGAAAACCTGCACGAGCAGTGTCCGCGTACGCCTTCATGCGCGTCGAGTCACCGCGAAAGCGATACTGCTGGGCAAAGACGATCGCCCGAAGCGCTTGATCATTGTCGAACGCATCGAGACCGAGAGTGAAGAGCAACCGTTGCTGCGCACTATCGAGAACCCATCCCAGATCTAGATACGTCGCGTTGTACGCCACGAGGGTCGCCTGGTCGACGGAGCCGGTCGTCGGATGCAGCACGGCTCTTGCTCGCCCGAGGTCTCCCTGCATCAGCCAAAGCATGAGTTGGCCCTGGATGGCGGCCAGATTCTCTGGGGCCAGGCTGAGTGAGCGCTCGAGCGCGGCCTTCGCCTCCGGGTAGCGGCGCTGGCGCAATTGGATATCGCCGAGCGCAGCGAACACGGTGGCTGATCGCGGATCGAGACTCGCCGCCTTATTGAGGTGCGCAGTCGCCAGGTCCCACTGCCCGAGATCTGCCTCACTGTCGCTCGCTCGCCGAATCAGCATCACGTTCGAAGGCTCACGCGCGAGTCCCTTGCGGAGCAAATTGAGCGTGCTGGCCGGATCGGTGCGAATGAAGCGCAGGTAATTGGCTCGTCCCGCGAGTGCCTCAGGTAACTGCGGTGCGAGCTCGAGTGCGTGTGTCGTGATACGATCGGCGGAGTCCGCGAGCGCCGGACTTGGAGTGCCATTGGTGTAGTCGAGCGACAGTATGTCGCCCAGATTGGCCCACGCGAGCGAAAAAGTGGAGTCGAGGGAAATTGCCCGCCGCAGCTCGGCCTCTATGCGATGCAGATTTGCAGGACTCGGACCCCTCGTCAGTATGTCGAGGGCATGGAGGTATGCGTCGTAGGCGTCGAGGTTGGCCGTCGGCTTCTCGGCCAGCGATTTCGTCGCGGAGGGGCTCAGCGCGATCTGCAGCTCGTGCGCGACCTTGCCGGCGATGTCCGCCTGCACCTGAAAGACGTCCGTGAGCGGCGCGTCGAATGGTTGCTGCCACTTGTCGGCCGCAGTGGTGACGTCGACGAGCTCCGGACTCACTTGCACGCGATTCGCACCACTGGCGCCGCGCGCCCAATGCACACGACCGATGAGCAAGTAGCGAACGCTGAGCTCTTGGCCGATCTGCTGCGGAGACTTGGACGAGTTGCGATACTGAGCGGAGCTCGCTGAGCCGATGACCTCGATGCCGGGAAGCCCAGTGAGCTTTCCGCGTACCGCATCCGTCACACCTGCCGCGAAGTACGCATCGCTCGTGTCGCCGACGTTCTCGAATGGAAGCACAGCGAGGCGCACGATTCCCGGCGCGCCCATCCCGTCGCGCGACTTCGAGCGCCACGCAAACAGCAGCCCGCCGCCCACGAAAATGCCGAGGATGAGTGCGAGCGCGGTCGTCGGCACGCGGCGCTTCCCCGGCTCGCGCGCTACCGGCGCGGACGCTGCAGCCGTTCCCGTGAACGCGCTCCGCTCCGCCGCCTCGAGCGCGTGCGAGAACTCGGCCGCCGTCGCCCACCGGTCGGCGGGCACGCGCTGCAACGCCTTCTGCAGCACACTGTCCACGCCCTGCGGCACTGACGCGCGATGCGACCGCACGGACGGCGCATCGCTCGTCATCATCTTCGCGATCATCGCCTGCGTGGTCGGCGCGGTGAACGGCGGCTCGCCGGCGAGCATCTCGTAGCACACCACCGCGAGCGAGTAGATGTCGCTGCGCGAGCCCAGATCGCGCTCGCCGCTCGCCTGCTCGGGACTCATGTATTGCGGCGTGCCGACGGCGAGCCCGGTCTGCGTGAGGCCCCCTCCCCCCGAGGTATCGGCGCCGAGCGCGCGCGCGATCCCGAAGTCGGCGAGCAGCGCATCGCCGCGCTTCGTGAGCAGGAGATTCTCCGGCTTGATGTCGCGGTGGACCACACCCTTTTCGTGCGCGTAGTCGAGCGCGCTCGCGATCTCGCGCGTGATGCGGAGCGCCTCGTCGATCGGGAGCTGCTTGTCGCGGCGGAGATGCTCGCGCAGCGTCTCTCCTTCGACGTAGGGCATTGTGAACCAGAGCTGCCCGTCCGCCGTCTCGCCGGAATCGAGCACGGTGAGAATGTGCGGATGCGAGAGCGTAGCCGCGAAGCCGATTTCGCGGCGAAAACGTTCGGGGCCGAGCGAAGCGGCGAGGTCGGGGTGGAGCACCTTGAGCGCAACATCGCGCCCGTGCTTCTGGTCGGTGGCAAGAAAGACCGTGGCCATCCCACCGCGACCGAGCTCGCGCCGGAGCTTGTATTGTGTACCGAGCGACGCCTGCAACTGGTCGAAAAGCGGTGTCGACACGCGTCAGCGCTCCCCAGGCAAAGTACGGGGGCCAATCTATGATATGCTCAGCTGGTGCGCGAGACGTCTGGCCACGGATTGTTCTTTGTATTCTTCGTAGATGACTTCCTCGCCCGTCTGCGACTGGACGCCCCTCATGCCTCACGATGGCCTTCGCATCGTTCCCTATCGCGCCGAGCACGCGGATGCGTTTCGCGACCTGAATCTCGCCTGGATCCGGAAGCACTTCGTGGTCGAGGATCGCGACGCGCGCGACCTCGGCGATCCCGAGACGTACATCCTCGGGCCGGGCGGCTACATCTTCATGGCCGAGCTAAATGGCGAGTGCGTGGGGACCTGCGCGCTGATGAAGGAAGGCGAGGGGCTCTTCGAGCTCGCGAAGATGACGGTGTCCGAATCGGTGCGCGGGCTGGGCGTGGGGCGTGCGCTCGGCGAGGCGGCGATCGCGCACGCGCGGGCGATCGGCGCGCGGAGGGTCGAGCTGCTCACGAACTCAGCGCTCGTGCCTGCGATCACCCTCTATCACGCCCTCGGCTTCGTCGACTCTCCACTCGGCGACACCGAGTACGTGCGCGCGGACGTGCACATGGTTCTCGACCTGGCGTAGCGCGCGCCGAGCCGCGGCTACACGAGATTCTCGATCTGCCGCAGATGATTGACGTCGTGGCCGGCCATCGTCTCCACGATCGTGCGGAAGGTCATGTCGCCGCGCTCGGGATGCCGCACCATTTTCGATTCCGCCGCGGGGCCCACTGCGCGGATGAAGAGCATGTTCCAGCGGCGGAGCGACGCAAAGGTGTCGAGCGCGTCATGCGCATCGAGCTTCGGGTAGGCGGAGGACCACGCCTCCTGATCGAACGGCTGGATGTGGTGAAGCTTCTCCGCGATCGTCTGCCGAAGTCGAAACCCGAAAGCGATCTCGCAGTCGGCGAGGTGACAGAGGATGTCGCGGATGCTCCACTTCCCGGGCGCGGGTGCGTCCGTGAGCTTCGCGGTATCGCAGTGGTGAACGAGCCGCGACAGGGTGACGGGGGTCGTGTCGAGGACGTCGTGGGGACGCGCGTCGCCGAGGAATTTTGCGTAAGGGTTGAGCGCTGTGGCGGGTGCGGACATTTCGAGTGTTCTCCTGGGAAGGCGGGTAATTGAAGCCGCGGGGCGAGTCGCCGTCAAGCACCCTCACAAATTCGCGATGGCGCGCTGTCAGTACCATGATGTATGCTCCAGAGTCGCCCATTGGGCGGCGCATCTACCGCTCGCGATCAGGAGCAGCACATGTGTGTTCGAAAGCTCCAATCCGCCCTGCCCGATCTCATCGGCCGCACGATCAAACACGTCGTCTACTGCGAGCACGACCGTCGCTCGCAGGTCTTTCTTTATTTCACGGACGGCACGTACTACGAGTTTTATGGCACTAGCCTTTGCGGCATACGTCATCTCGACAAGGGTGGGCTCGAGGTCTCGAGTCCGTGCGGCTACATCCCGGTGCACGGCAGGTTGGAGGTGATCGACGCGAACCACGCGACGTTCGTGGAGCGCCCGCCATGCGAGGCGGCAACGAATGACGCGTCGCGTTAATATCTGAATGGCGAGACTGCGCGTTGTGATCGGGCACGATCCGGAGTTGCTGCTGCGTGCGGCGGCCGATGGATTCCTCACGCCGCGACGCGCGACCGCTCAGGATCCCTTCCCCACCGTTCCGTATCTGCTCGCGCTTCGCCAGGGCGGGCTTCGCGATGACGTGATCGCGATGGCTTCGGATGCGCAGGTGAAGGGGTGGTTCGATCCTCCGCTGTGCATCTTTCACGAGCTCTCCCGTTGGCTTGGTGCGCCCGCTCGGCGAATGCTCGGAGAGTTCGAGCGCCTGGTGATTCTCTCGAGGATCGTGGCCGATGATGCAAGCGGCGTGTTCAGCACGCTCGCACACTGCGACGCCTTCATCGCGCCAATCGATCGCCTCTTCGGCGAGCTGATCTCGGAAGGGGTGACTGGAGAGGCTTTCTCGCTCGCACTCGAATCGCGCGCAGATCGCGACGACTTCGCGCGGCGGCGCGACGCGAGCCTCGGGGCGGCCTACACGTCGTATCTCGCCGAGCTCGCGAGGTTGGGTAAGGCGGATGGGCGCGAGGAGTGGATCCACTGCGCGACATCGATTAGCGTCGACGACGGAGCGCTCGCGTCCGCGCTCGGCGGACGCAGAGAGCTCCGCATCTTCGGCTTGCAGGATCTTCGTCGCGGGTGGCTCCATCTGATTCGGGCACTCGCGCACTCGAAGCCGCTCGACCTCGTGACGTTGTACACGTCGGTCGAGCTGCCGCTCGGCGATCTGCCGTGCGAGATCGAGCGTATGCCGGAGCAGGCGCCGCATCCCGCACCACGGCTGTTCGAGCGTGAGCGAGCGCAGGATAAGGTCGGCGAGGCGTCGCTCGTCATCGCGCCCGATGTGGATCGCGAAATGGATCGGCTGGCACTCGACATTCGCGCCCTTGTGGATGCTGGGGTGCCGCCGCATCGGATCGCCGTTGTCGCGCGCGAGGCGAGGCCGAATCTCGATCGAGCGCTCGTGTCGCTCGCGAAGGTCGGCGTGCCCGCCAGGGCGCGCAGACGCGTCGATCTCACCGCGGTCCCGGTAGTGCGCGCGCTCACGACGCTACTGTCCGCGGCGGCGGACGGTTGGACGCGCCGCGGGCTCGTGGAGCTCGGGCGACAGCCATACATCGATTGCGGGCTGGATACGGAAGTCGTGAACGCGATCGGCTTCAAGCGGCTCGTGACAGGACTCGGCGAGTGGTCGCGTGCGCTCGACGATCTCGAGCGTGACGCGCGTCGCTTCGAGATGGACGATGCGCCGGAGCGTCACGGGAAGTCGCTCCCCAGCGCGACGCGCATCGCGGAGGCGCGCGCGAAGTTCGCGCGCTTCGAGGCGGATGCGCGCGCGCTCGATGAGTCGAGGTCGCTGCGAGGCTGGCTCGATTGGCTCGCCTCGTTCCTGAGCGAGGATCCGTGGAAGATTCGCGCGGCGGCGAGCGAGGTGATCGAGGGGCGATACGAAATCGTGCGCCTCGACCTGGCTGGATGGACATCGATCGCATCGGTCGTACAACAGTGGCGCGATGCGATCATCGAGCACGACGACGACCCGCGCGAGATGAGTATTGCGCAGTTCAATGCGCGGCTCAAGGGAATCCTTTCGGGCGACGTGCCGCTCTGGACGCCGGAGCATCGCGGCGTGCAGGTGCTCGAAGCACTTGCGGCCGCGTATCGCTCGTTCGACTACGTCTTTCTCGCGGGAATGAAAGCGGGCGCCTTTCCGAAGAGAGCGCCCACGTCGCCGGTGCTCAACGAGGCGGAGCGCGATGCGCTCGCGGCGGCCGGGCTACCGCTGGATCGACGCGAGGTGTGGGATCAGCGTGAGCGGGAGCTGTTCCGCATTCTGGTCGCGGGAGCGCGCAAGAGCTTCGCGATGTCGTACGCGCGGCTCGATGACGCGGGCCGCGAAGTAATCGGCTCGGCGTTCGTCGAGGAGTTGATCGATGTCTCGACGGTGACACAACGCCCTATCGAAGCATCGCAGGTTGTGTTGCCCAAGATGTCGCTCTACCGCACGGCAGGCGGACCACAGCAGGCACTGCACGCGGCCGCGATCGAGCGCGAGCGTTTGAGGGGAGTGAGGAGTCCCCACAACGGCAGCATCGACGCGCCGGACCTCACTGCGTGGCTGGAAACGGAGTTCGGCAACGAACGGCTCTGGAGTCCGTCACAGCTCGAAGAGTTCGCGAAGTGTCCCTGGGCGTACTTCTCGAAACGCCTGCTTCGCATCGAGAAACTCGAAGACGTAAACGAGGACATCGACGCCGCCACTCGAGGCACACTGCTGCACGCGGCGCTCAAGGAGTTTTACGACAGCGCCAGCGTGCGCGTTGGTGGCGCCGTCTTTCTTCGTGAATCCGACAGAGCGTGGGCGCGGGAGCTCGCAAAGACATCGATCGCAGCTGCCATCGCCTCCTATCCGGACAAGGGCCGCCTTGGGCATCCCGCACTGCGCGAGGCAAAGCGCGCGGAGCTCGAGCGCATCATCGTCGCCTTTCTCGAGTGGGAGATCCAGCTGCACGAGGACATGCTCGATCCGAAGACGAAAAAGGTCAACGCGCCGAAAATGATACGCTCGGCCGTGGAGAGCCACGAGCTCGCCTTCACCGACATGATTTACGAGCACGACGGCGTGCGCATTCGCTATCGCGGGTCGATCGATCGAGTCGAGGTCTCAGTCGACGAGCGCGCGGAGGGCGTCGATTACATCGTTGCCGCGGACTACAAGTCGTCCAAAAGCGCGACACCGGGTGCAGGGCGAAACGCGGCGTGGGAGGAAGGCGTGGTGCTGCAGGTTCCACTCTATGCGTACGCCCTTTCACAGTTGCGCCCCACCTCGGAGATCGCGCGCGCCGGTTACCTCACGCTCAAGAATCCCGAGCCGGTGCAAACGCTCGACCTCGTGAAGATCGACAAGAAATCGCAGGAAGTGAGTCCGCAGCCAGGTGAGCAGGACAAGTGGACCGCCGCGCTGCATGCTGCAATCGATCACGTGAAGCGCGCGCGGCGCGGTGACTTTCCCGCGGGCCCTCCTGGGAAGTGCACGTGCCCGCCATGGTGTCACGGCCGCGACATCTGCCGCATCCCCGGCGGACCGGTGTCTTCGTGAGCGCCGAACCCGCGACCGAGCCGATTCCGCAGCCCACTCCCGAACAGTGGAGAGCGATCTGCGTCACGAACCGGCATCTGCTCGTGGCCGCAGGCGCTGGAACCGGCAAGACGTTCACCGTCGTCTCGCACATCCTCTATCTGCTCGGCGTTGAGATGTGCGGCTCCGTCCATGCGCCGCCGCTCGCTCTCGCCGACATCGCCGCGATCACGTACACGAACAAGGCGGCAGCGGAGCTGAAGGAGAAGCTTCGCGACCGCCTGCGTCTGGCGGGGCGTCGCGAGGATGCATACGCCGTGGACAGCGCGCGCGTCGGCACCATCCACAGCTTCTGCGGCGACATCCTCCGGGAGTTCGCGCTGCGCGGATCGTTTGCGCCCGGGCTCACCCTCCTCGATGACTCGGAGAGCCGGGTGCTGCGCGCCGAGTGTGTGCGCGATGCGCTGTTGCAAGCATTGGAGAGCGATGGCGGATCGCCGGCGAGCATCGATGGGCTCGCATCGCTGCTAGGCGAGCACTCCGTGTCCGACGTCGAGAAATGGACGAGCGCGCTGCTCGCGCAGGGAGATCATCTGCGCGCGATCATCGCGAGTGCCTCGGCGCTCCCCGCGCGCGAGCGGTCGCTGGTCGCCCTCGCACAGCGCGCGCACGCCCTCTTCGCGGCCCGCATGCGCGATCGCGGCGAGATGGACTTTGATCGCATGATCACATGGACGCGCGATCTCATCCGCGACAACGAGGCGGTGCGCAGTTCGCTGCAACGCCGTATTCGTGTGCTGATCATCGACGAGTTCCAGGATGTCGATCCCGTTCAGCGCGAGATTGCGTACCTCCTCGGCGATCCCGCGAGCGCGCGCACCGACACGACGCGCCTCGTGCTCGTCGGCGATCCGAAGCAGAGCATCTACAGCTTCAGGAGAGCGGACGTGCGCGGATGGCGCGCGGTCGAGTGCGACTTCGGCGACAAGGGGCTCGGCGAAGTCGTTCCGATTTCAGAGAGTCGGCGAAGCGTGCCGGCGGTGCTCGGCTTCGTCGACCACGCCGTGGGTGCGCTGCTCAACGAGCCAACGGGCGAGTCCGATGCGCTGCGTGATTTCGAAGTGTCGTACGCGAGCGTGACTCCGACGCGATCCGACCATGAGCACGGAACGGCGGTGGAAATCTTCACCGTACCCGGCACGGACGATGGGTGCACGCAGAAGGTGGACTTCGTTCGCGCGAGCGAGGCGCAGGCGGTCGCGCTGCGCGCCCGAGAGCTGCACGATGACGGTGTACAGTGGAATGAGATGGCCGTGCTCCTGAGCGGATGGGGGGCTGCCGGAGAGTACGAGGGCGCGCTGCGGGCCGCCGGCATTCCGACGTACACGCTGCGAAGCGAGGGATTCTACGAATGTCGCGAAATCATCGACCTCATCGTGGCACTCGAGGCCATTCGCACGCCCACCGACGATCGCGCGCTCCTGGGCTTTCTTCGCAGCCCCTTCGCCGGCGTCACCGATGAGACGCTGCTGCGCCTCGCGAATCAGCTTCCGTCGCCGATCTGGCCCGGGCTGCTCGCCGCCGGCGAGTTGCACATTCCAAATGAAGAGGAGAGCGGCATTCTTGCGACCGCAGTGTCGCTGCTTCGCCGCCTGTCGTCGCTTCGCGATCGCATATCCACCGCCGCTCTGCTCGGCGAGCTGCTGGACGAAAGCGCTTACCTCGCGCACCACCTGCTGCTCGGCGAACCGGGGAAGCAGGCGATCGCGAACGTGCGCAAGTTCGTGACGATCGCGGAGTCGTCGCCCGATTCGAGCCTCGGCGGATTTCTGGAGATCGTCGAGAGTGCGCGCGAGCTCGGTGTGAAAGAGGGAAGCGCGCGGTTGTACGGAGAGAACGACGACGTGCTGACGATCACATCCATTCACAGCGCCAAGGGACTCGAGTGGAAGGTCGTGTTCTGGTGCGACCTCGTGCGCGAGAACATGAATCGCTCGTCGGGGCTGCTGATTGCCGGCACCACCATCTCGATTGATGCACGCGATGGCGGAGACGACGCCGGCGGCGACGAGAACGGCGACGATGCGACGACGGAGGCAAACGGCGATCGCGAGCGCATTGCCGCAACGCTCCGCGACGAGCGCGACGCCGAGACCAAGCGCATGTGGTACGTCGCTGCGACGCGGGCGAGAGACAGGCTCATCGTGTGCATTCCCGCCGGAAGTCCAAAGAACGCCAGAGACAAGGCACGCAAGCGCGCTGCGGCCGGATTGCCCCCGGATCGCGCTTTCAAACGCGCGTCAGATGCAATGAAGCGGATCTTCCCCGCGCTCGGCGCGACGGGCTCCGAACGTTACACATCGGGCGACGGCCGCGCATACGAGGCGCTCGTGCGCACGCTTCCCTTGCTCGGAACTGACAAGGACGAAGATGTCGCCGAGGAAGCGATGACGGCATCGCTCCCGCCGCTCGATGCGAGCGTGCTGCAGCCTCCCGCAATCCCGATCGATGCGATCGCAGGCTTTCGGCGACACTCGGCCACCGAGCTGCTGACGCTCGAGCGATGCGCGAAGCGGCGATGGTTCAAGTACGTCATCGGCTTGCGTGAGCCCGCAATACCGGTGAGTGAGACCGCGGGCGAGTTGAACGCGATCGCACGCGGACTCATCGTGCACGAGGTGCTCGAGAAACTCCGCGAGGACGCGGAGCTGGACGCGCTGCTCGAGGATGCCATCGAGCGACACGACCCGGATGCGCCGCCGGCCGAATCCATGGAAGGCGCACGACAGCGCGCGTCGATCAGCGGGGAGCTCCGCGCGGTGCTTGAGCAGGAGGAATACCGAGCGGTGTCCGCGGTTGCGGGTGCGCGTCGCGAGCTCGGCTTCCTTCACATCGTTGCGCCGGGAGTGCATGTCGAGGGGAAGATCGACCTCGTGGCGCCGTCGCCCGACGGCTATCACGTCGTCGACGTGAAAACCGGCAAGTGCGATCCCGATGTAGCCGCGAGGAAGGCCGAGCAGTACGGAATTCAGGAAGCGGTGTACGTGCGCGCGCTCGAGGAGATCGCCGGAGCGCCCGTGGCGCACTTCGGATTTCAGTTCAGCGCGATTCCGCAGGAAGTCGGCGAATCAATCTCGAACGAAGTGCGGGCGCGTCTCGCACAGCGGTTCGATGCGGCGCTCGGAGAGTTGGCACTCGATCCGCCGACGCTCGCGAAGAGCGCGCGCGACTGTCGCTACTGCGGATATCACTCGGCGGGTTGGTGCAAGGGTGTTTCAGCGCTCGCGGTCACGGCCATCGAGCCCGTGGTGCGCGGCTAGCGCCTCACCCGCCCCCACAAATTCTCATCCCCGTCGGCGCCATGAGCGCCACGAACCGCGCATCCTTGCGCAACGCGTCGTACGTCGGATCGCACGCGAGCCCGTTCCAGTCCGGCTCCGCCTCGTGTCGCGCGACGCTTCGCCCGATCCACACGAGCGCCGAGTCGGTCTGCCCAAACGCGAGAAGTGCGTGCGCCATGTCGAGCGCCGGGACGCTCCCCGCGCTCTGATCTTTGCGCATCTCCGCGAGCAGCGCATCCGCATCCTTCTTGCGTCCCGCGCGCACATAAGCCCAGATCGCGGCGCTCCGCACGCCGAGGCCGTTTCGCGCCACGCGCAGCGCGCGATCGGCCGCGCGCGCTGCACTGTCCGCGTGTCCGCCGAGCATCTCGGCCTCGATCAAGGTCACGTACAATCCGCTGAAGGTCGAGTCGATCGCCAGCCCCTTGCTCGCCGCGGCCGCCGCCTCGCCGTACTTGCGCGCATCGAGCAGCGTGCGGCTCAGCGTCTGGTTCGTCACCGCCGTGAGCGGGTCCAGCGCCTGCGCCATCTTCGCGTGCCCCACCGCCTCCTCCACCTCTCCCATGCCGAGCAGCAGCTCCGCGTGCCAGAGGTGCACGGTGGGATTCGATGGATCGAGTGACACGCTGCGATCGAGCTCGCGCTCCGCGTCGGCCCAGCGCCACTGGTGCACGCGCACATCGCCGAGCGCGAGGTGCGCATCCGCAAGCGCCGGATCGAGCGCGATCGCGCGCAACGCATGCGCCTCGGCCAGCGGTATCACGGAATCAGCCGGCGCTCCGCCGTAGTCGGGAAGCAGATCGTACGACATCGCGAGCGCCGCATGCGCGCGCGCGAAGGTCGAATCGGCTGCGATCGCCTGCTGGAAAAAGCCGATCGCCTTCCAGAGCGAGGGCGCACCGCCCCAGCCAAAATAGTGTCTCCCCTGCAGAAAGAGGTCGTACGCCGAGAGATCGCTCGTGCCGCGCGGCGCGCGCGCAACGGCGAGTCGCGCACTCTCCGCCGTGTCGTGCGCGGTGCCGGCGAGCGTAGGATAGAGCGCCGCGGTAATCGAGTGCGTCAGCTCATCCTGCACCTGAAACACGTCCTTCAACTCGCGCTCGTACGAGTCGCTCCACACCGCCAATCCGCTCGCGGTGTTCACGAGCTGCGCCGTCACGCGCAGGCGTCCACCTTCGCGGCGCACGCTCCCTTCGAGCACGTTGCCCACGTGGAGCGTCTTCCCCACGTGCTGCGCGCCCACCGTCTGATCGCGAAAGGTGAACGCCGAGCTGCGCGCCGCGACCTTGAGCCCGGGCACGCGCGCGAGCGCCGTCGTCAGCTCGTCCGCCATTCCGTCGGCGAAGTACTCGGTCGCCGTATCCTTCCCGACGTTCGCGAACGGGAGCACCGCCACCGAGTGCGGTGCGATGTCGCCGTCGGAGCTCATGCCCACCATGCTCGCCATCCCTGCGTCGTCCTTCCCCCGCCTCGCCGATGCCACGATCACGACGGCAATGACGACGGCCGCCGCAGCCGCAACGCCCCACGCTGGCACGCGCGATTTCTTTTTCGCCGGCTCGAACGGCAGCATCGAACCGCTCGTCGTCATCACGCCATCGAGCACGGAGAGCACCGCCTCCGCCGTCTGCGGCCGATCTGCCGGGCGCTTCTCGAGGAGCTTCGTGACAAGGGCCGCGAGCACCGGCGGCGTTGCGGGGCGCCGCGTGCCAACAGGCGTCGCCGTCTCCTGCGCGTGCGCCGCTAACGTCGCCTGGGCATTACGTCCCCCGAATGGCGGCGAGCCCGTGAGCATCTCGTACGCCATCGCGCCGAGCGCGTACAGATCCGCGCGTCCATCCATCGTTGGATCGGCGGCCGCCTGCTCCGGTGCCATGTAGGCCGGCGTGCCGAGCGCCATGCCGAGTGACGTGCTCGCCGTCCCCGCGGCCATTGTCGATGCCGAGAGCGCCTTCGCGACACCGAAGTCCGCGACGAGCGCGTGTTGTCGCGACAACAGCACGTTCTCGGGCTTGATGTCGCGATGCACCACGCCGTGCTCGTGCGCGTAGGCGAGCGCGCCGGTGACGTCGCGCAGCAGGCGGAGGACGTCGACGAGCGGCAGCTCGCCCTCGCGCGTCAGCCGCGCGCGCAGCGACTCGCCGTCGATGAACGGCATCGTATAGTAGGGAAGCCCGTCCGTCTCTCCGGCTGTGAGCAGCGGCACAATGTGCGGATGCTGAAGCCGCGCCGACATCGCGATCTCGCGCCGGAAGCGCTCGACGGACACTGCGTGCGCGAGCTCTGGGGGCAGGACCTTCACGACGACGGTGCGGCCGAGCGTCTTCTCGGTCGCAACGAAGACGCGCGACATTCCTCCGCCACCCAGCTCACGCTCGATGGCGTAGTTTTCGCCGAGCGAGGCTTCTAGCTGCTGTTTGAGCTGCTCGGATTCCACTAGTGGAGGAAATCTGAAGTGTGGTTAGCACCGAGGGGGTCGATGCGCCGCGCTGGGAAGACGCGCGGAGGAGGTATAGCAGCGCTATGGCGACGATGCGAAACGCTCCCAGCGCGGATGCAGCGGCCGCCGAATGCATTCATCATTTCAGATTCCCTCCACTAACCCGCTCCGAAAAGGTTCCGCACCGGTGAAGATAGAGAGGCGGGACCACCGGAGCCAGCCGAGTGTATCACTTGTTCACTAGCTGCTTCGCTCCAGCAGGGCCACAAGGGAGCCCACGCACTATTACAGGAATTCGTAAACCAGGCGGAATTCGTATGACTAAACTCTTCGGACTTTTCGCGATCGCCCTCACCCTTCCCGCCGCGGCGCTGGCCCAGCGCGGGGGGAACGACGGACAGCACCAGGACAACGGCAACCGCGACTCCAATAAGGGACGCGTCGAATCTCACGATAATCGCGGCAAAGGCGGCAATCACGATCATCGCGGCAACGGCGTGGATCGCGGGCGCTCGAACGACCGCGCGCATCAGCGCGACAACGGATCGCGAGACCATCGCGATCGCTCGTACAGCAACCGTCCGGCGCATCACGAGGAGACTCGCGTCGAAACGCGAAACAACTCCGGGTGGCAGCGCGGCAACGACGGCAAGCCTGCCTATCGCATCGACCAGCACGGCTACCGCGGCGGCGATCGTCCTGATCGCGCGCGTTACCATAACGATCATGACTATCGCACTGAGCGCGGCTATGGCCGGCCGGGTTACTACGGGAGCTACCGCTATCGCGGCCGCTTCTCGCATGACTATATCGGACCGCGCCACGTGTGGCGGCTCGAAGGCGGTGGGCGCGATCGCTTCTTCTTCCGCGGCCACTACTTTCGCGTAGCGGCGTACGACTATCCACACGCATCCGGCTGGTATTGGGATCGCGACAACGTGATCATCTATGACGATCCCGATAACGTGGGGTGCTACCTTGCCTTCAACACGAGGCTCGGCACCTACATCCACGTGTCGTTCGACGGCGGATTCTAAGACAGGTTGCAGGTAGGTCGGTCGACGACGGGACTCGCGCATGCGGGTCCCGTCGTCGCATCAAGAGTTCTTTGTCATTCTGACGCTGCGGCTGTGAACGGTGCGCACACAACGTGCGTTGTAGAGAGAGAGAGCACAGAAGGCTGAATCCGTCAACCAAAGAATCACATGACAACTCTCTTTCGATCGCTGTGCATCGTCGCTCTTGCTCCGGCCGTTGCGCTGGCGCAGGGGGGACAACAGCAGCATCAGGCTCCGCATCCGGAGGCCCGGCACGCGCCGGCGTCACACGCGCCGCCGCGGCAGGAGGTCGGTGGGGGACACATCCCGTCGCACGGCCCAGCGCCCGTGCACACAGCACCGCCCGTGCACAATGCGCCACCCGGGCATGCGACTTATCGGGACCACCCCGATCACCCCGAAGCGCCGCACGTGCACGTCACGAACAACGTGTGGATCGGGCATGGAAGTGGACACGGAGATCCGCACTACCATCTCGATCATCCGTGGGCGCACGGGCGCTTCACCGGGCCCATTGGTGCGCAGCACGTCTGGCGGCTCGGCGGAGGCGCGCGCGATCGTT
>Ga0157376_10001571_pt1 | contig 15085 bp, 21 predicted proteins | sample M45metaG_FD_121801 | JGI IMG/M metagenome (GOLD analysis project Ga0157376, IMG submission 121801) | Miscanthus rhizosphere microbial communities from Kellogg Biological Station, Michigan, USA - M4-5 metaG | ecosystem: Host-associated > Plants > Roots > Rhizosphere > Soil | place: USA: Michigan... | reverse complement strand
GTCCAACCGATCTTCGCGCCCCAAAAAATTTCGGGCCGAGCGCGCGAGCGCGACCAACGCGTCGTGAAACGCGGGCGGCGTCGCGTTCGCCGCGCGACGTTGGACACGCGGCCGGCCGGCGCTGGCACCGGTGTTCACCCCCGCGCCGACCACACCCACGCCCGGGATGTCACGCCAGTCGAGCGCCACCGGTTCCACACCCACGGCGTACAGCCAGGTCAGCTTGCGGGCGGGGTGACCGTACGCGGACTGACACACGGCGGTCGACATCCCGGCGTCACCCAGCGCTTGGGTCCACCCGCCCAACGTCGGGACAGGTAGCCCGTACCGTGACCAGGCGATCGAGTAGGCGGGATGTTCGAGCACCCCGCCGTACCGGCGCACGGCGGCCAGGGCAGCGGCGAACGTGCCGCCGTCGTCCCCGATCATCCGGCCCCACCGAGCCTGGTTCACCGACGCCAGCTGACACCAGGTGTTGCACGGCGGGTGCGCGACGACCGGCCACGGCCCGGGATACAGGCGGGCGTCGCGGTCCACGTCCCACACGTCGATGTCGTCGTGCCCCGAGTACACCCCGTCGCCCATCACGTACAGCGCGGCGATCACGCCACCACCACCGACGACCCGGAGCCGGGCGTCAGTCCCCGGCCACGGCGGGCCGACACGGCCTGACCGCGCCGACTGTTACACGAACGGCAGCAAGCGACCAGGTTCGTCGGGTCGAGCCGAGCTCCGCCATCGACCAGCGCGGTGACGTGGTCGACGGTGTCGGCGTACCCGCAACACCAGCGACACACCCTGCCGTCACGCTCGAGCACGACCAGGCGCAGCCGTTGCCATGCCGCGTCGTACCCGCGGCGGGTAGCCGAACCCTTCACGACTCAGGTCCGAAGATCACGCCGGGTACCTCATCTCGCCGTCCACGAAGCACCGATCCCAGCCGGTCGGCTTGCCGTCGTCCCACGCCTCCCACGCTGCGACCGCAGCGCCCATCGTCGGCATTCAATAGAACTCGATGCCGGGGGTGTCTTCGTTGGCGATGCAGACCCGGCCGCGCCCGAACGTCAGCGGCATGACGACCAGCCAGGTGCCCGCCTCCTCGTCCAGCGGACGGGCCAGCGGATACTGCTTCCACCACGTGTCAGGTCCGAAGATCACGCCACTCACACGCCCTCGACCACGGCGCAGCGGATCACGCAGCCGCACGGCAGGATCTCGTCGGGCGGGATGTCGCTCATCGCCCAATCCTTACTCGCAAGATCACGCCGGTTTCGGGGGTCACATTCCGGTGCGGTGGCGTGCTCGGTAGCCGCGCATCTTGTCGGCGTGGCGTTCGGGGTTGGCGTGTTGGTACACCGACGCGGCCCACCACCGACCGCGCCCGGTCGGGGTGGCGATCCCGTCCACGTTCAACCGTGAGGCGATCCGCTGCCATGAGTAGCCCGACGCCCGTAGCTGGTTGATCTGCGGGCGTGCGGTGCTCGGCGGGCGGGCGACCGATCCCGTCAGGTACTCGCCGGGGAGCGGTAGTTGCTCCATACCATGGAATGGTAGGCGAACACTTGTCCCGAATCATTGGACCGGCCGATCGCGCCAGCGCAGCATGACGGCAAGCGCGGCGTCGTTCGTATCAATTCGACTCTGACAATCGGTGCAACGCCATTTGGCAGGGGGGCAGAGTTGTCCACAGGCGCAAGCGCGTTCTTCTATGTCTTCTTCTATGTCTTCTTCGGGTCGCGCTGGCGCGACCGGTCTGTCGCGCTGGCGCGACCGGTCTGTCGCGCTGGCGCGACCGGTCACCCGTCGCGCTGGCGCGACGGGTGTGGACAACCTGAAGTCGATCAGGCGGTACAGATTGGGGCGGCGACCGCCGCCCGGCGTGACGGCGAGCACCCCGGCCGCGCAGAGTTCTTCAACGGCACGCCAGACGGTGCCGCGATGCACACCGGCTTCGGCGGCGAGCCGTGCCCAACTGGGGTAGGCGACGCCTTCGATGTCGGCGTGCCCACCGATCAGGTTGTAGATCAGGCGGGCCGTCGTCCCGAGGTCGTCGGGCAGACACCGGGTCAGTTCGCGGATCGTCTGCCAGTCGGTGACGTACGGGGCGTTCATGACGTGGCCCTGACGGCGGCGGCGTTGCGGTTGAGCAGGTCGACCAGCTGGGCGCCGAGCCGTTCTAGCTCGTCGGCTTCTAGGAACCGGCGGGCGGCGAGGGCGTTGCCGTGGGCCCGGTCGACGGCGGCGCGGGCGGCGTCGATCGTGGCGACGTCGTCGGCGGCCAGGAACGGGAGCAGTAGTTGCGTCGTGTCAGTGGTTGCGGGGGGTGTTCGGGGTACGGTTCGGTCCGTTGGCATGGGTCCGAATTCCTTTCATGCAGTTGGGGATCGTCGACGGTGCCGACGAACCAGCCAAGGTGCGCTAACACCCTGGTTGGAGCGCACGGTAGCGGGCGCGCGGTGCTTGTTCGGGGCATCGTGCGCCCGCTCCGGCCGGCGGGGTCGTTTGGTGACATAAGTCTGGTTATGGGCGCAGCAAACACACCATCTGAGCAGGGGTGATGCGCCGGATCGGACATAACGCGCCGCGGATCGGGGCGCCGTTCGGCTGGGTGAGGGTCGGGGCGTCAGGGCCGCGGGGTCCGGGCGGGACGGGCGCACGATCGGTCGAAGAACCGCCGACCGTAGCCGACAGTTGACCGTCCATTTACCAGCGGACGCGCAACGCCCCCCGCCGCGCAAGCCCTTGGCGACGGGGGGCGTTGTACGGGGCGTTATGGATCCGTGGTTTGTGGTCCGACGGGGTGACGTCCCTGGTTGTAGCCGGAACGCTACACCGGGGGTGTGACATCGTCAGGGACGTCGACCGGCTTCGGCGGCGGCCGGCGTCGGCGGCCGGGGCGCACGACCAGTTCGTTCACCGCGACGTAGACGATCAGGGTCACCGCGGTGCACACTTCGGCGGCGGTCAGGGTCTTGATCACGTCGAACGCCATCAGCATCGTGATCGTCGCCTGACTCAGACCGTAGAAAATCCAGACCCAGAGGGTCGCGTCGTTGCGGTAGGCGCGGTGGCGCGGGTCGAGCTGGTCGACGTCCACCGCGGTCACGTCACAGGATTTTGATCGTCAGGATCACCGCACACACGGCGGTGATGATGTTGGCGATCGTGTTCAGCGAAATCTGTTCCACGGTTCATCCTTCCTTGTTGGCGAAGTCGGTGAACGTGACGTCTTCGACGGTGATCGCCGGCCCGTACTTCGCGTCGAACGCGGCGAACGATCCGCCGTCGAGCCCGGTGACCTTGCCGTCGCCGTAGACCAACGCCGGTTGCCCGGTCGTCTTGTTGATGATGATGAACGCCATGTCGTCCTCGTCTGCTGGTTCGGGGGTGGGGGTGGGCGGGGTCGGTTCGGGGGTGTCGCCGGCGCGGACGTCAGCGCGAAACAGGTCCATCTGCCACGACGCGGACCCGGCGGCGTACATGCTCTGGCCGGCCGGGTCGATCTTGCGCCCGGGCGCCCATTCGAAATGGGCGCGGACCAGGTCCGCCGGGATGTCGTACGCGGCGGACAGACCGGCACACAAGGCGGTGTAGGCGACCTGTTGGACATACGGCCACGGTTCACCGGTGCCACCGTTCGCCGCTTCGATCCCAATCGCATGGGTGTTCATCTCGTCGTCTGGGCAGCCGTCCGGCCACGGCGCCGACCCCGACCCGTTGGTGTTCGTCGCCCCCGCGGCGACCACCCACACTTCACCGGTGCGCGACAGGTACAGGTTGGCCAGGGGTGCGTTTTCGCTCCCGGTGGCGATGTAGGCGACGTCGCCGTCAGGGTCCGACCCCGGCCCCGACGCGGTGTGATGGGCCATGACATGGGTCGGGCGGCCCTGGTCGTACCCGCCGGAACCGCGGGCGCGGCGCTCCCACCCATCGACAATGTGGACGACCAGCCCGGCCGTACGGCACACGTCGACCAGATCGGTCAGATACCGGCTACCCATCGCCGGCGACCTGGTCGGTCAGGGCGGTCAACAGGCGCACGATGTCGGCGCGTCGAGCTCGGCGGCGGTCGGGGTCAGGTTCCCGGCCGATGGCGTCGAGCGCCTGACCGATGACAAACAGGCGCGTCGGGTACGGGTCCGACGCGTCGTAGGCGTCTTCGGGGTCGACGTCACCGAACCCGTTCACGGCGTGTCGGCCGGCCACGACGCCTGTACGGCGGCGAGAATCATCCCGTCAGTGATCACCGACTCATCACCGCCCGGGTTCGGGTTGTCGCCGGCCAGCGCAGATTCGTACTCGGCTTCGGTGTTCAACGCGACCGGCCAGATCAGTTGGACGCCTTCGGCCGGGTTGTCGATCACCGTCGCGGCGTAGGCGGTGTCGGCCACCGCCGGGTTGTTGCGGGCTTCCTGTTGGACTGAGGCGACGGTGCGGTTGATCAACGCCTGATCGATCGATGCGGCGTGGAGACTGTTGAAGCTCATGAGGTTGGTCCTTGCTAGTAGGCGAGTCGGAAAACGCTGACGATGCATTGCGCGAAGAACGCGACGCCGACGTTCATCACGTCAAACGTGACGTAGGCGCCCGGGTTGAGGGTGGTGATGCCGGTCGCGGTCAGGGTGGTGACCCCCGCGGGGGATCGGGAGTACGCGAGCAACGTCTGGACGCTCTCACTGATCGTCAGGTCAACCGTGTTCCCGAACGCGGACGAGGACTTGAGCCGGGCGTAGACGGCGAACACCCCGCCGCTAGCAGGTAGCCGGATGTAGGCGGCGGTCGGGGTGTCCATATACCCGCCGGTGTTCATCGTGACCTCACCGGCCGACTGGGGTGCCATCGCCGTATTCGTGCCCGCGGCGAACGTCTGCGCGGCCATCACCCATTTGCAACCGGACATCGTGGCTTTAGCTTCGATCGCGGTGGCGCGGGTGTCGGCGGCGTCGAAGCGGGCTTGAACGGTGGCGACCGACCCTGACGGGTTCGCGCCGAGCTCGGCGGTGATGTCATTGATCGCCTGGTTCGCGCCGTTGTGGTCGGCGGCGTGCGTCGTTTGTTGGGGGGTGGCGTCGGTGCGGTTGACGGGCCGGTTCGCGGGCGGGTAGGCCATGGGTGCTCCCTACAGGGTCGGGGTGACGGTGGTCGTGTGAACGATGGTTTCGATCCGGTCGGGGGTGATCGTTTCGTCGACCCCGACCACGATCGCGTCGATCGTCCACGCGGCAGGGTGGACACGGACCACCGACCAGACGGCGCCGGTGTCGAGCCCGGCGAGGATCGGTAGCCACGCCGCGTCGACCAGCGTGTCGGCTTGGACCTGGTCGACATGGGTGACCAGCCGCGACTGGCGGGCCAGCACACGGCGCGCCAGGGCGTCGCCGTCAGCCTGGTAGGCGAACGCCAACCCGGCCCGCGGGAACCCGAGCACGTTGTCACGACCGCCGTACACCGCGACCGACGTGTCGTCGACCGCTTGGGCGACGGTCGGGCCGATGTCAGACATCGTCGCCCCCATCGTCGAGCTCGGCGGTGTTGACGATCCCGCCGCCGTAGTTGACCTGCCCGGTCGCCGCGTCGCCTTGGGGACCTTGCGGTCCGGTCGCCCCGGCGGGCCCGGCGGGGCCTTGCGGGCCGGTGGTCCCGGTCGCCCCGGCGGGGCCTTGCGGGCCGGTCGGGCCGGGGACCGTCGAAGCCGGGCCCGTCGCCCCGGCGGGGCCTTGCGGTCCGGTCGCGCCGGCGGGCCCGGGGACGGTCGAAGCCGGGCCGGTCGCCCCGGTGTCACCTTTGGGGCCGGCGGGGCCTTGCGGGCCGGTGGTCCCGGTCGCCCCGGTGGGGCCTTGCGGGCCTTCGGGGCCGGGCGGGCCGGCGGCGCCCCCCGAACCGATCGCGTTGGCGATGGTCACGATGTTCAACAGTTGGGACATGTCGGCGGTGTAGGTGATCGTCGTCGCGACCACACCAGGGGCGCCGTGGTCGGCGCAGTCGACGACGGTCGCGGCCGGGGCGCCGGTGGCCAGCGGCCAGACACGGAGGCGGGGCAGCCCGTAGAGGTCGGTGTCGAACGTCCAACCGGCCGACAGCGCGGTGCGGTCGAGCTCGTCGCGGGCTTTCACGTCGGACGGTTTCTCATCGCCGTGCAACCACACATCGGGCGGGTAGACCAGATGGCCGAGCCCGTACCGCCAGCCGGCGGCCGACATCAGCGCAGCGAAACGGGCCGACGCGAGCTCGGCGGGGCGTTGCCAGGCGATCAGGGTGCGGTCCAAATCCATGACGTGGCCGAACGCTTGCATCGTGACGAACCGGGGCGGGGCGCCTTGGGCGTCGGTGATCTGTTCAATCTCCGCGGTGGCCCGCGGATACCAGCGCCATTGCGGGTCGTAGAACGAGACACGGACCGGGTCACCGACGAACGGGTGGTGGTAGACGGCCGGCGTGGCCAGGTCCCATTTGGTCCAGTCGGGGTCGTACCAGGTGGCGTTGAGTTCGAGCGCGTCGACTTCGGGGGCGCCGTCGTTGCTGCCGCGGGTGATCGTCACGTCGACATATCCCGGGGTGATGTCTTGCCATGTCGCCGCGGCGTTGACCGGGTCGCCGTACACCTGGTCGCCGTAGTTGAGTTCGCCGTAGGTGCGCCCGGCGGCGTTGAACCAGCCTTCGATGATGATCCACCAGCCGGGCCCGAACTTGCACCCTGAGTAGGGCAGCGGTGGCCGGTCGGGGGGCAGCGCGGCGGTGTACCAGGCGAGCCAGGCGACGTCGGCGGTCGTCCAGTCCTGGTCGGGGGTCGATCCGAACATCCCGGCGCCGTAGGTGAATTCGCCGTACAGGCGGGGGCGGTGAACAACGTAGAGCAGGTCACCGGTGTTCACCTGCTGGCCTTGGACGACGCCGGGGCCGGTCATCGTCCACGCCATTCCCGGCTGGTACAGGGTGGCGGGGGGGATCGGGGGCGGCCACGTCGCCGGGTCGGTCGTCCAGCCGGCCGGATCGTACGGGGGGGCGGTAGCCATTAGCGGCCATTGATCCGCGCCCGGCGACCTTGGGCGCGGGCCATCTCACGCGCCGCGACGGGCGCCGCCAGAAAGTTGTTGACCGTCGTCGTTGGCGCCGAACCGGTGGTGATCGTGGGGACGATGACGGCGGGGCCGAGCCCGGACCCGAGAGCGCGGATCAGGGCGACGCGCATTTCGGCGGTGAGGACGATGGGGTTGCGTCGCGACCAGGCTTCGGCGTCGGCCTTCGCGCCGTTGAGGTCGCCTTGGTCGACCTTGTCGAGCGCCGCTTTCAGTTCGACCGGGTTGGCGCCGGCGGTCGCGGCGAGATGGATGATGTCGTCCTTCGTTTGGTTGACCGCGGTTTGGTAGGCGCGCATCGAAGCTTCGGCTTCGCGTTGCTGGTCGGTCGCGTCTTTCGCGCCGGTGCGGCGGGCGTCGTTCGCTTCCTTTTGGGCGACGATCGCCGCGTTCCCGGCGTCTTCGACGGCGGCGATCTGATCTTCCAGGTCAATGAACGCCTGATCCCCGGAGATGGTGTCGGACAGCTCCTGGTAGGCGCGTTCCAACGCCTGTGTCTTGCCGGCCGACGTCCCCAACGTCACGTTCAGGTCCGTACCGGTCCGGTTGGCTTCGTACATTTTGGCGCGCAGTTCGGCGGTCGAGCCTTTGAGGTCGTCGACCTGCCCGGCGGTGATGTTCGCCTTGTTGCCGAACACCGCGGTGAACTGGGCGGCGTTGTCGGACGCCTTGCCGTAGTCGGTGTACGTGTTCCCCGCGGCGGAGATGATCCGGTCCTGGTCTGCGACCGACAGGCTGGTCGCCCGCACCGCCTGGTCGAACCGGGCGAGGTCGTCGAAGCTGCCGGTGACGCCTTTGGCGAAGTCTTCGGCGGAAATCCCGCCTTCCCTGAGGATGCTGGTCAGGTCTTCGATCTGCGAAAAGTTGAGCTTGCCGACGGCGAGGTCGACGACGCCGGTGACCTTGCCGGCTTCGGTCATCCGGTCGATGTAGTCCTGTGTGGCGTCGGTGCCCTTTTTGATCGATTCAGCGAACGCGTCGATGTCGTCGTGTTCAAATTTCTTGAGCGCGGCGACCTTGGCCCGCGCTTTCGCGAAGCTGTCCATCGCCGCTTGCACGATCATCATCGCCCCGGCGACGGCGCCGAGCCCGAGCCCGGCTTGGGCCAGCCCGGCCAGCCCGGCTTCACCGGACAACGCCTGTTCGGTGAGCTGCCCGACAGCTTCACCGAGCGGACCGAGCCCGGACGTGGTGGCGGCCATGTCACCGAGCGCGTTGCCGGCCATCGAATGGACGGCGCCTTTGGTGTTGTCGGCTTCGGTCGCCAACCCTTTCAGTTTCGCCTGAGCCTGTTCGAGATTGGCGCCGCCACCTTCACCGATGTCGACGTCGGTGTCACCGATCGTTTTGATCTGCGTTTCTAGGTCTTCGAGCTGCCCTGACACTTCGTTGAACCGGTCGAACGTCACCGCGATGTCAGGGTCGGCGGCGTCGACTGTCGCCAGTTTCGTCGCCAGCTCCCCAAGCTCGGCTTGGGCGGCGCCGGCGCGCAACGCGAGGACGACGACCTTGTCGGCGTCGGTCAGCTTGTCGAGCTGGTCAGCGAACCCTTCGACACTGTGGTCGGCCTGTTTGGTGTCGGCGGTGACATCGACGGTCGGGTCGAGCTTTTCGACCTGTTCGGCTTTGTCGGCCACCTGGTCGAGCTGTTTTGACGCCTTGTCGGTGGCGACGATGTCGAAGCGAACCTCGTTGCCGGCCACTACAGGAGGTCTTTCACGTAGTCGGTGAACACGGCTTTCACGATCGGTTCGGCCCGGGCCGCGACCCGATCCCAGCGGCCCCGGCCGGTGGTGCCGGGATGGTTGACGAGCATTTTTCGTTTCGGGCCGCGTTTGCGGCGGCGGGTGGTGTGCGCCTTGGTGCCGGTGGTCTGCCAGACCCACGGCCCGACCGGCACCCCTTGGATACGGACGACGACGACATCGTCGCCCTTCCCGGCGATGGTCCGGTCAACGGCGCGTAGCTTCACCGGCCGTTTCCCGTTGAGTGACATGGCGACGCCTTCGTCGGCGGCGATCTTCTTGATCGCTTTGACGGTCGGCAACATCGCCTTGAACGGCACGTCACGAAGCTCGCCGGCGAGGTCGCGCAGGACTGCTGAGCCTGCGGCCATCGGCTTAGGGGGTGTTCGTGATCGTCGGCGTGTCGACACACGGCCACGTCGCCGTCGCCAGGGCCGCCGACCCGTCACCGAACGTCCCGCCGTAGGCGCCTGCCGTCAGGTACACCTGACCTTCGGCCATCAAGTCCGGGTACTGGACACTGTCGGCCACGAACCGGTACCACACCGGTTGGGCGTCGTGGTCAAAGGTGTACTGCGACAGACCGCCCGGGGCGGCAACGCCCCAGTCCTCAAGCCAGGAAACGTCCATCTGCCAGCCTGTCCTGCCTGGTGACTGGGTTGCGCCTGCGCAGCCCGTTGCGGGGATGGTTTGGTATGTGGGCTGCGGGTTGAGGGCGGCGGTCGTGATCTGACATTCGAACGGTGGGGCCGTTTCGAGCCCGAGCTGGGTGTCGGCCAGGGTCAGTTTCGGGTTGTTCAGGATCAGGGCGCTGCGGGCCATGGCGGGGTCTCCTAGCAGTCAGGGTTGGTGACGTCGCGGGTGTACGTCAGTTCGTAGGCGGGCCAGTCGGCTTCGCCGTACCGGGATGGGGCCCACACTGTCGGGCCGAGCGTCCGCAAGATCAGTTCGACCTGGTCGAGCATCCAATCCAAGGCGTCGGCGTCGCCGGGGGGGGCGGCGACGACATGGACCGGGAACACGACCGGCCACCCGCCGATCCCTTGGCCGCGGTCACCGGCGGGGGCGCCGACCAGCACGAACGGTGGGACGGCGCGCGGGTCGAGCTCGGCGGCGACACCGGCCGCGGTGAGTTTCCCGGCGATCACGGCGCGTTCGTCACCGATCGAGCTCATCGCCACACCCCCCGCCGCCACAGGGTCGGGGTCGGGACCAACGACCGGTCGACCTGCGCGCGGCCGATCCCGAGTAGCCGGCGGATCAGCGACCAGTTCCCGAACGTCTGCGCGAAACTGTCGAGCTCGGCGTAACTGGCGAACGTGTCGGTGGAACCGCGGGCCCGGTACAGGTCGACGGCAAGTTGGGTGGTACCGAGCGCCACCGCACCGTTCGGCGCGACCGCGTTGTCGAGCGGGTCGTCTTCGTAGCCGGCTTCGACCCGCTTGGTGAACGCCAGCGAGTTGGCTGCGGTGACGCAATCGGTCAGGTACGGGTCGGTGGCGGCGGCCGACGACGCGCCCAAGGCGCGCAGCACTGCGGTGTCGTCGGTCCACGCTGGCATCCGTGCCTACTTCGACTTGCTCGACGTGGTGGCGGCGCCGTCGTCGGACAGGGGCAGGGTGACGCCGGTGAGCTTGACGAACGCGGTCGGGTGGGTGATCGCCAGGGCGGCGAAGAAGTACACCCCGATGTCGTAACCGAGCAGCCCGACGTCAACGACGCGCACGTCGGCCGACGTGGACGGGCCACCGTACGACGTGGCGGCGGCCTTGGAGCCGAGCAGCATCGTCTTGGCCGGCAGGTTCGGGTCAACGAACATGTCGAGCCCACCACCGGCCGACGCGGGCATCGCGTCGCCAAGGGTCATCGACATGTTCCAGAACGCCGGGCCGTTCAGTCCGGTGACACCGATCGCGGCCACCTGAACATCCCACGACATCGCGAGGAACAACGGGCCGGGCGGGGTCGTCGTCGGGTTGAGCGCGGCGTACAGGGCCGTGACGCAATTGACGAACGTCACCGTGGTCGGCAGGGTCGCCGCGGTGGCGCCAGCGAGGAGCGCGGTCGCGACGTGGGTGTCGTACTTGCGACCGGCGTCGACCGCGCAGCCCTGCAAATACATCTCGATGAACGACGGATCGGAACGCATCGCCGTCTGAAAACTGATGTCGTTTCCCTGAGCCCACGTTTCGACGTTGGTGGTCCCGTTGCCCATCGTCACCGGGCCGGACGGGATCTGGACCTTCTCGCCGGCCACGATCGCGTAGGCGGCCGGCGGGGCGGTCCACGTCGGATAGTCGATCACCATCCCGTACGGGGGCAGCGGGGCGCTCCCGATGGCGTTCACCAATGGCATGCCAGGGTCGATCAGCGGGACCAGCTGACCGCGGTAGTGGGGGACGACGCCGGGCACGTCGGTCGTCTTGACGTTGGTCAACGCGGCCTGAATACGTGGTGCGCCGGCCTGTTTGTTGAACCCGGCGGCCATGATCGTCGCCACGCCCCGCAGATCGAGCCCGGCCGGACGGCGATGGGCGCCGGCGGCGGCGCGCAACGGCACCGCGGCGGCGCGACTGGCGAGGACCGGGACCAGCTCGGCCTTCGTCTCGTCGTCGTCTTCGACGGGGGCGTCCGGGTCGACTTCGTCGGGGAGGTCGGGGTCGGGGTCGACGTCGAGCTCGGCAATAGCGGTGTTCAGGTCCATTGTTCCCTCCCGGGTGGCGGTGACGGTGGCGACACGGGCGTCGGAAAACGCCCCCATCGTGAGAAGTGACAGTTCGTGCCAGTCGGCGGCGTGGACGTACATCACGCCCGCCTGGTCGTAGGTCCAGTCGGTCGGGTCGACCCCGACGGAGAACATGCCGAGCACCTGATCGGGGGGGGCGGCGAGCACCAACGCTTCGTCGCCGTCGCGGGTCCGCGCGATCCGCGCGGTCGCGGTCATCCCGGTCGGGGTCGCGGTCGCGCCGATCACCCTGCCAAGCGGCCGTGAGCTGTCGTGATCGCGCAACAAGACGGGGCGCGCCGTGGCGTCGAGCGATCCCGGTCGGAAGATAACGGTGGTCCCGTCTGAGACGGTGCCGGGGGTGTCCCACGGGACGGCGACACCGGCGACGGTACGGGCTTCGACGGTGGCGTCGGTCGCGGTGACGGCCGGGGTGAATGTGGCGCGGATCACGGCGTCGTGCTCACTGTCTGGTCTGCGATCTGCATGTCGTTCGGGGACGGGGCGCCCGGGTTGTCACCGGTGAACGGCGACCGCAGCCAGGCGTTGGTGTCCAACCGAACAGACGTACCGGCGGGCATGACGTTCGGGCCGGACAGGGTCTGTTCGATGCACCCGATGAATGGAAGGGCGCCAAAATCGATCAAATCGCCCCTCGCCTGTTCGGCATTTTGGTACGTCATCCCGGTCCCGGCGGGGGCGCCGACCAGGTACGGCGGGACGTTGGTCAGGCGGGCCAGTTCGAGCGCCTGGTAGGTGCGTCCTTCGACCAGTTGCATCGCCGCGGGGTTCGACGTCGATTCGCGGTACTTGATGTATTTGTTCGTTGCCGCGGTCGTGTTCGAGCGGCGCGCTTCGGTGAACGTCGCGGCGAGCGCGGACAGGTCGTCGGCCGACAGGTCTTCACCGCCGGGTTGTTCTTCGAGGACACCGGCGGGGACTTCGGTCCCGGCGAACCGGTCGGCGGCGTCGTCGAGTGACAGGGCGATGCTCAGGGCGCGGTAGCCGTTGGACAGCAGCCCTTCGATCGGTGAGAGGAATTCGACGACGTCGCGCGGGTCGACCGGGTCGCCGTTGACGGTCGCCCGGCCGTTGTCGTCGACCCCGAGCTCGCCGGGTGACAGGCGTCGGAAGGTGCGCGGGTAGTCGTCGAGCCCGGCGTAGCGGTCGACGATCTGCCAGTGCGCTTCGCCGTAGAAGAACAGGTCGTCGACCGTCCATGCCAGCATCCATTGGCGGGTGCGGTTCGGGTCGGGGCGGCGCGCCCATGTCGGGTCGGGGCGGCGCCGTTCGACGGATGGCACCTGGTTGGGGTCGACGGCCCATGTGGTGAACGGCAGCGCGGCCACCGCGGAGCAGATCAGGTCACGCGACCGGGAGATGGTCGGCAGCGACATCGCGCCTTCGCGGTCCCACCACGGCGCCGCCTGGCCGGCCCATTCGATCGGCATGAGCCCTGGCCCGCGGCCCCACGGCAGCCGTCCGCTGCCAGGGGGGGTGCCACCGCGGGCCAGGGCCACACTGCCGGCCCGGGCTTCGACGCGGGGGCGCGGTGGTTCGGGTGGTCCGATCAGAAAGTCGAGCACCCGTCCCATCGGGGACGTGGCTAGCCGTCGTTACGCGTAACTAGGAAGGGATACGGCGCTGTAGTGCGTTCTGCGGGCCGCGGACGGGTCGTCTGGTACCCACATAGCCCGCGTCCTGTTGGACGGCGACCACGGCGGCCGTGCCGGTGCGTCGGCGGGTGTGCGCGGCGTACGCGGCGAGGGTCACCGCGACCAGCGGGGAGATGTCGACCCCGGACCGCGACCGCGACCACAGCCAGGCGTCGCCAAGCGGACGGCGGGCCGCGCCGGCCACGGCGTCGTCGAGCACGGCTTGAGCTCGGTGGGACAGGCGTCCGGCGGCGAGTAGGTCGACAAACGTGCCGCACGCCTTGGCGTGGTCCGACGCGCCGTACGGGTCGACGACGACATGGGCGCGGTTGAGCTCCCCGATGATCGACGCGGCGACCAGGCTGTCGGCCACGACCACCGCGCCGGGATGCTGGCGGCGGACGTCGCGCACGGTGCCGACCAGCCAGCCGATACCGGGGCGGGCGTCGACCACTTCGACGACGATGTCGTCGCCGGTGCGGGCGGCGACCGCGACGGCGGCGCGCGACCGGTCGGCGGCGATGTCGACGGCGATCGCGGTGACCGGGCGGGGGATGACGTCGGGATGCGCCGAGCTCCACCAGGCGTCGGTGTCGAGCCCGGCACCGGCGGCGGCGACCAGGCTGGGGCGCGGCCACACGTTCAGGTAGGCGCGTTCAAAGTCGGCGTCGGACCGGCGGGTGTCCCATTCCTGTTGGAGCACGGCCAGCGGGAAGGCGACACCGGCGGTCGGGTGGGCGGCGGACCACACCGCGGGGTTGGACGGGTCGTAGTCCGGCGCGGCGGGGTCGGCACCGAAGTCGAACAGGGCGACGCCGGGGGTGGCTTGTTCACCGGCGCACAACCAGCGGTCCCACCAGGTGCTTTCGATCGTCCCGCCGGCGGACACGATCCATGTCTGTCGCCATGGTCGGGTGAGCTGGGCGGGGCGTATCCCGGCTTCGACGGCTTCGCCGGTGTCGGCGTCGAAGGCCCACGCCTCGTCGACGGTGACGGTGTCGGCGTTCGTCGAGTGCAAGGCGCCGGCGTTCGGGGCGAACAGTTGCAGCCGTGACGACCCGCGCCGTTTGTGGACGCCTTCGGAGCCTTGCGACTTGCGGAGCCGGTACAGGCGGGCCAGCGGGTCGAGCATCGGCACCCATTCGTCGCGGTACAGCTTCGCCGCGACTTCGCGGGTGTGGGCGGTGTACCAGCAGCGGGCGTCGTCGATCAGGTCCATCCGGTCAAGGTTCGCGGCGAGGGTCAGGGTCGACTTGCCGGCGCGGCGCGGCACCGACAGCACCACGATCGGATAGCGGAACCCGGTCCCGGTGTCGTTGAGCTCGCCGGCCACGTCGGCCACGTCCCATTGCCAGCGGTACGGCACGGCGCGGCGTAGCCGGTACAGGGCGCCGACTGTGCTGTCACCGATCGTCGGTCGGTCGCCGTCCCTCGCCGTCGCGTAGCGCGCCGATGATCGCGGCCATCTCGGCGTCGTAGCTGTCGCCGGTCGCCGTGTCGCGACGTTCACCGCGGAGCTCTAACAGGACGGGCAGCAGACGGCCGGACAGGTTCCCGATCGTGTACCGCGACCCGTCCGGGTCGAGCACTTCGGCGTCCATCGAGTCGGCCAAGGTGCGGGCCAGGGCGACCAAGCCTTCGTCGACCCGTTCCAGTTGGCCCATGCGCCGTTGTTGGGCGAGCTGGGTGTCGACACCGCGGCGGACGCGGGCGACCGGCGCCGACCCCCGCGGTGCGGTGATCCCGGGCAGCTTGGGTTGCCGGCGTCCGGCGGCCACCGACAGTCACCCGCCCATAGTTACGCGCAGCCGACCCCGACCGGGCCCGGGAGAGAGATTCCTGACTGCGGCGGGGTCCAACCGATCTTCGCGCCCCAAAAAATTT
>Ga0157376_10001570_pt1 | contig 15087 bp, 17 predicted proteins | sample M45metaG_FD_121801 | JGI IMG/M metagenome (GOLD analysis project Ga0157376, IMG submission 121801) | Miscanthus rhizosphere microbial communities from Kellogg Biological Station, Michigan, USA - M4-5 metaG | ecosystem: Host-associated > Plants > Roots > Rhizosphere > Soil | place: USA: Michigan... | reverse complement strand
ATGATCTTCTTTAAATCGTGCCGAACCAAATACCGTTACACAGGGCCCCACAAAATGCAGTGTACGAAACCCTTTTATCAGTTGACGAAAAACACGGATAGCAAAAAAAAACTCGTAACTCCGGCTTTGTGGTCCGTCTAAATAAACAGGGGCTTTTGAAGGGATAATTTTCTCTTGACCTGCCATAATAGAATAAAGATATAGTATAAAATTTATTGTGCCCCTCCGTTAACCACCGGTTAAAACCACTGCCAGTCCGTTGGCGGGAAATAAAAAAATAATCAACGGATATCACAACCATATCATTTTGTTTACCTTGCAGCACACAATTTATTTTATATGCGCATCATCAGTTACAATGTAAACGGTATTCGTTCTGCCATGGCCAAGGGCTTTATTGACTGGCTGAAAACAAACCCGGCAGATGTTATTTGTGTACAGGAAACAAAGGCCGCCAAAGACAATGTAGATCATAAACAATTTACCGATCTGGGTTATTATGACTACTGGTTCTCTGCTCAAAAAAAGGGGTACAGTGGTGTGGCCGTGTTTACAAAAATAAAACCGGATAATATTGAATATGGTACCGGGCACAAAGTAAGTGATGATGAAGGAAGGGTGTTGCAGCTTGACTTTGGCGATATACGTTTAATCAATGCTTATTTTCCTTCCGGTACTTCCGGCGATGAAAGACAAACATTTAAGTATGCATGGCTGGATGAATTTTTTAACTACCTCAATACACTAAAGAAAAAACATCCCAGGCTGATTCTTTGCGGCGATTACAATATAGCGCATAAGGAGATTGATATTCATGACCCAAAAGGCAATAAAAAATCATCTGGTTTTTTGCCGGAAGAAAGAGCCTGGACAGATAAATTTTTAGCAAGCGGATGGATAGATACTTTCCGTGATCTGCATCCGGAACCGCACCGTTATAGCTGGTGGAGTCAGCGTTTTCCCACTGTGCGCCTGCAAAATAAGGGATGGAGAATAGATTATATCAATGTAACAGAACCATTAAGAAAAAGTATCAAGTCCGCAGAGATTTACCCCGATATAAAGCACAGCGACCATTGCCCGGTATTTCTGGAAATAAAAGAATAGCGTACAGAAAATAGTATTAAGTATGCGGAGCAGGTAACAAACCGGCCGCCTAAACTGACATTTGGCACTCTCTATGCTTTCATTGTGTTTAATGTAATAATACCCGGTCTGCCAGCTTTGTTATATATTTCTGGCCCGCCAATCTACAGCTTCACATTGAATGCCTATATAACGTTTTAGTTAATCGCTTGTACGTCAACGTTGCGCATCTGCATACTGCATGCTCAGTATTAAATACTCTTTTTAACATCTGTTTCTTTAAAGTATTGCATATGGCTATTATCTTTAGTATAACCAACTAGACCTTATTATGGAAGTGCTTGTGATATTGCTGTTTATCATCCTGCTTTTTGTAATTATTTCTTTAAAGAAAACAATTAACCAAAACACAGAAAAACTAAGCCGCGACATTGAACTGTTGAGAGATCAAATGGCTAAACAGGCCGCACAGCAAAATCTAACAACCACAACTCCAGCCACCGTTTCGGCTGTTCCTGCAATTCCAAAACAAAAAGATTATTGGGAAACTTCTTTTAAACCTGTTGAAGAACCTGCAAAAGAGAATACAGCAGAAAAAACATCAGCTGTGCAGGAGGCTGCAGACGCGCCTTTTGAAGAAAAAGAAGTAATGGCAATAAAAGAAGTTTTTACTGAGCCGGTTTTTACAACTACCGAACCGCCTCCGCCGGAGCCTCCACCAGCGCCAGGTTTTTTTGAACGCCATCCCGACCTGGAAAAATTTATTGGTGAAAACCTGGTCAATAAAATAGGTATTGCCATACTGGTACTTGCCATTGGCTTTTTTGTCAAGTATGCAATAGACAATGACTGGATTGGACCTGTTGGCCGTGTAGGCATCGGCATTTTATGTGGGGGTATTTTAACAGGTCTGGCCCACCGTCTTCGAACAAATTATAAAGGATTCAGCTCTGTGCTGGTGGGTGGTGGTCTGGCTATATTCTCTTTTACTATTGCGCTGGCCTATCACCAGTTTCATCTCTTTAACCAGCTTACCAGTTTTATAATAATGATTGTAATTACTGTTTTTGCAGTAATGCTGTCTATTCTGTACAACAGGCAGGAACTGGCCATTATTGCGCTGGTGGGTGGGTTTGCCGCACCCTTTATGGTAAGCAATGGCAATGGCGACTACCAAACCCTTTTTAGCTATTTGTTGGTTTTAAATACCGGGCTGTTAGTAATTGCTTACAACAAGGCCTGGCGGCTGCTTAACCTGCTGTCATTTATTTTCACGCTTATACTTTTTGGCGCATGGATAGTAACCATACCCGACAACGCCACAGCAGTTACCTATAGAAACGGCTTATTGTTTGCCACCGCCTTTTACCTGCTGTTTTTCATCATCAATATTGCCAATAACATAAAAGAAAACAAACGGTTTATTGCTTCAGACTTTGGTATACTTCTATTAAATACATCTTTGTACTTTGCGGCTGGTCTGTATTTTATTTCTGCTATGCACGCAGATAACTACCGTGGATTGTTCAGTGCTGCCATGGGTATTTTTAATTTATCTGCATCTTATTTACTGTTCCGTAAACAGCAGGCCGACAAAAATATTTTATACCTGCTAATTGGGATTACGCTCACATTTGTATCGTTAACCGCGCCGTTGCAACTGCATGGCAACTATATTACTTTATTCTGGGCTTCTGAAACCGTACTGCTTTACTGGTTGTACCAGCGTTCAGGTATTGGTATTATACGCTACTCGTCTTTTATCATCTGGATAGCCATGCTGACAAGTTTATTGTTGGATTGGTTTCAGCTCTACAGCGGCAGTGAGCCATTTCCCATTATTTTTAATAAAGGTTTTATTACGGGCTTTTATTCAGCCGCCGCATCATATTTACTTTCTGTGCTTGTAAGAAAGGATAATGGTACTGTTAAAAACAACAATGCATGGCGGCAGAGCGCGTTTGTATTTAGCATAGCAGGTCTTGTCATTTTATTTACATCGGGCCTGCTGGAAATCAATTACCAGTTTCTCCACTACTACCCTAATACAACTATTAACCAGCAATATGTTGTATTGTACACTTACGCGTTTGTATTGTTGTATACATTGACTACGCAAAGATTTATCCAATTAAAAAGTGCATGGCAGGCAAGTTTTGTATTGATTGCCGGGTGTCTTTTCCTCTATTTAATATTTATACAACCATGTTTTTCATTGCTTTTTCAAATGATGAATGAAAAGAAAAACACTGGCCAGTTTACCGCACACTGGGCCGCTGATTTAACAATAATTGTTTTATTCTTTTTACTGGCAAACTTTGTCAAAAAGCACCTCGGAGCGTCAAAAAATATTGATTTTATAAGCTGTCTGCTCTGCACATGGATTGTCATTTTTTTAAGTGCAGAAGCACACCTGCTGAGCAACTGTCTTTTTTTTAAAGACGGCGCAGACTGGTATGCAATTGGAAGAATATTTGAAAAAACAGCACTTCCCATTTTATGGGGTCTTTGTTCCTTTGCATTTATGTGGCTGGGCATGCGACATAAATACCGGACGCTTCGAGTTATTTCGCTTGTGCTGTTTTTGTTTACTCTTGTAAAACTATTTGCCTTTGACATAAGAAATATCCCGGTGGGCGGCAAAATTGCTGCTTTCTTTTGCCTGGGAGTATTGCTGCTGGTGGTTTCATTTATGTACCAGCGGTTAAAAAGAATTATTATAGAAGATGAAAAAAAACCTGAAGCATAATATTTTTTTGTTATTACTGTGTTGCTGCTCCTGGCTTAGTAACCAGGCTCAGCAAGGATTTCGTAACAAAGCAATGCTTGATAGTATTCCTGCTCCGGGGTTTTATCAAATTAATCTTTCCCCCGTTGTAAGCGCCGCCCTGCAACCAGATATGAGAGATATACGGATAGCAGATGCATCAGGCAAACAAGTTCCTTATATTTTAAAATCGGACCTGCCTGTTTTTAGTGAAAATAAATTTACAGAACTGCCCGTAGTATCAGTGAAAAAAGAAAAAGACGGTCAAACCCATATAATAATAAAAAACACCCTGGCCCGGGCATTGCAGGAACTGTTGCTTATCATAAAGAATACAGACGCAGACAGATCTGTAACGCTTAGCGGAAGTGATGATAACCAGCAATGGTTCATAATAAAAGAACATATATACCTTAACAGTTTTTTCAGCAACACATCCGACAGGTTTGTACAATCATTGATTTTTCCTGCAAGCAGTTACCACTATTTTAAAATAATTATTAATGGCAAAGATGTATTGCCGGTTAACATTGTAAAGACAGGTGTGTATGAACAGTCTGTGCGCACCGGCAAATACGAACCGGTTCCTATACCAGTAGTAACACAGAAAGACAGCAGCGATAAATTCAGTTACGTGTTCGTACAATTTACCGATCATTATTTTATTGACCGGTTGGTATTGCAGGTAAAAGGTCCCAAGTTTTATAACAGGGCTGTTGATATATATGCGGGTTCTGCCGGTTTGCAACAGTCCGGCTTTACCCTCAGCTCCGAGAAAGAGGCCATATTGCCGGTTACAATAAAAACAGACAGGCTGCTGTTAAAAATCCGCAATGACGACAACCCGCCACTGCAAATAAATGCTGTAACCGGCTTTCAGCTAAACAGGTACCTGCTTGCTTATCTTGAAAAGTCAGCCACTTACCAGTTATTGTTTGCTGATAGCACAGCATCTTTACCGGTATACGATCTGGAAAATTTCAAAGACAGTATAGCAGGTAATGCAGCAGTGTTAGGTTATGGAATTATCGGGAACAATATTTTGCCCGCTAAAAAAGCCGGGCCGGAAAAAAGCAACAGCAAAATGCTGATATGGATGGCCATTGGACTGGCAGTCTTTGTTTTGCTTTTACTCAGCTATAAACTGACCGGCGAGATAAAAAAAAGTAATTAAAGTATAAATAACAGTTATCAAAGGATTAGTACAGCAAGGTGTTGATACACGTCTCAATACTATACACTAAATACTATACTCAATGATCGTCTACAATATTACTACCAAAGTGCACCATTCGATTGATGCTGCATGGCTGCAATGGCAGCGTGAAAAATATATTCCTGAAATAATGTCCACTGGTTTGTTTACTGATTATAAGTTTTTCCGCTTACTGGAGCAGGATGATAGTGAAGGAAACACCTATGCCGTTCAGTATAATGCGTCCAAAGCAGAAAATTATCAGCAATACATTCAATTATATGCCACGCTGATACGAAAAAAAGCACAGGAAAAGTGGGGCGACGCAATTATATCTTTCCACTCTGTGCTGGAAGTTATACAGTAACTGTGGATAAGAAAATATTTACAAACCGCTTTTCTTCGCGGAGCATTTTCTCCTTAAACCCACTACTGGCAAGCACTTCAGCCGAAACGCTCTGAAACCCGCTGTAGCAAAGGGTTTCAGCACCCTGGCTTTTATGGCACGATTTTAATTGTTATCGCTATACGTGCAAAATGCTTGTTCCACGCGGGTTACAGCATGTTTGCCATTCTTAAAAAACAATAAAAAAATTTTGCCGGAAAGTAAAACCGTCTAAATTTGTCAGGCATTAAATTTAAAAACATCACACCATGAACAAAGCTGAATTAATTGCAAAAATTTCTGATGATGCAAGCATTACAAAAACACAAGGTAATGCTGTGCTGGATTCTTTTATTGAAGCTGTAACCAAAACTTTAAAAGGCGGTGGTAAAGTTACCCTGGTTGGTTTTGGTACATTCTCTGTTAGCAAAAGAGCTGCGCGTAACGGACGTAACCCTCAAACAGGAGCTGTTATTAAAATCAAAGCCCGCAAAGTGGCTAAATTTAAAGCAGGAAAAGAATTGTCTGCAAAGTTATAATGCTGCACATACCGCATGTTAAAGCCCCGGCACTGTTTGAATAAGTTTCGGGGCTTTTATCTGGATGCGTATCTTTACAATTGATTTACGGTTGTAACACTGTAACAAATTTTTAAAATCAAAAAAAACACAACATTATGGGCAGAGGTGATAAAAAAACAAAAAAAGGAAAAATTTTTAAAGGTTCCTTTGGCAAAAGCAGACCAGCTAATGAACCGGTTAAAAAAACACCGGTTAAAAAAGCGGCAAAATAAGTTGATTGGTCAAATACACAGTTGATTAGTTGACCTGTTGAAAGGTTAATTAACGGGCAACTAATCAACCTTTCAACAGACTTATGGCGCTAAACGTTCAATCTGCCAGTTTCCTGTTTCTTCCAGTGTATACTGAATACGATCATGCAGACGGCTTGCCCTGCCCTGCCAGAACTCTATGGTGATGGGTTTTACACGGTATCCACCCCAATAAACGGGTCTTGGAATATTATCTTCTGTAAATTTCTGTTCGTATTTTTTTTCATTTTGTTCCAACCATTCCCGGTTGCCAATTACCCTGCTTTGCGGAGACGCCCATGCTCCAATGCGGCTGCTTCCAGGCCTGCTGTTATAATAGCTGTCGCTTTCTGCCGCTGTCGTTTTTTCAACCAGACCTGTTATGCGCACCTGTCTCTCCAGTTCCTTCCAGAAAAAAACCAGGCAGGCCCGGGGATTTTCATCCAGCTGCATGCCTTTAAAACTTTCGTAGTTGCTAAAAAAAACAAAGCCCTTTTCGTCATATCCTTTTAGCAACACGATGCGTGCAGCCGGCAAACCTGATGAGGAAGCAGTGGCAAGCGTCATCGCATTTACTTCATCAATATCTGCCCGGACAGCATCATTCCACCATTTCTCAAATTGTTTAATGGGGTTTTGGTCAACATCTTTTTCCTGTAATGATTGCTGTTTGTATTCTGTTCGTATATCGGCGATTTTCATATTTTTTTTATTTTTCCTGCTATTAATGGTAACTTCTGACAAAATTAGTTCTTCACCTTAAAACCCCTACATTATGGACCAAAAAACAATTGCCTGGGTAAGCTATCTTACCATTATAGGATGGATCGTGGCATTGGTATCTTATAATGGCTCTCCCGATAAAAGCTCGCTGGCAAAATTTCATTTAAGACAGGTTTTTGGCATTTTTGTTACCGGTTTCGCCCTCTATATTGTAATGCTGATGATGATTTTTGTAATGCCTTTTTTCTTTTTTCTTTACCCGCTTATTGGTATTGCCATTTTTATTTTATGGATACTTGGGCTGATTGCAGCCGTCAATGGCGAAGAAAAACCTGTACCTGTACTGGGAGATTTTTACCAGAAAACTTTTACGTTTATTAACTGATACAGAAGCCGTGCAAAAACGGCTATAACGCTTTCCTTTAAACGAAAACTCCTTCACCCAAAAGCGAAGGAGTTTTTTATTGGTGCAGTTGCGGCCATTTATGCAATGCTGCCTATTTTACCAATGTGCCCACATTTTCACCCTGTACCACTTTCAATAGATTACCAGGTTTGTTCATGTCAAAAACAATGATGGGCAACTGGTTTTCCATACAGAGCGTAAAGGCGGTCATATCCATTACCTTAAGGTTTTTTGAAATACACTCTGCAAAAGAAATGGTATCATATTTTACGGCCTTGGGATCTTTTTCAGGATCTGCCGTATATATGCCATCTACCCTGGTTCCTTTTAATATCACCTCTGCTTTTATTTCTATCGCACGCAATGAACCAGCTGTATCAGTTGTAAAATAAGGATTACCCGTGCCTGCACCAAATATCACCACCCTGCCCTTTTCTACATGGCGCATTGCGCGGCGACGGATATAGGGTTCTGCTATTTGTTCCATTTTTATCGCGCTCTGTAAACGGGTGTATACACCCGCCTTTTCAAGGGCTGCCTGTAATGCCATGCCATTAATAACCGTAGCCAGCATACCCATGTAATCGCCATGTGCTCTTTCAATTCCGGTTTCCGCTTCATTCATTCCACGATAAATATTCCCCCCACCAATTACAATGGCCAGTTCTGCACCGGCATCTACTATTGTTTTTACTTCTTTGGCATACTGTGCCAGGATAGCCGAACTGAGGGGCTCATATCCATCATCGCTTTTACCCATTAGTGCCTCGCCCGAAAGTTTTAGTAAAACGCGTTTGTACTTTAATGCCATAGCTAAAAATTATTCGGTGCGAATATAAGAATTTAATTGAGAGACGGACAAGCGATGCTTCTGCGGGTAGTAAACTTGTATAGCTATGCTGAAACAAAACTCCATTGCCCAAGTTGTCCGTTTGAAAAAACAGGTATCCAATGTTGTTTATTGATGCTTCTATACATCCATTAATACGAATACTAATTTTTCAACCTTTTGGTATAAACTAAAAAGACTTTAACCAAACTGTAAAACAATCTTTCAAGTTTTCATTTTGCCGTTCTTATTTACCATTTACGGCTTGCACATGGTTCTGGTGGTTTTACATTGATCTTTTTGGTGGTATCTTATTATAAATGCCCATCCTGTTTATTACATTTTTATTTTTAAAAAATGCATCCATCTATTTCAATTGTTTTGCCAGCTTTCGCCGTTAACTTTTGTGTTGAGGCATTGTAATCGATTTCCAAATCTTGCTTACTTAGGTGTGACTACTGAAATTTTGCGTAGATATACGCTTAATAGATTGATCACTTTCTGGGTTTTTAGACCCAAGCAATTGAAGGCTAATCAATTAGACAATTTACGTCGGTAACCAGCCTGAAACCAGCTGTAATTTTACTGTTCAAGGTATTGCACCACTCACTGATTTAATATACATTTGTGTCCTGACCGCAATCCTTTCCTCCACTGAAGAAGCCACTCAATTAAAATCCCCGGTAATTCCATTGATAGCATAAGTAATTTGCATTTTTGCCGGTATCAGTTCCATTTATAAAACCACTATTGTTTCTTTTTAAAAAATTAAAGACCATTGGTATTTAATTTTTGCATCTATAGCCGCTCCAATCCTCTGAGAACGCGATTTGCCCCGATGAATTCACAAACTAAACCCCCTACAAATGACAAGTTTACAGTGGCACGCAGTTCAGACCCGTCCAAATTGCGAAACAAAAGCTATCAGCTTGCTAAAGAAAAAAGGCATTAACTACTATTGCCCGCGCAACCAGGCGGCAGTAACCCCCGATTCAAAAAGAGTTGTTGAAACACCCCTGTTTCCATCTATTATATTTATCCAGGTACCCGCTAATTATCCGCTGGCAACATTTACCAGTGCAAAAGATGGTATTAACCTGCTGTACTGGAAACAGGCGCCTGCCATTTTCCCCGATAAAGAAATTGGTTTGCTGAGCAGTTTTATAGAATCACACGAAACAGTAGAAGTGGTAAAAACAAAGCCGCAGCCCATTCATACCGGTAATGAACATGCGCAACAGATTACCTATTGCGCTGAAGAAAAAGCATATACCCTGCATCTTCCTTCAATGGGTTACCAGTTAGTAGCTAAAACAGCAACTGTTACCAGTGTAAGAGTAGTTAGAAAAACCACACCTGCCAACAAGATTAAAAGCAGCCTGGGATTTATACTGGGAACAAAAAATTAATCCCGGTAAACAAACAATATAGCGCCGGTTGCCGCATTAGCTGCGGGCCGAACTGATAAAAAGGAATCGTGTGATTCCTTTTTTATTGCATATTCCTGAAAAATAGTTGGTAAAATCTGCTATACCTCTTTCTGAATAAGGGTTTGCGGAAGTTTAATGAAAATCGTTTGACTAAACTTTTTTTGTCGATGAAAAACACGCTGCCGGCTTGCGGAAGTTTATGTGTTATTCGATGGGGGCTACAGTTAGGAAGGCAATGTTTCAAATGTAAAAATTGCGGCATATTTTTCATCCATAACATGATCACAGGAAAGTAAAAAAACTTTCCGTAGACCGCGATTGTATCGCCGCCATTGCAAAATAAATATGAATTAATTTTTAAATAATACCAACAGTCATTAGCCCACGCTTACATACCAGGGCACTTCCTGTGCCTGACATATTTATGTTTTTCTTGTGCCAGGTTTGTCAGCCACCTCATTGTTGGGTCGGCTTTTATTTAACTAAAAACGTTTGCAACCATTGCAAGTTGGAAAACATCTGCTATACAATCATCGGGTGCACAAGTGATGTGATTGTATATTATGTTGACACCAGCTGTGAATAGAGGGCTTGTGAAAATGGATTAGCATTTGCCGGGAATTGTTACCCTGGCAGGCCGCCAATAATGACCGGAACGTGCCCATTAAAAAAAACTATTGATTTTCGTCATTTTTCGCGGATAAAATTGTTGACATGTTGATTTTTTATATATATTTGATCATCCCTTAATCCTTTTCCTCCACTGATAAGCCAAAATAGTCATCCTGCAATTTCATATCATTATAATTGATATGGCTTAGTAAAAGTGAAAACCTCCATGTATACTTCGAAAAACTAGTAGCACCAGCTATTTTTTCAGTTTTTGTCTACGATTGTTTTACAGTTAGCATTATTATAACTGCGCCATAGGAAATCCCTGGTCAGGATGAGTGAACTATTCCAACCTCTGAAAATGAAATTTGCCCCAATGAATCACTCTTAAACCGTAAACATGAACATAACTTTATCTTGGAATGCTGTTCAGACGCGTACTAATTGCGAAAAAAAAGTAATCAGCCAGCTTGAGAAAAGAGGCATTACCTATTATTTTCCGCTCAATCAACCCGCAACTGATAACCTTAAACAACAGAAATCTGTTGCAGGTCCCCTTTTTCCTTCAATCATATTTATACAACTTCCGGCTGATTTTCCTTTGTTATCGCTTACCCAAATACCATATGTGACAAACCTGTTGTACTGGAGACATTCGCCAGCGGTTTTTCCTGCTATTGAAATTAACCAGCTACGCAATTTCGTAGACATGTATAAAACTATCCGGGTTACTAAAACATGCCTTAACGGGGCTCTTCATACCGAAGAATTGCGCCGCATTCAATACAACGCGGCTGACACTGTTTATACAATGGATTTACCTTCTATGGGGTATTCGCTGGAAGCAAGAACCGACACAGTTACCAGTATAAGGCTGGTAAGAAAAAATACCCCGCATTACAGGGTTACAGACAGCCTGGCATCAATACTCGGTTTCAGAACAAACAGGTAATAAACAGGCTTAATGGCAGAAGATTTTGGGGCAGGAGCCTGAAATAGGCTCATAAACGGCGAAAAATTAAATACTATTGAAATTTCTTTATAGAAAAAGGGTGCCGGTGCGGCCCCTTTTTTATTTTTTTATATCTTACCGGCAGCCGGGTTTGTAAACACCGGCTGTTTTACTTTCCTTTTACCATAACACAACAAACTATGTTTTCTTTTTTGAAGCTTTCTTTAGTAATTTTTGCGGTTTTTTTTGCTGTTGGGCTGAACGCACAACAGCCGGACGATACCCCGTTTAAGAGATTTGGGTTTCAGGCGGGCGCCAATTTCTCCAATATGGATTTCAATAAAGGTTCTCCCGCTCCTGCTGTTCCGGTGCCATCGGCCTGGAAGGCAGGACTAAGTATTGGTTTCCTGATGCGGGTACCGCTGGATAAAGACAAGCATTGGCTGCTGCAGCCCGAATACAGTTATACGCAAAGAAATGGGTCAGACAAAAGTATTAGCACCAGTTATCAGCTTGATTATATTACTATGCCGGTTTTACTGCATTATGAAATCAATTCATTGCTTTCAGTGTACGCGGGACCACAGGCTGAATTGCTGATACACGGATCTGCAAATGCAAATGGTGTAAAAAGCAATATTACCCATGATACCGAGGAAAGAAGCATTGCCGCTATTGGAGGACTGGAGTGCAGGTTTGCAAAAAGCTTTTTTCTGTCTGCCCGCTATATGCATGGCTTTAATCATATTGGTATTGCCCAGCGCTCTGCCAATACAAAAGAATTTAAGTATGAGTCGATAAATATGACGGTGGGTGTGAGTTTTTAAATTGCTGATGATAACACCGCCAATGGCGAGTGGCAGGATTGAAGAAATTACTATGAGATAGCGCCGGCAACAGCGCAATAAAAAAGGGAACCTGAACAGTTCCCTTTTTCATTTTTTTATGCGGAATGATATTAATTATCCCAACGCAACTCTTTTGAATTCTGTTACGGTAACACCCGCTTCTTTCAAATAATCGCCCACTGATTTACCGGCATCTTTTACAAAAGCCTGTGCAAGCAATGTTTGTTCTTTAAAGAAAGCGCCCATTTTACCGTCTGCTATTTTGGCCAGCATATCATCTGTTTTACCAGCCATTTTTGGGTCCTGCTTCATTAATTCCACAATAATATCTTTCTCACGTGCAATTGTAGCCGCAGGCACAGAGGCTGCATCAACTGCTACCGGGTTCATGGCGGCAATTTGCATGGCCACATCCTTGCCCGCTTCCTTTGCTTCCTTGCTTAATCCCACCAGCACACCCATGCGGTACGAACCATGGATATAAGCCGCAACATAAGGAGCATCTACTCTTTCAAATTTACTGATACCAATTTTTTCGCCAATGGATGCCAGTTTATCATTGATAAGTTCAGCTATTTTAACGCCATTGATGGTTACTTCGTTCAATTCTTCAGCACTCTTTACATTATTGGCCACTGCCGCATCGGCAATACTTTGCGTAAAGGCAACAAAGTCTGCATTCTTGCTTACAAAGTCAGTTTCGCAACTAACACAAATTACCAGGCCAGTCTTATTATCAGCCGTTGTTTGGGCTATTACCACACCTTCTTTAGCCTCGCGGTCGCTGCGTTTGGCAGCTACTTTCTGGCCTTGTTTGCGCAGCCAGTCAATAGCAGCTTCAAAATCGCCATTTGTTTCTGTAAGTGCTTTCCGACAATCCATCATACCGGCTCCGGTCATTTGGCGCAGTTTGTTTATATCCTGCGCACTTATTGTTACTGTAGACATAAGATTAAATTAAAAATTCAAAATTCAAAACCATTTACCACGCGGGTTCAAAGTCAAAATTAAAAAATCAAAAACGTTTTCTTCGCAGACGAAATGCGTAGTAAAAGACCTTTGCATTTTTTCTTTTGATTTTTTACTTTGAAATTATCTTCCTCCGCCTGGTCTGCGGTTACCGCCGCCGCCACCACCAGGTCCGCCTACACGGCGTTTACCGGGTCCGCCAGGTCCACCAGCTCCAGGTCCACGGCCTCTTCCGCCACGGCCGCTTTCTGCATCCGCTTCAGCCTGAAGGCGTGCTGCTTTTCTTTCTTTTTCATCATCTGTTGTCTCTTCACCTTCTTCATCTTTTGCAGCCTGGCGTTCAGACAAACCTTCAGCAATTGCCGCAACTATATAATTAACAATGATAGCAATTGATTTAGTAGCATCATCGTTAGCAGGAATTGCGTAATCAACTTTATTGGGGTCGCAATTGGTATCTACCATACCGAACGTAAGTATACCCAAACGTTTTGCTTCAGCCAGTGCAATGTGTTCATGACCGATATCTATAAGGAATAAAGCAGCCGGTACACGGCCTAATTGGGCGATACCACCCAATACTTTTTCCATTTTTTCTTTATCACGTGTAAGTGTAAGACGTTCTTTTTTTGTGATGCTTTCCAAAGTGCCGTCTGTCAGCATTTTTTCAATGCTCTGCATTTTCTTAACACTTTTACGTACGGTGTTAAAATTGGTAAGCATACCACCCAGCCAGCGTTCTGTAACAAATGGCATGTTGATTTTCTTTGCGCATTCAGTTACAATTTCTTTTGCTTGTTTTTTTGTACCTACAAACATGATCTTCTTACCGCTGCGTGCAATCTGTTTCAATATACCAGAAACTTCCTGCAGGCTTTCTGTGGTTTTGTTAAGATCAATAATGTGAATGCCTTTTTTTTCAGCAAAGATGTAAGGCAACATCTTGGGATTCCACTTCTTACGCAGGTGGCCAAAATGCACACCAGCGTCTAATAATTGCTGTTGTAATGAAGTGTTGTTTTCCATTGTTTTTTTTGAGCTTTTAGCTATTAGCTGTTGGCCGCTAGCCGTTTTTAAAATATTTTTTCTATCCTGTCAACTAAAAGCTTACAGCTAATAGCCAACAGCTTGTATTCATTAACGTTTGCTGAACTGGTAGCTTCTGCGGGCTTTTTTCTTACCTGGTTTTTTACGCTCAACTACCCTCGGATCGCGGTGTAATAAACCAGCGGCCTTCAGTTGCGGGCGAAATTCAGGATTTACTTCCAGCAAAGCACGGGCAATACCCAGCTTGGCGGCTTCAGCCTGTCCTTTTACACCACCACCAGTTGCATTGATAACAACATCAAATTTACCAGCAGCTTCAATGGTTTTTAATGGCAATTCTACCTGATTTTGCAGGTATACCAGGGGAAAATAGGTTTTGTAATCCTTATCGTTTACGGTAACCTTGCCTTCACCCTTTGTAATAAATACACGGGTAACAGCGGCTTTACGGCGACCAACGGCATTTTTTTGCTTTTCCATTTTATTTTTGAGCTTTTAGCTATCAGCTTTTAGCTTTTAGCCGTTTTAAAATTTATTATTTGATTGCTAATAGCTAATAGCTAATAGCTCACAGCTATTTAGAATTTCAGTTCTTTGGGTTGTTGTGCAGTGTGCGGATGTGCAGGAGCAGCATACACAAACAATTTCTTGTACATCTGGCGGCCAAGACGATTTTTTGGCAACATGCCTTTGATAGCCCTTTCCAGTACTACCTCAGGACGACGTCTTAATAAATCCTGTGCTGCTTCTTCCCTTAATCCTCCGGGATAGCCGCTAAAATTCTGGTACATTTTGTCTTCTGCCTTGTTACCGGTAAATACAACTTTGTCTGCATTGGTAATGATGACAAAATCGCCGCAATCTACGTGTGGGGTAAAATAGGCTTTGTTCTTACCGCGTAATACAGCAGCAATTCTTGCGCTCATGCGTCCTACGGTTTGATTAGTACCGTCTACAACATACCAGTCACGTTGCACGGTAGCCGCATTTGCATGTTTGGTGGTGAAATGTAATTTGCTCATTATTT
>Ga0157376_10001566_pt1 | contig 15131 bp, 14 predicted proteins | sample M45metaG_FD_121801 | JGI IMG/M metagenome (GOLD analysis project Ga0157376, IMG submission 121801) | Miscanthus rhizosphere microbial communities from Kellogg Biological Station, Michigan, USA - M4-5 metaG | ecosystem: Host-associated > Plants > Roots > Rhizosphere > Soil | place: USA: Michigan... | reverse complement strand
TCTTTTTGTATTCAACGTCACTGATCAATGGCTTATATAAATAAACATTCCCCACCAAACGACTGCTGAGATAGCCTTTCTTTTCTAAGTTTTTGATAACAGAAGCCACCGTAGTATACGGCGCCGGATCATCCATATTATCCATAAATGCTTTTATATTGGCCTCTCCCGTGCGCCAAACGGCCTGCATCGTTTCTTCTTCTACGTGGGTCAGTTTTTCCATATCTACGAAATTTTCGTAAATCTACAAATAAATCGTAGATCACCAAATTTTTCTTACTTTTCTTCTGGGAATAAACGAATGAATGGTTCTGCTGTATGCGCTATTGAAACCAGGATCTCTAAATTAATTCCTGGAGTTTTGAGATAACCTTATCGATCTCTTCTTTTGTATTATGCCTGGAAAAAGAGAACCGAACTGTTACAAGATTAGGATTGTTATTGATAGCATGAATGACATGAGAGCCCTGGTCGGCGCCGCTGGTACAGGCGCTTCCACCGGAGGCGCAGATATGATTAATGTCGAGGTTAAAAAGTATCATTTCCGATTTCTCGGTTTTTGGAAGGCTGGTGCTTAAAACGGTATACAGGCTTCTTCCCCCGGTATCTCCATTGAACGTGACACACCTCATATTCTTCCTCAGCTGTTCGATCATGTACGTCTTTAACGATTGTATGTAATTACTGTCTTTTTCAAAATTATTCATGGCCATCTCGAGAGCCCTGGCAAAGCCAACAATACCGTACACATTTTCAGTTCCGGCACGCATGTTACGTTCCTGCGCACCGCCTAAAATAAATGGATGAATTTTTACATTATCATTTACATATAAAATACCCACACCCTTTGGTCCGTGAAATTTATGGCCAGACCCTGAAATGAAATGAACCGGAGTTTTTCTCAGGTCGAGCGGATAATGACCCACGGTTTGCACGCAGTCTGAATGAAAAATAGCATTATACTTTTTACAGAGATTGCCCACAGCATTTATATCCAGCAAATTGCCGATCTCATTATTCGCATGCATCAATGTAACAAGGCAACGTTCCTCATGAGAAGCCAGTTGTTGTTCAAGGTCATCGAGGTCAACATGACCATCCGGCAAAAGCTTTACAAAACTTAAGGTAACATTCCCCGCTCCGTAATGTTCTACAGTGTGCAGCACTGCATGATGTTCGATCGGAGAAGAAATAATATGCCTGCAACCAAGATCATGAATGGCAGCAGCGATCGCCGTATTGTTGCTTTCCGTGCCACCACTGGTAAAAAATATTTCACCGGGATGGGCATTCAATAACCTGGCAACCGTTTTCCTGGACGTTTCAATGGCCAGTCTTGTTTCCCTGCCATAAGAATAGATGGAAGAGGGATTACCAAAATGAGTGGTCATGTAAGGAAGCATTGCGTCTAATACTTCCTTGTCTAAGGCTGTCGTCGCTGCATTATCGAGATAGATTCTTTCCATTTACTATGGTACCAGGTATGGTTTAGAGTTCTTAAAATTGCGGCGCCCGCCCGAACGTTACCATTCGGAAACGGGCGGGCAAAGATAAGGATTGACAGATTTTTAGCCTCAGTTTTATTCAGTGAAGTGTCAAAAATTATTCGTGTCACTACATGAAATTTATTCAAAATGTTGTGGGAAAGCATAGAGCAATTTTAATGAAACGTGAAGTTTAGTAGTGTATATTTATATTAACCCGGAAACCAAAAAAATTCAAAAGCAGCTATGAACCCATTCTGGACGCAAATAATCATTCAGACCACCTTAAAACACAAGCGGGATCATGAGGATAAGGATAAAAAGTATTCTGATTATGAGCTTGCCAAAGGATTGCGGGAATTCAGGATCAGTGTCGTCCGGCATATACAGGATTTTGCCCTTATCACATTGGGAATATTTTCAGCGGCATTTGGTTTCAAGGGTTTTTTACTCACCAATCGTTTTATTGATGGAGGTGCTACAGGTATTTCACTTTTAATATCAGTTCTTTCTTCTATACCGTTGTGGGTTTTAATTATCTGCGTCAATATTCCTTTTATTATTCTTGCATTCAACACCATAAGTAAAGCTTTTGCGATCAAAACCATCCTGGCGATCTCCGGGCTTGCTCTTGTTCTTGCCACTGTAACATTTCCGGACGTAACAAAAGATAATCTGCTGGTCGCTGTGTTTGGAGGTTTTTTCCTGGGGGCAGGTATTGGTTTGTCGGTTAGAGGTGGGGCTGTGATCGATGGAACGGAGGTACTGGCTATCTTTTTAAGCCGCAAATTCGGAACAACGATCGGCGACATCATTATTATCATTAATGTTATCATATTTGGAGCTGCCGCTTATTTTCTTTCTGTTGAAATTGCATTGTATTCAATGATCACGTACCTGGCGGCATCAAAAACACTTGATTTTGTAATAGAAGGTATCGAAGAATACACAGGTGTTACCATTATTTCCTCCCATAGTGAAGAGATCAAAAAAATGATCATTAATCTGCTGGGCCGCGGCGTAACTGTTTACAACGGGAAAAGCGGTTTTGGTAAAAAAGGCGAAACAAGAGACATTGAGATAGTTTATACTGTGGTGACAAGGCTGGAGCTAAATCGCCTCAATACTGAAATTCAAAAGATCGACCCCAATTCTTTTGTAGTGATGAGCAGCATCAAAGATACCAAGGGAGGCATGATCAAAAAAAGACGTCTCAAACATTAGACAACTAGCTATGCCCGGTTTTATTGATATCACTGACCGAATAAATCTGAACTCATTATTAAGCACCCTTCAACCTGAAACTCCTGCTTTGTGGGGAAGAATGAATGCTCAAAATATGATCGAGCACCTGGTTGAAGCAGTTGAATACACAAATGGAAAACGAGTTGCTGACCTGCGATTTCCGGCGGAAAAAGCAAATAAACAAAGGCAGGAACTCGTGCATAGTGACTTTGTAATACCTATCGAAGTGCGCGGCTATCTTCCCGATGCAACAAAAACAAAAAGGTTCAAAGACCTTGGGACTGCTATTCTTGAATTAAACAATGAACTCAATGCGTTTGAACATTTTTTTAAACCCGAAGGTGTCACAGCAGTGCATTTTGAGTTTGGCCCCATGAATTACAAAGAATGGATCATTTGGCACGGCAAACACTTTACACATCATTTCAAACAATTCGGATTACTAAACCAATAAAAAAAGCCAGCCATTATATGAACGAAATTAATGACACTATCCAGGAGACCGTTGAAGAGACCGGCAAAAGCAGGATCAATTCAAAGGTTGCAATTTTTGTAGCCATCACTGCTACATTTATGGCTCTTTGCAATGTCAAAGACGGAAATATTGTACAAGCCATGTCACAAGCGCAGGCACATGCGATTGATGCATGGTCTTATTTCCAGGCAAAAAGTACAAAAGAAGCCATCGCTGAAAATAGCCTGAAGTTATTCAAGCTGCAGAATCCCGCAGCCAATGTCCAGGTAGAAAAAAATTTTGAAGATGAGATCAACCGCTATGAAAAGGAAAAAGCTGAAATAAAGAAACAAGCTGAAGGCTTTCAAAAAGAGTACGACGATATTAATTTGTTTGATGACCAGTTCGACATGACAGATGCCTTCTTAACCATTTCTATCGCTATGTTTGGTATTACTTCTCTCACACAAAAGAAATGGTTGCTCTATTTTGCTTCTGCCGTCAGTTTACTGGGAATCATCTTAGGACTCACCGCCTTTATGAAGATCAGTTTGCACTCTGATCTTGTTTCAAAAATTTTGGGATGATGAATAAATGAAAATATAAAGGCGCAGCCAGGGACAACTCACATCAGTTCCTTGATATCCTGCATAAGTCTTGATGCAATATTATTAGCCTTGCTTTCGTAATCACTTTCGGCATAAATGCGAATGATGGGTTCTGTATTTGATGTGCGAAGATGCACCCAGTCTGAATCAAATTCTATTTTCAAACCGTCTTCTGTGTTCACAGGCTGGTTCTTGTATTTCTTTTTGATTTTTTCAAAAATAGACCTGACATCAAACCCATTTTCAAGTTCTATTTTATTTTTTGAAATGAAATAATCAGGATATGACTGCCGGAGCGATTTGATGGTTTTATTCTGAATAGCCAGGTGCGAAAGGAACAAACCGATCCCTATCAACGCATCGCGGCCATAATGAAAGTCAGGAACAATGATCCCACCATTTCCTTCACCACCGATAACAGCATTCACTTCCTTCATTTTTATTACCACATTCACCTCCCCTACTGCCGAAGGAAAATATTCGCCTCCATGTTTGATCGTGATCTCTTTCAGCGCCTTTGTGCTGCTCATATTGCTGACGGTGTTTCCTTTCTTTTTGGCTAATACATAATCGGCGACCGCTACCAATGTATACTCTTCGCCAAACATACTTCCATCTTCACACACAAAACATAAGCGGTCCACATCCGGATCAACTGCAATACCAAGGTCGGCGTCGTGCTTTATTACTTCATTGCTCAGTGAAGACAGGTTTTCAGGCAATGGTTCAGGGTTATGGGCAAATCGGCCATTGACTTCTTTGTTTAAGACAACAATGTCATTTATACCCAGGGCTTTTAACAGAGCGGGAACAAAAATGGCACCCGTAGAATTAATGGCATCAATGACAATTTTAAAATTTCTTTTACCGATGGCCTTTGTATTCACCATCGGGTAACTTACGACTGCATCGATATGCTTTTGCAAATAGGTATCATTTGTCGTGACCGTTCCCATTTTTTCAACCGTTGCAAAGAAAAAACTCTCATTGGCTGCTCTTTCCAAAATTCTAGCTCCCATATCCGCAGAAATGAATTCTCCTTCATGATCCAACAACTTCAACGCATTCCATTCTTTAGGGTTATGACTCGCTGTAAGAATGATCCCGCCATCAGCTTTTTCCATTCTCACTGCGATCTCAACAGTAGGTGTGGTCGATAAGCCGAGATCAGTTACATCAATACCCAACGCGACCAGGGTATTACAAACAAGATCGCGGACCATCTTTCCACTTATACGGCCATCACGACCTATAACGATTTTTGTGGTGGTAAATTTGTCCTTATGCTGTTGCTGGATAATGCTGCCAAATGCTGCCGTAAACTTTATAATGTCAACAGGGGTAAGACTTGTTCCTGGTGTTCCTCCTATTGTCCCTCTGATCCCGGAAATACTTTTGATCAATGCCACAACAAATAGTTCAAAGGTTAATGATTATATTCGATTAATCGGGGTTACAAAAATAAGAATAGAAAAGGGTATCTGGTTTGATTCGGACATTAATTTTTGGCTCACAATTCAAAGACGGTCAGCTAAAATCATTGATATTTGTTAAAGAAAAATTTGCAATGGCGCAGGTTGTCAGGAAAGAATGGTTCAGGGATTGGTTCAGTTCACCTTTTTATCACCGGCTTTACTTTGAACGTGATGAAAGGGAAGCGGAGGAATTTATTCATAAGCTGGTGCATTTTTTACAAGCCTCACCCGGCAGCAGGATCGTAGACATAGCCTGTGGACGAGGTCGTCATAGTTGCATACTGGCAAAGATGGGATTTGACGTAACAGGATTTGACCTTTCTTTTGAAAGCATTGACTATGCAAACCAATTCGGGAGCGACAATTTAAATTTTTACCAGCATGATATGCGTTATCCTTTTTGGGTAAATTATTTCGATTATGCGTTTAATTTTTTTACCAGCTTCGGATACTTTGCTACCAGGAGAGAACATGATGATGCCATGCGAACGATCGCCACATGTTTAAAGCCGGGTGGGATTTTTGTGATCGATTATCTGAACACTCATTATGTTGAAGATCATTTGGTACATAACGAGTTGAAAAATGTTGCAGGCACATCATACCAGATCCATCGCTGGGACGATGAAACACATTTTTATAAAAAGATCATTATCACTGATGCCTCCTTAATAGTTCCTGAAGAACACACCGAAAAAGTAGCAAAATTCTCTCTCGGTGATTTTACGGATATGCTTTCCTACCAAAACATGCAGATACTCGAGGTTTTTGGGGATCGTTATTTAAATCCCTATGATGTAAGAAAAACTCCCCGGTTGATCATTGTAGCAAAAAAGAAGGAAAGTAATCATTCCGGCGAAGAAAAAAGGTTATACAGTGACGGACGAAAAACCGATGCCCTGAGTTAATTAATAATTACATCTCCCACTCATTACTGATCACTCATTACTCATTACTCCGCCCAACTCATCACATAATTTTGATTTTCGATTTCGATGGCTTCCTTTGTCAACATGAGTGGATGGAAGGTATCTACCATTACCGCTAGTTCCTTTGTTTCTTTTGCCCCGATGCTTTTTTCAACTGCACCAGGATGCGGCCCATGAGGAATACCTGCCGGATGCAATGTGATCATTCCTCTCGTTACATTTTTGCGGCTCATAAAATCTCCATCAACATAATAGATCACTTCATCACTGTCAATATTACTATGATTATATGGAGCCGGAATTGCCTGTGGATGATAATCAAACAAACGCGGGCAAAATGAACAAACTACAAAATTGTTTGCTTCAAACGTCTGATGAACCGGTGGCGGCTGATGCACGCGACCGGTGATCGGTTCAAAATCATGGATCGAAAAAGCAAAAGGATAACAATATCCATCCCATCCTACCACATCAAACGGATGTGTGCCGTAGTGTAAACCATACAACACTCCTTTCTTTTTTGCTTTGATCAAAAAATCTCCCGTTTCATCGTAGCTCGGCAAATTTTGGGGTGGACGAATATCTCTTTCACAATAAGGAGAATGCTCGAGTAACTGCCCATACTTACTCAAATATTTCTTTGGAAAACGTATCGGGCTAAATGATTCAACGATAAACAACCTGTTATTGCCATCAGCAAACTGGACCTGGTAAATGGTTCCGCGGGGGATAAGAAGATAGTCACCGTAATCAAAAGGCAATTCACCATACATCGTTTTTAGCACACCTTTCCCTTCGTGCACAAAGATCAACTCATCAGCATCGGTATTCTTATAAAAATAACTGGTCATACTTTCCTGCGGCGCTGCGAGTACAAGGTGACAATCATTATTTACCAGCACGGCCTTCCGGCTTTGCAAAAAATCTTTTTCGGGTATTATTTTAAATCCCTCAAAACTCCGGTGTTTCAGCATTTTTTCTTCAGCTACTGTCGGTGCTACGCTCAACTGTGGTTCTGTTTTTATGATCTGCGTCGGCGGATGATAGTGATACATCAAAGAAGAATCATTTGAAAAACCCTCTGTTGAAAACAGTTGTTCGGAAAAAAGTTTTCCGTCGGGTTTACGAAATTGTGTGTGACGCTTATGAGGAATGTTTCCCAATTTATAATAGTAAGGCATAATTCAAATTTAAAAATTTGCAATAAATTTATTTCCACACGGGGATCTTTATAATGCTATCATTGTACCATTTTATTTGCAGCGGTATCTTGCTATCCTCAATATCTTCATCACTTACATCTTTACCTGTCCCATAATTAACCTGGGCGTCAGCATTTTTATTGATATTCAACACAACGAGCAGGCGGCTTCCTTTACTCAGTTGGCGGCACACCATGCGTGTCCTGTCAAACGAAATGGATTCAATTTTTCCGGGCGTCAGCAGCTCTCTCTTGCTCATATCCCTTGCATAGCTCGCTCTGCCCAAATAATATGATAGATGAAAATACCTGCCATCCGGCATTATCTCAAATAATGTTACGCCTATATCCATGTCCTTTTTATTAATGCTAGCCTTAAGCTCGCCCTCAAACATTCCGTCTATTGAAACAGGCTCACTGATCGGTTCACTAATAAAAAACAATCCATTTGTAGTATCTGTTCGCTGCTCAATGATCGGGTAAGGATAATAATCGTTATTGTTACTGGTATTCCGGTCAGCAAAATTTATTTCCTGGCTGATAAAGGAGGACTGCCCGGGTTTCTTTAAAGACAATTGGTAAAAATTCCCGGATTGTATATTGGTCAGGTAAAATGTCAGCATCTTGTTGTGCATTCTTTCCAGCGATGGAGCATGTTTCCACTCATTTTTTCCCATCACTTCATAGTTGATCTTGTCTTTCAGAATTGCCGGCTTGTTTCCGTTCTTCAAAACATGGTCCAGCCATTGATAAGTTATTTCCCTTGTATCGATCAAAGCCACAGGATCAACAGAATAATCTCTTAACACCGGTACCCCGCCTCTCTGCGCCCCGAAATGATCATAAGGCCCGATAATTAAATAATGATTGGCCCTTTTGTTGTACCTGTAGTGCTCTCTTAAATAATGCAATGCAGAAATTTGTCCATCATCATAATAACCGGTGATCGTTAAGACAGGAATGTTTATTTTGCTATACTCCTCCTTATATGGAACCATGCTTTGCCAATATTTATCATAAGCGGGATGTTGCAACCAGCGTTGCAACCATTTATTGGGAGTACCGTCTATACTATCAATTTTCCGGTAGGCAACACCACTTGCATACCAATTTTTTTGTAACACGTCCCAGCGTTGAGGATTGTTATACGTTTTATTGTCAAGATATTTATTATTGGTGACAAAAAAGGCCCAGCCATAATTGGCATTTAAAAAAATATTGTTCTCCATCGGCAAGCCATAACCAGGAATTGCTGCCACATAAGGAACAATTGTTTTAAGTGCGGGACGCAAATACTTTGCAGCCGCCCATTGAACGAACCCGCTATAACTTCCTCCATACATTCCTACTTTGCCATTGCTCCATGGCTGTTTAATGATCCAATCGATCACTGCATTTACATCTTTAGCCTCGTGTTCATAAGGTTCGATCGGATCAGGACTAAGTCGCTTTCCACGAGTATCGGCCACCACACCCACATAGCCGTGAGCCGCTGATTGCATGGCTTCATATGAATTGCGATCAAGGTCAGAATAGATCGTAAAAAATAATGCCGCAGGCTGGGGAACATTGAGATCCCTTTTTCTTACTACTACCGCTGAAAGAGTTGCACCTTCTTTTGTCTTTATTAGCACACTATCCTCTATTATGTACCGCCTGTTATCATCCTGCTTCAATAATTCTTTAGCAATGGGTTCAATGTTTTTATAGACTGAAAAAATATAGTAATTCCTGCACAGGTCCATGGCTTCATTCATGCTCAGACTGTCCTTATTCGAAAGATTCAATAATGAATTTTGTAAATCGGTTCGTAACTCTTCAATACCATTGCGGGTTATGAATGCCGTGTAAATGTGCAATGCCTTTCGATCATCCAATTTTTGGAACAGGTCGTCAAATGCCTGCGCGAAGGCGCTGTTAAAGGATTCGCTTGTTGCCGCTTGTTTTAATTTTGCCCTCACATATAATTTATGCTGAACGGCTACCAAACTCCAAAACTGAGGATCTGTTTCTTTGGATGCGTAGCGGAGGGAATCTAACGTAGCATCTGCTTCTGAATATCGTCCTGCCAGTACCTGGAGCCTGGATAAGTTGTTCAGCGAATCCCTGTAATTATTTTCTTTATAATTTATGATCACCTTATTTGCCAGTACAGGCATTGCTTTGGCTAATTCACCACTATCAGAAAGAGCTGCTTTGGGAAAGTGAAATTTTTGGGCGGCTGAACAGATACAAATACCAGACACAAATAAAAGACCTGCTATTTTTTTCATATTGGCTTGTCGTTTCAATATTCACAAAGTGGAAAAACTTCTTATTGTCTAAAGTTAGGAAATACTAATTTTCGGCTTTCAAGTTATGAAGTTACCTACCGCAGGTTTATTGATCATTCAAAACCGAAAATTATTACTCGCTTATAGCAGGAATAAACAATGTTTTTATTTGCCCGGAGGAAAAATAGATGAAGGAGAAACGCCAGCTAAGGCCCTGTGCCGAGAAATAGCAGAAGAAATGAATGTAACTATTGATGAGCATGAATTAAAATACCACACGCATATTACAGCTCCTGCTTATGGGGAAGAAAATGGGATCATCATGGAACAGGACTGCTTCTTTTATCACCGGAATATAACACCACAGGCTTCTGCAGAGATCGGGGAACTGAAATATTTTTCTTTAAACGATTATTTATCAGAAACGAACCGTGCGCCAGGGGCTTTAATGATACTTGAACTCCTGAAAAAAGACGGGTTGATCGACTGACACTGCTTCTTCTTTAAATGTTCATGTTTGAAACTTCAACTTTATCCAGCAACTGATCGGATGTGAATTAGGCCCTTGATGTCATTCCAAAAGAAGAAACGTCATTAGGAAAAACAGGAAATATCAAGATAAGATACGAGAATTGAAGACTACGCGCAATTAATAAAAAGCAAACATTGAGGTATTTAAGTTAACATTTGCACGGTATAATTTTTGAGACCTGAATTACTTAATTCTTTTTTATCCAAAATCAAAGGAGGTTTTATGACGAAAAAGCTATTCTTTTCGTTGGCATCTGTGACTCTCATTGCAATTCTTCTTGCATCGTGTGTAAAGAACATACCTCAAAACAATTGTTCCCAGGATGAGCTTGTTGCAACTGTTACAACTTTCGCTTCGGGTTTAAACAACCCGAGAGGATTGACATTCGGCCCCGATGGAAACTTATATGTCGCCGAGGGCGGCATCGGTGGCACAAATTCTACTGACGGACAATGCGACCAGGTAATACCACCCGTCGGGCCTTATACCGGGAGCGCCGACGGTGCAAGGATCATGAAGGTTAATCGCAATGGTGAGCTGGTGACTGTCGCTGAAAAGCTTCCGTCAAGTCAAACAGCGCCTACACAAGGAAGTCTTGTCAGTGGTGTTGCGGATGTTGCATTCATCGGAACAACGCTTTATGGAGTGCTTTCAGGAGCGGGCTGTTCTCATGGCGTCGCATCGACCCCTAATGGAATCGTCAAAGTACATCATGATAAAACCTGGGAATTGATCGCAGACTTGAGTGCATTCCAAAAAGCAAACCCTGTAAAAAATCCAGAGCCAGACGATTTCGAGCCCGACGGTACCTGGTACAGTATGATCAGTTTAAATGGGACTCTGTTCGCCCTTGAGCCCAATCACGGAGAATTAGTAAGAGTAGATACTAAAGGAAATATTAGCCGGGTTGTTGACATTTCTGCTACACAGGGTCACATAGTTCCCACAGCAATGGTGTTTCACAATGGTAATTTTTATGTTGGTAATCTTAACCCATTCCCGATCACAGGAAATTCGAGTGTGTACAAGATCACGCCCGCCGGTGATGTCAGTGTTGTTGCTACCGGCTTCAATGCAATATTGGGTATCGAATTTGACAGAGCAGATGGCATGTATGTTCTTGAAAACACAACGGGCAATCCCTTCCCAACCCCAGGTACTGGCGATGTGATCAGGATAGATCATTCAGGCGCACGGCGTGCTATTGTAACGGGGCTTAATCTTCCTACAGCCATGGCGTTTGGCCCTGATAACAAATTGTACATTTCTAATTGGGGTTTTGGTCCACCAGCGATCGGCGGTGGTGAAATATTGAAAGTCTCTTTCAGTTGTGCCAATGATCAATCTCCGGAAAAACATTAAATGAGCTTAACCAAAGAATAAATTGCACAGGAGAGGTCATCACGACCTCTCTTTTTATTTGTATTTTCTCATCTTTGCGATTCATTGAAACAGGTCGGTCTCATATCAGACACTCATGGCTATCTTGATGAAAATGTTTTCAAACATTTTGAAAACTGTAATGAAATATGGCATGCTGGCGATTTTGGTTTGATCGAAATTGCTGAACGCATCCGTGCCGCGGTTTCGAACCGTGGCACTACTCTCCGCGGAGTTTACGGAAATATCGATGGCCAGGATATACGAAGTGAATTTCCTGAGCAATTGGTTTTTGATTGTGAAGAAGTGAAAGTAATGATAAGGCATATTGGCGGTTATCCCCCCAAATACAATCCCGAAACAAAAAAAGAATTATTGATCCATAAGCCTCAACTTTTCATCAGCGGACATTCCCACATCTTAAAGATCATGTACGACGAAAGACTGGATTGCCTGCACATAAATCCAGGTGCAGCCGGCAAACAGGGTTGGCAGAAAGTGAGAACCATCGTACGTTTCGCCATTGATGGAAAAGAAATAAAAAATTGCGAGGTCATTGAGCTGGGGAAATAAGTTTTTCCCGACTCTTTAAAATAAGTAACTTCTCTGAAAACTTTTACCATGTCAACTGATCGCCGCACCTGGCTAAAGCAAAGCAGTTTTGCTCTGGCAGGTTTAGGATTGATCCCAACTTTTTCTAATGCAGAAGTCCGCAAGGACTCCTTCGGAGAGAAAAAATTCTTCGATCCTGCCAATCCTATTTGGCTTAATAGTAATGAAAATGCCTACGGGCCCTCGCCTCTTGCTCAAAAAGCAATACTCAATGCTTATAAAAAATCAAATCGCTATCCCGACGATTATCTTCCGCTATTAAAGAAAAAAATTGCAGAGCACTGGGGCGTAAGCACAGAAAATATTTTGCTGGGAGCAGGATCTTCCGATATCATTGGTCTCGCATGCCAACATACTTCAAAAACAAAAGGACATATCCTTACATCGGAGCCCTCCTATAAAGTTTGGAATGGCCAGGCAAGTTCATTTGGCCATTCATTTAAAAGAATTCCTTTGACTGATGAAAAAAAAACCGACCTGCCTAAAGTTGTTGAAGCCATCAATAATGAAACAAGAATGGTCTATTTCTGCAATCCCAATAATCCTACCGGAACTTTTGTTGAGGTATCACAGCTAAAGGATCATGTCTCGGCAGCCTCACAAAAAACCTTTGTTTTCATTGATGAAGCCTATACTGAATATGCCGGTCTACCCTCACTCGCATCGCTGGCGATCACAGATCCGAATGTAGTAGTGGCTAAAACCTTTTCAAAAGTGTATGGCCTTGCCGGTGCGCGGGTGGGTTATGCGATTGCGCATCCTGACACGATCAAATTGCTCAGCAGTTATCAACCCTGGCCCGATGCCGGGGTAAGTATGGTATCGTGTAACGCTGCCATGGCATCACTGGATGATAAAGAATTTGTGACGCATTGCAGGGAAAAAGCAAAGGCAGCAAGAGCAACTTGTTATGATTGCTTTAAGACACTTTCACTGGAATACATCCCTTCATCTACTAATTTTATCTTATTCAATATTGATAAAATAAAAGGAGACTTCATTAACCTGATGCAGGCAAAAAACATTTATGTGCAATTCCGTGAACATTTTGGCGGCAAGTGGTGCCGCGTCACTATGGGCACTACGGAAGAAATGCTACAATTCTGTGATGCTTTGAAAGAAATAGTTTCTTAAAAAAACCTATAAGGTCTTTCCAGGCCTTATAGGTTTAAGATTATCTGTTATGCAGGTTGATGTGACATCATTTCATCCATTGCCTTTTTCATCTCTGCCTGGGTAACATCTTTGAAATGAGTAGCGATGATCCACACATATCCATAAGGATCTTCAATTCGACCACTCCTGTCTCCATAAAATTCATCTTTTACCGGCATCAGGAGTTTAGCCCCGTTACTTGTTGCTTTTTTGACAACGGCATCTACGTCCTGCACATAAACACACAGGTTAACTGAATTGCCTTTCAGCGTTTGAGGACTCCTGTTATATTGCAAATTCTCCTCAGCTAACATGATGACATCGTCACCTATAGTGATCTCGGCGTGTGCAATAGATCCGTCCGGCGCATTAAATCTCATCTTTTCTTTTGCACCCAAATTATTTACATACCATTTGATCGCTGCATCTGCGCCATGAAATGCAAGAGCGGGAATTACGGCGTTATAGCCTTCCGGGATATAAGAAACTTTTTTCATGGTTGAAACATTTTAAGTTTGAAGAAAGATTCAATGCCACAATATTCTTGCCATGAAAAAGTTTCCCGGAAGCGCGGCCATATAACATTTTGAATGGATTAACCACAGGCACATAGACCACACTGGGAATCACATAGAAATCTACGTGTTATCTATGTTCCGATGTTTCTATGTGGTTTGAAAAAAATTTCGAAACTAGTTGCTTACCTGAATTGCTATAATTTTAATTTTTCAATTATCTCTTTTGATAATGCGGCTTTGGGAATGACTATGCTGAGCGTGTTAATTGCAAAATAAGCTTCAGAGACGTTGATATATCCGTCAAAAGGACCGATCCTTCCCCAGGAATTTTTTACCATAAAAAATGTTTTCCCGCCTTTCGATTTTTCAATACCGGTTATGTGCATAAGATGATCATCCTGGGTAGTTAAATTTTCATACAACTGCTGACGGGTAGCGGCATCATAGCTTGCCTCCTTTAAATCAGGATTGACCTGATCCTTCGTGTAGGCAGTAGCATTATCAAGATTTAGAGCCAATCCCATTCCCTGCATAAACCCCTGGTTGCTCACATCCGCATCCCACGCAACCGTATATCCCTTATCGATCGCATATTTTACGGCCTCTATGAATTCATTTAATGGTAAATTATAAAATGAGCCATTTGCATAATTATCAGGAACCTGTAAAACGAATGATTGGTAATAAGGCTGATGAGTAAATGAAGTAAGACTTACATAATCATTTGCATTAAAATGCAATACTTCTTTTGTAAAAGAACCCGGTGTATACGTTTTCCCGTTGTAAGAAAATTCTTTTGGCGGCACACCTAAATTTTGATCAAGAATTTTTATATATCCTTCAAGCCAGTTATTGGAGATCGGTTTCTTTCTTAAAACACTGTCAAGGTATTTTTGAAGCTCGCTGAACAAGTTTTGGTGATCATAATTTTTTTCCCCGTTGAGTAAGCCTGTGTATTCGTTCAGGGGCATTGCTCCATACGTTGCCACTGCACGTATTTCATCATGCCCCAATCCCCCCTCCCCAAACTGCGCTTTGCCATTACGAAGAATATAATTCTTTGCTTTTTCGATATACATATTTCTCACAGTAAACATTTCACTCAGGTCGATCTCCCTGTTTTCCTTCCTGATCTCTTCGCTTTCAACAAGTGAAGTAGTAGCAAAACACCAACACGTTCCCGTCATCGCCTGGTTCTTGACTGAAGTAGTCTTTAAAGTTTTTACATCCAGAAACTGTGGGACCTGCAAAGGAGCGGAAGTCTG
>Ga0157376_10001564_pt1 | contig 15133 bp, 16 predicted proteins | sample M45metaG_FD_121801 | JGI IMG/M metagenome (GOLD analysis project Ga0157376, IMG submission 121801) | Miscanthus rhizosphere microbial communities from Kellogg Biological Station, Michigan, USA - M4-5 metaG | ecosystem: Host-associated > Plants > Roots > Rhizosphere > Soil | place: USA: Michigan... | reverse complement strand
GGTCGTTTTTCCGCTTCCATTAACCCCTACAATCAATAAGACTAAAGGCTCTCCAGGTGGAGGGGTCTTAGCCACTATTTGAGAAGATGATTTCAAAATAGAGAGAGTATGAGCGGTTAACATGGAAAGAATATCTTGAAAAGAGGCTTCAGGATTTTTTTTTAAATAGTTACCCGTTTTTTCAACAAAATCTGCTGTGCATAGAGAGCCTAAGTCAGCTTCATAGAGAATTTGCTCTAGTTGATCTAAGGTGGTTGCATCTATAGGCTTTGTAAAAAGTTTTTTTATGCTATTTCCTAAAACAGAACGCGTTTTAGTGAGCGCCTTTTTGATTTTTTGATAACTGGATTGTAAAAATTGAAACATTTTTTCTACTTTAGGTTGCCTGGAAATAAAACTCTATCAGATAAGGGAATTAAGCAAGAGATCTAATAAAAAAAGGGGATGTAATGAATACGCATGAGTACCAGGCGAAGTGGATTTTAAAAAAATATGGCATTCCTATTCCTGAATTTGGAGTTGCCTCTTCTTTAGGAGAGGTAGAAACTATCGTTCAGCAGCTAAATTTAGAAGAAGCCATTGTTAAAATTCAAGTACATGCCGGTGGAAGGGGAAAGGCGGGTGGAGTGAAATTTGCAAAATCTAGAGAAGAGATTTTATCTACAGCTAGTAAATTAATTGGCATGAAAATAGTGAACAATCAGACAGGGCCTGAAGGAGTAATCGCTCATAAGGTCATGGTGACACAACCGGTAGATATTAAAAAAGAGTACTATTTAGGAGCTATTATTAATAGAGAGCAGGGTCAGCCTATTTTTATCGCTTCACCAGAAGGGGGAATGGATATTGAAGAAGTAGCAGAAAAATATCCAGAAAAAATTTTAACTATTCCTATTGAACTCAGTGGAAAAGTGCGTTCTTATCATCTATTTAGACTGGCAAAATTTATGGGGTGGGAAGGTGAGAAAGCCAAGTTGGGGATGAAGATTGCGAGAGCTCTTGCTCGAGCTTTTATAGAAACAGATGCCTCTTTGCTAGAGATTAACCCTCTTATTGAAACCCCTGACGGCGCTATTTGGGCTTTAGATGCGAAACTAAGCGTGGATGATAATGCGCTCTTTCGTCAGAAGGAAATAGCTGAAATGTATGATCCTACTCAACAATCTCCTAATGAAGTATTGGCAAAAGAGTTTGATTTGGCCTTTATTGCTTTAGAGGGGAATATTGGTTGCTTAGTTAATGGAGCGGGATTGGCTATGTCTACGATGGATATTATTCAATATTATGGAGGAGCTCCTGCTAATTTTTTAGATGTAGGTGGGGGAGCTAGCAAAGAAAAGGTATCAGAGGCCTTTAAAATTATTTTAGCGGATCCTCAAGTGAAGGCTATCCTTGTTAATATTTTTGGAGGTATTATGAACTGCGCTACTGTGGCTCAGGGTATTATTACAGCTTCTTCTGAACTGGCGATAAAAGTGCCTTTAATTGTGCGTTTAGAAGGCACTAATGTGGAAGAGGGAAGAGCTCTACTTAAAAAATCAGGTTTAAAAATTGAGACGGCAGATAGTTTGGATGATGCAGCCAAAAAAGCTGTTGCGCTCTTAAAAAAGGAATAAAGCATGCCAATACTCATTGATAAAAATACGCGCGTGATCACACAAGGCATCACTGGACAGGCAGGAAAATTTCACACAGAACAGGGATTAGCATACGGTTCAAAATTTGTAGGAGGGGTGACCCCAGGTAAAGGAGGTCAATCTATTTTAGGTCTTCCTATATTTGATACCGTTTTGGAGGCGAAACAAGCCACCGATTGTGATGCAACGGTGATTTTTGTACCAGCCCCCTTTGCAGCTGAAGCTATTTTAGAAGCAGAAGAGGCTAAGATCCCCTTGATAGTCTGTATTACAGAGGGAATTCCCATACTAGATATGGTAGAAGTGAATCAGATTATACGTCATAGTAAACAGAGCCGTTTGATAGGGCCCAACTGCCCTGGCGTCATTACACCTGGTGAATGTAAAATTGGGATTATGCCAGGTTATATTCATAAAAAAGGGGGAGTGGGGATTGTTTCCAAATCGGGCACTTTAACTTATGAAGCGGTATGGCAAACAACACAATTAGGTTTAGGTCAATCGACTTGTGTGGGTATTGGAGGAGATCCCTTGAATGGAACCAATTTTATTGATGTGTTAGAGCTCTTTGAAAAAGATCCAGATACAAAAGCTATTTTAATTATTGGAGAGATAGGGGGAAATGCAGAGGAAGAGGCTGCTGAATGGATAAAAAAATATGCCACTAAACCAGTAGCTGGTTTTGTGGCAGGAATCACGGCTCCTCCGGGCAGACGTATGGGACATGCAGGTGCCATTGTAGCGGGTGGTAAAGGGACTGCCCAAAGCAAAATTGATGCTTTCAAAGAAGCTGGTGTAGTTGTAGCGGAAACTCCCGCTCAAATGGGGATTGCTATGAAAAATGCTATTGATAGATTTTATGATTAAAATTCCTGGAAGAATACCTATTTTTATTCATCCTACTTTTTGGCTCCTCTCTATTTTGATTGGTTTTATGAATGGAGGGGGAAATCTCCTCTCTATACTCATATGGGTGGGGATTATTTTTGTCTCTGTTCTTTTTCATGAAATGGGACATGCTATTACCGCTTTGTTATTTGGTAGAAATCCCCGTATTGAGCTAGTTGCTCTAGGTGGATTGACTTATCATGATGGGAGTAAATTGGCCCTTTGGAAGCAATTTTTTATTACCCTAAACGGCCCTCTTTTTGGTTTTTTATTAGTAATTATTGCTACTATTCTTCTGTCTATCCCAGCTCTGATTCAAAATCCCTTTGCAATCACCATTATTAAGTTATTTCAAGTGGTTAATTTTTTTTGGACAATAGTGAATTTATTACCTGTTATTCCCTTAGATGGAGGACAGCTTTTGCGCATTATTTTTGAAGGATGGCTGGGTGTTAAAGGGATAAGTTACTCTCTTTTTTTTAGTATGGTCCTGGCTCTTTTAATTAGTTTAGCTGCTTTCTTTTTTCAATCTTTCCTTTTAGGGGCCTTCTTTTTTCTGTTTGCCTATAATGGTTATGAAAGCTGGCGTCAAGCGAAAATGATGGCACAACCAGATCAACAAGTTGCTATGAGCAGCGTATTTGAATCAGCAGAGCAAGCCATGAAAACAGGACGTAAAGTAGAGGCTATCACTCTATTTGAACAGGTTAGACATGCAACAGGTAAAGGGTTGCTCTACCTTTTATCTACACAATATTTGGCCTTTCTAAAATATGAGTTAGGAAATGTGCAAGAGGCTCATGACTTGCTTTGCTCCATCCGGACTCAATTGAATGAAGAGGCACTTGTTTTATTACATCGCGTTGCTTTTGAAATAAAAAACTATACATTAGTAGGAGACTTGTCAGGCGCTGTTTTTCAATTTTTACCTAATGTGGAAACCGCTCTTCGCAATGCTTATGCTAGTGCCGCTTTAGGTCAGGTAGAGCCCGCAATTGGTTGGTTGGAAACAGCACATCAAGAAGGGCTTCAAAACATTAAAGAGATTATCCAAGAAAATGATTTCGATCTGATTCGTCATCATTTTGCTTTTCAAAAGTTTATCAAATCTTTAAACAGCTCTAATTAATTGGAATGCGAGGCATAGGAGATAATTCCAGTGAATCTCCTCCTTTTTGTTGAAAGAGATGGTAGCCTAACCCAGCAATCATAGCAGCATTGTCTAGACTTAAACCTGGAGGTGGCCAATAGGTGGTAGCTCCTTTTTTTATAAACATCTCGCGTAATTTTTGATTATTACTAACTCCTCCGCCTAAATAAATGGCGGCACAATGAAACTCTTTACATGCTTTTAAACTTTTATCAATGATATCGGTAAGTGCTGTTTTTTGAAAAGCGGCAGCTATATGAGGTTTCTCCTCTTCTTTGATAATAAGAGGGCTTTCTTTATTAGAATTAGGCCCCTTTATGGTATAGAGTACATTTGTTTTTAATCCACTAAATGAAAAATCCCAAGGTCTCTCTTTTACCCTCCCTGCTTTAAATGTATAAAGAGAGGGATCTCCCTGTTTAGCTAACTCTTCAATAGAGGGTCCTCCTGGATAGGGAAGACCTAATAAAGAGGCTACTTTATCAAAAGCTTCTCCAATAGCATCATCTACTGTAGTGCCGATCATTTCATAGACACCTAGTGCTAAAATTTTTACTAAAAAGGTGTGCCCTCCAGAGATGACCACTCCTAAAGAGGGGAAAATAATCTCCTCTTGTAACATCATGGCTGCATAGAGATGTGCCTCCACATGATTGACACCGACAAAGGGTTTATTCCAAGCCAAAGCGAGTGCTTTGGCAGCATTGAGTCCAATGAGCAAAGCCCCTATTAAACCCGGTCCTTTTGTAGCAGCTATTAAATCGATCTCTTGAGCCTCTACATGAGCCTCTTTTAGCGCTTGATCAATAACAGGAATGAGGTCATCTATATGCCGTCTGCAAGCGAGTTCTGGAAAAACGCCTCCATATTGTTTATGAAGATCTACCTGAGAGCTAATGACATTAGATAAGATTTCCTTGCCATTTCGAACGACTGAAGCAGCTGTTTCATCACAGCTACTTTCAATTCCTAAAACTAACATAATCACCTATCATAGAGAAAATAGTTTACCAAAATAGCCATTTCCTTAATATCATAGAAATATGAAGTGGATCCTATTTAATCTTTTAATACTGCTCTTTTTAATGATCGATCTCTTGATTGTGCATAAAAAACGGGTAAAAATTAGCCTTCGAGAGAGCTTGTTATGGAGTGCAGTTTGGATCTTTTTATCGCTTCTATTTAATTTATTTATTTATTTTTTTGAAGGACCTACTTCAGCTCTTGAATTTTTCACCGGTTATCTTATTGAAAAATCTTTAAGCCTCGATAATTTATTCGTTATTATATTGATCCTATCCTATTTTAAAATACCTCATAAAGATCAACATGCGGTCTTATTTTGGGGGATATTAGGAGCCTTAGTGATGCGGCTACTCTTTATTTTAGCAGGTCTGGCTCTGATTAATAAATTTCATTGGATTCTCTATCTTTTAGGTCTTTTTCTTCTATTTACAGGCGTGAAACTTATTTTTGAAAATAAAGTTAAACAAGATTTTAATAAAAATCGAGTGATTAAGCTAATAAAAAGCCTCTTTCCAAAAGTGACCCCTTTTATGTTAGCCTTAATTAGTATTGAGTATACCGATGTAGTTTTTGCACTCGACTCGATCCCCGCTATATTTTCTATTACCAAAGATCCTTATATTATTTATACCTCCAATGTTTGCGCTATTTTAGGTATGCGATCGCTCTATTTTGTATTAGCCCATTTTTTAACAATGTTCGTTTATTTAAAAAAGGGAATATCTGCAATATTAGTTTTTATAGGTCTTAAGATATTGATCTCTCCCTTTTATATAATATCTATCTATTATGCTTTAGGGGTGATCTTGGGTATTTTACTTCTCTCTATTTTGTTTTCTCTTCGATCTTCTCGCAAAATCTAACAATGTCTATTCTCCTGAAGGCTCTTGATACACGCCATCCACATCTGCTCCCCATTGAATCCATGAAGTAATGTCTTCTTCGTGATTTCCATCTTTAAAATAAATACGACCCTGATCTGTGAGTAGATCAATTAAATCCTGGCAGTGTTGCCTAGAGACATGATTGGTAGGAAAATAACCTTCGAAATAAATCTTATTAAATCGATGGTTAGGGAAGATCGATTTTAGAAAATGATGATTAAAGAGACCTATAATCGTGGGATTATTTGCTAAATCAGGTGCAATGGTGACTTCTCCTGCATGCTGATGTTGATCTCTGTAATGAGTGTAATATTGCTGATCAGAATCACTATGAGTATCATAAGCTTCTTGTAAAGAGTGCTCTAAGTTTTCGCCCCCAGGCCCTACCAGTGTACTATTTTCGCATCCAATAACCAAGTTTTCCGCATGTGGATCATTAGGCCTTAATTGTAACATGCCTGTTGCTTCCCATATTTTGCTTATTTCTTCATCACTCATTGTAATTGGAATTTGTAGATCATTGTAAGGAAAACGAGTGGGTTCGAAGTTTTCCAATGGATTCCAATCAATGGGATTTCTCTCGACAAAAGGTGCATAAAATTTATGGACAAAATGGTATAAGCCTAAGCGATTTCCAGCTTTCAATTGATTTTCAACCTCTATTTTTTGATGTTCTGCAGCGGATAAGCAATCTTCGACTGCTTTATGAGCCAATGCTTTTTGTTCTGGATCATCACAATGTTGGGTTATGTGGCGTTTCATATTGCTACAGATCACCTGAATCATATCGTGATTAATAGGCGTTTCTGCTACATGTGTTGTATTAAATCGCTCGATAATATCTCCGAGGGCATTCTTAACAAGAAGGTTGATTTTTTCTCTATTGGGGGCTTCGAATTCTTCTTTTGAGTGCTGTTGAGCATTATACTGAGTACACATTTTCATAAAATCAGCATGTGAAAGTGTCATATAATTGCCCTTAATTTAAGTTATAATTAATAATTGTAATTATATAATCTATTATATTTAATAATTGATTAATGTAAATAATATAACTAATACTATTATTTTTTATCTTTAATTAAAATATGATATAACTTGTTGATGTTTTGCTGGATACTTAGAATTGTAACTAAATTTTGTGGAGCTTTTTGGTCACTTTGCGAATCGTAGTTTTCCAGCCCAGCCTAGCTTAGAGCGCAAGGTGGAAAAATAATCCCTTCTATTTAGATTGACCCATCTAAATTTTTTAACGCTTCGGGTAATAGAGATAGACTCTCCCGTTTTTAAAGTGTGTAACGTGATGCCGTCTGAACGCACTTCTACTGGGTTATTTTCGCTGATATATTGGATTTGGATCTCTTGATCGGGAACTAGGACTAGAGGGCGATTAGAAATCGTATGAGCACAAATAGGGGTAACTACCAGTGCATCTAATAGGGGGTGTAAGATAGGACCTCCTGATGCGAGAGAATAGGCGGTGGAGCCTGTAGGGGTAGCTACTATAAGGCCATCGGCTTCAAAGGTGCTGACATAAAGATCATTTTGGCGCACAGCTAATTCGATAAGAGAGGGATTGCCAGCCCGATGAATCACAATATCGTTTACAGAAAAAACCTTATCCCCATTGATAAATGAGCCCTCTAGCATCAATCTCTCTTCTATGCGGTAAGCTCCTTGAATAAGGTCTTGCAAGCTGGGGTAGAGATCATCAAGTGGGACATCTGCCATAAAGCCTAAATGGCCCAAGTTAATACCTAGAATAGGGGCATTGGTTTTATCATAGTAATGGTGCACAAGGCGCAGAATACTTCCATCGCCTCCTAAAGAAATAAGAAAATCTATCTTTTGTAAAGAAGAAGAAGAAAAAGGAGTGGCTCCAATTTGAATGGCCTCTTCGCTCTCAGCTAGGACACTCACACCTTGCTGAGTAAAAAACTGACAAATCTGGATCGCTAACTCTTTAGACTCTCGTTTTTGAAGATTAGGGAAAAGGGCAATGTTCATACAGAGCAACTACTCAATTGTTTGAGAATTTTAGATGAAATATCAGTAGCTGTTAATCCAATTTCAGCTAAAAGTTCTTTATTGCTGCCATGCTCTAAATAGATATCGGGAATGCCAAAATTTAAGATGTGGAGGTCGTTGAACTGGTTTTGAGCGATAAAAGAGTTGATAATAGCTCCTAATCCAGAGTTAACAGCATGTTCTTCTAGTGTGACAATGACTTTATGAGTAAGAAATAGGTTGCAGAAAAGTTCTTTATCTAGAGGTTTTAGAAAAATAGGGTCGATAATGGTGGGGTGAACCTCTTCGTGAGAGAGTAATTCTTTGATAGCAAAGGCGAGTTCACACATGTGACCTAGCGCAATAATGGCAACGTCGCTTCCGCTCTGTAATAGTTCACCACGCCCCAGAGGACGCGATTGAATCGGAAGGAGGGGTTCTTCAGTAGATAAGTTAGGATAGCGTATGGCAGTGGGCTTGTTCCATTGAAAAGCACTTTCTAAAAGCTCTTTTAGAAGATGACCATTACGAGGTTGGCAAATAACCATATTAGGCATCGCATTGAGAAAAGCAATATCATAGATACCATGGTGTGTAGATCCATCGGGACCAGATATGCCTCCACGATCAATAGCGAAGATAACGGGGATCTTTTGTAAGCAAACATCTTGAAATAGATTGTCTAAAGCTCTTTGTAAAAAAGTAGCATAAATGCAAATGACTACTTTGAGCTGGTTCATATATCCTAAGCCACCGCAAAAAGTAACTGCATGGCCCTCTGCAATCCCTACATCTATGCAGCGATCGGGAAATTTTTTCATGAAAGCGTCCAAACAAGAACCTACAGGAGTGGCGGGTGTGACAGCTACAAGGAGAGGATCTTCTTCGGCCATCTGTAAAATATGCCTTCCAAAAATTTGTGGAAAAGTGGGTTTGGTCCCTGGAACTGGTAAAAAATCACCTGTTATTTTATCAAAAGGGCGACAACCATGATAGGTGATAGGGTTTTGTATGGCTCTATCCATTCCTTTTCCTTTTACTGTTAATACATGTAAAATGGCAGATCCCTTAAAGGTTTTAAGTTCTTTTAAGACCTCAATTAATCGTTCTGTGTTATGGCCATCTACTGGCCCTACGTAAGAGAGGCCAAATTGCTCAAAAAAAGGAGCGGTACTGACTAAGTTTTTAAGAGATTCAGTGATTTTATGACCTTGTTTGGCTAGTGTCTTTCCAAAATTGGGGACCTTGCTTAATAGGTTTAGCACTTCATGATAGATTTTATTTGAGGTTGGGCTATTGATAAAACGGCTGAGAATATTTGTTATAGCTCCTACATTGTTTGAGATAGACATATTATTATCATTTAAGATAAGAATAAACTTCTCTAAATTTTTAGGAATATTATTAAGAGCTTCTAAGGTCAGTCCACAAGTTAAAGAGGCATCTCCTAAAATGGGTAACACATAATGCTCCTCTTTCAAAATATCTCGTTTTTTTGCTACTCCCAACGCTAAAGAAAGGGCTGTACCTGCATGTCCTGCAAAAAAATGGTCGTGAGGGGATTCCTTAGGGTTGCAAAAGCCACACAGTCCTTGATATTGGCGAATTTTTGAAAATGCATCGAATCGAGAGGTCAAAAGTTTATGGGGATAGGATTGATGACTCACATCAAAAATAAATTTATCTTCTGGGGAATTAAAAACAGCGTGTAGCGCAATAGTGAGCTCTGTAATCCCTAAGTTAGAAGCTAAGTGTCCTCCATTAATAGAAATAGTCTCAATAATCACTTTCCGTATCTCTTCTGCCAAGAGAGTCAGTTTTTCAATGGAAAACAATTTTAGTTCTTCTGGACTTTTCAAATTGGCTAACAAAGAGGCAGTTAGCATGTAGACTCACAGGTAGAAAAGGGCTCGATAGAAGGCAATCCCTGCTCATTTAAAACCAGTTCTCCGCTGCGATTTTTCACAAGGGTCTCAATTTTTTGCTCAGCTTCATTTAATTGTTTATTGCAGGTGGTGATCAATTTATCGGCCTCTTCATAGAGGTTTAAAGCACTATCTAGTGAAGCTTTACCGGAGTTCATCTCTTCTAGAATTTGCTCTAACCTCATTAAAGCTTGTTCAAAATTATGACTCTCTTGCATTTATGAACTCCTCCACTTTAGTCATTATTTTTCCATCGTGCATTAAAATTTGGACTTTTTGTCCCATCTGTAATTCCTGAGCACTTAGAATAACCGATTCATTTGTTTCCTGAAAGAGAATGCAATATCCCTTTGTCAAAATATTTTTAGGATTTATTGCTTTCATATGCTCGGCAATACGTTTAAGATCCGCTTTTTTGCGCGCAATGAGGTGAATGGGGTTAAGAGCGATATGGACTTTTTTTAATCCCGATAGTTGCCATTTTTTTTGCTGCACCCTTTTTTTTATAGAGTGGTCGCTCTGACTGCGTATTTCATCTAACCGTTGGCTATATTTTCCTAAAATGGCATAGGGAGAGAGTAAAAGGGGATGTTTGATAAACCGATCTAGGCGATGGCGTTGTTGAGTAAGGTAAGAGCGTAGAGTATGGGTTAAACGGACTTGAGTTTGGCTTAAAAAATGTAAATAGTGCGCTTTTTCACCTAACGCCATTTCTGAGGCAGCGGAAGGAGTGGGCGCCCTAAGGTCGGCTACAAAGTCTGCAATCGTGAAATCAGTTTCATGTCCTATAGCTGAAATAATGGGGATGTCAGAAGCGTAAATAGCAGCAGCTACTATTTCTTCATTAAAAGCCCAAAGATCTTCTAGAGATCCACCTCCTCTTCCTACAATTAAAACATCTACTAAGCGATAGCGGTTAAATTGTTCAATAGCTTGCGCAATCTCTATGGCTGCACCCTCTCCTTGTACACGAACAGGGTTGAGAATCAAATGAAATCCAGGAAAACGTCTAGTTAAGACGTGAAGAATATCTTGAATAACAGCCCCTGTAGGGCTAGTGACCACGCCAATAGTTTTAGGAAATTTAGGCAGGGCTTTTTTTTGCTCCTTATTAAACCATCCACGCCCTTCTAATTTAAGTTTTAATTCATGTAATTTTAAGAGAAGTTCTCCTACTCCGGCAAAAGACAGTTCTCTTACGATCATTTGATAGTTACCTCGAGGAGCATAGACTGAAAGCTCTCCCTTTAAAATCACCTGATCTCCATTTTTCGGCAATCTGGTAAGTCCCTTGGTATTTCCTTTAAAAAAAACAGCGGAGAGCTGAGAAGCATTGTCTTTTAAGGTAAAATATAAATGACCAGAAGATTGTTCTTTAAAATTGGTAATTTCTCCACGCACAGAAAGCGCAGTAAATCGAGATTCTAAATGTTTTTTGATAGAAAAAGTAAGCTCAGTAACTGTTAAAATTTCTTGCATCGATAGACAACCTTTCAGTATAATAAATAAACTATGATTATAGGCAACTGGAAAATGCATAAGACGAGCGGTGAAGCTAGACAATTTATCCACTCGCTTATTCCTTTTATTCAGAATATCTCGACGTCAGTTTTTTTGGCAGTTCCTTTTACGGCTATTTCATCTTGTGTAGAGGCAGCTGAGGGATTAAAACTCATTATTGGCGCTCAAAATATGCATGATGCGGACGAGGGAGCTTTTACAGGGGAAATTTCTGCAAGCATGCTCAAAGAAGCAGGTGCCTCATTTGTTATTTTAGGCCATTCCGAAAGACGTCAATTATTTTATGAAACCGATGCGTTTATCAATCGCAAGGTAAGATCTGCTTTACAATCAGGGCTTCAACCTATTGTATGTATAGGGGAGACTCAAGAAGAGAGAGCGCTTGGGAAGACTCAAGAGGTTCTAACTCGTCAATTAAAAGATTCTTTATTTGGATTAGATCTAACTCGGGTGGTTGTAGCCTATGAACCTATATGGGCTATTGGGACCGGTCAAGCAGCCACACCAGCTATAGCTCAAACGGTGCATGCGTTTATTCGAGAGCCTTTACCCAAAAAAAATATTATAATCTCCGCCGGTTCTGTCAATCCGGGCAATTTAACTGCTTTATTATCAGAACCAGATATTAATGGGGCTTTAGTCGGAGGGGCCTCTTTAAATGTCGAGGATTTTGCTCAACTTATTACCCTTAGGAATTCATTATGAACTTTATCTTATATTTTTCGTTTATCTTATTTTTGTTAATTGCTGCTGTTCTCTCCTTGGTCATTTTGGTGCAAGAGAGTAAAAGTCTGGGTTTAGGGGCTTCTTTTGGTGGAGATTCAGGAGAGTCTCTTTTTGGTACCTCTACTGCAGAAGTTCTTAAAAAATTTACTGCCTGGATCGCTTGTGCTTTTATGCTTCTTTGTATGATTCTCTCTTTTTGGACCGGAAGCATGAGTCGTCACAGTGCTAATTCTCTTCCTGTAACGATCGAGCAGCCTGAATAATGCGTCTTCCTATTATCTATTATGGAAATCCTCTTCTTCGAAAAAAATGTGAACCTATTGAAGTGATAGGGGAGGAGATTCAGCAATTAGCTAAAGATATGATAGAGACCATGGATGCCAGTGAAGGAGTAGGTCTTGCAGCTCCTCAGATAGGAAAGCTCCTTCGTCTCTTTGTTTGTCGCTTTTATAATTTTGAGCCAGATGGACAGTCTACTCTATCAGCTGAGTCCTATGTTTTTATTAACCCAAAGATCACTCTTTTAAATCGAGCAAGAGAAGTTCAAGATGAGGGGTGTCTCTCTCTGCCCGGCCTTAGAATCCCAGTAGCTCGTCCCTTAAAAGTCCGCATAGAAGCTATAGACGTCACAGGAGAGCCTATTCAATTAGAACAAGAGGGCTATAACGCCAGGGTGCTTCTACACGAAAACGATCATTTAAATGGAGTATTGCATATAGACCGCACCGATGAAGCTAATCGTAAAAGAATAGAGCCCTTATTACACGCCATTAAAAAGAAATACAAATCTACTTAAACGCCTTACGGGCTGTATCAGGAAAATTACAAAAATGTGTTACGCTTTTTGCTGCTTTCTACTCTTGTTTATAGAAGAGCGCAAAATGGTTCTCTTTAAATTTTTCGGAGAAATAACACTTTTACCCATTCTATAAAGAACATCAGGACAAAAATCGACACCATTAGGCCAGCAAATGGTAATTCCATCGATTTTTACTTGTTTGAAATAATCGAGATCAATTAAGGGAATAAGCATGTTTTTGGCCTTTTTAAGCATAGCTTCTAAATCGACTATTTTGACGCTTTTATCTTCGAAATGAAGTTTGAGCTTATAGCCATCTAAATATTCAACCTTTTTAATTTTATGAGACATAGCCTACCTTAATGGATCAATTTTATTTGGATTCATGCCATCAGTCACCGAATTCCAATTCTTTAACAATGCTTCTTTTCTTAAAAGAGCCCATGCTGTAATAAAAGTTTCCTGTGTCTTGGGAAAACTTCCTTTAAGTTTTTTTCCTGTTTTAATGCTAAATGTAGCGCTGTAATTTTGATAATAGGCATGAAAATGCGGCGGCGCATGATCGCTAAAAAACATTTTGATAACTATTCCGAAAAATCTACTAACTTCAGGCATTTTTACTATTGGCTTTTACTTATCACACACATCTGTGCATCAATTTTATGGGAATGCAGGTCAATACTCAAGATATTTATTTTAATTAGTGCAATTACATGAAAATTTTTGAAGATTTTAATAACAAATAATTTTTTTAAGTATGTGCTTTATGGTTATTTCATATAATCTGCTTTTCCAATTCGTCTTCTTCCATGGACTACCACCAAACTAGAGCTTTTTTTGTAGGTTAGATTTTCAAGCAATTTTATTTCTTCTAAACAACCGATAGAAGGCTGATTTTTTCAGTGCTGCTCCATAATTTTTAAATTATATAATTTTAGTTTTTGAGTAAGCAATCAGAAATAGAGCGTTAGAATGACATTTGCATGTTTGTAGCTCTGAGATTTTTTTTGCTTTTTATATCTACCTGAAATACAAATAGTTAGAATATTCGTACAAGAGGTAACATTATTTTTATACAGTTGTTACTTTTGGCGGAAAAGAAATAGGCTGGGAGACATAATTGCCATTAGTTAGGTGAATAACTCTTCTTCAGTCCAATAGAACTGATCTAAAACCTTATATGCCTCTTTTAAAGATCAGATCATTAGCGGTTAGTTTGTCCAATTCTTCAGGCGTTGTAGTGGGAGCATGTTTAAAAAAGTAAGCCCATTTATCCACTACGGTTTCGAGCTCATCGATCTCTTTTGTGAATTTGGGAAGTTCTAGAAAGGCAAAGTAAAAATCTTTGAGATCCCGAGTGAAGGATTCCGTATCTAATGTAGCATCTGTTAGAATTTTAATAATAAATTAAATTTTAAACTTAATCTTTAAATTGGACAAAAAAAGAGAGTCATTCTATAATTAGCGCTGATAAATTTAAAGTTTAAGTAATCGAGGGAAAATAATGAGTATACATATTCCACCTTGCGAACCATGGTCTTTTGAGCTTTCTCGTGATCTTGTATACGGTATAGCATTAAGTTTTACAATTGATTTAAACCAAACTGTCAGAGAGAAATCAAGAGGAGAAGTCTTAACAAATGAGTCTGCTCTTAAAATTTTCAAACAAATAAAATTGAAGTCAGATATATTATCGTTTTTGACAAAACCAGTGGTTTTTTTCCCATTAGTTTTTGCTGTGGCTCCTGCTCTAACTGCCATTTCTTGTTCCTTACCTGTCATCCATGGAGCAATGGCAATTGTTAGAGTTGCTGCTATCATAATAAGTTTCGTTGTTGGAGCCTTTGGGGTAGGCCTCTTCTGGGCACACATTTTTAAGTCTGCCTCTTTATCTGAACTATCTCAAGCCTATAATGATCAAAGTATAAAGGCTTCTCAATACATAATGCAGATAGAAACGGCTAAAAAACCACTTCAGTTTATATTTGACTAAATCTATATTAGACGTAAGATTTGTTTTTAATGCAGGTTTGACTTTTGTCGGTAAAGAAATAATCTGGGAGACATTTATAATCTTTTAGTTTTAGTCTAGATTTAATGCACGGATTTTAGATTAAAATTTCTTTCTTAATTTAGGAAATTAGAGGCAGGCATAATAGCCATTAGTTCTATAAGTTCTGTCTCAGACAAATCAGTTACCGCTTTGATCTCATCGATAGAAGCATTGCGACTAGCCATGCGTCGTGCGACTTGAAATATCGCCTCTTTTTTGCCTTTAACTACACCTTCAACTATACCTTCTGCTTTGCTGACAGCAAGTTGGTGTTCTAAGATGATGCGTCCATCAAGCACTCGTTTCATTTCTGCTTCATAGGTGAATAGCTCTTCTTCTGTCCAATAGTACTGATCTAATACCTTATACGCCTCTTTAAAGATCAGATTATCAGCGGTGAGCTTGTCAAATTCTTCAGGAGTTGTATAGGGAGCCTGTTTAAAAAAGTAGGCCCATTTATCCACGACAGTTTCGAGCTGATCGATCCCTTTTGTGAATTTGGGAAGTTCTAGAAAAG
>Ga0157376_10001563_pt1 | contig 15136 bp, 10 predicted proteins | sample M45metaG_FD_121801 | JGI IMG/M metagenome (GOLD analysis project Ga0157376, IMG submission 121801) | Miscanthus rhizosphere microbial communities from Kellogg Biological Station, Michigan, USA - M4-5 metaG | ecosystem: Host-associated > Plants > Roots > Rhizosphere > Soil | place: USA: Michigan... | reverse complement strand
GTGCCCGGCAAGGATCCGAGCCTGGGTCCGGACGCGAACTTCGGGGATTATCTCGCGATCATCGGCGACGGGGATATCCCATTGTCGGCCGAGACCGTGTCCAACATGCTCACGATGGGCAAGAACGCGGCGGCGGCGCTCCCCCTGGAGATCGAGCAGGACATCGTGGACTACGTGAACGAGTGCTTCGCGCTGTCCTACGACATGGTCTCGCGGCGCTACGATACCTGGACAGAAGCCGACCAGACCCACGATCTGTATGTCCCGACCGCCACGGTCGAGGCGATGCAGGCGAGCACCAAAAAGGGGCGTAGGAAGAAGCCGCGCATCATCGATGTCATTCGCACGCCCTACAGCCGGGCGATCTGCGATGTTCGTTGCACCTATAACCTTGCCATCTTCGGCGGGATGCCGGCGTTCAAGATCTACCCGGCACGGCGAACAAGCTCACGGCTCGCGGCGCGGATCATCGAAGCCGAATTGAGCAACAACATGCGGCGCGTCGGCTACGAGCGCTTGCTTTATCAGATCACCCTCGACCAGAACCGCTACGGGATTTCGCCGGTCGCCACCTACTATGGCCACGACGGGAACATTCCCGTGAACGTGGACCCTTGGAACTACTTCCCGGATCCGCGCGTGACGCTCCAGAACTCGCACGAGGCGGATTTCATCGGGCTGCGCAGCACTGCCAGCATCTCCGCGCTCTACCGCCGCAAGCTCTACGCCAATCTCAATCGGGTCGAGAACAACCACATCACGATGGCGTGGGACTGCAACAAGTCCCTGAACGAAAACCAAAGAGGGACACGGCCCGACACCCTTCGTGACGGCGGCCGGACGGAGATGCCCACATCCGAGTCCAAGTTCGGGCTCGGGCGCAATCATGTGGTCAACACGCTCTACGCCCACATCTCGCCGAAGTGGTTCGGCGTGAACGCACCCTTTGGTCTTTATCGCATCGTGGTCGCGGACGAGAAGACCGTGATCATGTTCGACCGGTCGCCCTATCCCCACGGGCAAGTGCCAGTCGTGTCGGGCGCGTGCGACTGGGACGCGCACAAGATCTTCGCGTCGAGCGCCTACGAACTGGGTGCGCCGCTCCAGCGCTTTCAGGATTGGTTGCTCCGGGCGCGGGTCGAGAACACCCAGAACCTGATCCGGGGCCGGATGATCGCCGATCCGACCAAGGTCATGATCGATGACATTCTCAATCCGAACACCGCCCGCCTCATTCGTGCACTTCCTGGTGCTGATCTCAAATCGGCTCTGTTGCCCATCGACCAGAAGGACAGCACCGCGAGCTTCTGGCAGGAGATGGATCAGGCCGCGCAACTCCAGCAGAGATTGCTCGCGGCCAACGATACGGCGCAGGGCGTCCAGACCGACACCCAGAGATCGGCGACCGAGATCGCGCGGCTCACGAGCCTGGGCCAGCAACGTTTAGGGACGCAGGCGCGCATGCTGAGCGCCAGCCAGATCCGGCCCATGGTTTTGCAAATGGTCTGGAACCTGCAGTACTTCGGCATCTACGGCGGTCAGGTCCAGCTGCCGGCCCAGTACGCCAAGCTGGAGAATGGCTGGTACGAGTGGAAGCAGAAGGAGATCCTGGGCGAGTTCGATTATCTCCTCTCCGATGGCACGCTTCCCGCCGATCCTCGCGCCAACTCCGAAAATCTGATGCGCGCGATCCGGGTGATCGGCGAGACCAACACCGCCGCCAACTGGAACATGGCCAAGATCTTCAACGAGCTTTTCATCTCGATGGGCTTCAGCGACGTGGAGGAGTGGCAGAACACCCAGAAGGAAGGTCAGGTGCAGACCGCGCAGCAGCAGGCCGGGGCGATGGCGAACAACCCCGGGGTCGCCGCCCAGGTCGCGGCGGCGCAGCAGCAGACGGCCAAGATGAAGAACGAGGTCCAGCCCGACGAGCAGGTCATGCGCGACAAGGAGAAGGGCAACGTCGTCCCGCTCTCCGATGCGATGCGCACCACCGCCGTTCAGCAGTCCTCGCCGGAAGCCGCACAGCCCTTGCATACGCAGGCAACGCAAGCGTCCGGCGTGCGATGACATCCGAGCCCATCGCCGTCTACACGCCCCAGTCGTTTCTCGACGCCGAATACAATCGCATCGCCGGCAGCTGGTTCTGGAAGACCTATCTGCGCCATCTTGAGAACCAGATGACCAAGCACGTCGAGCTTGCCCTGGCCGGCGCCAGCGGCCCGGCCGAGAACATCCGCGTGGCGGCGGCGATGGCGAGCGCGTTTCGCACGGCGCTCACCCTCCCCGATCTCATTCGCGGCGGACAGATTATTTTCGCTGGACAGGTGATCGGCGCTCCACCGAAGCGCGGTCGCTCACAAGATAAGGGAGAAGACGACGATGCCACCGATGACCAAGCCGGTTGACGAGCGTACCGCGACCAGCATGCGCCTGCCGCAGTCGGGCGCCAACACCACGCCGGGCGCCAAGCCGACCGACGTACCCAATCCGCAGGACCAGCGTTCGGCGCCGAACGATAGTCCCCAGGCGACGCCGGCGGCGAAGACTTCGGTCCGGCCCGAGCGCACGCAGGGCACGATAGCGCCCGATTTCGATTTCGAGATCAGCAAGGGCACGCCGCGTTCGGCGGCGGCCCAGGCGATCACCACCGATAACCCGCCTCCGGAGACCACGCAGGATAGCGCCGGACAGGCGGGCCCGCGTCCCAGCGATCTGCCGAGCACGATGCGCATCAAGTTCCGGGGAGAAGAGCGCGAGTACCCGGTGGACACCATTCGGCAGCTGGCCCAGCAAGGTCTGGCGGTGGGGGAAAACTCCCCGGTGCTCGGCGTGATCAACGAGATCAAGCGCCAGACCGGGATCACCGATCCCAGGCAGCTGGCGCAGATGGTGATGAGCGCTGTCCAGAAGATCATCCAGCAGCAGCAGAACGGCACGGGAGGAGGCCCGGCCAACGGCGGCGGTGCACCGGCACCGACCAATCCGCTTCAGGCCATGGCGGGAGGAGCCCCGGCGGCAGCAGCAGCGGCGACAGCCGCTGCCCAGGCCGCGAGCCAGCCCTTCAGCATGCCGCCGCCCAACGACAATGCCGAGCAGGACATGCAGCAGCTGGAGCAGATGAACGGGCTGCAGTTTCCCGATGGCGCGCGCAATGCCCTGATGAACATGTTCAAGCACGGCAACGCGCTGGACACCATGGTCAAGAATTTCGCCCCGATGGTCCAGACCATGCAGCGCTTCCAGCAGGACCTGCAGCAGCGCTCGCAGATGGCCTTGCAAAGTGCCGTCAACGCCGAGGCCGCCCGGGTCGCGACCGAACTGGGGATCGACACGCCCGAGGAGGTCAAGGGCTTCGCGTCGTTCATCAACGAGACCGATGGCGAGTTTCCCGGCTTCAAGAACCGCGTGCTCGCCGACCCCAAGGCGATGGGCAGCGCGATCCGTAAGTATTACGAGGTCGCAGCGGGACGACGCGCCATCGCCGAGCGCAAGGAGAGCACGCAGCGCGTGTCCAGCGATCTCGCCCGAGCAGGGGGTGAGATGGCGAGCCCACGTCCCGGCGGCGGCGCGATCCCCGGCTCGGCCGGCGCCGGCGGCCCGGGCAATGGTGCCGATACCGGCCAGGACACCATGGACTTCAACCGCACCCTGATGGACAAGATGTGACATGTCGGACTGGACAATCGTGATCGCCGGCAGCGGCGACGCCGCGAGCGCCGCCGACCGGGTCGCCGCTCTTGTACGTCAATTGGAGAGTTCGGGGCAGCACATCGCGCACGCGACGTGCACCACCGGCGACCGCCGCTCGGTGATGCACGTCATGCCGCGTTTGACGCCGGCGCCGGCATCGGCGTAAGGTGGCGCGCTTTCGTTCGGTCTGTGCTTATCGGATCTGACCCCTACTCGTGGACGGCATTGCCGTTACCCCGAGCAGCCGGCTTGGTGACGAAGCACCGGGACAGAGCCAGCGGCAACGCAACCTCTGATCATGGTGATGTCACATGCCAGCAGTGCTTGGTATGCGCGGTACCGGCGGTTTTCCCGCCGATCACCGCGCTGAGAATTGGCGGGAAAAGTGGCTGATGCTGGAGCCCAACGGCTCGGCCCCTTTGACCGCGATCCTGTCGATGCTCGGAAGCGAGAGCACCGACGACCCGGAATACCACAATTTCCGCAAGGATCTCCCGGACTTCAGGTTCACCCATTCCGGGACCGCGCTCGCCGGTGACGTGACCCTGACCGCGACGGCCGCCGCCGATCTTACCTTCATCCGCATCGGCGCGATGATCCGCAACTGGCGAACGGGTGAGGTGGCGAAGGTCACCGCCAAGCCCAGCGGCACCACGCTCACCGTGACCCGTGGTGTCGGTAATTCCGGCACCGGTGTCGCGGTCAACGCTTCCGACGTGTGGTTCCTGATCGGCAACGCCAACCCCGAAGGCGCGGATACGCCGGTCGCCGTGTCGTGGGACGCCGCGTCCACCGAGAACTTCTGCCAGATCTTCCGGACGCCGGTGAACATCACCCGCACCGCGATGAAGACCAACTTCCGCACCGGCGACCAGTACGTCGAGAAGACCCGCGACGCGCTCAAGCAGCACATGATGGAAACCGAGCGCGCGATGATCTGGGGCAAGAAGGACATCATCACCGGCGCCAACGGCCAGCCCGAGCGCTACACCGGTGGCATCGTGTCGTTCCTTACCAGCCACGTTCTCGATATCTCGGTCGCCAGCACGCCGGGCCTGTTGGACGAGCTTACGTTCGATACGTTCCTGGCGCAGCACGTGTTCGCGTTCGGCTCGTCGCAGAAGCTCGCCCTCTGCGGGTGGCAGTGCGCCGACATGCTTCAGCGCATCGCCAAGGATCGCTGGACGATCAACGCGGTCAGCGGGAACATGAGCTACGGCATGTCGCTGACCTCGTACATGACGTTCGCCGGCGAACTCATGGTGAAGACGCACCCGCAGTTCCGCCAGATCCCCGGCGCCGAGCAGATGATGCTGATCCTCGACACCGGCGATCTCAAGTATCGCTACATCGATGATCTGGTCCTGCTGAAGGACCGCCAGTCGCCCGGCATCGACGGCGTCACCGACGAGTATCTCGCCGAGTGCGGCCTGGAGATGCTCCAGGAAAAGACCCACTCGCTGATCACGGGGTGGAGCAAGATCGTCTGAGCCGTAGCCAGGGATTGCTGGCTCGTTACCCTGGGGCGGCGGGAGGTGCACTCCCGTCGCCCCAATTCACATCGAGGAGAACCAGCGGATGCCGGCAAAGCAGGTCACCAAGGATAGCCACGTCGTTGTTGGGTCCGACGCGCCGCCGCCCATTCCTGGCGCGGATGTCCATGATCCTGTCCAGGCCGTCGTGGACACGATTGGGCAGGACATCGAGCCGGCAGCGTTGTTCGCACCCGGCGAGGAAAACCCCGTCGAGGTTCCCAAATCCGCCGTTCCGGTGCCGGGCTCGGTGACCCTGGTCAACGGCGCGTGGACGCTGCACGGCGAGAACGGGTTCACGCAGCTTTACGTCGGCGAGATGGTCGAGTTCGTGTCCAAGGATCCCGGCCTGATCATCGAGCTTGGCGATGTCCAGGTGCGGTTCGATCTCGGCCGCGCCACGGTTCCGCTGCAGATCGCCGAGCGGCTCAAGCGGCATTTCCTCTACTCCACCAACAAGTTTTTCGCCACCGACGAGGTCGCGGTCATCGGCAACGACATCGTGTCGTATCGCGACCACGCGGCGTTCCAGGCCAACGTCGTGCGCATGAAGGCCGGCGAGGTCGTGATGTACGTGACCAAGGCGGACCCTGGTCTCGTGATGCTGTTCGGCGATTTCGAGGTGCGGTTCGAGGACGGCTATGCCGCCGTCGATCCCGACAAGGTCGCGCGGTTCGAGCAGCACATGTTCGTGCGCGAGCAGCGCGTCACGCGTCTGCAGGCCGTGTGATGGTCGTCGCGACCGGCAACCGGCCATATCCGTTCAACGTCGATGTGGCGACATCGTCCGGCGAGTTCTCCAGGCTCGACAAGCTGATCGAGGACGCGGTCAACGAGGCCGGCGAGAAAAATTCGGCGGTGCTGATCGCCAAGTACCAGAACCCGCTGGTCAACGCGGCGAACAAAGTCGTGGACGACGTAAACCGGCATCCGTATTTCCTGCAGCTGCTCGAGTTCCAGTTCGATGACGGCATCGCGAGCGTGACCGCCGACGACACGACGATCACCATCCTGTCGGGGTTCGGCGGCATCGGTCCGTACGTGCCGCTGCGTCTGCAAGGCGTCGGCTACGGGTCGCCGCCGGGAGACATCTTCACCTTCACCCTGACCAGCTGGATCAATGGCCAGTCCACGTTGCGTGTCGCCGACGCGCCGCATGTCACCAACGCCAATTGCGTGGTCCGTCCCCTCTATCGTGGGCGGATCGCGCGCTACATCGCGACCACCGAGTTCCGCGAGATCGGCGACCGGGTGATGATCGAGGGCATCAAGTACTTCTGGGCGGTGGACCGCGACATGGTCTCGCGCCCGCCGAATGTCCAGAAGCAGCGCGTGCAGTACTACACCGAACTCAACACGTGGCTCGGCCAGCTGCGCAACGTCATGGGCATCCTGGAGATCGACCACGATCAGCGCGGGTCCGACTACTGATGCCCGAGAAGCTGTACCCATATGCGCGCTTCGTCGGGCTCGACGCCATTGCCGACCGCCGGCAGATGGGCGAACGCTTCCTGGAGATCTGCGAGCACGCCTTCGTGGACCTGCGCGGCCAGATCAACAAGCTGCCGGGACACAAGCTCAAGAGCGGGATCGCGGCCGGCACTAACATTTTGTACTGCGAGCACTACGGCAAGGACGTGGTGCTTTACGGCCAGAAGAGCGGCACCGGCGGCATCGTGCTCATCCAGTATCCGGCCGGCACGGCCGTGGACACCACGTGGGGCTGGGGCTCGGCCATCGACTGGTGCCAGTATCTCGGCACGGAATACGTGTTCGTGGACACCGGCATTCCGCACTCGTGGAACGGTAGCGCATGGACCGTGGAGAGCACGGTGTTCCCCGCCCCTATTCGTGGGGGGTGCGCCGCCAACGTGCTCGCGCGCTTGGCCGTGTCCGGCTACGGCCCCGACTACACCGAGATCGCCGTGAGCAAAGCCGGCGCCGCCGACTTCACGGTCGGATCGGGCGCCGGTGACGGGGCGCGCTTTGACATTCGCGACGATCTCACCGGCAAGGACCGCGTGCGCGGATTGGGTACGTTCGAGGGCAACAAATTAGCCATCTTCTGCGGCAACGAAACGTTGCTCTACGTGGCCGATCCCGACATCAACAATTGGGCCCTTCTCCGCGATTTCCGCGTGCCGATTGGCACCATCGGGAAGCGCACGATCAAGCGCGTCGGCAACGATTTGTTCTTCGCGTCGCGCTTCGGCGTGCACTCGTTGCGCCGTTCGGTGAACGGCATCACCCTGGAAGCGATCACCTTTTCGCGCGTCGTGCAGGACCTGTATTTCCAGTGCATCAAGCGCATGCCGCCCTTCGGGCAGTGGGAGCCGCGCGCGGTGTGGGATCCCAACAAGGGCCATTACCATCTGATGATGCCGCAGCTGGGGCCGCCCGGCGTGGACAACATCTATTGGGCGCGCTTCACCTTCACCATCGAGCCGTCCGGGCGCCAACCGCACTTGTCTTGGGGGTTCACGCCGTCCGCCGGCTGGGCCGATGGCACGTATTTCGACGGCGATATGTCCGTCGCGGTGCCGAGCGTCGGCCTGTGCGACGACGACATGCGCTACGAGACCGACACGTCGCGCATGCGCGCGCGCACCGCCGTGCTCTATCAGGGCTCGCCGCAGCGCGAGAAGAACTACAAGCGCTTCATGCTGCGCGCGTCGGGCGACGCCAAGTTCCGCGTTCGGGCATACAACCAGGATCTCGAATTGCTCGATGACGATCTGCTGGCGAGCTACCCCGACAACGATGGGTCGCTGCTCACGCCGGAACGTCCCCTGGACCTGCCGTTCGAGCATCGGGCGTACGGCGTGCAGATCGAGTTCGTCAGCGAGGACATCGGCGATCTCCGGATCATGGACTTCGCCATCGTGGCGGAATGAGAGGACGCGATGGGATGGTTCAGCAACATCACCGACTTCCTGTCCAGTCCGGCGTTCCGCATCGCTTCCGGCGTCGCCGGGCTCGCGTCCGGCGCCGGCGCGTTCGGCGACACGAGCAGCGGCTGGGGACAGGCGTTGTCGGGACTGGCTGGTGCCGCCAACGTCGCGTCGGGCGCCGCCAGCACGTTCGGCCCTAATCGTTCGGCGCTGGATCGGGCAACGGGCGCGCTCCAGCTGGGGCTCGGTGGTTATAATATCGGCCAGAGCGCCGGCGCGGTGGGCTCGTTCGGCGACGTGTGGAACCAGATCAACGGTAGCAGTGGCGGCAGTACCGGCAACGGCATCGATACGAGCGTCACGCGCGGCGGCGAACTAGCGCCGCTGCCAACCGCGTCGGGAGGGGCGAGTTCTTCGCTGGAGAACACGTCGCCGCTTACGGCGCCGCCGCAGGTCGGCTATGTCCCGCCCGGCACCACCACGTCCGCATCCGACACACAGGATCTTGGTTGGGGCGACCGTGCCGAGGCGCCGCGCGCCGGCACTGCCCCACCGTCACCGGCGGGCCAGCCGGCGATGTTTCCACGTACACCGGCGCCGGCGCCGGATTTGGCGCCAGCGCCAGCGCCGGCACCGCCGGGTTCGCTCGACGTGACGCCGCAACCGGGTCCTGTCCATCCAGTGCCATCGGCCACCGTGACGCCGACACCGACGCCGGCGGGAACGCCGCCGACGCCGACGCCGCCCGTCGATCTTCGCTGGGGCCAGGGCGGTCCCACCACCAGCCCGATCCAGGCCGTGTCCCCGACCGTGCTCAACCAGTCGGACTGGCTCGACCGCACCTGGAACAATCTATTGACGGCCGCCGAGCGCAACCCGGTCGGCGCCGCGATGCAGGCGCTGCAGATCGGCGGCATGCTGACCGGCTTGTTCGCGCAGTCCAAGACCGACATCGCCAACGATGCGCTGGCGCGCATGGATCCCAATTCGACCGATGGCACCGAGTTCCGCCGGTTGTTCGAGGAGCGCGCGCGCAAGGAGATCGAGGACAACGCCGCGACCGTGCGCAGCGGGCTGGAAGCGAAGTTCGCTGCACGGGGTATGCTGCGCAGCACGGTCTACACCAACGCTGTCCAGAGCCTGGAGACGGCACGCATTAAGCTGCTCACCGATCTGCCGCTGACCTCGCTCAATGCCTGGAACGCCACGCCGCAAGGCTCGGGTCGCGCGTTGTCCAGCGCGGCGTCCTATGCGCAGGCCACGGCCACGCCGATGGACTTCTCCAGCATGACACGCGTCCTGGGCCAGTCGCCGTTCACGCAACAGCTGGTATCGCCATCGCCGCCGCCGCCGCCACCGCCGCCGATACCGCCGGCGCCACTCCAGCCCCAGACTTAGACCATGCCGTCGTTCGCGGATATCTCGCAGCGCCTGGGAGAGATGGCGACCGGGTTCACGGTCGGCACCATGGAGCGCGAGCAGGCCGACCGCCAGGAGGCGCGCCAGCTGACCGACACGGCGATCTCGCGCGGCGCCCAGGGCATCGACTATGCGCCGTTCTTCACGGCGGACCAGTTCAGGCCGGCCAACGCGCCCGTGCTCGAACGCCTGCAGCAGCAATCCGGCGGGCTGACGCCGGACACGCCGGCCGGCACGCCGATGCTGTAGCGGCCGTTCTCCGAGAACCTCATCCGCACCCAGACGCGCGAGCAGGAGCAGCGCACGTTCCAGGAGGAAATGTACCGGGCGCACGCCGACGACGCCGAAGCGCGTCAGCAACGTAGTCAGGATTTCCAGGAGCAGCGCGCGCGCGAGCGCGCGTTGCAGCCCCAGCGGCGCAACGAGTTGAGCAGTGCCGAGTGGCACGACGTCAGCACCCAGATCAACCAGACGGTCAACGCCGGGCTGCAGGCGCTCGATCCGGAGTTCATGGCGGCGACACCGCGTGGACCCGCCATCGCCGAGCGTTTCCAGATGCTGCAGAACTCCATCGTGCATGCGGTGCGTCAGCGCCTGCCCGAGCACTTGCCGCGCGATCCGGCGTCGCGCGGCATGATGATCGAGCAGATCTACAACGATGTCGCACGCGGCATCACGCGCACGGAACCGAGTGGCCACTGGTACACGGGTGGCTACACGCCGAGCAGCATGATGTACAACGAGCAGAACGCGGCGCCCCGGCACGACTACGGTCCCGGTCCCGCGCTGCCGGCGCCGGCGCCCGGCACCGCGCCGCCGCCCGATCCCGGGCACATGGCGCGCATGCAGCGCGTCCTGGAGCAGTACGACCAGTACATCAGTCCGGCGGCGCGCGAGTTCAATGTGCCGCCGACCCTGATCGCGGCGGTGATCGGCCCGGCCGAGGGCGGCACTCCCAACGCGGCCAGCGCGCCGTCCAGCCGTGGCGTGCGCGCCTACGGGCTGATGCAGATCGAGCCGCCGACCTTTGTCGATGTCGCGCGGCGCATCAACGCGCCGCCGAACGGCATCTTCGACCCGGCGACCAACATTCGTGTCGGGACGGCGTATCTCTCGCAGCTGCTGCAGCAGTATCGCGGCAACTACACGCTCGCCTTGGCGGCCTACAATTGGGGCCCGGCCGGCGTTAACCGGATCCTGACACAAGTCTCGGCCGGGGCGCCGCGCTCCGAAATCCTCGCGCGCCTGCCGGTCAGCACGCAGGCCTATCTCGCCCGTGTCGGCAACGCGATGGGCGGCTGGGACTCCAGCGGGCAGTCCTTCGTCGGGATGCCCGGCGCCACGTCAACGCCCAACGCACCGCCGGGTGCCGCGTCGCGCAACGTCGTGCAGACATCGCCGACCGGACAATACGCCGGCGTCATGGAGACCGTGCTCAACAACACCGAGCGCACCGCACGGATGTACGTGCACTCGGTCACCAGCTTCACGGAGCGGCAGCAGGCCAAGGAGCGTGCCATCACGGAGGCCATGGCGCTCATCCGGCAGAACTACCCGCAGTTCTCCGAATGGGCAATCGGTCAGCTGCGCGCGCGACTGCAAGACGTACGTTAGGACAGGTCAATGCCGACCCTCGACGATCCCTGGGAACCGCAGGACACCATTCCCGGCAGTCAGCCGCAGGCGCCGGGCACACGTGACCTGCCCTTGCCGCAGGTCGCCGAGGCGCAGCCGCGTCCGGTGTCTCCACCGGCGCCGGACGAGACCACCGGCGAAGAGCCTGTCCAGGTCGCCGAGGCGCCTGTCCAGCCGCAACAGCCACAGCAGCCGCAGCGGTTCGCTCCGGACGGCACGCCGCTGCCTCCGGGGACCATCTGGGGCCGCGCTCCCGGCGTCGGCCGCGCCGGCCCCTACACGCGTCCGGTCACCGAAGGCGCTGTGCCGGCATGGCTGGGCAACCAAGCATGGCAGGTTCTCGGCTTCCGGCGCGAGCGCGTGCCGGACAGCGAGCGTCCCCGGCCCGGCGGGTATACACCGTATACGCCGTATCGTGAACTTCCGTCCGACCCCGGGACGCCGGCGACGCCGAACGGCCTGGATAACATTCCGGTGCCGGATCCCGCGATCATGGCGCGGGAGTACGAGCAACGTCTCAGCCCGCGCCTCGCGTCGGAGCGCAATGTCGGCTATGTCCATTCGTTGTTCAACGCGGTCATGGACCCGGCGCTGCGCTCGGCCGGCGCCGACATTCCGCGTGGGCTGCAGACCTTGCTGCCCAACCAGCAGACCGGGCTGCTCGGCGACGCCGCCGACACCATCGACGGCTGGATCGCCGACAACTTCCAGATCAATCCGGAGTACCGCAGCGACATCTTCGTCAATACGATTGCGCCGATCTTCGGCAACGTGCTGGGCATCGCCGCGTCGCTCTTCCTGACCGCCGGCATCGGCACCGGCACGATGATAGCGGCGCGCGGCCTGGGCTTGGCCGGACGCGCAGCCGCCGGCGCCGGCGCGGTGTCGGCGCGCACCGGCATCGCCGGCACCATACTCGGCGCCAACAACACGGTGACCGCCGGTCGCGCCGGCGCGCTGGTCTCGTCGTATTCGCAGAACGCCGCCGAGGTCTACCGCGACGCGCTTGAGCACGGTGCCAGCTGGGACGACATCATGGCGGCATCGCGCTACAACGGCGTGCTCAGCGGCTCGCTCGACGTGCTGCCGGTCTTCCATGCGTTCGCCGCCATCGATCAGCGCATGGGCAACGTGCTCCAGCGCGGCATCCTGCGCGCGATCAGCGAGAACAAGTTCCGCGTCCTCGAAACCGGCTTCTCCGAGATGGCCACCGAGGCGGCGCAGCAGGTCACCGAGAACCTGATCGCGTCCAATCTGGTGGCGTACGATCCGACGCGCGACACGTTCAACGGTGTCGGCGACAGCGCCATCGGCGGCTTCAGCGCCGGCGCGATGCTGCAGATGATCCTGAACATGCTGCCGGGCGGGCGGCGGGTGCACAACCCGAACAACAATCCGCCGAGCAGCATGATGGGTCGCCCCGGCGGTCCCGGCGGGCCCAACACCGGCGGCGGCGGGCCGGCGCTCACCGGCGGTCCCGGGTTTCCCGGAAGCCCCGCCGGACCCGGTGGCCCCGGGGGTCTGCCCGGTCCCGGCCCTGGCCCGAACGGTCCCATCGATCCCAACGAAATGGGCCCGGCGCCGACCGGCATCGAGGGCAACGAGGATTTGTATTTCTCGTTGCCGCCGCCGCCGGACCGCACCCAGTTCCTGCGCGGGCAGCAGCAGCGCATCCGTGAACTCGACGCCGCCTGGAAGAAGGACCGTCCGGACTACGTCGGCGATCCCATCGTCGGCGCCAGCCTGGAGTTCTACAATTACCTTGTACGCTCGGAAGCGGATTTCGAGCGGCTGAGAAATCTCCCGCCCGAGCGCGCGGCGCAGCCGGACGTGCAGGCGCGCATGCGCGAGATCGAGGCCAACCGCGATGTGATCGATCTATTGATGGACCCGGTTCGCATGGTGAACCGGCCGGTATGGATCCTGCAGCGCCCGGGCAAGGGCAAGGCCGGTGGACAGACGATCCAGCTTGCGGTCGGCAGCGATGGACAGCCGATCCGCCGCGACGGCGCGCGCCAACGTGTGGTCGGAACGGACGGCAAGGACTATTTCATCGGCTCGTCGCAGGTCATGCAGATCGACAACACGGCGCCCGAGAACGTGGTGATCTCGCCGCAGGGGCAGAACGTCATCCGGCTCGCGCGCCTGCGCATGTCGGGAGAACTTTCCGCGCGCGAGGCCCAGGTGACCGCCGAAGCGCAGGCGCGCGCCGACGCCGCCGCCGGCGAGGTCAAAGGCGGCCAGCGATCCGCCCAGGGCCAGCGCGCGCTGCCGGCGCCGTCCGCCGCCACGGCCCAGCGCCTGCTGCCGGCGCCGCAAGGGCGGACGTTCGGGCAGGGCTTCACGATGTTCGACGACACGGCGCCGGCGACGCCGGAAGCCGCACAGCAGGCCGCTGCCCAAGCCGCGCAGCGCATGGCCCAGCCGCAGGGCGAACTGTTCAATCCGGCCACCACCAATTCGATCAAGCCCGAGACCGCGCCGGCCGGGGTGGCGCATGAACCGCTGACGCCGCCCGCGCTTACCGAGAACGAGCAGCTGGCGTTCGAGGGTCTCACGCAGACCTCTGGACAGCAGCTGGCCGCTGGACAGCGCGCCAGCGAGCTTGGCGCCGCCGGGATGGCGGCGCTCATTCCCAAGCGTGTAACGTTAGAGGACCTCACCGGCGAGACCCGTCAAAAGCTGGACACCAGCGCGATCCGCGCCGGCGTCAAGCTCCCCGAGACGTTCAACCGCCAGGAACTGCTCGACGCCGGCGTGCCGCAGGCCGAAGTCGAAGGCCTGTTCGCGAGCATCGACAACGACGCGCGCGCGGCCAGCACCGCCGCGCTGGCGCAGGAAGTCCAGACGACCCCGGCGCTGCTGCGCGGCATCCCCGGCATCATGCAGTTCTTCAAGGACCTGCCGATCCGCGAGCAGCGCGCGCTGCGCAAGATGCTGCAGCATTTCGAGCGGCATATCGGTCCGGCGATCTCCGAACTGGATGTTCTCGATCTCGCGAACTGGATGGCGACCGCCGACGCCAACCTGATCAAGTCGGGCAAGCCGGCGCGGATGACCAACAACAGGGTCGGAGCGGCGTATCTCAACGAGCGCGTGCGCGCGATTGCCGACAATATCAAGCGCGCGGCCATCGCGCTGCGTTCGGAAGGCGCGCACTCGCCGGCGTACGCACAGGCCACGCGGCGGGTCGCGCACGAGCTTACGCATTTCATGATCGGTCTCACGGGCCAGTCGCGCGCCAACATGGCGCAGCTGTGGCTCAAGATCAGCATGAACATGCAGAGCGACCCGACCTACCTGGAGGTGATGAAGCTCTACGGCGGCGACCCGCGCTTCAATCACCCGGCGGTGCTGGCCGAGGAGTTTCTCGCCAAAAAGGTCGAAGCGGCGATGGCTGGCCGCTACGAGACCGCGTTCGAGAAACTGCGGCCCGGCGAGGATCCGAGCTTACGCACCTACATCGCCGAGTTCATCCGGCGTCTGGTGCAGTACGTCGCCGACGCCTACGACTGGGTGCTCGGCAAGGACATCATCAACACCGTCTTCAACAACCTTGCGCAGCAGCTGCAAGTCAACCTCGACACGTACGTGCTTCAGCGCAAGCGGCCGGATCCGTACAGTCCCGAGGGCTTTGTCGAGGTCACCGACGAGGAAGTCCGCGCCGACAAGGACTCGGGCGACCCGAGCGTCGGCGAGGTGCGCGACGCGGCCTTGAGCTATTTCGTGGTGGTGTTCAAGGGCGACCGCACGCGCGTCAATCAGGCGATGACCGAGCAGTTCGCCGAGCGCTGGACAGACCTGCCGGCCGAGACGCGCACGGCGGCGACCGACGCCGCCGTCGTTCGCACCGAGGGGTATACCGACCTCAAGCTGGTCTACAGGAAGAACCTGCTGATCGGCGCGCCGCAGAACCCGCGCTCGTTCACCGAACTGTTCGAGATGGCGCTGTTCGGCCAGGGCAAG
>Ga0157376_10001562_pt1 | contig 15137 bp, 8 predicted proteins | sample M45metaG_FD_121801 | JGI IMG/M metagenome (GOLD analysis project Ga0157376, IMG submission 121801) | Miscanthus rhizosphere microbial communities from Kellogg Biological Station, Michigan, USA - M4-5 metaG | ecosystem: Host-associated > Plants > Roots > Rhizosphere > Soil | place: USA: Michigan... | reverse complement strand
TTTAGAGGATAGGGACCATACTGACTCACGTCGTATTAAACCCATTTCACGTACCCTTTTAATCGGCGAACAGCCGAACCCTTCCAAGCTTTTGCACCCGGAGGATAGGATGAAACGACATCGCAATTTACTTATATTAAAATTTATAAGCTTCTTAGACTATATCTTCATCCAGTATAAAGAATACAATTTACATAGCTTCTGGATGTTGGCGTTTAGTCTTTGAGGGGTGCTAAGTTGTACGGTTGCTAAACCTGCTACTTATACTTCCCTGCTGATAACCCTTAAGCTTAAATTAATAATGAAGTAGTTCCTTTTCTCCTTTTCTCCTTTTCTCCTTTTTTATATTTAGTTACTTTAATTATTGTGCTCCTTGTTCTTGATTAAAATTATTATATTAATGAAAGCGAAAGCAGTATAAGTCTAAGGGAAAGGCAGACTGAATAAAAAAAAGATGAAGGCACTAAAGTCAATATAAATGGAAAATAAGAATAGTAGCTAACAGTTTTTTACTGATCCTAGATTCTACCTAAAAGAGTTTATTTTAGGATTAAAAGAAAAAAATACATTATTAATATTATAAGCAATGAGGACATTCCAGCATATAGCCTTCTTCTAATTTAATATTACTATTAAAAACCCCCGATTATTGTTTTTTTTTGTTGTTTTTTTTGACCCTTTATGCTGTGAGCTGTCGTACTAATTTAACACGCGTTTAACACGAAATTAAAAGTAAAAGAAAATAAAGCAATGCACAAAAATGAAACTGCAGATACAGGGGTTAGATGATGTGGAGCCTGAGTCTTATCTTTTAAATTCTGTAGTTTGATTAACACATATAAAAAAATGATTAAAGAGAGTGAATAAATTAGGAGTCTAAAAAGCTATTACAAACATGTAAATATTAGCACTTACGTTGATAAAGATCAAAATAAATAATAAAAAAACATAAAACTTTAAGTAAGCTTTAGTTAGTCGTGCTCTAGTTTGAAGAATTCGAGCTAATTTAGGCAATTTTACTTCCAGATTTAACTTTTTAAGAATAGAATCCCCTACAATAATTAAACAAATAGAAGATAAAGCAGACCAAATCATAAAATAACCAATTATATTGTACAAAGCTACTAGCTGCTCTAAACTTAATGTCAATGTAAATTCTTTATACTGTTCAATAAGGTCCCAGGCCCAATCAAATGTACTTGATTGGTTTAACTCATTTATGAACTTAGTAATTTCAGAATCAGCTTCGTGTTTCAGATTAAGTAGTTTGTCCTTTTTCTGAAGGTACTCACCCCTCATAAACTTTAAATTAGTTTCTGTCTCATAAGAGGTGAATTCACCTTTCTCTAATTTTTGGTTTATTGCAATTATTTTTGCATTTGTGTTTGCTATATTATTTTCTATTTCTTTTACATGAGTCCCTTTTATTTGTAAATAACCCCATCTAGCGCTTATTTTGGTTTATAGTGCATTCAATTCACTTTGCAGTCTTTGTTTTTCTAACTCCGCTGCTTTAAGCATCTCTTTATGCGTGTACATTTGGTTTTTGAAAGATACTAAAGTTACAGTACCAGTCACTGCACTAAATCCGTATCTTTTTATAAATTCGGCCAATTTCATGATAATTATATTAGGTTTAACTTTTACTTTTAATTTGTTTTATTTTTAATAAAACTGAAGGGTCATAAAAACAGGAATCTTTTACCCACTCTTACCCTTTAAGCTTCTTATAAAATTGATATCTTGATATACAAAATAAGCCAAAGGGGTGATTCCTACCGCGTGAGCGAGTAGTTTACTTACCACCTTTAAAGAGCTTTATATTTTATATCAAAGGTAGGGGTCTAGTATAGATTCACTAACTTTAGTTTCTTATCAAGGTGCCGAACAGCTGGGACAATGTGTACTCTTACCAGCTACTAGCCTGTTCAATTCTGTTATACTTAAGACTCTTTATTCTTAATCCCATTTTTCACAAAATGGTTCAGACTATGTCATCATTAGATTTATTATTTTAACTTTTTTCTTGCGGAGCCTATTGCGGTACCTTTTACGGTGCTGGTGGGCAAGACGCAGTAGTATTCTTACCTTTGCTTTTGCCCCGGAGGGAGAGAAAAGGCCCGAAGCACATTACCGCGCCGAAGGCTGGACGCAAGAAGGCAATTTGTATTTCATTTCTTCTAATATATTAGGATTAATTAATTCATAAAAAGTATCAAAATAATGAGACTTTATTATAATAATTTGTTTATTCTTATTCTGTCTATTACTGCAATCTAATTTTAATTTAGCACTAAGCTCTAAAGTTAATTTTGTGACTTCTATGTCGGTAAAACTATGAGTATTTAATACTATGCTTTTATTTTTAGAACCTTTATTATAATCTAACTTCCCACCATCATCCATGAACCAATAAGCTAAACCTCTTGGAGTCAAATATTCATTGATTAAATCATCTGGTATAGATTTTTTATTATTAATTAAAAATAAGTCTGCTAAATATTTAAAAGCTTCATGACTTATCGTTTGAAAACCTCAATTTATTACTTTATTATTATTAGGGCTTATTCTCTCTTTTTTGTGAGGTTCTGATAGTATCCATTCGTCATACAATTCATGGACATGATTTATATAAGCTTTATTTCGATCTCCCCATTCGAATTTAATTCTATATGTCTTACCGCCATTTTGTGTCTGTAAACTAGCATCTCCTAAGATTAAACCTATTGAAGCTTCTTTTTGTACTTCTGTTAGGGCTTTGAGAGAATTCTTATACTCCTTCACTAAATTACTATTAGGGTTTAACCCTTGCACTTTTATTTTCATTTGATAATTTTTTTTATTATATCCCTTTATGAATTTAAAATCATAAATTATATATTTTGTATGTACATCTTTAAGTAAAGTATTAATACTTACTTCTTTAATTAAAATAATTAATGTAATGCCGGGCGATCTTGGAAATATTATTTTTTGCAATAAATCAATTTCTAGTCGTTGAACGTTCTTAATTTTTCCGATTGTATCACTGCCTTGCTTAAGCTAGGCCTTGTGAGACAAACGTTTGCTAATTAAGCTTCGCTGCAAATTTACTGTATTAATACTAAATAAAGTTTTCTTTGCAATTTGCCCAGTTTTCCAAATTAAATATAAAGTTTGAGTGATTTATAAATAAATTTGGGGACTAACTTAATCCCTAGCGTAACTTTTAACGATTGATCCCCGTCTATTCCATCATATAACGAAGGGTCACTATGCCCTACTTACGTATCTGAGCGACTCCTAAGTCTTTCAGTTAAGTATGCTTACCGCCATTACACTGTGCGTGACCTTTCACTGGTCAATTGATCCCCTTTCAATATCTAGCCATACCTTCTTTAATTATAAATATTATATTACTATGTCTGCTTTATATTATTTTAGTATGTGCCCCTAACCCTTTTGGGCTAAGGCTACTGAAATTATATAAATTTTGTTCTCTAGGCCAGAGGCCAGCCTTTTTGCTGCGCAAGCAAACATGGTTAAGTACAAGGCACTAGCGCTCGCTATTGCTTCGCAAGTGAGACATATTATATGTTTTTACTTTCAAGATTTATCTGTGTTATACCCCCTAGGTAATGATACAAGCGCATTTAAGCCTATTTTACTTTAAGGAATCTTTATATTCCCTCTTTTGCTTTGCATCCTTTCCCCTTTTAATAAAAAAAAAACTAAAGAGATGCAAGCTTTATTTTAAATAATAAACAAGAATATAAAGACATGCTCTGGCTTTGGGTTGTTTTTTATAATATAAAAAAAGAGGCTATGCGACCCTAAAGCAAGTTAAGCATAGTATCTATAAATATTTGCGTAGAATTTAAATAATCAGCGGTTTATTTTTTTTATTTTTCGTGCGGAGCAAACTGTTACTTTCCCGATAGGGAGCGCTATAAATTCTAAATTATGCTTTTAAAGCTATTAAACTTATCTTTTGCTTTTTCCTCTGGCGTACGCATCCTAGGGCTTCGCCCGCTGAAAAGGGCTGCGTTCACTAGAAGGTATGCATTAGATAAAATTAATAAAAAATATAGTTCCTGGATATACTTTGATACTCTATTAAAGACTTCCGCCCCAGACAAACAGCCAAATAGCCACATTTTCTCCCTTATATCTACCCTTTTTACAAGCTAAGTATAGCAATGTATAAGGTATAAGGTTAGTTTAAGACTTAACCCAGCTTTCCTTCGAAGGTTTCCAAAACGCTTAAGCCTTACAAGTCCCGTCCCTTGCGTATGTTATTTTTAATAAATAAAAATTTAATGGGTTGCAGAGGAAGGAGGATGCGGTGATTAAACTCCCTAATTTCTATTAAAGAAAGCTGTTCTAGATTAAGCCTATAGCTACATACTGTAAAGTTGCTAGGGTCTTCCCGTCCAACTAAAGATAAATGGCATCTGCACCACTAATTCAATTTCACTGAGCAACTCTTAGAGACAGTGGGACCATCGTGATACTATTGATACTAGGAAGACCTCATTTAAAGGCCAAGTTATTACGCTACCTTTGGATCCTCATGGTTAAGCACATTATATAGAAAAAAAATTACTACAACTCCTATCAAAAAAGGGGTTAATCTATATCTCATTCAATTAAATATTTTTCTTTTTTAAGAATATTATTTACTGGTTCTACTTTAATTATCGTTAAAACATTTTGTTTTGCGATATAATTACGTAGTGTAGAACGATTTATATTTAAAGAAATTGAAGCATCCACTATAGAATTATATTTTTTAATTGTTTTATCTTCTATATTTGTTACTATTATTTTTTTAGAATGTGGTGCTTTTCTTTTTTTATCCTTTCAGCTTTCTTGCGCAAGCGAGCCCCTACTAAAGTTGGTTGCGGTGCAAGAAGCAGGCTGCCCTACTAAAGTAGAGCTAGGATCACTAAGAGCGTCTACTAAGGGAGATTCCGATTTAAATTTTCTAACTGCTCAAAGTTCTCTCATTTTCAATAAAGAATCCTCATTATGTGTTTGCATACTAGATATTACACTTAATCTTTTTTTGGTTTCTTCTTTGTGTTTTAAACCTAAAGCGTTTTTTCTGCCTTTCATTTTTGCTAATGTGGCTTCTGAATGTTTAAATCCTGAAGAAGAGTTTGCTTTAGATAATACATTGTAATCAAAGTCAAAATTATCTAAATAATACTGTTCCCTGTTTATAACATTTGAAGGATCACAAATTTCTATTATTTGTAAAATAAAATTAGAATGGCCGTATTTTAGAATAGCTTTATAAATAGACATATTCATTTTTTTCAAAATATAACTGTCATAATATTTAGCTAATCTAATATGTGCATTTGTACTACTACCTAGATAATCTTTATTATTTGTTTTATTGATTCATCTATATATCAGACTTTTGTTCTTATTTTCTTCAAAAATTATAGATTTTTGTACTTCAGGATTATCATAGAGCTTTAAAGGTACAGTAATTAATTTAGGGAATCCCCTGTGTAAATCTCTTTTACTAAAATAAATTAAATTCTCGCTCTTGATTTTTACTAAAGTTAGGAATGTTGTAGCTATTTTTTGTATTATAAGAAAACTAGGTTTATTTATTTATTATTATTTTAACTAAGGTGTAGGGGGCTAGCCTTCCTAGTGACTGTTTAGTTTCTCTCCCGAAGGGGAAGGAATAATTCAGGTAAAATCAAAAACCTTCTAATAATCTATAAACACCCAAAGGATAATTTTCTTTTTATTAGATATTAATCTAATCTATATAAATTGTAGACTATTTCTTTTTACGTCACGTGTAGTCGTTGGGGTTCTTATATTTGACCGTTATCTAGCGCAAGCGCAATATAAAACTAATATAATTACCTGCTAATTGTCTTTACCTATTATTACCTTTATAAATAGACGAAAAGAGTTCCTAGCATATAGTGACTAGTAATTTTTATTACAGGGCCTTAATCGACCGCAATTAATCAGACATTAGACCAGTAACATTTTTCAATTACCTCTCTTAAATTAATGACATTGTGCAAATCTCGACTCATATACTACTAAATTAATAATTGCATGAATCTGTGTTTTTAATAAACAGTCGGGGCCCCCGGGTTTATGTTACCACCTTTTTCTAATCAAAACTCAATTAAAGCTTTGTTAGTTTAATGGTTCTACTTCTAGTCAAACGTACGTAGACAATTTGCCGAGTTCCTTAAAGAGTTTTCGCTCTACGCCTTAGTATTCTCTACCTACGAACCTTTGTCGGTTTAGGGTACGGTAATTCTTCTGCCTTCTAACCCCTCAAAAGCTGAGGGGTAAAAGGAGCAGCCCTTGCCTTTCGGAACTTAAAGTACTGCCTTACCCCCTAATCCCCCCCCCCTCTTACCCTTATGGGTTTAGGCTGCCGGAGGAAAGGTTAAGGGCTAAGGCTGTAACTTCCTTAGGGACTGAAGACTTTAGATTCTTTTTCCTGATCCTTTTGTTTTTTACAACAAGTTTAAGGATACAAATCTAATGTTACTCATCAGGTAAGACTTTGGCCTTATACCCTTAGAGGCCGTTTAACTCGCAAGTCATTTAATGTTGCTTGCTATCCCTTTCGTATACGGCGAGAAGTATTATAAACTTCTTTTTGCGTTACTCATGTCAGCATTCTCTCTTCAGATAGTCCATAAAATGAAACACTTTACTTCAACCTTTTCTGAATGTTATACTACCTGAAATATTGACTCTTTTTCTTGTGGAGCAGACTTGTAAAAAGCAAGGCAGCCTAGCTTAAGCAAGGCAGCAAAACAAGAGAGTTTAAAGAATCAATAATCAACACTATATCGGTAAATATTTTAAGACCCGTTAAATTTACGGCGCACAAATAACTTTATGCTTCGCTAGCGGCTAGCCCTAGAAGCTAACCTGGCACGCGAAACTAAATTTTGACTGCTGAGTTGTTACACACTCTTTAAAAAATTGCCACTACCGAGCACATTTCACAGCTGTATTCATAAATCACGACCTCAATTTCACTTAAATATTATTTTGGGACCTTAATTAGTGTTCTCGACTGTTTTCGTCTTGACTACCCACCTTATCATGAATAGTCTGAATGCCTAAAATCAATTTATGTTATTCCGAATCTCAATTCCAAAGGTAAGACTTTCACATCCCCTCAACCTGAACGTTCTTGAGGCCTAAGTTTGCTTCCCCTGTTATATACTAGGGAAGAGGCCTCACATTGTTTGGAATGGCCCGTATTGTACCACCATAAATCTAATTTAGACTTTCCTCTAAGAAGGTTTTCGTATAAAACCAGCTATCCAGGTTAGATTGGCATTTCACCCCTTACCATATCTCTTCGGAGCCTTCTGCAACAGACACCCGTTCGATCCATTAAAATCTGGACATGGTAAGCTCACCTGGCTTCCACGGAGATCGAATTTATCATGCAATTAACTAAAATCTTTCCTACTGTTATTCATCCCTTCTTTAATTAAACGGATGGTATTTAACCCTTCATATGTTAAATTGGAACCTTTGACTATTAAATTTGAAATAGAACACCAATCTTGAAAATCCAGCCTCTTAACTCCTATCAAAGGGTACTGTTTAAAAAAAGGTATAATAATTCCAGCATTATCTGCAAACTTACTTACTACTATTGCTACTGCGGGGTGTTTACTGTGTTCCTCGATTTGGCCACACTCTAAATATTGGATTAAAAGTTCTATTAATTCCCTGTCTCTTTCGTGTTGGGAGATTCTAAATCTCAATTGCACAGCTTGTCCCACTTTATTTTGGGAAGTGTAAATTTTGACATCGAATGTTCCTTCCCCGTTTACAAAGCCTGTGATCCAAGAAGGATCTGGTATATTATTAGTAATTACTCTTTGTCTAAGTACAGGCTTTATATTAATAAACTCAGATTTAATTGCCTCTCCCCAAAGGGTAGAAAGTCCTTTGTTTAATGAGGCCTTGATATTAATAATTTCTCTTAACCCTTCAATAGTATAGTGAGCTTTATTTTCCATGTGTTCCACTATTAATCTAAATAGTCTAAAGTCTTCTGCTTTTTGACTTAACATATGATATTTAATAAAATGAGGTAAAATCGTCTTTCTTATCTCTTTAATATTGGATACTGTATAAAAAACTAAATTTTCAGTTTTATGGATATGCCCTATCCCACCAAAGAATTCTTGTATTTGAACTAACAAATCATAATCTCTTACATGTAAACATATTTGGTACTTAGGCAGAACACGTCAACCTACTTTTCGTTTATTATCTTTTCCTATTACTACTGTAAAGGTTCCTTCTGCATCAGTAAACCCTGTGATAAATCAAGGGGAGATTATAGAGATTTTATTTACCGCTGCGTCCGCTGCGTACGCAAAAGAGGAAAAATTTTTAGTTAATTGTTTAGAAAGGATTTCGATTTGATAGCCTCTTTCGAGGCCCGTTAGAGCACACCTTAAATGTCTCCTTGCTCCGACTTTAAAAATATTTGTTTTAAAATAGCCGGAAGCAGGTAAACATCAACTACCGTCTGCTCGTTGCTCTTTTACCAGACCTGATAAAAAAGGTCTGGATTTAGATCCGCGATTATCCATTTCAGTTTCCTTCATATTATAGCTTGTTACCATCTCTGAGTGATTAGTTCAGCCACAAATAGTTTTTCAACTATTGCTTGGTACTATAACCTTTAGGACGTTCCCGGAATTTGGTAATTTGACCCAATTTTGCGTCTTCCCAGTACGCTTATCGGGTCTAATATAAGTAACTCATCCACCACCGTCTATAAAAAATTATAAGCTACTTATAAAATAAATAGGTTTAATTCTACCTTTGCTTTGCGAAGCAAGAGACATTACCTGATAAACAGGTTTTAGTGATGCCGGAGACAAAGATACTATGTACTCCACACTATTCTTATAGCTTTAACTATAAGAGATAAGTTACAGTGCATATTACAAAACAGTGTAGTCGCTTTCACTAGGGCTTTTAACCTTGCTACTTATATTAACTTGCTGCAATAAATTACCAATATTTTCATATTGGATTAGACTATACCTTCACTCAATAAATTTATTAGGAAAAGGGGCTAGCGTAGCAGTTATTATAATTCTAATTTATATAAAAAATGATCAATTATATAAGGTCTGATAAGTGTAAACAATTCAGACTTAGATGTTCTAAAGACATACAATCTATTACCATTGGTGTGTTTGTGAATACCACATTCTAAGCCAAACTTTATTTTTCGTGCGGAGCATACTTCCTTTAATTTTCAATTATCTTCTATTGTATAAGATTCTGTACAAAAATAAAACCCACTATTTGATCTATAACCATCGTCCATAGCCCAATATGCGAGAGCTCTAGGAGTTAAAAGGTCTTCTAGATTTAATGGAATGAATTTTACTCCTTTATCGTCATAATACAATTCTCTGAATCGATTGAAACAAGGTAAGCTTAATGTTCAAAACTTAATAGATTCATTTAATTCCTTTTTTTCTGATCTATTGTCCTTTAAAATATTTACTTTAGGAGGCGTAGAACAATAATTTTCAAACAGTAAATACAAGGCCGAAGGCAGATTTATATAAGCTTTATTTTTGATTGATTGCTTAAATTGTAACCTGGTATTGGAACTAGCCTTAATTCTTTCAGCATAAAGGTCCTGCTTCGCAACTAACATTAATCCTATGATAGTTTCTTCTAATTCTATATTGAGTATTAGATCATACTTGGCTGATTTTCTATATTCTCTAACTTGACCTTGTAAGTAGTTGTTTTTCATTTTTTTCTTTAAATTTTATTATATTATGACATAATAACAAACAATTTCAATTTTGCCCTTCCCTTAAATTTTTGGAATACTTGAGTGCTGACGTTTTACCGATATTTTATCAGTCTGATAGTTACCTATCAAGTCGTTACAGGGCTAATAAAAGAGTAAACTAGTAGTCTCCTCATACGAAAACCAAGACATTTTATGCATCTTGTTGGCCTAGCTTAAGCAAGGCAGAGATCTAGTTTACGAGCCTATTTGTGTGGCCGGAGGCTGCCGGAGGCTGCCGGAGACAGATAGACTTATTCCTGACTTTTATAGCTTCCCACGGTATTACCTTTGTAAAAAACTTTAGGCTTTACCGTTAGCATTATTAAACAGATTTATTTAATAATACCGACCTATTTATCACCCTTGCGTCTACGCATTGTATTTACTTTATAGCGAGTAAATAAGATATCTAGGTCATGAGTCAGTTTTAAATGGGCAAGCAATTCACCCATTATGCAAAAGGTACTCCATTAGCCTGCTTTTCGTGCAAGACCTCTGAATGCTTATAGAGTTTACTAATTCAAGATCTATTTCACTAGTAATTTTTACTTTCTTTTCAAATTTCCTTCACAGTACTATTCGCTATCGCTAAATTTATTATACTTAGCATTAGAGGATGGTTCCCCTATCTTCCATCAAGTTTACTCTCGATGTACTTTAAATATATAATATTATAATCTTCCAGACCTTTATTTAGTTTAAATTTAAGCTAAATAAAAGTTTCTACAGGACTTACACCTTTTATAGTTTATGATCTATTGCCTATTTGATTGCGTCCGCGAGGGAAGAGCAAGAAGCTCCCTTCTTTATAAAGCAAGACTATAATTTGATTCAAAAAGATCATTAATATTACTGTATACGTTTTATATACATCTGCTAATCCAATTTCACTCGCCGTTACTTTTGGAGTCTCGGTTGATTTCCTTTCCTTTCCTTACTGAAATGATTTACTTCGGGAAGTATGAATAAAGGTTTTTACCTAGGATTGCAATAATTTTTGTTTTATGCCTCCGGCAGCCGGAGGCCTTATTGCTTTAAGAAACGAACTTCCTTTTTAATAAATTTGCTATTTATCCTTAATAACTCCTTTAAATTACTTTGATGTTAATTCTATATTGTCATCCATACTTTTATCTGCTATAAAAAGAAAAAGAATAATAACCTCTCCCTGTCCCGTTGGTAGGCACCGAACCCCTATTTTAGAAGAGTTCGCAGGACCCTACCTAGAGCGTCCATAGTCCCTCTTGCTTAAGCAGCCTTTGCTAAAGGGCTTGTTCTTTTTTCATCATATAAAAAAAAAAGAAAGCAAGCCCTTGCCTATCGGCAGTTGCGGAGCTTAGGGCTGCGTTAGCCGGCTAGGGTGGCAGCAGCAAGCGCCATTTTCTTCCCTAGCGGTGCTACCCTTTATCTTGCCTAATGTATTTTATTAAAAAAAAGGTTAGGGATAGGTTAGGCTTAACCCCTAGCTCCGCAAGCCCTATGGCCCTCCCCCCCTCCCTATTGGCTTGCGGAGCTAGGGCAGTATTAAAGTAAACCTTGCCCGATAATAAGGACAGGGGTTAAAGGATAACTTTGTTAAGGCTGCTACACACACCAACAGAATCTAGGGAGGTTTTGGTATGACAGGACTGTGCTGTAGTTAAAATAATGAAACTGTACAAGCATGGACAGCCTCCGGCAATAAAAAGCTCTAACTACAAAACTATGCAAACGATTAATAATAATAAAACATTAAAATAAATTTCAGCTTTACTTCCTTGTTTATAATAATTTTATAATTCTTTATTGGCACAAATATGTCTCCCGGGGGAGAGACTTCTTATTAATATCACTCGCGCAAGCGCTGCCTCCGGACTTGCACGCTTTAAATATTCAGGTGGAGGTATAGACATTTGCCCTTTTCTTTTAGAGCTCACGTACGTAAACGATAAACGTTTTAAGTATAAAAATATGATATTAATTATAATAGGTATGATTATAGTTATTATTTAATATATTTTAAATTATTAGAATTACATGCGTAACCGCGGATGATCCAGTGATTTTCGGGACTAATAAAAAGGGCTGCGATAAAAATAATAAACAAGGCAATAACACAGACCATTAATCCTATAAAAAATAAAATTACAGTTTTACCTGGCTGAGTTTTTCACTTTAATTTTGTAAGTAAGAATCCAAATCCTAGTGCTGAGCTAGGTGTATGTTACCTGCTACTTGCCTAACCCTAATAATTAGTACGTAGGCAAAAGCCATTATTGATCCAAACATTCAAATTTAAGACTTTCTCTTGTAAATTTTTAATAAAAATAACAGCCAGCGTACGCAGGGGCAGGGGCTTGTACTTAATTTATGGGAAATCATTGCCATAATAGGTGCTATAAGTGTACAAAATCAAACTCTACTTATGAGTCTGGCGTGCGGAGCAAACTGTACTTTTCTAAATTCTTGAGGGGTCAAACCCATAGGCAGAGGTCGTTAAAAAATAATTTTATACCAACCTTACAATAAATACCATAAGTGACCAGATTGCTAGTTATTTCTAAAGTATTAAAATTAACATCCATTTTAGTTTTTTTTTTTCGAAAAAACTAGAAGTTTTGTTATAAAGCCTTTTTAAAGTTGTTTAACCTATATAGTTTAGCTGTTCGCGAACAAAAATATCTACTAAGTAGTATCTCACCTCTCCCGCCCAACTTCTTTTTTTTATAATATATTATAAAAAAACAAGCCCTTGTAAAATTTTAATAAAAAAATACAAGGGCTTTTATTTATCTTGTAAATTTTTATTAAAAATTTACAGCCTTCGGCTAGGGAGCAATAAAAATTTACAAGGACCGCTAGCCTTTCTACATAGGGCTGCGTACGCCGATCTTCTATAAAATCAGAATTTTTTTTATAAATTCGCTAACTTTAAGTAGTTTTAAACAGTCCTCACGTAATCCTTCTTATTTACATCTTTCTAGCGCGCAAGCGCCTTGGTGAAAGTTTTGAAGAATTTCAGATTATCGATCTTGAAAAAGTGAGCAGCCCAAGCCTTAAACATAACTTTTATTTTTATCAGAGCCCTGTTAAGTTTTAGGGTCCTGTTAAGTTAGATTGAAATAAGTTGAGGAGCTTGCTTCCCCCCTCCAGGCTTGCTGCGCTAACGGAACAAGATGTAGGATCATCATTATACACGTGATCTACAAGTCTATTGGTATATTTAGAAAAAGTATTAATAAATCGATTCTCATCGGTTTAATTTGAATTTAAATATTAAAGGTAAGAAGGACTGCCCTGCTACGCTAGCCCTTCATGTTTTTTAATTATATAATAAAAAAAGACGCAGCCCTACGCAGCCCTACTTAACTTGGGGGTTTATCCCTGCCGATAGGCAAGGGCTTGTACAATTCTTCTATAGTAGATATCTCTTTATTAAGGTATACTTAATTATTTACCGTGGCTTGCACTCTTAAAACCGGAAAATTTACTTTGAATAAAGAATGTAAATTTAGACCTCGTAAGTTAGATAGGTCATCTGAAGATTGTCTTGCTTCTAGTTCTACCGGAGTGCCCTCCGGGGCTTGTGATTCCTGCTCCGCTTGTGCAGCAAGCCCTTCTGCTAGGTCAGGGTCGGCCTGTAATCTTGGTTCTTGCCTTATTGGGAGAGTGTTCCTTGTTCAGTTTGGATGTTAGGGTCAGGCTTATTATTGCCCCCCCCCCCCGAAGGGGGATATATTAGTTCAGGAGTGGGCCTCACCTAATCCTTACTGAGTTGCCCAGATTCGAACTGGGATTAGCCACTTCCAAAAAATGGTGTTTTTCCTAATTAAACTACAACTCAATAAAATTAATCTTACAAATTTATCACTAATGATATTTACATCCTCAAGAGTCCAATCTGCCCTTCATGTGTAACCTTTTAATAATAATTTTTAAATATTGCTACTCCTTGCCTCTTTAAGAGCGCACGCTGCCAACCAATCGGTAGGTCGTTCTAGGCAGAATCCAGCCTGCTTCTTTTGACCTCTCTTAGGGTTAGGGAGACGGTCCTTCTAAGTAGAGCCAGCTGCCCTATAAGAATAAAAGGCGGACCATATATTTAACCCTAGCTAACGTATGTTGGCCTGCTCCACAACTTTAAAGCTGCTTCTCTTTCCCACCCGATAGGGGAGAAGGCTGCCCTCTACTCACGTGAGCCCTGAAGGGGCAGCAGCCCGCAGCGATTCCTGCATCCGCAGGCCGATAGCACTTCACTTTTTTTTGAATATTTCATATCAAAATTTAATGGCATGCCTTGTTTAAGCAGAGGGCTTTTTAAAATTCAAAGCCCCTCTTAAAAGGTTAGCGAAGCTAGGTAGCCTACCCTACCCTCTCCCTTACCCCCCCCCCTTGTAAAATTTATTGCTCCCTAGCCGAAGGCTGTAAATTTTTATTTTTAATAAAAATTTACAAGAGAAATAAAAGCCCTTGTAAATTTTTAATAAAAATAACAGCCTCAGCTAAAGTAGGGGAAGGATACAGAGGGAGGATTAGGCTGCCTCTGCCTTTCGGTAAGGGAAGGGAGAGCAGGCCAATGAACGTAGAGCCACCCAGGTTTAGTAGGCGTGGCACTGTTACGCACAGATCACGACCCTTTCCCTATCTGTATTTTTTATGTAATTTAACAAGGCCGACAGTTGCTACGCAAGGCCGACAGTTGCTACGCAAGGAGAGTAGCTTAACCCTCCCTTATTAGGTAGAAAGGGGAAGCCCTAATATTGAACCCTACAAGCCTTAGCTAAGCAACCCCTGCCTATCGGCACAGCTTCCGCTGTGCCGATAGGCTGAAGTAGCAGGCCTACCTACGTGTGCGAGGACTTGCAGCAACGTCCGCCTTGTGTGCGCTAAGGCTAAAGATAGGAAGGTAAGTAGATCAAGGCTGCTATTAGTCGCCCACCTATGCAAGGTTTCACTTTGAGTGACGAAGCAGATCTATTTGTAGCTAGCCTTGCCTTAAAGGTATATAGCTTGTTCCACTAAGCTAAAGAAATATTGCACTGCTGGTTTACCCTAACCTTTGGTATACAGTTATTCTGTTTGTGGTCCAAGGTAAGGCTTAAGTGAGGGTATACTTAAGTCGGAAGTTGGCAGCTTCGCCCCTCCCTATTGGCCCCTCTCACCCCTCCTTTCCCTATCTGCACCTATCGCCCCCTATCGGCCCCTATCGGGATTAAGTGGCAAGGGGGGGGGGGGGGGGGGTTAAGCGGCCAAACTTTTATTTATTAGCATTTTTTTGTGGGTTTAAAAGGGGGGCTATTTTTTTTTTTTTTTTTTTTTTTTT
>Ga0157376_10001560_pt1 | contig 15145 bp, 14 predicted proteins | sample M45metaG_FD_121801 | JGI IMG/M metagenome (GOLD analysis project Ga0157376, IMG submission 121801) | Miscanthus rhizosphere microbial communities from Kellogg Biological Station, Michigan, USA - M4-5 metaG | ecosystem: Host-associated > Plants > Roots > Rhizosphere > Soil | place: USA: Michigan... | reverse complement strand
GAGCAGTGTAAATAATAGGTAACGAACCAATCGCATGAGCAAGTGCCCGTTTGAGCCTCAATAGACCAAGGTCCGCAGCATGGCATGCCGAAGCGATACCGCGGCTTCCCAAGCGACAGAAATACAAGGGGATCGACACGAGCCGGCTCGCGGATCGCGTGCCGCAGGACGCGTCAGGCAGAATCGTACTGCCCGGCACGACTCGTGCGGTAACCGTGAGTCACCTGCGAGCGGGGCCCTCTCAATATCGAGGCATGCCCAGGGCAAGCGAGCTTCTCGTCTGCGCACATTGCGATGTGCTTCACCGAGCGGTGCCACTTGGGAGCCACGAGGTCGCCGCCTGTGTCGGGTGCGGGCGTGTACTGGCTCGCCATCGCTCGCTGTCGGTCGATCAGTTGCTGGCACTCACGGTGACGGCGGCGCTGCTCTTCCTGCTTGCGACCTCTTATCCCTTGATGACGATCGAGGTCGGCGGCATGCATACGGAGGCGACCGTATGGAGTGCAGCGTTGATGATGTTGCACGGCTGGGCCACGGGCCCGGCAGCTGTGCTAGGGCTGACTACGTTCATCCTCCCGCTGTTACAGGTCGCGTTGCTGCTCTGGGTACTGACATTTGCACGCTTTGGGCGGCGTGCGCCTGGTCTTCGCGGAGTGCTGCTAGCCCTGCATAGATTTCGTCCTTGGAGCATGACTGAAGTGTTTCTGCTCGGCGCACTGGTCGCAATTGTGAAGCTATCGGGGTGGGTGCATGTAACTCCAGGAATCGGGATCTGGGCCCTCGCGAGCCTGACCATCTTGCTCACGATTCTCAGCATGGTCGAACCAAGATTCTGGTGGGCTCTCCTGCGGGCGGACGAGTGACTACGGCCGTACGCGCCGCTGATGTCGGACTCATTGCTTGCCGAATCTGTGGGCTGGTCATGCAGCGCGTGCCGGTCACGAGTTTGCCGACCGCGTGCGCGCGCTGCGCAGCCTTGCTGCAGGCACGCCTCCCCCGGAGCGGCGAGCGGACCCTCGCGTGGCTCATCGCCGGCGTGATTCTCTATATTCCTTCGAACGTGTTGCCGGTGATGTACGTCAGTGGTGTCGGTGGCGGAGAAGAGAGCACGATTATCGCAGGCGTGCTGAGCTTCTGGCGAGCAGGCTCGTGGGACATCGCTGTGCTGATCTTTACGGCTAGCGTAGCCGTGCCCGCCACCAAGTTTCTGACACTTGGAACACTGCTGTGGACCGTCCACAGCGGAACTAGCTGGGCGAGGAGGCAGCGGACCGCCCTATATCGGTTGGTCGAATTCATCGGTTACTGGTCGATGTTGGATGTTGTCGTGGTTGCATTGACCGCTGCGCTCTTGAAGTTCAAAGCGCTCGGCACAGCTGAGCCTCGCCTGGGCATCGTTTTCTTCTGCGGGGTAGTCGTCACGACCATGATGGCCGCCTTCAGTTTCGACCCGCGGCGCATATGGGACACGCCCGGAGACCGGGCATGAGCACTGATACAGCAGGCGATCCGCGTGGCGAGTTGCCAACGCCGCGCGTCCTGAGGCGGCGCTGGGTTCCATCGCTCGTGTGGCTCGTACCGGTCATTGCGGTCGTGTTAGGCGCAACACTCGTGATCAATGCCTGGAGGACGGCGGGGCCCCGGGTCATCATCAGCTTTCAAACCGCGCAGGGTCTGGAAGTCGGAAAGACCCTCGTGAAGTATCGCAATGTCACCATCGGTCACGTGACCGCCATCTCCCTGAGCTCCGACCATAACAGCGTCTTGGTGAGTGCAGAGCTTCTCAGAACCGCCACGGACGTGTTGACCGCTGATGCGCGATTCTGGGTCGTGCGGCCCCGCATTGGCATTGGGTGGGCATCAGGTCTTGAGACACTCATTTCGGGGTCTTATATCGCCGTGGAGGCGGGCGCAGCGCCGGCCAGAAAAACGGAATTCATCGGACTCGAGACCCCCCCTCCCGCGCCGCATGGTCTTCTTGGGAAAAGCCTGGTCCTGCATGCTAGGGACGTGGGATCGTTGGCGCTGGATGCGCCAGTGTTTTTCCGGCGCTTTGCGGTCGGGCATGTGATCGACCGGGAGCTCGAGGCCGATGGCCAGAGCGCACGTGTCGTGGTGTTCATCGATGCACCGTACGACCGACTTGTCACTCGTGCGACGCGCTTCTGGAATTCCAGCGGCATCGATCTCACCCTCGGGGCTGATGGCCTGAAGCTCCGGACCCAGTCGCTTGCCTCGGTTCTCGCCGGTGGCATCGCCTTTGAGATGGCGCCCACGGCGCAGGATGTCGGACCGGTCACCTCCGGCGCGGAGTTCACCCTATTCAGCGATCAGGCGGAGGCGATGGCGCCGCCCGATGGCGAACCCCGCTATGTCCGCATGCGTTTCACCCAGTCCCTGCGCGGTTTGTCGGTCGGCGCGCCGGTCGACTTCGTTGGCGTCAACATCGGGCAGGTGTTCTCAGTTGACCTCGACTATGACGCGCAGCGCCAAAGCTTCCCGGTGATCGTCACGGCACTGATTTATCCCCGGCGCATGGGAAAGGCCTACGAAGTGCTGGAGCAGAACGGCACGGCGACGAACGAGGACAAGATGGCACGACTCGTTGGGCGGCTGGTAGCCCGTGGTTTGCGTGCCCAAGCGCGCACGGGGAATCTTCTGACGGGCCAGCTCTACATTGCCCTGGATTTCATCCCCGGGGCCCAGCCGGCGAGGTTTGCGGTGGACGCGCGCCCACTACAGATTCCCACCGCGCCTGGAGGCGTTCAAGAGCTGCAGCAGAAGCTCGTGAGCATCGTCGACAAGATCGATCATCTTCCCATAGCAGACATCGGCCGGCATCTTGATGCGGATCTCGTCGGCCTCGACGGGGCTCTCGGGGGACTGCGAACCGAGGTGTTGCCGGCGGGCACCGCGGCCTTCCGTTCTCTGGGGAAGACGCTGGGAACCGTCGACCACGCGTTGGCCGACGATGCTCCGTGGCGTGACAACATCGATCAGACGTTGGTGGAGGCGCGAAGCACGCTGCGCTCGGTACGTTCACTGACGGACTACCTTGACCGTCACCCGGAGGCCTTGCTCCGCGGTCGACATCCTTCGCAATCGGCAGTGCCTACGTCCGGTCCGCAGAGTGCCAAATGAACCTCGCGCGCTGGTCATGCATCGTCATCGCCTCGCTCTTGGGTAGCTGCGCCTCGACGTCCCCTCGGTTTTATACGCTTGTGCCCGAGTCGAGGGGGCGCGACTCCGAGGCGCTGAAGGCTGGCTATAGGCTGGAAGTCGACCCGGTGAGGATTCCCGCCCAGGTCGATCGCCTGGAGCTTGTCACCCGGCTCCCCAGTGGCGGCATCGAAATTGCAGACGGCGACCGATGGATCGCGCCGGTCGCTGATGAGCTGCAGAGTGCGCTTTCGGTCGAGCTCCTGCACAGGCTCCGCGGTGCCGCTCCGGCGGAGGCCACCGGATCAAATGCTGTATCGGTCCGTCTCAATGTCGAGCGCTTTGAGTCGTCTCCGAATCGATACGCCCTGATCGAGGCGTCCTGGCATCTTGAGCTGAAGGAGGCCGGAAAGGACGTCCGGGTGGCCTGCCGAACACGGGCCTATGAGCAGGTGAGGGGTGGCTACCCTGAGATGGTCAGGGGGTATCAGCGCGCCGTCGCCCTAATCGCCGATCAAATTGCAACGGTCGCGCAGGGATCTGCCGGCGGCGTAGCCGCGACATGTCCAGTCAGCTAACTCGCCACTCGCCAGCGCCGCCGGCTCAGCATGGGCATGGTTTGCGCCGTGTGAGCGTGGCCCCAATGAGAATTTCTTAGAGGCCTAAATCGCCCCCGACCGCCGGGCGCCGAGTGCGCCTCATGGTTCAGCGCTCTTTGGTCGCGGGCTCAGGCCTAGTGAGTGACGATGCGGTGTGCCCGTGGTGAGTCGTGAGTCGCTACCTTGTTAGCGGACCACGGAGATTCGCACTAAACCGAGGGCAGGCTATGGAAATGCAGAAATTACACCTGGTGGTGATTCTCGCCGGCTGCTTGGTCGGCAGCGGGTCGGCCGCTCCTCGTTCGCTCGCTGTCCCACGCCTGCGTGCTCCTTCGCCGAGACATCATGTCTAGCCGTCTCCCCCCACTTCCCGCAACGGCGGGAAGCTTCGCGCGGCGGGGATCGCCCGCCGCGCTCTTTGTTCTCCAACTTCCTTCGCGGCGGCGCCGGCTGTGAACCTGCCAAGGCGTGACGTATGCGACTCGTGATACTCGGAATGTGCGCGCTGGTTGCCGCCGGCGTGTTCGCCGCGATGTTTCTTGCAATCTGGAGCACTCGTCGCGCCCCCCCAGGCCCGACCGCAATCCGACAGAAGTTCGCCACGGAGCTCGTGTGGGCCGCGATCCCGTGTCTCATGATGCTTGCAGCCGCTATCCCGGCGGTAGTTGCCATCGTTTCGACACACCCCGGGGAATGAAAGGTCCAGGAGACGGGAATCGATTGCTGACCTCCGGACCTTGCAGTGTCCCCATCATGAATACGGTGCAAGGGCGGTTCGCGCGGTCACGCCCTCCGCTGGATTGAGTTGGCGTATGCGATCTGTTCGCTCAGCGCAGCGGCGCGCACTTCTACCGCTCCTTAAGCGTACCTCTGCGAGAGTCACCCCATGCTTTCATGATACGCCGTCGTCTGGAGCTGGCAGGACGCTAGTTGCTGCAGATGGACGTGTGTCCTTCAGCGGCATTGCGCAGCGCGCGCACCTATGACGGCACTTTCGAAAGTCCACGGGTGGACTCAAGCCGCCTGGAAACGTGTGCGCAGGACCTGGGACTCCGAGGACTATGTGGCGAGGCTATTAAGCTATTAAGCGAGGCGCGCCGCCCGAGAGGTCAGTCCGATCGAATGGATCGGCGAGGGCCTGGGTTCTAGAGAAAGCCGATCGCTTCTGCGCGTGCGACGGCCTGAGCACGAGTACGGGTCGCGAGTTTGACGAAGATGCTCTTAGCGTGCGACTTCACCGTCTCTGGGGTAATGCCCAATGACTGTGCGATGCGTTTATTGGACATCCCGTGTGCGATCAGTTGCAGGATGCCAGTCTCGCGGCGTGACAGCGGGCGATAGCTGATGGAGGAGGGCTCTTCGATGTTCGATTGGACTGTGGACCTGAGGAGGGTCGCGATGTACGGCCGCAGCTCGGAGAGTCGGGGGTCATTCGTGGGAAGCGCGTAGTAGAGACGCTCTAACAGTGTCAGGAGCGGACGGCCGACATCCACAAAAGCCATGTGCAAGCCGCGTGCGGCGCCAATCCGCAGCCACGGGATCAGAAGCTCGTAACAGTCATCGATCGAACCGTGAGAAGCGGCTGAGCATGCGCGCCGCAGGGCAGTCTCAACTGCGGAAAAACTCTGAGCATCGTTAGGTGACAGAGTGTCCGGGACCGCTCCGGTGAGCAGTGCGCGTGCGCGCGGAGACAGTCGCGGATACTCCGGCGTATGCATCGATTTTGCCGGGACGCTCATGCTGCGGCTCCCCTCCAACAGTACGAGGGGCGCCTTGCCTCTCGGTGTATCACCTTCGGCGCCGTGGCCCGCGTCGTAACGGAGTACCTCTAGAGTCCGGGCGAATTCCGACGATGCGATTGCGACCAGTCTTGGCCACCGGCGGGCGCGACCAAGGGCTTCCGTTTCGCGCAGAATGGCCAACGCAGCGCGCTGCCGACCCCGGTGCAGCGTCAATCTCGCGAGGAGCACGCTCGCGCGCGCTACGCACTCCGGCAACCCTGAGGTGCGGATTACTGACAACCGGGGCCGCAATAGCGTCTCGGCTTCGTCAAAGCGACCCTGTTCGTACGCCACCTGTGCGAGCAGGGTCGCGGGAAAGGTACTCATCGGCGAATGATTGCCGTAACGAAGTCGGGCCAGCTGGAGCGCTTCGGTCGCTAGGTTTGCGGACACAGCGAGCTGCAGGCGGTCAAAAGCGAGAGCTGCGCTCACGCAAAGGCTCAATATGCGACTTACGACTTTGCCCCCAACTGGGACAGTCAAGTAGTCCACCGGGTCCGAGGCGCAGGCCTCTTCGCGTTCCCCGAGTTTCCAGTCCACGTAGCGGAGAAGGGTTGCTGCAGCGGTATCGCCGCTCTGCGAAGCAAGACTCGTCAGCACGCCGCGGCAGGCCGAAAAGTCATCCTCTGCTGCCAGGAGGGACGCCTCGAGTATCCGCAGTGCGCGCGCGTAGCGGGCGAGGTAAGCACTGCGGTTACTCAGCAGACGTTTCAGGTGGGCGGTCGCCCTTGCGGCATCATCGAGTCGCATGCTGATGAGCGCTGTGCGGGCCCGAACGATTGCCCGGCGGACCGCCCAGGTATCTTCCGACGAGTGGGCGTGGCTACCACGCGTCGCAGGGAATGGCATCACAGCACGACCTGGCGTTCGCCGGAGGTCCTCCTCGGGGAACAATGCAATGGCGGCCTCTGCATTCGACATGGGCGCAGCGTAGTTCACCAGCCGCAGGCGTGCTTGTAGATTGAACGCGTCCGTTTGTGCAATTCTGCCAACGCCCCGGATCGCTTCTGTTCGTGTGGCAGTTCGCGGCGCTCGAACCCAGTTCCGTCGAGTCGAAAAACCCCGTTCAGGCCCGCGATTCACAGATACCAATCGCTCGTCTCCGCTGGCGCCTCGGCGCTGCCCACGGTCGCACCCTGTGGCTCGGGCCCCGGGACATCTGGTGCGGCTCGCTGATGGTCAGCTCCGGACTGAGCGCGGCAGCCCAGCCGCACCAGAGCAGCTCAGCGATCGCGAGTCAGCGGCATTCTTGTCGAGTAACGAAGAGGCTGTCATTCAAGGCGGTCGTTCGGACGCGGTTCAGCATGCGCAAAGGTGCCGACAGACATCAAGAAATTCTGCGCTCGTCTGACGAGGAGGGCGCGCTGCGTGAAACGGAATAGCCGCCACGCGTCGCGGCATCTGCGCCCGTTGGACGACGCTGCGCGTGCGCGTCTCCCCCCGTAAGGGGGATACGGTTCCAAGGGCTCGTTGGAGACGATCCGTGCATGGTGGTTACCGAAAAGCTATGCGGTCTGGCGCACGCCGCGATGGAATTCCCACGACGGCTGCGCTGTTCCGCGAGACATTGGCTACGAGACAGGACTTCTCCGTTTCCTGGACGGAGCGTCGTTGGCATCCTCCTCGGTTGCATGATGCTTGCCTCATGCAGTGAAGGGGTGCTCGATCCCCACGGTCAAGTGGGCCGGGCAGAGCGAGTCATTCTCGGGGACGCAACTGCAATTATGCTGGCCGTCGTCATCCCGGTCATCATCCTGACGCTGGTGTTCGCTTGGTGGTTTCGCGCCGGCAACCGGCGAGCCGTCTATCGTCCGGAGTGGGAGTATTCCGGTCGTATCGAGCTGATCATCTGGGCCATTCCGACACTGGTCATCCTGTTCTTGGGGGGCATCGCCTGGATTGGCTCCCATGATCTGGATCCACCCAAGCCGCTGGATTCCGCGACACCGCCGCTCGAGGTCGAAGTCGTGTCGCTCGACTGGCGGTGGCTGTTCATCTATCCGCGCGAGCACATTGCTACGATCAACTATCTCGTCGTCCCGACGGGTGTACCGGTGCACTTCCGGCTGACCTCGACCAGTGTCATGAACAGCTTCTTCATTCCGCAACTCGGCAGCCAGATCTACACCATGCCGGGCATGACGACTCAGCTCAATCTGCAGGCGGATAGCCCCGGAACCTACGCCGGCCTTTCCGCGCAATTCAGCGGGCCCGGATTCTCCGATATGCGCTTCACGCTCCGAGCCGAGCCAATCGAGCGATTTGAGGGTTGGGTGGCTCAGGTGCGCGCCGGAAGTGGAGTGCTCAATGAGCCAATCCTGGCGCAGCTGGTACGCCCCACCCGAGCGGCTGGCGAGTTGACTTACGGCTCCGTACCGCGGGACCCCTTCGAAATGGTCGCAGGCGGACACATGGCGACGCTATGGTCGCCCAAAGAGGCGCTCTGACATGTTCGGCAGACTCACTTGGTCCGCAATCCCCTTCGATCAACCGATTGTCATGGGTACCTGCGCTGCGGTGGGCGTCGTCCTGCTCGTTATTTTTGCACTCGTAACGTTCAAAGGCTGGTGGCCGTACCTCTGGCGCGAATGGATCACGAGCGTCGACCACAAACGCATCGGCGCCATGTACATGATTCTCGGTCTTGTGATGCTGGTGCGCGGCTTTTCCGACGCGATCATGATGCGGACCCAGCAGGCCCTGGCCGCGGGTCATGCCGCGGGTTACCTCCCGCCCGAGCACTTTGACCAGATCTTCTCGGCGCACGGCACGATCATGATTTTTTTCGTGGCGATGCCGTTCGTCATCGGCTTGATGAATTTCGCCCTACCATTGCAGCTCGGGGTGCGCGACGTCGCCTTTCCGAAGCTCAACTCGGTGAGTTTCTGGCTCACCGCAGCCGGGGTGTTGCTGGTCAACCTGTCGCTTTTTGTCGGGGAATTCGCCCGCACCGGTTGGTTGGCCTATCCGCCCCTGAGCGAGCTCGCCTACTCCCCGGGGGTAGGGGTCGACTACTACCTGTGGTCGTTGCAACTGTCAGGCTTGGGCACGCTGCTGTCAGGCATTAATCTCACAACGACAATATTGAAGCTGCGCGCCCCGGGCATGGGCTATAAACGCATGCCCGTGTTTTGTTGGACTGCGCTCGCGTCGAACCTGCTGATCGTTGCAGCGTTCCCCGTGCTCACCGCAACGTTCGCAATGCTGCTGCTGGATCGGTATTGCGGCTTTCACTTCTTTACGAACGATCTTGGCGGCAACCCCATGATGTACATCAACCTCATCTGGATCTGGGGTCATCCGGAGGTGTACATACTCATACTACCGGCGTTCGGCGTGTTTTCCGAAGTAGTGGCGACCTTCTCTGGCAAACCGTTGTTCGGTTACCGCTCCATGGTGCTCGCCACCATGGCCATCTGTGTACTGTCGTTTATGGTTTGGCTGCACCACTTCTTCACGATGGGCGCGGGCGCCGACGTCAACGGCTTCTTCGGCATCGCGACGATGATTATCGCCGTGCCGACGGGCGTTAAGGTCTTCAATTGGCTCTTTACGCTCTATGGCGCGCGCGTTCAGTACAACGTGCCCGTCTATTGGACACTTGGCTTCATCGTCACGTTTGTCATCGGCGGCATGACGGGTGTGCTGATGGCGATTCCGCCGGCCGACTTTGTACTCCACAACAGCCTGTTCCTCATCGCCCACTTCCACAACGTGGTGATCGGCGGGGTCGTGTTCGGTGTCATGGCCGGCATGACGTATTGGTTTCCCAAGGCTTTCGGCTTCAAGCTCAACGAACGCCTGGGAAAGGCGGTTTTCTGGTGCTGGTTCATCGGATTTTACCTCGCCTTCATGCCGCTCTACGCACTGGGTCTGATGGGCGCGACCCGGCGCATGCAGCACTATCCGGATACTCACTGGCAACCACTCATGCTGGTAGCGCTTTCCGGAGCCGTCGTGATTCTGCTCGGCATCGTGCTGACGGTGATACAGATCGCGGTGAGCATCCGTCAGCGGCACGCCAATCGCGACCGCAGCGGAGACCCTTGGAACGCACGTACCCTCGAATGGTCGATTCCCTCGCCGCCGCCGGCCTGGAATTTCACCCGGCTGCCCAGTGTTGAGGGCACCGACGCCTACTGGCACATGAAGAAGGAGGGTACTGCCCAACGCCCGCTGCCCGGCGCGTACGTGGACTTGCACTTGCCACGTAACTCCCCGGTCGGAGTTTTCCTCGCGTTTTTTGCGGTGACACTGGGATTCGCCTTGATCTGGAGAATCTATTGGCTTGCGGCAGTCGGCCTCGTTGGCGCAGTTGTGGTGGCGCTTATCGAGTCCTGGAAGACGGACCTGGCGATTCGGGTCCCGGCGCCGGAAGTCGAGGCGTTCGAACACGCGCATGCGACCGCACCGCTGCGTGGGCCAAGCGGTTCCCGCGACACGGTACATGATGACGTAGTGGCCACATCGGGAGATCGATCATGAGCGCCGGCGAACAGGCACTGACCGGCATGCCGGGCGTACCACTCTCGTTGCGCGGCCCGGCGCCCACGCGTGTCGTGGCGGGCTTTGGCTTCTGGCTGTTCCTGTTGTCCGACATCATCATTTTTGCGGCATTGTTTGCGACCTATGCTGTGCTCTCGCATTCGACGGCAGGTGGCCCAAGCGCTGCGGAGTTGTTCGACAAGAAACATGTTTTTCTGGAAACCATGTGTCTGCTGGCATCCAGTGTGACCTGCGGCTTCGGCTCGCTGGCAATTCAGCGAACCGACGCGCGCGCCATGTATTTCTGGATGGGGGTCACCTTTCTCTTGGGTGCCTGTTTTCTGGCGATGGAGGGCAGGGAGTTCGCCAGCATGGTGGCCGCTGGGTCGGGCCCGTCTCACAGCGCTTTTCTGTCGGCCTTCTTTACGCTCGTTGGCACGCACGGTTTGCACGTCACCGTGGGACTGGTGTGGCTTGTCGTCATGCTGCTGCAAGTGGCCACACTCGGTTTCCAGCCCATGGTGAGTCGGCGGTTCTTTTGTTATGGATTGTTCTGGCACGCGCTCGACATCGTCTGGATCGGAGTATTTACCATCGTGTATCTGGGAGCCAAATAGTGGATGCGAAGGTGGAACCACAGGGCGAGGCGCCCGGGGTCGACGTACGCCGGCAGGATGGCGCACGCAGTTATCTGATCGGTTTGCTGTACGCCGTTCCGCTGACGCTGGCATCTTTCTGGGCTGCTTCGACCTCGCTCGTGTATCCACCGGCAGTGCCAGTCCTGCTCGCGGTGCTGGCAATCGCCCAGATGGGCGTCCATCTTGCGTTCTTTCTGCACATCTCGAGCGCCCCTGACCAGGCGAACAACTTCCTCGCCTTGGCTTTCGGCCTGTTCATTTCCGGACTGGTCGTCTTTGGCTCGCTGGTGATCATGTCGAATCTAAATCACAACATGATGCCCATGGATGCGTTGATGAAGATGCAGCGTTAGGCCTGGCGGTGCATCGCATCCGTGCGTGGCCATTCTGTGGCGCTCTGTTCATGACCGACGCGACGCGCTGGACTTCTGCGGCTGGGGGGTGCGGTGCACTGGAGACCCGTGCAATGTCACGTGCTTCGTTCCGGTGTATGGAGGTTTTGATATGAGTAAGAGAGTCGCGCAGGTCATCGTTGAGACGCTCAAAGATGCGGGCGTGAAGCATTGCTACGGCATTGTGGGCGACACCCTGAATACCTTCGCCAGCGATCTCGCCAGAAACGGCATCGAATTCGTTCACGTGCGCCATGAGGAAGCGGGTGCCTTTGCGGCTCAAGGGGAGGCGCTGCTGCTCAATCGACTCACCGCCGTCGCAGGAAGCTGTGGTCCAGGGAGCCTCCACTTCATTAACGGCCTCTACGAGGCGAATCGTAACCGCGCGCCGGTCATTCTTATCGCCAGCCAGGTCGTCCGGAGTGAACTGGGCTTCGAATTCATTCAGGAGGTGGACTTCAAGGCGGTGTACAAGGGCTGCAGCGTATTTTGTGAGATGGTACTGACGCCCGAGCACGCCCGACGCTTGACTGTATCGGCCTGCCAGGCTGCCATCTCGCGGCGTGGTGTCGCGGTGTTGATCCTGCCGGTGGATGTTGCCGATTCGGCTGCGGCGGAGGAGTTGCCCTACCGCGTGCACGTCAACAAGCCGGTGATTCGGCCGAGCGACGCCGATCTCGATGAGATGGCCCGGCTAATTGCGGAGGGGTCCAATATCACGATCTACGCAGGCTCCGGCTGTGCAGAGGCGCACGATGAGGTGGTGCAGCTCGCGGGGCTGTTGCAGGCACCGGTCGCGCATACCTCGCGCGGTAAGGACGCGTTGGAGTACGGTAACCCGCATAACGTCGGCATGACGGGCGTGATCGGCATGGAGTCGGGTTATCACGCCATACTGAATTGCGATACCTTGCTCCTGCTGGGGAGCGATTTCGCGTGGGCACAATTCTATCCGAAACACGCGAGGATCATTCAGGTCGACAACAACACGACGCATATCGGGCGACGGCACCCGGTGGACCTGGGTATGGTCGGTAACATCAAGGACACCCTGCATGCGTTGCTCCCACGACTGGCACAGCGCCATGATTCCGCCTTCAGAGATACCTATGTTCACCGACACGCCAAAGCGCTCAAAGCACAAGCGGAAAGAGCGGTGCCAGGACATGACGGGCAGATCTCCGGCCAGTACCTGACCTCCATCATCGATCGACTGGCCACTGAGGATGCCCTCTTTGCCTCCGACGATGGCACACCCGTGGTGTGGATGACCCGCATGATTGCGGCCAACGGCAAACGACGGATGTTCGGCAGTCTCTTGCATGGAACGATGGCCGGTGGTCTCAGTACGGCCATCGGATTGCAGAAGTGCCAGCCCGGCCGACAAGTTATTGCCATGGCTGGGGACGGGGGCTTCACGATGCTGCTCGGGGACTTGCTGACGACGGTCCAGGAGAATCTGCCGGTCAAAGTTGTCGTCTACGATAATGGCAAGCTTGGCTTCGTCGAGCTCGAGCAGAAGAGCGAAGGACTACTGCCGGTCTACACGGACCTCAAGAACCCGGATTTCGGCAAAGTGGCGACAGCCATGGGTTTGTGGGGCCGAGATGTCCGGCACGCCGCAGAGCTCGAGACCGCCGTCCAGGAATGGCTCTCAGAGCCAGGACCGGCACTCTTGAGTGTCAAGGTAGCATCGCAGGAACTTGTGATGCCGCCTTTCACCGCCTTGGAGGCTGCCTACGGCATGGCGATGTATTCCGCGAAGGCGATCCTGCACGGACGGGGTGGGGATGTGCTTGAGATGATCCGGGAAAACCTTCCAAAGTAGGAGTGCCGCGTTTGGTCCTCGAACGAGTCCGGGAGACTGGAGCGCTGATTCATTTCGTCCGCGAGCGCCTGCCTCACTATGGCCCCCTGGTTTCCGGGGATATGCGACGATTTCGCGAAGAAATCGTCAAGGCCACGGCCGGGGCGTGCGTCGCGATGATTGCGGGCCTGTTCTTTGCGTGCTTTCTGAGCGTGGCGGCCATTGTCTCAGCATGGAATGGCCCGCACCGTATCGCCGCGGCGTGGCTCGTGTGCGGCGCGTGGGGAGTCGTGACACTCATTGGCCTCGGGGTCGCTCGCAAAGCGGTGTCCGCGCCGCCACCATTCCACCTAGTGAGCACCGCCCTGGCACGCGACTACGCGCGTTTCGTAGACTCGATGGCCGTCAGCACCGCGGATTCTCGGCGCTAGGCTGTCCAGGCGGCCTTCAGAGTCATCGAATCGCTGTTTCGGAGGTCGCCGCGGCGCTCCCAGTCTCGTGATCGTTCCGCCGCCGTCTACTTCGGGAATAGGAACTGTATCTGCGTGCGGATCTGCCAATTCGGACCGTAGGCAGGCGTGGCGACGTTATAGTAGCCCGCGACCTGTACATTCACTGGCAACCGACCCCAGTGAAGGATCTTGCCTATCCCACCCCCCACTGGGACGGTCCATTGCTGGCTGCCGCGTGCGGTCCAGTCGACGGTGACGATCGGACTTGAGACGAGATACCAACTCTGGGGCAGGTTGTAGTTAACGAAAGGCTGCATGAGCCCCTTGTTGAAGGCGTGCGAGCCGGAACTGCTGATGGACCAGACGTTGTTGACGAGCACTCCGTATACCCACGGACTACCCTTCTCGACGTGCAGCACTACGAATGAGGGGCCCAGCCCCCAGTTGTCATTTCCCAGGCTCTCATTGCTATGTGTTGGAGCCTGAATCGCAGGTCCCACGCCCCAGATCCAGCCTCCCGGGTGGGCCGGGGACAGGAATGCCGTGAACAGGACGTCCCCGATTCCATTCGTACGACCCCCGCCTGTTGCGGGTGCCGGGCTTGAGGTCACCGGGAGAATGGTGCGGGTGATAACGTTCCAGTTCTCGCTCAACGAGAGGGGCACGACCGGCTGTATGTTTAGAACGTTGAGCGTATCGCGTTCGGGCCCGACGTTGAGATTGGCATCGTTCTGCAACGGCACGCTGATCACGTTGGCGATCGGGTTCTGAGCGAGCTTGGCCGCGTCAGCTTCTCCGCTGTCGGCGATCGCGGCGTTCCGGATCGCTAGGGCAAGGAACAGCGCGCATCCGATGAGCGCAGCGCGAGTGCGAGTCGTCGTGTTCATTTCGGAATGTCTAACTTGGAGGAATGCACCGCTCCAGCTCGCGTCACGGTTCCACGCGCGACTGAAGTTTCAGTTCGCGGCGGCTATCCCGTCGCCATGCGCTGGTGAGCGTCCGCCGTCAGGCTAGCGGCCGACGTAGGCCTGCTCTTATCCCCCGGACGGGTTGTGCGAGCACGACCTTCGCGCGTGAGAGGGTCACCCGCGTGGAGGATTTCGGCGACGTGCATCGCCGCGGTAGTGACGCCCGTCCTCGGGTAGCCGCCACCGAACCAGAATCTCGGCCGCCAGCATGCTCCCGAAGTGCTGGGCGCCGCTTCGGCTATCGGCGCCCTCACTAAAGATAGCAGCGGCATACCTCTCCGACGCCGGGTCTTCCAAGACTTGCGATGGCGGATTGCAGACTATGCGCAGGCCAAACCCGTTCGCCAGTCGAACTCGCCAATGGGGTGCCAATGATTCGAAAACGATACGTCGGACCAATTCTGCATCTGCGAGGCAAGACGGCCTTCGTTCAGCCTCGCAGGGACGATGCGGGTCAGGTCATGGCGCAGTTCGAGGAGTTGTATCTGAGAGAGGCGCGAGGCTGGTGGCAGTTCGCCGCGGCAGACTTTGAGTGAGCGGATGCCCCTGTACCGACGACTAAATGAGTCCCGGGCTGGCGCTACGTGGCGCCGATGAAAGAGCGCTTACCAACAAAAGAACGTTCTGAACTTCCAAGCGCCAGCTCCACTCCTCGAGGTAAATAAGAGCCCTCTAGATCGACGTGCCGCACGACATGCGGCTCTTACCTCAAGGAGGCCTGTATGCCACAAGGCGTTGCTGTACCGCGCCCCCTGGTCGCTGAGGTTGATCGCAACGATGCGACACAGGTATTGGCGGCTGCAAAGGCACTGGTGGAAGGCGACCACCGGAGCCTGTCGGGGCGTGACTACGCGATGCTAGCCG
>Ga0157376_10001557_pt1 | contig 15149 bp, 13 predicted proteins | sample M45metaG_FD_121801 | JGI IMG/M metagenome (GOLD analysis project Ga0157376, IMG submission 121801) | Miscanthus rhizosphere microbial communities from Kellogg Biological Station, Michigan, USA - M4-5 metaG | ecosystem: Host-associated > Plants > Roots > Rhizosphere > Soil | place: USA: Michigan... | reverse complement strand
GGGAGAGGGCAGGGTGAGGGGCCAGCCTCTCCGCTTGTAGGCGAGGCAGTTCATGCAGGAAATCTTTCATTTCCCGACCTCCGCTGCTCGATCACGCACCCCTCACCCCAACCCTCTCCCCGCGGGCGGGGAGAGGGCGTCGACGCATTCGACCATGGTTTGCAAGCAAGGGTTTTGCGATTTGAAGCAGTCCGTTTGTGTGATTGGGGCATCGCTTTCGGGCCGAAAGTTTTCAAGTATTCGGCCAGAGGCCCGAGGCCCACGCTGGCGCGCCGCGCGTCCACATTTGCTTCGTCTTCAATCGGAAAAAGAACCGATGTGCCATCTGCTGCAGTATTCAGCTGCGTTCCGTATATCTGCTTCTTTCCCTCTTTCACGCGAATGCGGTCCTCCAGCATTGCCAGCAAACTCGGGCTGAGGTTGTCTTGCGCGACAGCTTCCTGGACCACCGATAAATATTTTTTCTGGTAATCGAGGTCCGCATGTTGAACGACAAAAAATGCGCCCTCTGCGCCTTCGCGTCCGGCCCACTTGACGGTCGGCCAACCATACTGTTTGACGATTCGATCGAGCTGATCCTGATTGCGCCGGTCCAGCGCTTCCTGCTCCTTCCGCTGCGCAGCGAACTCAGGTGCGTCCCCGGTGACCATTGATTTCCGTGATTGCTCGGCCAACTTTGCCCGAATGGACTGATCGGCAGCGAACATGGCCGACAGTTCGGCTTTTGCGACGACCCGGCCGGCGTCCAGCACTTCCTTCGACACGATGAGTTCGTCGCCGTGGACGCTTCCTAGATCTGCACCGTTCAACGTCGTCGAGACGCTTGCGTCACCGACCAGCCGGTAGACGTCATCGTTGCCCGGAGTGGGTATCACGTTCTCCGCCTGCATCTTCATTTCCGAGCCATGGGGCAGGACGAGAACGATCTGCGCCGTGGTCTTGCCGCCGGCAACCACGGTAACGGAGAGTTGGGTCAGCGGGGCAGGCGAATCGGCGTACGAAATTGGCGCAAGCACCCATCCGCAGGCCAGGCACGCAAGCGCGGTTGCGCTTCTGATCACGTCGTCCGCCAACTTCCCTGGGGCATCACGCTGCGTTGGCCGCGATCCGCCCGCGCAACGAGTTCGCCCTGGTCTCCGTCACCTGCACGTCGACGAAGCGGCCGATCAGGTCGGCGCCATCCACGCCGGCCGGAACCGGAAAATTCACATAGCGCATGTTGTGCGTGCGCGCGGCAAGTTCTTTCGGATTTTTCGTGCTCGGCCCTTCGATGAGCACGTTCTCGACGCCGCCGACCATCGCCTGCGCGATTGTCCTGGCGTTGTCGTTGAGCGTGGCCTTCAATCGCGCAAGACGCGCGTGCTTGACCGAATCCGGCGTGTCGTCCGGAAGGCTTGCCGCCGGCGTTCCGGGGCGGCGGGAAAAGACGAAGGAAAAACTCTGGTCGAAGCCGACGTCGTCGATCAGCTTCATCGTCTGCTCGAAGTCGGCATCGGTTTCGCCCGGAAATCCGACGATGAAGTCCGACGATACGCAGATGTCCGGACGCACCTTGCGCAATTTGCGGATCTTCTGCTTGAACTCGAGCGCCGTGTAACCGCGCTTCATCGCACCGAGGATGCGATCGGAACCGGACTGCACGGGCAGGTGCAGGTAGTTCGCGAGTTTCGGCACGTTCGCGTAGGCCTCGATCAGCGAGTCGGAAAACTCCAGCGGATGCGAAGTCGTGAAGCGGATGCGGCCGATCGCGTCGAACTCGGCGATCGCATGGATCAGCACGGCCAGATCGGCGACGCTGCCGTCGTGCATTGGGCCGCGATAGGCATTGACGTTCTGGCCAAGCAGGTTGACCTCGCGCACGCCTTGTTCGGCCAGCGCCGCGACTTCAGCGACGACGTCGTCGAACGGACGGCTGATTTCCTCGCCGCGCGTGTACGGCACGACGCAGTATGAACAGTACTTCGAGCAACCTTCCATGATCGAGACGAATGCGGTCACGCCGTCCTTGCGCGGTTCGGGCAGGTGATCGAACTTTTCGATCTCGGGGAAGGAAATATCCACTTGTGGACGATGCGTGCGGCGCCGCGTCTCGATCAGCTGAGGCAGCCGGTGCAACGTCTGTGGCCCGAACACCAGGTCGACGTACGGGGCGCGCTTGACGATCGCCTCGCCTTCCTGGCTGGCAACGCAGCCGCCAACGCCGATGACGAGTCCGGGCCGGGCTTGCTTGAGTTCCTTCCAGCGACCGAGCTGGCTGAACACTTTTTCCTGGGCTTTCTCGCGGATCGAGCAGGTGTTGATCAGGATGACGTCGGCTTCGGCCTCGTTCTCGGTCAAGTCCAGGCCATGCGCGGCCTTGAGCACGTCAGCCATCTTGGCCGAGTCGTACTCGTTCATCTGGCAACCGTGGGTTTTTATGAAAAGCTTGCCGGGCATGGGGATTCAGGGGCTTCGGGGGGCGGTATTTTACGGCTATGTTGCCGCCACGGCGAGGTTTTTCGGGCCCGACGTCAGACATCCGAATCAAAAGGCGGACTCGACTTCCTCCCTCGTGTACGCCTTGGTCCCTCGCCCCTCGCCCCTCGCCCCTCGATCCTGCTCTCAAGGCACTTGGCAAATACCGATATCTGTCAGAAACTTGGCGGCGCAAGCTGCTCCGAAACCATGAAACCAAGATCGCCTTCATCGCTCATTCTGGGCACCGCGCTGCTGTGCGGCGCCTGTATTTGCGCGTCCGTCGTTCCGCAACGCGCGCTAGCCGGGGCGGTTTACCGTTGCACGGGCGCGAACGGCCAACTGGCTTTTACGAACAAGCCGGGGTCCTACAACAACTGCAAGAAGATGACGGACTACGCCGACCCGCCGGCTCCCAAGGCGGCGAAGGCGGCGAAACCATCGGTCCCGCATAGCGAATACGTATCGCAGCCTGCGGGCCAGGAGCCTGCTGCCGAGCTCGTGCCCGCCGTCGCGACCGGTGCGACGACGAGCGGCGAAGCCGCGAAGGTGCCCGCCGAAGTTCGCCGCGGCGCGGTCTACAAGATCGTGCGCGCCAACGGCGTGACCGAATACACGAACATTCGACCGAATCGCGGCGGCTACCAGCTGCTGTTCACGTACATCAGTACCTGCTTTGCCTGCAATCTGCATTCGACCGTCAACTGGATGGCGACGGCACTGAACCTGACGGCCTACAAGCAGGAAGTCGCCGCGGCCGCAACTGAGTTCGGGGTCGATCCGTCGCTGCTGCGCGCGGTCATCCACGCAGAGTCCGCGTTCAATCCGAATGCGATCTCGATTGCCGGGGCCGAGGGTCTGATGCAATTGATGCCGGGCACGGCGTCGGACCTGGGCGTGGCCAATCCGTTCGACGTCGGGCAGAACATCCGCGGCGGCGCGCAATACCTGGCCGAGTTGCTCAAGCAGTTCAACGGCAACGAGCGCCTGGCGACCGCGGCATACAACGCCGGGCCGCAAAATGTACAGAAGTATAATAATACCGTTCCACCGTTCGATGAGACTCGCGTCTACGTCGATCGCGTCGCCACGCTGCGCCAGCGCTACCACGCCGCCGAGTAGGACTCGGCCGAATCAGCCGTTCTTCGGCTGCACGAGCGGCAGGGTCGGGCGTTCCCCGAGCTTCACCTCGACCGTGAACGGGTTGCCGTCGCGCAATCCCGCCAGTTGCACCTTGCTCCCGGGCGGAATGCTCGCCTCGCGGTTGTACAAGTCGAGCTGCCCCGCGATCTGCTCATCGTTGAGCCGCAGCAGCACGTCGCCGACGCGCAGGCCGGCCGATTCGGCAGGACTGCCCTGGTATACGCCCTGCACTATCACTCCCGCCTGCGCTGTCGCCGCCTTCGGCGCGGTCTGGTCCATGTACTCCGCTCCGATCCAGCCGCGAATCACTTTGCCTTGCGAGACGAGCTGGTTGAGCACGTTCTTCGCTGTGCCGATCGGAATCGCGAAGCCGACGCCTTCGGCCTTCTGCTCGCGCGTGAACGCCGTGTTGATGCCGACGAGATCGCCGTTCGAGTCGATCAGCGCGCCGCCGGAATTGCCTTCGTTGATAGCGGCATCGGTCTGGATGAATTCCTCGTAGGCGGACACGTCGAGCTGGCGTCCCAGCCCGCTTACGATGCCCATCGTGACGGTGTTGCCGTGGCCGAACGGATTGCCGATCGCCAGCACGACGTCGCCGACGCGCAGGCGCTTGTGCGACATCGTCATGTTCGTGACATTGCCGATGTCGAGCTTGAGCACAGCCAGATCCGTTTCCGGGTCCGCGCCGACGCGCGTTGCCTTGGCCACGCGTCCGTCGCTGAGCGTGGCTTCGATGTCTTCGGCACCCTCGATGACGTGGTTGTTCGTGAGCACGTAGCCGTCGACGCGCACGATCACGCCGGAGCCAAGGCTGCGCACGCCGCGCGACACGGGGCCGGCGTCGATCGGCGCGACGAACCGGCGCAGCAACGGATCGCTGGGTACGAGCACGCGCCGTCCTGCAACGATCTTGTTGGCAGAGATGCTGACGACTCCGGGCGCCGCGCGCGCCACTGCATCGGCGAACGATGCGTAAAGACTCTCGGAGGTCTGCTCGCGTGTTGCCGATCGAGGCGTGCGGCCCGATTTGCGGTCGCTGGTGCCCGCTTCCGGGACCTCGGCTGTCGTTTCCGGCTCAGGCGGCATCGTCGCGACCGGTGCTTCGGTTTTGCCGGGACCCGTGGCCTGGCCGCGGATGCGCGCAGTCCAATTCGGCGCCACTTCGCTCAAGACAAATGCGATGGCCAGCCCGAGGACTGCAAATTTAGCGAAAAATACCAGCGCGTTGAGGGAGTTCTTCATGGGAGAGATTTGGGGAAAACCGCGATCTGTTCGGATCGGGCGCGGCGACGGAATGTCGCTGCCGAAGTGATTTCATTGTCTGCGGTCAACCGCTTGGTTAAACTAGCACGATTTTTGGGGCAGCCAGCTACCTTCCCGCTGCAATAATACTATGTACTTTCGGAGTGCCGGATGGCGAATGAAGGCGTGAACCTGGGACGTCGCCGCTTCCTCACTGCGACGACAGCTGTCGTCGGCGGTGCGGGAGCGATCACTGCGGCGATACCCTTCATCAAATCGTGGCAACCCAGCGCGCGCGCGAAAAATGCCGGAGCGCCGGTGCTTGCCGACATCAGCAAGGTCGAGCCCGGTCAACGCCTGACCATCGCCTGGCGCGGCCAGCCGGTGTGGATCGTCAACCGCACGCCGCAGCTGCTCGCCACTTTGCCACAGGAAGACTCCAGGCTCACCGATCCGAACAGCGAAGTCGCCCAGCAGCCGCCGTTCGCCAAGAACGAGACGCGCTCCTACAAGGACAAGCCGCAGTGGTTCGTGGTCATCGGCATCTGCACGCACCTGGGCTGTTCGCCCGAGTTTGTTCCTGAAATAAAGCCCGAGCCGTACGATCCGGAATGGAAGGGCGGCTTCTACTGTCCCTGCCACAAATCCCGTTATGACATCGCCGGCCGCGTGTTCAAGGGCGTCCCGGCGCCGGCCAATCTGGTCGTGCCGCCATACAAATTCGTGGGAGATCACCAGATCCTCGTCGGTGTCGGTCCGGAGGGAGCAGCGTAATGGCTAACTTCTTCTCCAACATTGCCGACTGGGTCAACGAGCGCGCGCCGTCCATGATGCCGGTGTACCGCAAGCACATGACCGAGTACTACGCGCCGAAGAATTTCAACTTCTGGTATTACTTCGGCGTGCTCGCGATGGTCGTGCTGGTCAACCAGATCGTGACCGGCATCTTCCTCACGATGTTCTACAAGCCCGGTGCCGCCACCGCGTTCGACTCGGTCGAATACATCATGCGCGACGTCGAGTGGGGCTGGCTGATCCGCTACATGCACTCGACCGGCGCCTCGATGTTCTTCATGGTCATCTACCTGCACATGTTCCGCGGATTGCTCTACGGCTCATACAAGAAGCCGCGCGAACTGGTGTGGCTGCTCGGCATGCTGATCTTCCTCGCGCTGATGGCCGAGGGATTCCTCGGCTACGTTCTGCCGTGGGGCAACATGTCGTTCTGGGGCGCGAAGGTGATCATCTCGCTGTTCGGCGCGATTCCCTATGTCGGCGACACGCTCGTGCAATGGATCATGGGAGACTACAACCCGGCCGATGCGACGCTGAATCGATTCTTCGCGCTGCATGTCGTCGCGCTGCCGCTGGTGCTGCTGCTGCTGGTCGTGCTGCACATCTTCGCGCTGCATGAAGTCGGCTCGAACAATCCGGACGGCGTCGAGATCAAGAAGAAGAAGGATGCGCGCGGAATCCCGCTCGACGGCATCGCGTTCCATCCGTACTACACGTTGCACGACCTGGTCGGCATCGGATTCTTCCTGATCATCTGTGCGTTCATCATCTTCTATCAGCCGACGGTCGGCGGGTGGTTCATCGAGAACGACAACTTCATTCCGGCGAACAACCTCGTGACCCCGGCCGAGATCAAGCCCGTTTGGTACTTCACGCCGTTTTACGCAATCCTGCGTGTGATTCCGAGCAAGGGCCTGGGCGTGTTCGCGCTGGCCGCTTCGATCATCCTGCTGTTCCTGGTGCCGTGGCTGGATCGCGGCGCAGTCAAGTCGATCCGCTACCGCGGCCGCGGCTACAAGATCGCGCTGACCCTGTTCACGATCACCTTCGTGCTGTTCGGCGCGATCGGCGCGGGCAAGTCCGGCGAATGGATTCCGGAAATCTTCGGTCCGACGGCCGACGTCTCCGGCATCGATATGCATTTCGGATGGATGCTCCTGGCCATCTACTTCGGCTTCTTCCTGTTCCTTTGGGTCTACACCTACTTTGGCTACGAAAAGACCAAACCGGTGCCCGAGCGAGTGACGACCCATGACTGAGTCGACCCGGATCAAACTCAAGACGATGAACCACGTCGCGGCCAAAGCCTTCGCATGCGGTTTCGCCGCAGTCGCCGCGATGTTTGCGGCCGGTATCGCCAGCGCGGAAGAGGGTGGCGAGATGCAGTCGGCACAGACCAACGTGTCGAACGTCACGTCGCTGCAGCGTGGAGCGCGGACGTATTTCAATTACTGTTCGGGGTGCCACTCGATCAAGTACATGAGCTACGCGCGACTCGCTACGGATCTGCAGTTGAGCGAGGCCGAAGTGCTCAAGAGTTTCGCGTTCACGGGAGCGCGGATCGGCGATCAGGTCGTGACGAACATGCCGGCCGAGAGCTCGCAGCAGTGGTTCGGCAAGACGCCGCCGGATCTGTCGCTGGAAGCGCGCGCCAAGAACCCGGACTGGATCTACAACTACCTGAAGTCGTTCTATGTCGACCCGTCGGCCACGGTCGGCTGGAACAACACGGTCTTCCCGAACGCGTCGATGCCTAACCCGCTGTGGGAACTGCAGGGCGTGCAGACGGCGCACATGGCACCGGCCAAGGCGGGCGAGGAAGCGCACGTCGAAAAGCTCGAAGTGACCAGCCCGGGCAAGCAATCGTCCGCCGAATTCGACGAGACTGCGCGCGATCTGACGGCGTTCCTGCAATACGTCGGTGAGCCGGCTGCGTTGCAGCGCGAGTCGGTCGGCGTCTGGGTCATCCTGTTCCTGGTCTTCTTTACGTTTCTGGCCTGGCTGCTCAAGCACGAGTACTGGAAAGACGTTCACTGATCTTTGCAATCATCCTGATTGCGAAGATCACATGGGCGGCCATCCTTGGCCGCGCGTTTCAATAGGGCTTCCTGACCCTGATTCGCCAGACGCGAGCGGCCATTTCCGGCCGCTTCGCGTTTCTGCAACCTCGAAGCCGGCCGCGGGCTGGCAGGGCCGCCCAAATCGCCATCAGACGGGCTATGCGTCAACTCGCCGCAGGTGTACATTCGGGGCATGGGTTGGCGACGTTTGCCGTCTCGTTTGTTTCCTGCGTGGGGGGCGTGAGGAATCCGTATGGCCTTGACTCAACGTTCGCGCACGGTTCTGACGCTGTACTCGTCGCGTGATGACGTTCAATGTCATCGGGCCCGGCTGGTGCTGGCCGCGAAGGGCGTCGTCTACGATCTGGTGCCGGTCAATCCGGATTCGCCGCCGGAAGACCTTCTCGATCTGAACCCGTATAACTCCGTGCCGACGCTGGTCGACCGCGACCTCGTGCTATACGACACCAGCGTCATCTGTGAATATCTCGACGAACGCTATCCGCATCCGCCGCTGATGCCGGTCGATCCGCTGTCGCGCGCGCGCCTGCGCCTGGCGATCGTGCGCATCGAGCGCGACTGGCTGCCGTACGTCGGTCAGATCCAGGCCGGCGGGCGGCCTGCCGAAGCCGCGCGCAAGCGCCTGCGCGATGTGCTGCTGTCGAGCATTCCGCTGTTCAAGGCGGCCAAGTTCTTCCTCAATCCGGAATTGAGCCTTGCCGACTGCGCGCTCGCTCCGCTGATCTGGCGTTTGCCGAGCCTGAACGTGGCGTTGCCGCGCGAGGCCCACGTCATCAACGAATATGGCGACCGCATCTTCCGCAACCCCGGCTTCACGCGCAGCCTTACGCCTGAAGAAAAGGCCCTGCGGCCGTAGCGGCAGTGGTTTGCGCACACTCGCCAATACGCTAGAGTTCGACCAGGAAATGCGCGTGCCGACAGGGCGATGACTACGATCATAATGACTTCAAACCGCCCGTACCTGTTGCGGGCAATGTACGAGTGGATCGCCGACAACGGCCTGACGCCTTACATCCTCGTAGACGCTGCGGCGCCCGGCGTGAGCGTGCCGAAGAGCGCGATCAAGGACGGACGCGTCGTGCTCAACATCGCCGCGCGCGCGGTCGCGCAACTGGAATTGGAAAAGGAACATGTGCGCTTCACCGCGCGCTTCTCCGGCGTCAGCCAGGTCGTCGAAGTGCCGATGGCCGGAATCCTCGCGATCTACGCGCAGGAAAACGGGCAGGGCATGATGTTCCCAGCGGAAAACCAGACGACACCCCCGCCGCCGGCCACCGACGCGGCAGCCAAGAAGGGCGGACACCTCCGCGTCGTCAAATAGTTTTGCTCGAATCAGTGCTTTTCCAGCGACGGGCGCACCGGGAACCTGACGACGTTGCCGGGCGCCTCGTTCGCAAAGGCGTCGATAATCGGCAGGCTGTGCGTCTGCAATTCGCCGGCGACCAGACTGAGAGTGCCGCGGTGGCGATCCCTGCCGTCGACGCTGAAATCGAAACGGTAGTCGCGTCGCAGGCGCAAGCCGTGCGGACCCTTGATCAGGCGCATTCGCTGCAGCGCGACGGTCTGGTCGAGCAACTGCACGTTCGCCTGCGTGCACAGGTCGAAACACAGCGCGCGCGCGCGCTCGCGGGCGCGCAAGGCGTTTTGCCAAGCATAGGCGCCGGCAAGGATCAGCAGCAACAGCAGCATCGGTTCGAACATCCGGCAATTCTGGGGGCGTCGGCCTCGGCTCGCAACCCATTCGCCATTGCCAGCGCCGCAAGTTCGCTAATATAGTCACTACCCCCGTGCGCGGAGCCGCTGTGATCGAAGTCCCAGGCTATACGATCAAGAGCGAAATCAGCGCCGGCGCGAACGCGAGCGTCCTGCTCGCTGTGCAGACTTCACTGGATCGCGAAGTCGCGCTCAAGGTCGTATCCAGGGACCTCGTCAACGACAAGGCTTACGCGGAGCGCTTCCTGCAGGTTGCGCGCTCGCTGGCATCGTTCTCCCATTCCAATATCGTGGCGGTGTACGACGTCGGCGTGACGCCGGAACAGGCGCCGTATTTTTCGATGCAGTACTTGCCGGGCGGCGACCTTGCCGCGCGTGCGCAGCGCGGCATGAGCGAACAGCAGTTGCTCGAAACCCTCGCGGGAGTCGGACGGGCGCTCGGCTACGTGCACGAGCGCGGGCTGATTCATCGCGCGATCACGCCACGCAATGTCCTCTACGACGGCTACGACACGCCGGTCCTGGTCGACTTCGGCGTGGCGCCGACACCGACGCAGGATTCGCACATCACGTCGATAGGGTTTCCGGTCGACGTCAGCCGCTTCATGAGTCCGGAGCAGGCACGCGGCGGCGAGCAGGACGCGCGCTCCGATATCTACTGTCTCGGTGCGCTGTGCTTCTACGGGCTCACCGGGCGGCCGCCGTACGATGGCGCCGACGGCTTTGCCGTGGCCTATGCGCATGTGTTCGAGCCGATACCACGCCTGGCGCCGGAGCGAGCGCGCTGGCAGGCGCTGATCGACAAGGCTTTGGCCAAGGATCCGAAAGACCGGTTCGCAAACGTCGAGCAATTTCTCGATGCCCTCAATGCCATTGAACTGGACCGTGAGACTGCCGTTGCGGCGGCAGCAACGGATGACACCGGCGCCGAAACGGCGGGTGGAACAACCCCGGCACCGGTGGCGGCGCCGATCCTCATCAGCGTAAGCGGCGCCGAGGCAGCAGCAGCAACGCTGCCCGGGACGACGGGTACGCAAGCGGCGAACGCGGCCGCGCCCGCAAGGCCTATCTGGGCCCGTGCCTGGCCGCTCGCTGCCGTGCTGGTCGGAGTGGTGCTGATCGCAGTCGCGCTGATTCCGCGCGGCGGGCGTGAGCCGCCGGCCGAGCAACCGCCGGCGCCGAGTCGCACGCCGGTGGCCGCTACGCCGGCCACCGCTACGCCGGCCGCTCCCGCGGCGACTGCCCTTGTCGTCCCGCCCGCCGTCCCGGCAGGCGACACTGCAGCGACGAGCAAGCCGAACGACAATTCTGCGGCGCCAGCGAGCGGCAATGCCGATTCCGCCGCCGCGGCTGCCAAGGCCGACGCCGAGCGCCTTGCCCTGCTGGATGCCGCCGAGAGTGAGGCGATCGACAACACGGACCTGGCCAAAGCCCCGACCGTGGTCGATCCGCTCAACGAGGCGATCCGGCTTGGCCGCATCGACGTGGCCGGCCAGCGCTACATTTCGCCGCCGGGCAAGAATGCGCTCGAGCGCTTCCAGTTCGCGCTGAAACTCGAGCCGCGCAGCAAACCGGCGAAACAGGGCATTGTGGATATTGCGAAAAAGTATATTGAGCTCGCGGACAAGACCGCGCCCGGCAAAGGCGCAAGCGCGGCCGAGCTGACGGCGTACAGCCAGAGTCTGGATCGCGCCGCCGACATCGCCAAGCTCGTGCCCGAGGGCGCCGATGTTCTCAAGGACATCGCCGCGCGCCGGCGCAAGTTGGCCGAGCCCGTGATCGCGCAAGCGAAGGAAGCCGCCGACAAATGGGACAAAGCCGCGGCCAAATCGGCGTATGAACTGGCACTGCTGATCGAACCGGACAATCAGGCCGCGCGCGACGGACTGAAGTTCGTCGCCACGATCGGCGAGGCGGGATTCGTGTTCCACGACAAGTTCAGCGATGGCGCGCAGGCGCCGGTCCTGGTCATCCTGCCCGGTGCAAAGCTCGCGATGGCGCGCCATCTGGCGACACGCGCCGAGTTCCGCCGCTATTGGGACAGTGCAGGCCGTGCCGAATTCGGCAACAAGGAACTGTCGTGCCGCGACCGCGAGTCGATCTTCCGTTCGTCGAAGAAGCGCTCCTGGGAGAATCCCGACATCGTGCAGGAGGATTCGCATCCGGCCGTGTGCGTCGGCTGGCGCGAGGCCGCCGGCTATGCGCAGTGGTTGAGCAAGCAGACCGGCAAGCGCTATCGGTTGCCGAGCGCGGCCGAGTTCGACGAGATCGCGTCGAAGGCTCCCGCCGCCGGCTGTGGGACGGCCAATCTTGCCGATGCGTCATTCAACCGCCAATACGACAGCCGCGACGGCGCTGCCTGCGACGACGGTTTTGCTGCGACGTCGCCGGTCGAGCACTATGCCGCCGTCGCGGGAATCTACGATATCGACGGCAACGTGCGCGAATGGATCGGCGCCTGCGGCAACGGCACCGCGGCTTCGGCCGGCAGCACCTGCCGGGACTTCCGCGCCAAGGGGCGCGGCTGGCTGTCGGTCGGGGCGAAAGAGAGCGCTACGGCCAGCGACACGTTCGCCGCCGACGTCAGCCTGAACACCGTTGGCTTCCGCGTCGTGCGCGAGATGACGAACTGACTTTGCGTCAGCTGGATCGTTCTCGATTGAATCCAAGTGATGCATTGCATCTGCAGAAGGAATTCGCATGAAGCTGCTCTTCCCGAATGACGAACACGCGCCCGTGCTGCTCGCCGACGGTGCGATTGTGGTCGGCTCCGCTGCCGGCTGCGCGATTCGCCTGTCGGCTCCCGGCGTCGCCGACCGTCACTGCGAACTGCTGACGAAGGCCGGGCAGACCCGGGTGCGTGCCCTGACCGATGCGGCGGCCACAGTGCTCAATGGTCGCCAGGTCGCGGGCGAAGTCGTGATCAAGCCCGGCGATCTGCTCCTGTTCGGACGGATCGGTTGCCGCGTCGTCGCATCGGAGCTGCGCAGCCAGCCAGCCCCGGCGCAAGCGGCGGCGGATGCCGGCGATGACGATGCCGGTCATACGCGCGTGCGCATGGCGATGCCGAAATACCTGCTGCGCGGCGTCTCCGGCCCGACCTTCGGCAAGATCTATGCGATGGTCGGGGTGATGAGCGTCGGTCGCAGCAGCGATTGCGACATCTGCATTCCGATCGAGGAGATCTCGCGCAACCACGCCAAGCTGCAGAGTGGATCCGATGGGGTCGTCGTCGAGGACCTGGCGTCGGCGAACGGCACGTTCGTCAACGACCAGCGTGTGCACGCGGGCACGCTGCTCAAGCCCGGCGACGAGGTCCGTTTCGATACCGTCCGCTTCCTGCTGATGGCGCCGGCGCAGGAAATGCAGCGCGGTAGCGCGGCTCGTCTGGAAGCGCCCCCGCCGCCGCGAACGTCGACGACGGCCCTGTGGATCGTTGCCGGACTCGTCCTGCTGATCGGTATCGTGCTGATCGTTCTTCGCTATCGCGGCGACATCTGAGTAATCACGCGCGCATCAGGCAATCGCCTCGATGCGCAGCGACAAATCGACGGCGCGGACGTGCTTGGTCAGCGCGCCGATCGAAATGTAGTCGACGCCGGTTTCAGCGACTGCGCGCAAGCCGGCAAGATCGACGCCGCCGGATGCCTCGAGCGAAACCCGTCCGGCGACCAGCGCGACGGCTCGAGCGGTATCCTCGAGTGAAAACTCATCGAGCATGACCCGGTCCACTGCGCCGGTGGCGAGCGCTTCTTCGAGCTCGGCGAAATTTTCGACCTCGACTTCGAGGAACAGGGCAGGGTGCTGGGCCTTCGCGCTGCGCACCGCGGCAGTGAGAGATCCGGCCGCGGCGATGTGGTTCTCCTTGATCAGGATCGCGTCGAACAGGCCGATGCGGTGATTCTGGCCGCCGCCGCAGCGCACCGCATATTTTTGCGCCAGCCGCAAACCGGGAATTGTCTTGCGCGTGTCGAGGATGATGGCGCGCGTGCCGTGCACCGCTGCGACGTGCTTCGCCGTCGCCGTCGCCGTTCCCGAGAGCGACTGCAGGAAATTCAGCGCGCAGCGTTCGGCGCTGAGCACGGCACGCGCGTTGCCGCGAATTGTGCACAGCGTCCGGCTGGCACGCGCTGGCTCGCCGTCGCGCACCTGCCAGTCGATGACGCAGTGCGGATCGAGCGCGCGGAAACAGGCCTCGAACCACGCCTGTCCGCAGATCACCGCATCCTCGCGCGTGACTACGCGCGCCACGGCGGTCGCGCCGGCTGGCAGCAATGCCGAAGTGACGTCGCCATCGCCGAGGTCCTCGGCGAGCGCCCGCGCGACGTCATTGCGAATGTCCTGCTCGGACGGAGGATCAGGAAGCTGCGCTGCCATTGTCTGCGAGGTCTGCGGGCAACCCGGTTCGGGGAATACAAAGCCGCTTGCCAGCGCGAGGCTGGCAAGCGGCTCGTTCGGGGCAATTGTATCGCAGTGACCGCCGACCAGCGGTCAGACTTCGGCAGGCCGTTCGCGTGAAGGATGCGAGGCCTTGAGGCGTTCGACGATCGCGTCGAGCGCGCGGTCGAACAGTGGAACTTCCTCGAGCACGAGCGTGGCGCCGTGGCGCATTTCCGCGGCCAGGGCGAACACGGTCTTGTCGGCGACCTTGAGTCCCTTGCGATTCACGAACAGGTACTTGGCCGTGATCGGGCTGACCCAGGACAGCTTGGCACGTTCCTTCGTGCCGGTCTCGGCGTCGCTGAACTCGACCCAGGTGCCGACCTTCATGCTCTTGGCCTGCGCCAGGAACTCATCGTCGATCGTTTCGCTGGTGTCTACGGTCGAGTCCGCATCCGGTACGCGATGCATGACGATTTCTTCGACCGCCGTTTCGTTCTCGGAGGTGCCGCTGGCGACCTTGCTGACGATTTCGAGCAACTCGGCCGGCGCCGCATCCATGCCGGATTGCGCGGAATGTCCCGGCGAGGCCTGGCGCAGGGTGCGCTCGTAGTAGCTGTTCAACCCCTGCAGCAGCTGCTTGATGTCGTTGTCGTGGTAGGCAACGGTCGTCAGTCCGTGGCGCAGATGCTTTTCGATGACCGGGAGCAGGCTGCGCAGACGCGCCTTGTCGGCATCGTTGTTCTTCGCCTCGGCGCTCCAGATGAACTCATCGGCAAAGCGCAGCGCCTGCTTCCACTCCTTCGACTCCTCGCCCTGCCGCAGGAGCGTGAGGACCAGGTAGTTCGCCCATGGACGCGTGAGAATGCTCTGGATCATCGCCGGCAGCTGGCGCGCATCGATGCGCTTGCGGATTTCCGCGGCGGCGATGCGGCGGGCCTGGTGCAGCTTCTCGCGGCCGCGCGTCGCTTCAGCAGCGCGCTGCTCGGCGAGTTCCGCGCGTTTCTTGCTGGTGTCGACGAAATTCTCGAAATCGGCACGCATGCGCTCGAAGATGCCGACGTCGTCGTCGAAATCCTTGAGCAGCACTTCGACCGAGTCCTTGATCTTGTCGTACAGGCGATGGTCGCGGTCTGATTCTTCGGACCAGCCGATGCACGCTTGCGCCATCTGGTCGAGCAGCAGCCGCGCCGGATGCGCTTTTTGCGTGAACAGGTGGCGGTCGAGGATCGCGACCTTGAGATACGGAATTTGCAGGCGGCTCAGCATGGCCTGCATGACCGGCGGCAGATTGCGGTCCTGCACGATGAACTGGAACAGCATGCCGACCAGATCGAT
>Ga0157376_10001556_pt1 | contig 15151 bp, 18 predicted proteins | sample M45metaG_FD_121801 | JGI IMG/M metagenome (GOLD analysis project Ga0157376, IMG submission 121801) | Miscanthus rhizosphere microbial communities from Kellogg Biological Station, Michigan, USA - M4-5 metaG | ecosystem: Host-associated > Plants > Roots > Rhizosphere > Soil | place: USA: Michigan... | reverse complement strand
GGCCCGCGTGTAGCGCCAGCCCAGGGCCAGTTCGTAGGGGATTCGCATCGAATGTGGAATTGTTCTTCGGCGCCGATTGTGGCATCCCCGACAATAGACGGCATGTCGGACAGCGTCCACTTGTTGATCCCCTTCGCCCACGCCTTGTCCGACGGCTGCGCCCAAGCCCTGAGAGGCCTGGCCTTGCCCAACCTGGAGAAGCTGCTGGCGCGCCTGTCGCCGGGCCAGCGCGACGCGGGCGACGAATGGACGCTTTCCATGCCGCACGAACGCGTGCTGGCGCGGGCTGCCGGATTGCCCGTGACCGAGGGGCTGATCCCGCTGGCAGCCTGGCAGGTGAAGCAAGGTGGGCGCGATCCGGGCGGCGAGGCTTGGGCGCGGATCACGCCTTGCCATTGGCGCGTGGGCCGCGACCACGTCGCGATGGACCCTCCGCAGCAATTGCAGCTCGAAGCCGCCGCTTCGCAAGCACTGCTCGCGGCGATGAAACCGTATTTCGAACAGGACGGCATCGCGCTCGACTACGATGCCCCCACGCAATGGCTCGCGCGGGGCGAGATTTTCCGCACGCTGCCCGCCGCCTCGCTCGATCGCGTTGCCGGCCGCACCATCGATCCGTGGATGCCGCGTACGCCGCAGGCCGGGACGGTGCGCCGCCTGCAGCAGGAGATGCAGATGCTGCTGTACACGCACGAGGTGAACGAGGAGCGCACGCGCGCCGGCCTGCTGCCCGTCAACTCCTTCTGGGTGAGCGGCACTGGCGCGCTGCCGCCATCCGCCGGCGCGCCGCCACCCGGCCTGCAGATCGCACATGAATTGCGCGAAGCGGCGCTGCTGGAAGACTGGCGCGCCTGGGCCGCGGCCTGGCAGCAGCTCGATGCGAACGAGTGCACGCGGCTGCACGCCGAACTGGATCGCGGACAATCTGTCACGCTGACCTTGTGCGGCGAACGCGCTGCGCAGACATGGCAAGGCGATTCGTCCGGCGGCATGGCGCGGCGCATCGGCGCGGCATTCGGCAATTTCTGGAATCGCACGAAGGCGCTGTCCGCTCTCGAGACCTTATGAAGATCATCACCCGCGACGTTCCCCCGCGAGCCGCCTGGGCGCTCGAGCAGGCCGGCGTGCATCCGCTGCTCGCGCGCCTCTATGCGGCGCGCGGCGTCCTGGGCAAGGACGAACTCGACGACGCGCTGGGCCGGCTGCTGCCGCCGTCCGGCATGAAGGGCCTGGCGCAAGCCGCGGCGCTGCTGGCCGACGCGATCGCCGCGAACAAGAAGTTGTGCATCGTCGCCGACTACGACTGCGACGGTGCCACGGCCTGCGCCGTCGCGATGCGCGGCCTGCGGCTGCTGGGCGCGAAACATGTCGATTACCTGGTGCCCGATCGCGTGATGGACGGCTACGGCCTCACGCCGACCATCGCGCAGCGCGTGAAGGAGCGCGGTGCCGACCTGCTGATCACCGTGGACAACGGCATCGCGAGTGTCGAAGGCGTGGCGGCCGCCAACGCCGTGGGTCTGCCCGTGCTCGTGACCGACCATCACTTGCCCGGCGCGCAACTGCCCGACGCCGCGGTGATCGTGAATCCCAACCAGCCGGGCTGCGAATTCGAGAGCAAGTCGATTGCCGGCGTCGGCGTGATGTTCTACGTGCTGCTCGCGCTGCGGTCCGAGTTGCGCAATCGCGGTGTGTTGATGCGCAGAATCAACCGAAGCTCGACACGCTGCTGCCGCTGGTCGCGCTCGGCACCGTCGCCGACGTCGTCAAGCTCGATCCGAACAACCGGCGCCTCGTCGCGCAAGGGCTCAAGCGTATTCGCTCGGGTGCCATGCCTTGTGGGCTGGCGGCACTGTTCGCCGCCGCCGCGCGGCCGGCGCCGATGGCGACGACTTTCGACCTGGGCTTTGCGCTCGGGCCACGCATCAATGCAGCCGGCCGCCTGGCCGATATGACGCTGGGCATCGAATGCCTGCTCACCGACGATGCCGCACGCGGCGCCGAACTGGCGCGCCAGCTCGATACGATCAATCGCGAGCGCCGTGACATCGAAGGCGGCATGCGCGACCAGGCCATGGAAATCGCGCTCGGCCTGTTCGACGAAAGCGAGGAGCCGCCGCCGGCCATCTGCGTGTTCGACCCGGACTTCCATGAAGGCGTGGTGGGCATCGTGGCTTCGCGCATCAAGGACAAGTTGCACCGTCCGACCTTCGTCTTCGCCGCGAGCAGCGCCAGCGGCAAGGAGCATGAACTGAAAGGCTCGGGCCGCTCCATCCCCGGCTTCCACCTGCGCGATGCGTTGGACCTGGTGGCCAAGCGCCATCCCGGCGTGCTGCTGCGCTTCGGCGGCCATGCAATGGCAGCCGGCTGCACGATCGCCGAAGAGCACCTGGATGTCTTCGAGCAGGCGCTCGGCCAAGTGGCCCAGGAGTGGCTCGACGCGGCGACGCTACTGCGGCGCCTGCATACCGACGGACCGCTCTTGCCTGAGTACCGGCGGCCGGACCTCGTCGACACCTTGCACCACGAGGTGTGGGGCCAGGGCTTCGCGCCGCCCGTGTTCAGCGAGGAAGTCGAGGTCGTGTCGCAACGCCTGGTCGGCGAAAAGCACTTGCAGCTGAAATTGAAGCACCAAGGCCAGCCGGTGGACGGCATCTGGTTCGGCCACACCGAGCCCTTGCCGGCGCGCGTGAAACTCGCGTTCCGCCTCGATGCGGACGAGTGGCAAGGCGTGCGGCGGGTGCGCTTCCTGGTGGAAGGCGCGGAGTTCTAGCGCGCTTCAGGCGTGCAGGCCCACGGGCACCGGAGCGCGCGTGTCGTCGAAGTAAGCGAACAGGCGCGCCGCGATCTCGCGCAGTTCAGAGTCGTACATCGTGTGGGCACGCGCCAGTTGCCACATCGCATATTCGCGATCGCCGAGCATCATCGACGCGTTGACGCAGCGGCCGTGCCCGGCCATGAGCAGGCTGAAAGCGGCCAGCAGCTGCGTCGGGCAATAACGCGTGAGGCGAGGCGCATCGTCGAATTCATCGGACGCGTCGAGCGACTGCAGATCCGCATCGGCCCAGGCCAGCTTGATGGATGCAACGGCGTTGTTCATGGCGCACTCCCTTGTTGCATTCATCGTAGGTGCGCTGCTGGCTCAGCCTCGTCGGTGCAAAGGCCTGCTCGCTGTCGGACGCCAGCCCCGCAGGGTGTGGCCAAAACCCACGGCCGCGCTCAGCGAGAGGCGAAATTCACCAGCAGCGCGTTGCCGGGCGGATTGGCACCATCGTCGCGTGCGGACGGGTCGACACGCGCGGCACAGCCGTGCAAAGTGGCATGCGGAATGTATTGCAGGCAGTCGGAGATCGCGATGCGCTGGACCTGCAGCGTGGCATCGCGCACCTCGGCGCGGCGCACCTGGTGGCTGCACAGCATCCAGAACGCGGCCAGTTGCACCAGCGCGAGCGCCGTCACCACGGCCCAGAAGATCCTGCGCGACTGGAGGTCGGCGCTTCTTGCAAGCAGGCGGGACAGCATGGCGGCTCCTTCGGATATGAACCCGATGGTAGGAATCGGCCGAAGATACGGCTGCCGTTTTTGCCTCGTGCGTTTGTAGGACAGAATCTCGACACCACCGCATGCACCATCATGGCCATGAACACTCTGCTCGACGCTGCGCAAACTGCGGCTCGCCTGCCCTGGCCGGCCCTGGTCGCGCAGATTCGCGCGCTGCTTCGCGACACGTCGGTGCAAGTGCCGCCGCGCCTGGTGCAAGCGCTGCCCGGCGGTGGCAGCCTGTTCGTCATGCCGGCGTGCGACAGCGGTGTGGCAATGACGAAGCTCATAACCTTCACCCCGGCCAATGCGGGAACGCAGCGCCCAACGATCCAGGGCGACGTGGTGGTGTTCGACGTCGCCACCGGCGAGCGCAAGCTCGTGCTCGATGGCCCCACGGTGACGGCGCGCCGCACCGCTGCCGTTTCGCTGCTGGCGTCGCAATCGCTCGCGCCCAACGCCGAGGGACCGTTGCTGATCGTCGGCGCCGGAGTACAAGGGCGCGCGCACCTCGAGGCTTTCGCGCAAGGACTGCCGGTGAAGGAAGTGCGCATCGCATCGAGAAGCGATGCGAGCGCGCGGGCGCTGATGGACCATGCGCGATCGCTCGGGCTGCGCGCGAGCCGGGCGATCGATCCGGACGACCATCTCGCCGAGTGCCCGCTGGTCGTGACGTGCACGCCCGCGGCGGGCGTCGTGCTGCGGCGAACGCCGCGCGACGATGCGTTCATCGCGGCTGTCGGCGCCTTCACGCCGGCGATGATCGAACTCGATCCGGTCCTGTGCCGCCATTGCGCCGAACTGGGCACCGTGATCGTCGACACGCGGGACGCCGACCACGAAGCGGGTGACCTGCTGCAGGCAGGCCTCGATGTGAGCGCGTTCGCGACCTTGGGCGAAGTGATCGCCGATGCCACCGACTGGACGCGCGGCCCGTTGCTGTTCAAGAGCTGCGGCTGGGCCGGCTGGGACCTGGCAGCGGCGCGCACCGCCCTTCAAAATTAAGCCCTTCCAACGACGGAACCGATGACCCATGGCTGTCCGCGCTGACTTCGCGAATTACTGCTCGGAGCTCCTGTCGTCCGCCGGCCGGGTCCACGGCAAGCGGATGTTCGGGGGCTACGGGTTGTACGTCGATGACGTGTTCGTGGCCATCGTCGCCGGCGAGACGCTGTACCTGAAGGCGGACGAACAAACGCGGCAGAGATTCGCGGATGCGGGCTCCGCGCCGTTCGAATACACGGCGCGCGGCAAGCTGCATGCAACCAGCTACTGGAGCGTGCCGGCAGAGGCGATGGATTCGCCCGAGGCGATGGCGCCTTGGGCCAGGCTCGCGATCGAGGCCGCGATGCGGGCGGCGGGCGGAAAGCGGCGCAAGCGGTGATTGCGTCACCGCCAATCAATCGCAGATAAGCTTCCCAGATCCCTCCACGACCAGGAACCGGCCATGCGTACCCTTCTGAAGCCCTTGCGCGGCAAGGCTCTTTTGCTTCTGGTGGTTTTCATCACCGCCGCCCACGCCGAGCAAGTCGGCGAAGTCGACACCGCCTTCAAATTGCTGGGCCCGAACCACAAGATCGTGATGGAAGCCTACGACGACCCGGCGGTATCTGGCGTGACCTGCTACGTCTCGCGCGCCAAGACCGGTGGCATCACCGGCGGCCTCGGCCTGGCCGAGGACAAGGCGGAGGCATCGATCGCCTGCCGGCAGGTCGGTCCGATCGCCATTGCACATCCGCTGCCTTTGCGTGAGGAAGTTTTCAGCGAGCGCATGTCGATCCTTTTCAAGAGGCTTCGCATCGTGCGCGTCGTCGATCCCAAGCGCAACACACTCGTCTACCTCACGTACAGCGACAGGCTGATCGACGGGAGCCCGATGAACAGCATTACCGCGGTGCCCATCGACCGGTCGAGCGCGATTCCGGTCAAGCGCTGACGCCGGGAGATTGCTCGTCGATGACGGGTTCCATCCACTCGACGGGCGTACTCAGGACTACACCATGGGCAGGTCGAGCCCTTGTTCGCGCGCGCACTGCACCGCGATGTCGTAGCCCGCATCCGCGTGGCGCATCACGCCGGTCGCGGGGTCGTTCCAGAGCACGCGCCGGATCTTTTCCGCGGCTTCGTCCGTGCCGTCGCACACCATGACGACGCCCGCGTGCTGCGAGTAACCCATGCCGACGCCGCCGCCATGGTGGAAGCTGACCCAGGTGGCGCCGCTTGCGGTGTTGAGCATGGCGTTGAGCAGCGGCCAGTCGCTGACTGCATCGCTGCCGTCCTTCATCGCCTCGGTCTCGCGGTTCGGCGAAGCGACGGAACCGCTGTCCAGGTGGTCGCGCCCGATCACAATGGGCGCCTTCAACTCGCCGCTCTTCACCATCTCGTTGAAGGCCAGGCCCGCGAGGTGCCGCTCGCCCAGCCCAATCCAGCAGATGCGCGCCGGCAGCCCTTGAAAGCTGATGCGCGCGCCGGCCATGTCGAGCCAGCGGTGCAAGTGCGTGTTCTGCGGAAACAGCTCCTTCATCTTGGCATCGGTGCGGCGGATATCTTCCGGGTCACCGGACAGCGCGACCCAGCGGAACGGCCCGACACCGCGGCAGAAGAGCGGCCGGATGTAGGCGGGAACGAACCCCGGATAAGCGAACGCATCGGCGACGCCGAAATCCTGCGCCACTTGCCGCAAGTTGTTGCCGTAGTCCACCGTGGGCACGCCCATCGCATGGAATGCGAGCATGGCGCGCACATGACCGGCGCATGATTCGCCCGCCGCCTCCTTCAGGCGCGCATGTTGCGAGGGATCCTTTTGCGCGGCCTGCCACTGCGCCACCGTCCACCCGATCGGCAGGTAGCCGTTGATGAGGTCGTGCGCGGAGGTCTGGTCCGTGACCATGTCCGGGCGCGGCCCGCCGGCCTGCGCGCGGCGCGCGAGTTCGGGTACGAGCTCCGCCGCGTTTCCGCACAGGCCGATGGACACCGCTTCCTTGCGGCTTGTGTGGTGCGCGATCAGCGCCAGGGCCTCGTCGAGATCCTTCGCCTGCACGTCAAGGTACTTCGTGCGCAGGCGGAAATCGATGCGCGACTGCTGGCACTCGATGTTGAGGGAACAGGCGCCGGCGAAAGAAGCCGCCAGCGGCTGCGCGCCGCCCATGCCGCCCAGCCCGGCCGTGAGGATCCAGCGGCCCGAGAGGTCCCCACCGAAGTGCTGGCGGCCCGCTTCCACGAAGGTTTCGTAAGTGCCTTGCACGATGCCCTGGCTGCCGATGTAGATCCAGCTGCCCGCCGTCATCTGCCCGTACATCATGAGCCCCTTGCGGTCCAGCTCGTTGAAGTGCTCCCAGGTCGCCCACTTGGGCACCAGGTTCGAGTTGGCGATCAAGGCGCGCGGTGCACCAACGTGCGTGCGGAACACGCCGACCGGTTTGCCGGACTGGATCAACAAGGTCTCGTCCGGCCGCATGCGCCGCAGCGTGGCGAGGATGGCTTCGAACGCCGGCCAGTTGCGCGCCGCCTTGCCGATGCCGCCGTAGACGACCAGCTCATCGGGGTTCTCCGCCACGGCCGGGTCCAGGTTGTTCTGGATCATGCGGAAGACGGCTTCAATCTGCCAATTGGCGCAGCTGAGCTCGCCGCCCTGGGGCGCGTGCACCGGCCGCGGCGCAGCCGTGAGAAAGGAAGGTTGGGAGAGGTCGGACATGGCGCGGCTCCTGCGTTCGGCGGCGTTTGGCGTTTGGCGTTTGGCAACTTGTCTATACAAGCCGGAAATGCGGAGCCTACTTGTCTATACAAGTTGTGTCAACTGGGGTATGCTTTTGCCCATGAAAAACACGCAACAGCCGGCGTACGAGCAAGTCAAGGCGTGGATTCGCCAGCACATCGCGAGTGGCGAATGGCGGCCGGGGACCTGGTGCCCAGCGAGGCTGCGCTGATGAGCAGGTTTTCGATCAGCCGCATGACCGCCAACCGGGCGCTGCGCGAACTCGCCGCCGAAGGACTGGTCACGCGCGTCCAGGGCTCCAGCACGCGGGTGGCGCAGCTGCACCGCATTTCCTCGCGGCTGGTCATCCGCGACATCCACGAAGAGATCGCCGAACGCGGGCATGTCCCGGGCAGTCGCGTGCTGGAAGCGGCGCGCGTCAAGGCCACCGCGGAATTGGCGGAGTCGCTCGCGGTGCGCAAGGGCGCCCAGGTGTTCCACACCGTCATGATCCACCTGGAAAACGGCGTGCCGATCGTCTATGAAGACCGCTATGTCAATCCGTTGGCGGCGCCGCGCTACCTGGAGGCGGACTTCACGCAGGAGTCGCCCACCTTGCACTTGCTGCGGCATGCGCCGGTCACCGAAGCGAGCTACACGATCGAGGCCGGCCTGCCCAGCGCCGACGAAGCCAAGGCCCTGGATATCGGCGCCGGCGAACCTTGTTTGATCCTGATGCGGCGGACCGTGAGCGGCCCGCACGTGGCCAGCGTCGCGCGCCAGGTGTACCCGGGCACGCGCTACAGCTTCAGCGACCGGTTCCAGGCGTAAGCGGTATGGAGGCCGAACGATGAGCGTGCAGATCTGGACGAACGCGCGTGTCGCCACGATGGCGGCCGGTGCGCCGGTGCCGTACGGAATGATCGAAGACGGCGCCTTGGCGGTGCAAGACGGCCGCATCGCCTGGGTCGGCCCGCGCAAGGACCTTCCTTCCGCGCTGCGCGCCGGCGCCGAGGAACACGACGCGCAAGGCGACCTGCTGACGCCGGGCCTCGTCGACTGCCACACGCACCTCGTGTACGGCGGCGATCGCGCCGGCGAGTTCGAGGCGCGCCTGAACGGCGCCAGTTACGAGGAAATCGCGCGCGCCGGTGGCGGGATACTCTCCACCGTGAGGGCCACGCGCGCCGCGAACGAAGACCAGTTGCTGGCGCAGTCGCGGCGCCGACTTCGTGCGATGCTCGCCGAAGGTGTCACCACCGTCGAGATCAAGTCGGGCTACGGGCTGGCGGCCGAGGACGAGGCCAAGTGCCTGCGCGTGGCGAGGCGCTTGGGCGAGACGGAACCGGTGAGCGTGCGCACGACTTTTCTGGGCGCCCACGCGCTGCCGCCGGAATTCGCGGGCCGGGCCGACGACTACATCGCCGAAGTCTGCCGCATGTTGCCGCAGCTGCACGCGCAAGGACTCGTCGACGCCGTGGACGCCTTCTGCGAAAGCATCGCCTTCTCGCCTGCCCAGACGCAACGGGTCTTCGAGGCCGCGCGTGCCCTGGGCCTGCCGGTGAAGCTGCATGCCGAGCAACTGAGCAACAGCGGGGGCGCCGAACTGGCCGCTTCGTACGGGGCGCTCAGTTGCGACCACCTCGAGTGGCTGGGCGAGGTCGGAGCGCGCGCGATGGCGCAGGCCGGCAGCGTCGCCGTCCTGTTGCCCGGCGCGTTCTATTTCCTGCGGGAAACCCGGCTGCCGCCGCTGGCGCTGCTGCGCGACCACCAGGTACCGATCGCGATTTCGACCGATTGCAATCCGGGCAGCTCGCCGTGCACGTCGCTGCTGCTGATGTTGAACATGGCGTGCACGCTGTTCCGCCTCACTCCAGAAGAAGCGTTCGCGGGTGTGACGCGCAACGCCGCGCAGGCTTTGGGGCTGCGTGACCGCGGCGTCCTCGCGCCGGGCCTGCGCGCCGACTTCGTGCAGTGGGACACCCGCACGCCCGCCGACCTCTGCTACGCGCTAGGGCTGAATCCGCGCAGCGCCACCATCTTCGAAGGACAAGTTCCATGACGTTCCGCCTGCTGCGCGGCAGCGTGCCGCTGCTCGTGAGCATCCCGCACATGGGGACCGAAATCCCGGAAGCTTTGCGCGGCGCCTACGTGCCGCGTGCGCTCGCGGTCGAGGACACCGACTGGCACCTGGACCGGCTCTATTCGTTCGCGAGCGACCTCGGCGCCAGCGTTGTGCAGCCAAGCGTGTCGCGCTACGTGATCGACCTGAACCGGCCGCCGGACGACCAGCCGATGTACCCGGGCGCCTCCAACACCGAGCTGTGCCCCACGCGATTTTTCACGGGCGATGCCCTGTATGCACAGGACGCCGCGTTATCAGCGGAGGAACGAACCCTGCGCCGGGAGACCTACTGGCTGCCGTACCACGATGCGCTGCGCGCGGAGCTCGATCGCCTCCGCAACGAACACGGTTTCGCGCTGCTGTGGGACGCGCACAGCATCCGCTCGCGGATCCCTTGGCTGTTCGAGGGGCGCCTGCCCGACCTGAACATCGGGACGGCGGACGGCGCCAGCGCCGACGCCGCCGTCGCCCAGGCGGTGGTGCAAGCCGCAGCGCGCCACCCGCGGTACACGCACGTGCTGAACGGCCGGTTCAAGGGCGGCTACATCACGCGCCACTATGGCCGCCCCGTCGACAACGTGCACGCCGTGCAGCTGGAGATGTGCCAGTGCACGTACATGAGCGAAGAGCCACCGTACGAATACGACGAAGCGCTTGCGGCGCAGGTCGAGCCGGTGGTGCGCGAAATGGTGGAGGCGGCATTGCAGGCGTGCCGCAAGTTGCATGGCTGAAGCGCGCCGCTTCTTCGCCGCGCAAGCCTGGGTGGCCGGCGCCTGGGCGCAAGACGTGCTCCTGGTCTCGGACGCGGACGGCCTCTGGTCGAAGATGCTCGTCGGGTGCAGCCTCGCGGATCGTGCCGGAGCAGAGGTGCTGGACGGGCCCGTGTTGCCCGGCCTCGTCGACGCCCATGGCCACGCCTTCCAGCGCGCGATTGCCGGCCTGACCGAATGCGCGGCGCCTGGCCACGACGACTTCTGGAGCTGGCGCGATCGCATGTACGCCGTTGCCCAGCGCATCGGGCCCGAGCAGCTGGAGACCATCGCGGCTTTTCTTTACACGGAATTGCTGCGCGCAGGCTACACGCAGGTCTGCGAGTTCCACTACCTGCACAACGACGTCAACGGGCGTCCCTACGCCGATCCGCTGCAGATGTCGCTGGCGCTCGTGCGTGCGGCGCAGCGGACCGGCATCGGCCTGACATTGCTGCCGACGCTGTACATGCGCTCGGGCTTCGGTGCCGCGGGCTTGCGGGAAGACCAGCGGCGCTTTGCTTCGACGCCGGATTCGGTGCTGCGCATTGCGCACGACGTGCGACAGGCCGGCTCGGGATCGCACACGATCACGGCGGGCATCGCATTGCACTCGCTGCGCGCGGTGGAAGAAGGCGCGATGCTGGAGGTCGCGACGGCCGCGCGCGAAAACGGCATGCCGCTGCACATCCACATCGCCGAACAGCAGCGGGAGGTCGACGACTGCCTGCAGCGGCACGGCCGGCGCCCGATCGAATGGTTGTTGGACAACGTGGCTGTCGACGAGCATTGGAACCTGGTGCATGCCACGCGCAGCACGCCCACGGAGTTGGCCGGAATCCACGAACGTGGCGCCTCGATCGTGATCTGTCCCAGCACGGAAGCGAACCTGGGCGACGGCACTTTCGACCTGCGAGGCTGGCTCGAGATCGGCGGGCGCTGGTCCGTCGGTTCGGACAGCCATGTCACGCGCAGCCCGATGGAGGAGCTGCGCTTGCTGGAATATTCGCAGCGCCTTGCCTTGCACGAGCGCAACGTGGCGGCGCGTGCGGCGGGCAGCGACAGCAGCGCGAGTGTCCTGTTCAATGGTGCGCTGGAGGGCGGCAGCGCAGCCGCGGGCCTGCCTTGCGGCGGGCTGGCCGTGGGGCAACGCGCCGACTTCTGCGTGCTCGACCCGTCCGCGCCCGCGCTGGCCGGCATTCCGGCGCAACGCATGTTGGACGCTTTGGTGTTCTCGTCGCCCGAGAGCGTCATGGTGCGCGTGTGCGTCGCCGGATGTGACGTCGATACGCAGCCGCAAACCGGCGAGTTCGCCGCGCTGATGCGCGCGCTCTGGTAAGGGCGTTACACCATGGCTGAGCCTGGCTCGGCCTCGACGTGAACCGTTCCGACACCCAGATGCGAAAAGGGACTATGCGGCAGGCGCGATGCGCCCCTCAAACTCGGCTGACGATGCAACCCGCCGCTGCCCCACCGAAGCTCGACCGCCTCGAGCGCTGGAAAAAACTGGCCACCTTTGCGTGGAAGTACCGGGACATTCCGGCCGGCAACGACGAGGGATCGGCCGCCGAGCGCCTGGCCGACGATCTCGAGGAGATGGGACCGGCTTACGTGAAATTGGGCCAGGTGCTCTCCAGCCGCCCCGACCTGCTGCCGCCGCGCTACACGAAAGCCCTCGCGAGGCTGCAGGACGACGTGCAGCCGTTTTCCTTCGAGGAAGTCAGCGTGATCGTCGAGGCGGAACTCGGTGTTCGTATTTCCAAGGCATTTGCGACCTTCGACCCCGTGCCGCTGGCGGCCGCGTCGCTCGGGCAGGTGCACGCGGCAACCTTGCGCGACGGCAGGCCGGTGGTCGTGAAGGTGCAGCGGCCCGAGGTGGCGCAGCAAGTGGCCGAGGAGTTCCAGGAACTCGCCCGCCTGGCCGACTTCCTGGACGCCCACGCCGACGTCGGGCGACGGCTGCGCCTGCGCCGCGTGCTCGAGGAATTCCGTGCGTCCATCCAGGAGGAGCTCGACTACGAACGCGAGGCGGACAACTTGCGGGCGGTCGGCCGCAACCTCGCGGAGTTCGATCGCATCGTCGTGCCGCAGCCCATTCCCGACTACTGCACGGGCCACGTCCTGACGATGGAGCGCGTTCACGGCACGAAGATCACCAAGGTGTCCGGGTTCGCCCGCCTCGATTTCGACGGGACCGAACTGATCGACCAGCTGTTTCACGCCTACCTGAAGCAAGTCCTCGTCGACGGCCTGTTCCACGCCGACCCGCATCCCGGCAACGTGTTCATCACCGAGGACAAGCGGCTCGCCCTTCTCGACCTGGGGATGGTCGGGCGCACCACCCCGGAAATGCAGGAGCACTTGTTGCACGTGCTGATCGCCGTCAGCGACGGGCGCAGCGAGCAGGCGTCGGACGCGATCATCGCCTTCAGCGAAGCCACCGAAACCAGCGACGCTCCGGAATTCCGCCGGCGCATGGGCGCGATCGTCGCCGCGCAGCAGGGCCGCGGCCTGAAGAACGCCAACGTCGGCATGACGCTCATCGACGTCACGCGTGCGGCGGCGGACTGCGGCTTCTTCGTGCCCAGCGAACTCACGTTGCTGGCCAAGACGCTCTTGCAACTCGACCAGATCGGCACGGTGCTGGACCCGGACTTCGACCCGAACGAGGCGATCCGGCGCCACGCCGCGACGCTCGCGTCCCGGCGCATGAAACGCGAGGCCACGGAAGGCGGCTTGCTGAGCGCGGCGCTGGAACTCAAGAATTTCGCGGCCCGCCTCCCGAAACGGGTCGACCGGATCCTGGACGCGGTGGCCGAGCGCGAGCTCGAAATCAAGGTCCGCGCGACCGACGCGGGCGAAGTCATCGAAGCGATGCAGAAGATCGCGAACCGGGTCACCTCCGGCCTCATCCTGGCGGCGCTCATCATCGGCGCCGCGCTGTTGATGCGCGTGCAGACCGACTTCACCGTGATGGGCTACCCGGGCTTTGCGATCCTCTGCTTCATCGCCGCCGCCGTCGGCGCCGTCGTGCTGCTCGTCAACATCTTCCTGCAGGACCGGCGGGCCCCCGGAAAAAAGGCCGGAAGGCCACGTTAGACGGCAAGGCTGTCATTGCTGCGGCGGCGCTCCTGTCGGGGTTCGCGTGGTCCTGATCACGTAGGCGAGCTGGATCGCGATGTAGACAAAGAAGCTGACCCTGCGATCCCACAACGCCAGCAGGATCGCGCCTTCGAGCGCGATCGCGGACCCGACGATGCGCGGCCAGGCGCGCGCGCTCTGGCGGGCCTTGCGCCATCCGGACACACCGTTATGGTTCAAGCTGGGTGCGGGCCTGATCGTGCTCTACGTCGCATCGCCGGTCGACCTCATCCCCGACTTCATTCCGTTCGTGGGCGCGATCGACGATGTGCTGGTGCTCACCTTCGGCGTCCGGTGGCTGCTCTCGCGGCTGCCCGCGCACATTGCGGCCGACATCCGCTGAGCGAGCTGGGCGGACAAAGGCTGTTTTCGGTGGCGCTACGATGGTGCCGATGGCCATTCCAGATATCCTGACGCGAGGCACCCACCCACTCACCCTTGCGGCGTTCTCTGGCTTGGCGTGGTTCCGATGGTTACTCGCAAGCCTGGCGCTTGCTTTTTCATCCGGTCAATCCGTCGCAGCGCAGGACGACCCCGTACCGGCCTCATGCGCGGCGTTCTTGGGGCATTGGGCCGGGCAATGGTCGCAGGGTTTCTACGGCACCCAATACATCGACGTGACGTCCGTGTCGCCGCAGTGTGTCGCGACGCTGGCTTACCGGCCGACTGAAGCGCCGGCCTCGAAGACTTACCAAGTGCCCATTCGCGATGGCGTGATCGAGTTTGGCTGCAACGTGCCCGGCAGCACGTGCCGCATCGAGATCGCCAATGGAGCGCTGCGGTTCACCTACACGGAAACGTCCGGCTTCGTGAACATCGGAACCTTTCTCAAGAAGGAAGGTTTGCAATGAACAAGCCCGAAGACGCTCCCCATGACTTTCAGGCCGCGTGGAACAACCACGACATGGACGCGCTCGCGAAGCTCTTTCATGCAGACGCGACATTCGTCAACAGGTTCGGGCACTACGTGCGCGGTGTCGAGGCGATCGTGGCCATGCACGCGCCGATCCACGCGACGATCTACAGTGATTCCACGCTCGAGAACGAGTTGATCGACGTGGTCCCAATCGGCGACGCGGCGGCCATCGTGCACTTCTGGAGCCGCCTTGCCAGCGGCGCGGCGCATCCGGCCGGGCCGCACGTTGTCGACACGCTGATCCTCGCCGTTCTGACGCGGCGCGAGGGGGCGTGGAAGATCTTCGCGCTGGAGAACGTCACGCTCACGAACCCGCGCACCGGCGAGACCGTGCTGAGGGATTGAGCTTTCCGCAGCGGCAGCGCAGTCACGCCTTCGGCAAGGTGACGCCCTTCTGTCCCTGGTATTTGCCGCCGCGGTCCTTGTAGCTGGTCTCGCAGACTTCGTCGCTCTCGAAGAACAGCACCTGGGCGCAGCCTTCGCCGGCGTAGATCTTCGCGGGCAGCGGCGTGGTGTTGGAGAACTCCAGCGTCACGTAGCCTTCCCATTCCGGCTCGAACGGCGTGACGTTGACGATGATGCCGCAGCGCGCATACGTGCTCTTGCCCAGGCAGATCGTGAGCACGTTGCGCGGGATGCGGAAGTACTCCATCGTGCGCGCCAGCGCGAAGCTGTTGGGCGGGATGATGCAGCACTCGTCGTGGAAATCGACGAAGCTCTTCTCGTCGAAGTTCTTCGGGTCGACCACGGTGCTGTGGATGTTGGTGAAGACCTTGAATTCCGGCGCGCAGCGGATGTCGTAGCCGTAGCTGCTGGTGCCGTAGCTGATGATCTTGTGGCCCTCGCGCTCGCGGACCTGGCGCGGCTCGAAAGGCTCGATCATGCCGTGCTGCTCGGACATCCGGCGGATCCATTTATCGCTTTTGATGGTCATAGTGGGAAGCTCCTGCGCTCTATTCTAGGCAGGCGGCACCCCCCGCCGGCCG
>Ga0157376_10001549_pt1 | contig 15169 bp, 9 predicted proteins | sample M45metaG_FD_121801 | JGI IMG/M metagenome (GOLD analysis project Ga0157376, IMG submission 121801) | Miscanthus rhizosphere microbial communities from Kellogg Biological Station, Michigan, USA - M4-5 metaG | ecosystem: Host-associated > Plants > Roots > Rhizosphere > Soil | place: USA: Michigan... | reverse complement strand
GTGGAGCAGCAGATCGCCTCCATGGGGCAGAACGTGATCATGATTTTCGCCGGCAACTTCAGCGCCGGTGGCGTGCATTCCGGCATGGGCGGTGCCGGCACGCTCAAGCTCGATGATGCCGCCGCGATGCTGCGCGAGATTCCCTCCATCGTGGCCGTGAGCCCCGAGGTGCGCAGCAATGCCCAGGTGGCGGCCGGAGACCAGAACTGGTTCACCAATATCCAGGGTGAGAGCGAGACCTATTTCGATATTCGCAACTGGGCCTTCACCGAGGGGACCACCTTTGGCGAGCAGGATGTGCGCACCGCGGCCAAGGTCGCGGTGATTGGGCAGACGGTGGCCCGGCAGATCTACGGCGATAGCAGCCCGCTCGGCCAGCCACTGCGCATCAAGAATGTCCCTTTCAAGGTCGTCGGCGTCCTCAAGGGCAAGGGTTCCAACATGTTCGGACAGGATCAGGATGATCTCGTCGTCATTCCCTACACCAGTGCGATGAAGCGCGTGAGCGGCGGGAACAGCCTGCGTACCATCAACGTGCAGGTGGACAACGCCAGCGATCTCGACAATGCGCAGGATGCTCTTACGGCCTTGCTTCGTCAGCGTCACCACGTGCGCAATCCCACGGACGACGATTTCACCATCCGCAACCAGCAGGAGTTCACCGACATGGTCACCTCCACGTCGAAAGTGATGACCCTGCTCCTCGTCGTCATCGCCAGCGTCTCGCTGGTCGTTGGTGGCATCGGCATTATGAACATCATGCTCGTGAGCGTGACCGAGCGCACGCGTGAGATCGGCATCCGCATGGCGGTCGGCGCGCATGGCCGCGACATCCTGGTCCAGTTCCTCATCGAAGCGATTGCCCTCAGTTGCATGGGCGGCATCATCGGCATTCTGCTCGGTTTCACCGCCGCGCAGATTGTCTCCAACGTGGCGCACTGGCCTGTGCTTGTCTCCACTGGCTCCATTGTGCTTTCCTTCCTTTTCAGCGCTGCGGTTGGTATTTTCTTCGGCTTCTATCCGGCCAAGAAAGCGTCGGAACTCGATCCGATCGAAGCCCTGCGCTACGAGTAGTTGCCCGGTATTTCACTCGCGGGAAAGCGCCGCTTCCACCATCGCCACCACCAGCTCATCCGGCGGTCGCGCATGCGCTGCATCGCCACTTCGATGGGCAGATGGCGCAACGCTTCCGCCTCGGCAAAGTGCGCGGAGCAAAACCATTCCAGCCCGTGCGGATGCCCCACGATCCCGGGTTCCAGGGCACGATAATCGGCAAACCCGACCAGCCCCGTCTTTGGATCGCCATACTTCCCGCAAAAATGACAAACCGGCGGCCTCATGCCACTATCATCGCGGCAGCTTCATCGTTCTGCAACCTGCGCATGTAGAGCATTTCTCGAAATCAATTTCCGAACCCCGCGTCGTGGCTCACCCGCTTTAGAAAAATGCTGTCATTCTGAGCTTCGCGAAGAATCTCCAGCTATTTCTGCGCCGGGAAAGCGAGGAAGTCCTTTGCAGTAATGAACCCGCCAGCCGAGCCAGAAAAATAGCTGGAGATGTTTCACTCCATTTCGCTGTGCTCCATGTCGCTCAACATGACATCCTTTTTGGATGGGAGGTAACCATGGAGGCACCATCCATTCGAGAGAGACTCTAATTGCCTCCCGCAGGTGGGTTGGATCTTCAACGTCCATCACCGCCAGTTTCAGCCTTCACCTGCCGGTGGCTCTCAAGCCTTCTTCACAAAGCAAGCCTTCAGTCCCACTGCGATCCCGTCCACCTTGCAATCAATCTCATGGTCGCCATCCACCAAGCGGATTGGCTTGGATTTTGACCCGCCCTTGAGCACCTGGCTGCCGCCCAGCTTCAGGTCCTTGATCAAAATCACGCAGTCGCCGTCCTGCAGCACGTTGCCGTGAGCATCCTTCACCACCCGAGGACCATGGCCCGCCTCCGGAGCCGCCGCCCGCTCCCATTCATGCCCGCAAGTCGCGCATTCCCACTTGTCGGGAAACTCCAAAACGTCATCCATCTCGCACATCGGGCAGGCAGGCTTGCTCATAGAACCAAAAAGTCTATCCCGCCCGTTGCGCCGCCTTCAATCCTGCATTTCTCCAATGTCCTCGGTGATCCCGGCAGGGAACCCTCCTCTTCCTGCCGGCTCACATCCCTATTCCCGGCCTCCCGGTGGATAATCCGTGAACACGCCGTCCACTTGCCACGCCTTCAGTCGTTCGATATCCTCCCGCGCATTGACCGTGTACACATAGACCTTGAGCCCGAGGGCATGCGCTTGCTTCACGAGTTTTTCCGTCACAAATCGCAACGAGGGATTGATCGCAATCGCTCCCAGCTCCGCGGCCAGCCGGGCAAAGCCCCGGGCGTGGCGGGCGAACAAAATTGCGAGCGGAATTTTGCCGCCGGCGAGGGCCTTTAATTCGGGCCGCCGAAACGAGGAGACCAGGAAGTCTTCATACTTCCAGCCGCGGTCGTTGACGTAGTGCTCGATCAAGGCGGCGACAGGTTTGGCGGTTTTCCGGCCTTTCAATTCCACGTTGATGAGGGCCTGCCGGTTTACGGTGTCGAAGACTTCGGCCAGGGTGGGAATCTTTTCTCCCTTGCCCGCGTCGAGCTGCCGCAAGGCGGCAAATTTCTTTCGCGCGACGCGTCCACGTCCGTTGGTCGTTCGGTTCAAGGTGGCGTCGTGGATCACCACCAGTTCGCCATCCACCCACTGGACATCGATCTCGATGGCGCCGGCTCCCAGGGCCAGGGCGCGGCGAATGCCCGGCAGCGTATTTTCCGGCTCCAGCCCGCGCGCTCCCCGGTGCCCGATGATGAGAAATGGTTGCTCGGATTTCACCGGGCCAGTTTACGGTAATCCCTGCTGGCGTCCCATGAAAATCGCCCCGTCGAGAAAGGAGGGGATCCGTGATAATTCACTTTGCATTCAGAAGATCGGAGGCGCATTTTTTGCCAGCCCTTTCCTCATGAAATACACACCGCTCACCGACGAATTGCAGGAATACCTCGTAGCCCATCGCTCGCCCGATCCCGATGATTTGCTGGAGCAATTGCGGAAGGAAACAGAGGCGCTCGGCGAGATCAGCGGCATGCTCATCGGTCGCGAGCAGGGCACGCTGCTTACGCTGCTGGTGGCCGCGCTCGGCGCGAAGCAGGTGGTCGAAGTGGGCACGTTCACCGGCTATAGTGCGACCTGCATTGCGCGAGGGCTTTCCGGCACCGGGCACCTGTGGTGCTTCGACGTGAGCGAGGAATGGACTTCCATTGGCCGTCGTTACTGGCAGCAGACGGGGCTGGCGGATCGCATTACCCTTACCCTCGGTCCGGCGGTGGAGACCCTGGCGTCGCTGCCCGCCGGTCTCGAAATCGACCTCGTTTTCATCGACGCCGACAAGCCCAACTACGACCGCTATTACGAATTGATCCTGCCAAGGGTCCGCCAAAACGGGCTCATCATTTTTGACAACATGCTCTACCACGGGCGGGTACTGAACCCGCCGGCCGACGAGGAAAATCCCATCGCGCTCAACCAGCTCAACCGCAAGCTGGCCGCTGATTCCCGCATCCAGAGCGTGCTGCTCCCGGTAGGCGACGGCATCCATGTTTGCCGGAAGCTCTAGCGGCTATTCGAGAACGTGGCCTAGTTCAGCAGTGCATTGATGGCGGCCTGGGCGTCAATCAACCCGTAGCCCGCCTTGAAGTTGTAGGCATTCGAAAGGGTGTTGGCGAAGGTGCCGGTGGAGACCGTTCCATTCACGGTGGCGCTGATGGTGGAACCGGCCAGTGAATCGGCCTCGTTGCCGTATTGCTTGGTCGTCGCCACGTCGCGATCGATCCCGAAGGAGAGCGTGTCGCCCGGTTTGAAGTTCTTGAAGGTGATGGTGATCGTCGATTTGTCGGTGCTGTAAACCGGCTTGCCCACCACCTTTGGCACATTACCGCCGGTGGTTGGCCCCACGGTGAAGGGGTAGCCATTTTTCACGGTGGGGTCGAAGACCAGTCCCGCCGGGCTCATGTCGATGGTCAGCGTGGTGAGCAATTCCCCGGAGTTGCCGTTGAAGGCGATTTTGAAAAACTTCTTGGAGGTCGGATTGTCGCCGGTCGCGGAGACCGTCACCGAGCCAGCGGTTCCGGCGCAGTAGCCGGGCTCCTGGTCGATCTCACCCTGGGGATTATTCTCGAGCAGGGAAAGAATCTTGGCCGGTGAGGGGGTGCTGAGGCTGTTGACTGCGGCCGCGTTGATCAACAGTGCGGCCACGGCCGCCGCGTGCGGCGTGGCCGCGCTGGTGCCGGCGAAGTTGGGGTAACCGTCGCTGTCGTAGTCGTTCGGATTTGGCGTGGTCGGCGAGGGCGGGAAAAAGGTGGTGTCCACATTGTCCACCGCGGAAATCGCCGGTTGCTGGCGGTCTTCCGGCGTGGTCAGTCGATTGCCGTCGCTGTCGATGTAGATCGTGATCGGGCCGTTGGAGGAATACGATTCAACGGCGGGGGTGAAGGTGTGGGACGAATTGTCCGGATCGGGGCTGATGTCGTAATTATACGCGGCGACTCCGATGGCGCCGGCGGCGCAGGGATGGCCATAGCTCGTGGGACTGCTGGCTGTGATGTAATCGCCGGTGATCGGGTCGTAGGCATTGGCGAGGTAACGCAAATGGGTGGCCGGATGACTCCCCGAGCCGTTGCCCGCCTTCATCCGCACGATGCAAATCTTGTAGGAAGTCTTGGCCGCAAGATCGCGATAGGGGATTTCCAGCGGTTCGTTGGTGGAGGCGTTGGGACTGGTGTTGGTGCTGGTATTGATGTCCAGCCCGCTGCGGGAAGCGAGAAACTGGCCCGCCGCATTGAAGACTAGAATGTCGTAATCGGTGGTGACGCCGTTCATGTTATTTTGCACGACGTCGAAGGGATCGTCCCACTGGAAGACCAGCTCGGTTTTATCGACCGTGTGAATGTTCTGCACCACGATGGGCTTGCCGTTCGTGCTGGTGCCGAAGCTGTGCCACTCGGCGATATAGTTCATCTCCCCCGGCGGGATGGTGGAGAGTTGGATGCCGCCCGCCGTGGCGCGGGTCTTGGCGAGCGCGTTGGCCACAGGTGTAAACGTTCCGGAATAGCCGGAGTTGCCATCATTCCCCGCCGCGGAAAAATAGGTCACGCCCGAGCTATGCACTTGATCGATGGCCTGGGCGATCGGACCGTCGGAAAACATCGGCTCGTCCGGAAAGCCGATGTCGTCACACATCACCTGGCAATTGGAGTGGCTGTAGAGATTCGCGATGTTGCTGGCAAATTCGGCCGAACTCGTGCCGCAGGTGGAAAAGGCAAGATGGGAAGCCGGGGCCAGATCGTGGATGATCTGAAGCATGGCGCGGCCTTCATCGGTGGGGTAGTCGTTGGGATCGTCGTCATCCGCCACCACATTGACCGGCGTGGTGTAGCCATCGGGGTTGTTGGTGCCTGGCAGATCGCCGCTCACCACGTCCTGATGCGCGGTCTTGAAGCCGGGATCGTTCGCATCGTAGGTATCCGTATCGTAGCTGTCGGAAATGACACCGACCGTCACGCCCGAGCCCTTGTAGCCGCTGGAATTGACCGTATCGGTATGGTGGACCACCGCTCCCTGGGAGGTGACTGCGCCAATGCGGGCTTCCCGGCGGGGGGCGACGCGCATGTTGCGAACTCCCTTGGCACCGGCGATGGACTTCACCTTGCCCAGCGGCACCCAGGCCGAGACCAGTCCCTTTCGATACCAGGGCAGCTCGGCCGTGACCGTGCCCCCGGTCGCTTCAATCGCGGCCCGGGCTTCCGTCGTGGTCATGCTTCCATCCAGGTGAATGGTGACGAGGACGCGGTTTTTGTTATCGGCCTGAGCCAGGTCGTTATTTTGCAAGATGGCGCGGACATCGGGGCGGCCGCCTTTGCTGGTCGTGCCCGTGGTACCGGAGGTGGCGGTCGAAGTCTCCTCCACGCGGGCGACCATCGCGCGCAGTCCGAGCCCGAGATTGCCCGGCTGGCTGCGGATTTGATCGACCTCCCGCGCCTGGACTCCGGGGTCGGCCTCCTCGTCATCCGCCGCCCACAGGCTTTGGAGAGAGAAGGTGGATACCGCAGTGAAAACAACCGGCAGGGCCAGATGGCGCAGCTTACGAAAATACATAATGATGGATGCGTTCGATTTTCCTCAACGGGGCACACCTTTCTCCATGGGGAGCGGCTTTTCAACCCGGGGCTGTTTCTTTCCAGCAAAAATCATTCCGCGGAAATCTCCCCGGCGAACTGGGGGCGGCCCGCTCGTAAATTGCTCGACTTTTGCGAACCGAGGGCGAAGTTTGCACGCATTCCGGCAGCGACACGTCTGACCTCCCGCGAAATGAGCCAACTGAACTTACAGCACAGCACTTGGGCCCGCCTGTTAAAGGGAGTGATGGTGCTTTTGCTGGTGGCGCTGGGATCGGTTTCTTCCGCTTCCCCAATCGGGGTTCCGGTTTGCAAGATGGCTGGCATGTCGGCCCGCACGCCCAGTTGTCACGGGTGTTGCGGCGCGATGAAGTGTTGCACGGTGAGCACGAAGACGGAGCAATCGCAGCCAGCCGGCCCCCAGTCTTCCGGTCGTCAGGATTTTCAGCTCGATCCGCTGCTGGTTCGCGCGGTTGCCTTTTTCACGATCCACGAGGCTTGTCCCAATAGTGAGATCCGTTCCAACGTTCCCCAGGATTCTTCTCCCTCCCGCGCCTTCCTTTCGCTGGCGCAACTCTGCATCCGCCTGACCTGAGCCCGGGGCTTTTCCCGCCCGGGGTGTGCCTTTTTCCGGCACGCCTTTCTCCGTTTCCAGTCACCCAACGTATGCCAGGGGCATCTTTCGGTGCCCGTTCAGTTCATGAAAATTTTCCTAAAAGCGATCGTGCTTGTCCTGCTCCTCACCGGGTTCTGGGCCTGCTCCAAACCCGCCGTTCAGGCGCAAAACAACATCGATTATTACACCTGTACGATGCACCCATCGGTGCATTCAAAAGTTCCCGGCAAGTGCCCCATTTGTGGCATGGATTTAGTGCCGGTCTTCAAGAAAGGACTGGTGCCAGCCGTACATTCACCAGCCTCGGAAACCCACGAGTTTTCCGTCCCCGTCGAGCGGCAGCAGCAAATCGGAGTGACCTATGCCACGGTCGAGTCCCGCTCTTTGCAAAAAGGGATTCGCACGGTCGGAGTCGTGGCTTCCGACTCCAGGCGGAGCTGGTCTTACACCGCGCGCGTGGATGGCTATGTCCAGCAGCTTTTCGTGGCCTCGCCGGGGGAGGCGGTGGAGAAAGGGGCGCCGCTGCTGTCCCTTTACAGCCCGGAATTGCAATCGGCGGAGCGTGAGCTGCTGGCCTTCAAAGACCGCAATGGGGGCGTGCTGGCCGGTGATCTGGCCGAAGCTGCGAAAGCGCGGCTGCGCTTGTGGAATATGAGCGACGAGCAGATTGCGGCGCTCCTCCAGCGTGGAAAACCGGACGAGACGTTGACCCTGCTTTCCCCCTTCCGCGGCGTGGTGGCAAAGATTGCCGCCAGGCAGGGAGATCGCGTAAAGGCCGGGGATGCCCTGGTGGAGGTGACTGATCTTTCCAGCATCTGGGTCTGGGCGGATTTTTATGAATCGGAGCTGTCCGCCCTGCGGAAAGGCGCGGTCGTCCAGGTGAGTTCTCCAGCCGATCCGGGCCAGGTATTCCCGGGCGTGGTCGCGGCGGTAGAGCCGTTCGTGGATTCCGAAAAGCGCACCACGCGGGTGCGGATTGATTTGGAAAATCCGGAAGGTCTTTTGCATCCCGGCATGTATGTGGATGCCCTCCTGCAACCGCCGCCCGTAACGGCGCTGGCGGTGCCGGTGAGTGCGATCATCCCCACGGGGTTGCGCGACATCGCTTTCGTGGACAAAGGCGGCGGACGCCTGGAGCCGCGCGAGGTGGGGCTGGGGGAAAAATATGGGGGCTACTATGCAGTGGTGGGCGGCCTCAAAAGTGGAGAACGGATCGTCAACAGTGCCAACTTCCTGATTGATGCGGAAGCGCAAGTGCAGGGGGCGCTGAAGAATTTTGGTAATGAGGAAGCGCCCGCCGCCCTGACGGAATCGGCTGGAGGTGAAGCTCATGAGTGAGTTTGATGCTCCCTGCGCGCGCGAGACGTTCATCGAACGGTTGATTGAAGCCAGCACGCGGAACCGGGTGCTGGTTTTTATCGGCACCATCTTTGCCATTGCGGCCGGGCTCTATGGGTTGCTCCATACCCCGCTGGATGCCATCCCCGATTTGAGCGATGTGCAGGTGATCGTTTATACCGACTGGGCCGGCCGGTCGCCGGACCTGGTGGAAGATCAGGTGACCTATCCGATTTCCTCGCAATTCATCGCCGCGCCCAAAGTAAAATTCGTTCGCGGCGAGTCCATGTTTGGGAAGTCGTTCGTGTACGTGATTTTCGAGGATGGCACGGACATCTACTGGGCACGTTCGCGGGTGCTGGAATATCTCAACAGCCTCCGCAACTCCCTGCCCGAGGGAGTCAATCCCGTTATCGGTCCGGATGCCACTGGGGTGGGCTGGGTTTATGAATACGCGCTGGTGGACCGGAGCGGAAAACACAACCTTGCGGAATTACGCTCGTTGCAGGACTGGAACCTTCGCTATGCGCTGGGCTCGGTCAAAGGCGTGGCGGAAATCGCACCGGTCGGAGGTTTCATCAAAGAATACCAGGTGGACCTGAACCCGAACGCGCTGGCGGCATTCCACCTCCCGCTCTCCGAAGTAGTGGAGGCGATCAAAGGCAGCAATGCCGATGTCGGCGGCAAGACCTTCGAGGTCTCCACGACGGAGTATTACGTGCGCGGACGCGGTTACATCAAGAAACCGGAGGACATTGAAAATATCGTGCTGCGGGTGGAGAACGGCACGCCGGTTTATTTGAAAAGCGTGGGCACGGTGCATTTGGGCTCCGCCCTTCGCCGGGGCGTGGCTGAACTGAATGGCGAGGGGGAGACCGTGGGCGGGATCGTGGTGATGCGCTATGGCGAGAATGCGTTGAGCGTCATCAACGGGATCAAGGCGAAGCTCCGACAAATCCAGGGCTCGCTGCCGGAGGGCGTGGAAATCGTTCCCGTCTATGATCGCAGCGATCTCATCCAGCGCGCGATTGCCACGTTGCGCGACAAGCTGGTGGAGGAAAGTGTGGTGGTGGCGCTGGTGTGCCTCGTCTTCCTCTGGCATGTGCGTTCTGCGCTGGTGGCGATTGTGACCCTGCCCATCGCGATTTTGCTCTCATTCCTCCCCATGTGGAAAATGGGGCTCACCAGCAACATCATGTCGCTGGGCGGGATTGCGATTGCGATCGGGGCGATGGTGGATGCGGCAATCGTGATGGTGGAAAATGCCCACACCGCACTGGAGCGGTTCCGGCACGAGCAGGGCCGGGAGCCCGACTCGCGGGAGCGGGTGCGGGTGATCGTGCAGGCGGCAAAGACCGTGGGGCGTCCGCTGTTCTTCTCCCTGCTGGTCATCACCGTGAGTTTCGTTCCGGTGTTTTCGTTGGGCGCGCAGGAGGGGCGCCTCTTCAAGCCGCTGGCTTATACCAAGACCTTCTCCATGCTCTTTGCCGCGGTGCTGGCGGTGACGCTGGTGCCGGTGCTGATGACCTTGCTCATTCGCGGCCGCATCACGCCGGAACTGAAAAACCCGGTCAACCGCCTGCTGCTCTGGGCCTATCGCCCGCTGGTGAACTGGGTGTTGCGCTGGAAGTGGCTGACCCTGGGGCTGGCGCTGCTTTTACTGGCCGCGACGGCCTGGCCTTTTCTGAACCTGGGCAAGGAATTCATGCCGCCGCTGAACGAAGGGACCATCCTCTATATGCCCACGGCGATTCCGGGGATGTCCATTACCGAAGCGACGAAAATCCTGCAAATCCAGGACCGCCTGTTACGGCAGATTCCCGAGGTGCAGAGTGTGTTTGGAAAAGCCGGGCAAGCCGATACGCCCACCGATCCGGCCCCGCTCTCCATGTTTGAAACCGTCATCGCTTTGAAGCCGCCCGACCAGTGGCGCCCCGGGATGACGTGGGAAAAGCTGATCGCCGGGATGAACGAACGCCTCAAGACGCCGGGGATGGCGAACATCTTTTGGATGCCGATCCAGACGCGCACGGAAATGCTGACCACCGGCTTTCGGAGCAAGCTGGGGATCAAAGTTTTTGGTCCGGACCTCGGCCACATCGAGGCCATCGCCACGCAGATTGAGCAGGCGCTCAACGGGTTTCCCGATACCCGGAGCGCTTTCGCCGAGCGCACCACCGGTGGTTACTTTTTGGATTTCACGGTGAATCGGGAGGTCGCCGCCCGCTATGGCCTGCGGGTGGGCGAGGTGAACGACATCGTGGAAACGGCGATTGGCGGCCGGACCGTGACCACTACGGTGGAGGGGCGCGAGCGCTATGGCGTCAGCGTTCGGTATGCGCCCGATTTTCGGCAGGACCTCGATGCATTGAAACGGGTGCTGGTGCCCACGCCGACCGGTGCGCAGGTGCCGCTTGGCCTGCTGGCGGACATTCGCTTTCGCACCGGCGCGCCCAGCATCCGCAATGAAAACGGGCAGCTCGTGGGCTTTGTCTTCGTGGATGTGACAACCAGTGACATCGATGGCTATGTGCGCCGTGCTTCCGGGCGAATTGCGGCCACGGTGCCAATGCCGCCCGGCTATTATCTCCAATGGGCCGGACAGTTTGAATACCTCAAGGCTGCCGAACGCACGTTGCAGGTGGTGGTGCCCTTTACGTTGCTGATTATTTTTGTGCTGATCTATCTCAACACGAAGTCGGCTCTGAAAACCGGCATCGTGATGCTGGCGGTGCCGTTTTCTTTGGTCGGCGCATTTTGGACGCTCTATCTGCTCGGCTACAACCTCAGCGTGGCCGTGTGGGTGGGATTGATTGCCCTGGCCGGGCTCGATGCGGAGACGGGGGTGGTAATGTTGCTTTACCTCGAGCAGGCGTGGGAAAAGTTTCGTCGGGAAGGGAGGCTCAACAGCCGTGAAGACCTCTACGAAGCGGTACGGGCCGGGGCGGTGCAACGCATTCGCCCAAAGATCATGACGGTCTGCGCCATCGTCTTCGGGCTCCTGCCGATCATGTGGGCACCCGTGACCCAGGCCGGAGCGGACGTGATGAAGCGGATCGCCGCGCCGATGGTGGGCGGCGTGATCACCTCGGCTCTCATGGAACTGCTCATCTATCCGGTGATTTACGCGCTCTGGAAATCGAGGCACCTGCGATCAAGTGCGCCGCCGGCCCAATAAGATGGCTTATAGCCCCAGCAGATAACTCACTGCCGCCTGTGCGTTCAACAGGCCGTAGCCGGCCTTGTAGTTATAAACGCCGCTGAGGCTGTTGTAAAAAGTGCCGGTGTAGGTGGTGCCATTGACGATCACGGAGATGGTGGCACCACCCGCGGTGGTGAGCCCGCCGATTTCATCGGCGCCGTTGCCTTCGGCATTGGTGAGATCCTCGTCCCGATCCACGCCGAAGCTGAGGGTGTCGCCCGAAAAGAAATTGTTGAAGTTGATCGTCGCCTTCTCCGTGCTGTTCGTGGCGGCCGAGCCGGTGCTCACGGTGGGCGTTCCATTGAAGGCGGGCGTGGTGCTCCCGCTGGTGGTGCCAATCGTGAAGGGCAGGCCGGTGGAAGCGCTGGTATCGAAATGCAGGCCCACGGGCGAGAGATCAATCGTGAGCTTGGTCAGCAACTGGCCGCTGGTGCCATTGTAGCTCACCTTGAAGAAGCCGGTGCTGCTTGCGCTGGTATTGCTGGTATCGCCGTTGGCGGTGACGGTTACTGGACCAGCGGTGGCGCTGCTGAAGCTCGGGTCCTGGTCGGTCGTCTTCTTCGCGCTGTTGATCATGATCGTGCGGATATCCGCCGGGGTGAGGGTGCCCAGATTATTGACCGTGGCGGCGTTAATCAGGAGGGCCGCGATGCCCGCGGCATGCGGCGTGGCGGCGCTGGTGCCATAGAAATTGGGGTATCCGTCGCCTTCCGTATCATTGGCGCTGACGCCGCTGGAGCTGGCCGGGAAGAAGGTGGTGTTGACGCCATCCACCGCGGCAATCGTCGGCTGGCGCCGGAGAATGGGGGAGGAAAGCCGGTTGCCCGCGCTGTCGAAATAAATGTAAACGGGCCCGTTGGACGAATAGTCCTCCAGCAGCGGCTTGTAGGTGTGGCTGGTCGTGGTGGGGATGATGTCGTAGTCGTACGCCGCGACCCCCACGGCGGACCCGGCGCAGGCATGCCCGAAGGTGGTGGGCGACGAACTGGTGATGTAATCGCCGGTGATTGCGTCATCCGTGATCGCCACGTAGCGCAGATGGCTGGCCTTGCGCGAAGCGGAGGAGATGCGGGTGGTGAGGACGATGCAAATCTTGTAGCTGGTGCTGGCTGAGAGCGTGGAGGCGGGCAGCTCGATCGGCTCCTTGGTGGAGTTGTTGGAATCCGTGCTGCTCAGCGAGGCCAGATAGCTGCCGCTGGAATTGAAGACGAGGATGTCAAAATCCGCCGTGACCCCGCCGGTGACATCGAAGGGATCATCCCACTGGAAGTCGAGGAGAGCAGCGGCCGCGCCGGTGGTGATGTTTTGCACGACAATCGGGTTGCCGCTGCTGTCGGTTCCAAAGCTGTGGAACTGGTAGATGACATTGGATTCCGTGCTGGAAATGGTGGAGGTGGTGACGCCTTCCGCCGCCGCCTGGGTGAGCCCGGTCGCTTTGCTGATGCCGCTGAAATCCGCTGCATACCCCGACGCACCTTCATTTCCGGCGGCCGAGAAGTAAGGAATGCCCTTGGCAGTCACCTTGTCCACGGCCTGCGCGATCACCCCGTCGGAGAACATCGGCTCAGCATAGAAAAAGACGTCGTCACAGATCACGTTGCACGCGGCGCTGCTCTGGAGCAGCCCGATGTTGGTCGCCATGGTGCTTTCCGAAGTGCCGGCGGTGGCGAAGGCCAGCTTGGCCGCCGGGGCCACATCGTGAATGATTTGCAGCATGGCCCGGCCCTCATCGGTATCCGTGCTGGTGGATGAGCCATCCTGCACGATGGTGACGGCGGTGGGGTAATTGGAGTTGCCAGAGCCGGGCAGATCACCCGTGGCCACATCGGTGGAGGCGCGGGTGAACCCGGAGTCAGAACGATAGGAAACCGCATCGTCGTAGCTGTCGGAGAGCACGCCCACCTTTACCCCGCTGCCGAGGTAGCCGCTGGTATTGACGGCGGTAGTATTGAGCACAGTCACTCCCTGCGAGGTCACGCGGCCGACGAGGGTCTGTGGTTTGAGGGTCAGGTTTACGGCGCTCACGCCATAGGTGGTGGCCAGTTTCTCCGCCTTCTTCAATGGAACCCAGGCGGTGACGAGCCCCTGGCGGTACCAGTCCACTTCGGCACTGATTTTACCCCCCATCTTTTTCACCTGCTTTTCCACGTCGGCCATCGTCTGGCTTCCGTCGAGGTAGATATCCACCAGGATGCGATGCTGGTGGTCCCGCTGGGCATCGGCAAATTCCTGGGTGGCCAGATCGGTCCGCCGGTCCTCGTTGGTGCCGGTGGTGTCATTGTAAGTGGCGACCATCATGCGCAGGCCACGGCCCAGGTTGGCTGGCAGGGCGTTTGCCGCCTCGGCCCGGCGGTTCTGGGTGCGGAGGTCCAGTTCCAGCTTGCGGTTGGCGGCATGGGCTCCAATGGGCAGGAGCGCGGTGAGCGCCGCGGCCAGGAGCAGGTTTCGACGGGAGAGAAGCGGTTCGGTCATGGCGAGGGGCGGGAATTAGCGAAGGAAACGACGGCGGAGCACCGGCAGCAGGATCGCGGTCGCCAGCAGGCAAATCGACGAAGGCTCGGGGGCGGTGATGAATTGTGCGCCGGTAAGCACGATGTCGTAGCTGCCGCCGTAACTTGAATTGCCCGTGATGGCGGCGAGGGCTCCCGCCGAGCTGTTGGCTCCATAGACCTGGGTGGGATCGGAGCCGGTGGTGAAGAGAGAGATTCCGCTGGAATCAATGGGGGAGCGCCCGGCGCCTTCGATGAGCAGATAATAAACGCCGACGGAGAGGGATGAGAGAATGGAGGAGCCGGAGGGCAGCAGCGACTGGTCGGTGGTGGAAGTGTCGTCGTTCATCTCGACGGCGGTGCCGGTGGAGGTGAAGAGATAAAGCACCGTGTCGAAATTGTTCACTCCGAGCTGGGTCATCGCCGTGGAGGCGGAAAAGGCGGAGGTGTCGCTAATATAAATCTCAAACAGATTGCCCGTGGAGAGATTGTTATTGATGGCCAGGGAGCCGCTGATGCTGTCGAGCGATCCACTGCCGCTCACGACTTCGGCGGTGGCGAGAGTTTCCCCTGCGGTGCCCTTGCTGGTGTAACTGGCGCCGAAAGAGGTGGCGGCCAGCCAGGGGAAAAACGCCAGGGAAAAAATGAAGGATTTGCGCATATGGGTCGCGATTTAACTAAGCAAAAAATGTTCCTCCCGTTGCCCCGGTCAAATGACTTTACCTACACCTTACAATTTGGCCCCATCGAGAACAGATCCGCCTGCATCGAGCGTGATAAAGTCTTATCACGGGAATTTTTTTGATGCCAGTGAAAAACCCGCCAACGGTGGGGAGATGGGGGCATTTTTGGCCAGGGCCAGGGCCTGGAACCCCAGTCCCATCAGTTGGGGGTGCATCAAGGTCGTAAAGGCGCGGCGTTCTTTTTGCGCGGCGGGAGTCTGCGGGGCCTCGCCTTCCTTGAAATGTCGTAGCCCGAGCGCCGTGATGAAGTGATGCTGGTCGGTGAACCCGGCGACCTGCATTCCCAGTGCCTGGGCCTGCTCCGCGAGGCTGGTGAATTCCACATGCGCGGTGAGGTCCACCTCGCCGGGATGCTGCAATACATCGTCCACGCGCCGGTGGTGCGCGTAGCCCGTGAGCGTGCCTTCCCGGCGCTCGGGCAGGTGATAGACCTCGCGGGGAAAGCCGTAGTCCACCGCCAGCACATACCCGCGTTCCAACGTGGTCGCCAGCGCATCGAGCCAGTCGAGGCGGGCGGGGCAGATCTCGGTTTCGCATCCCTCTTCTGCCGCGGGTGGCAGTGGTCCCTGGGCGGGCGGGC
>Ga0157376_10001547_pt1 | contig 15172 bp, 15 predicted proteins | sample M45metaG_FD_121801 | JGI IMG/M metagenome (GOLD analysis project Ga0157376, IMG submission 121801) | Miscanthus rhizosphere microbial communities from Kellogg Biological Station, Michigan, USA - M4-5 metaG | ecosystem: Host-associated > Plants > Roots > Rhizosphere > Soil | place: USA: Michigan... | reverse complement strand
AGGTCCATCGAAAGTACCCTTGGCTTGATTGACGTTGGCGTTGCTTAACGCGGTGCGGAGATCTTCTAGGCTCAAACCATAGGATGCAAGCGCGGTAGGGTTGGCCTGGATGCGGACCGCGGGTCGCTGCCCGCCGCTGATACTGACTAAGCCTACGCCAGGAAGTTGTGAAATTTTTTGCGCAAGCATGGTGTCAGCGAGATCTTCGACTTTGGAGAGCGGAAGCGTCTTGGAAGTGAGTGCGAGGGTGAGAATGGGCGAGTCGGCGGGATTAACCTTGCTATAAATCGGCGGGTTCGGAAGGCCCAGTGGCAACAGGTTTGAAGCACCATTGATGGCGGCTTGCACTTCCTGCTCGGCGATATCGATGTTCAATTCGAGATTAAACTGCAGAGTGATGACCGAGCTCCCGAAGGAACTCGTTGAAGTCATCTGGTTGAGTCCGGGGATTTCGCCGAATTGCCGCTCAAGCGGAGCGGTCACCGAAGAAGCCATCACGTCGGGGCTGGCGCCCGGATAAAACGTTTGAATCTGGATGGTGGGATAGTCCACCTGAGGCAGCGCAGAAACTGGCAACTGGCGATAAGCGACGAAGCCCACCAGAAGTACCCCGACCATCAGTAAAGTGGTGGCGACTGGCCGCAGAATAAACGGCCGCGAAATACTGCTCATGGCTTAAAGCCTCGACCATGTCCGTTGGCAGCCGGCGCCTGGTTTGCTTGACCGCGCGTAGCCGGTGGCGCTGATGCGGGTCTGGTGGCGCTTGCCGGCGTTGGAGTGGCTGCCGGCGCCTGATTGGGGATGACCTTGGTGCCGTCTTGCAATTTATCCTGGCCATCGGTGACGACCAGGTCGCCGGGAGAGAGACCAGCGCTAATGCCGATGGTGCCCGCAGTGGTTTGAGCAACGGTCACGTTGTGAATTTTGACGGTATTGCCATCACCCACGACGTAAACGTAAGTGCCTTGTGGTCCTCGCTGAAGAGCAGCGAGAGGAACCAAACTCAAATTGCGTTTGGTGTCCACCAGCAAATGCATGTTCACGAACTGATTCGGGAAAAGAATGTTGTCGTTATTGTCGAAAACGGCTTTTAGCTTGTACGTTCCGGTAGTGGTATCGATCTGATTGTCGATGGTCAGGAGCTTGCCGGAAGCAATTTTCGCTGTGTTATCGCGGTCATACGCTTCCACGCCGAGTTGTACGCCTTTGTGGAGCTTGTCGAGGACTTGCGGGAGCTGGTCTTGCGGAAGAGTGAAAATAACGGCGACCGGCTGGACTTGGGTGATGATTAGCAAACCGTTGGTGTCCGTAGCGTGGACGATGTTGCCCGGATCGACGAGTCGCAAGCCGATACGTCCGGAAATCGGCGCGGTGATACGTGCGTATGTCAACTGCAATTTGGCGTTATCGATTTGTCCCTGGTCGGTCTTTATCGAACCATCGAATTGACCGACAGACGCGGCCTGAGTATCCAACTGCTGCTTGGGAATAACCCCTTCCTGAAACAGGAGTTTATAGCGTTCGAGGTTTGCTTCGGCATCTTTGCGTTGCGCGACATCCTTCGCTAGTTGGCCTTCGGCTTGTTCGAGCTGAACTTGGTACGGGCGCGGATCGATTTCCGCCAAGAGATCTCCGGCCCTTACGTATTGGCCTTCCTTGAACGCGACATTGACCAGCTGGCCGTCCACACGGCTCCGCACGGTGACAGTATTCAACGGAGTGACGGTGCCCAAACCATTCAGGTATACGGGCAAGTCGCCGGAGGTGGCCTTGGCCACAATCACCGGAACGCTAAAATTACCTCCCGCAGCCCCGCGACCGGCTCCTTTTCCGCCCGCAGGAGCAGCCGACGAGCTCTGGGCATCTTTGGCATGGGACGAACGGTAATACCAAAGGCCACCAGCAGCCAAAATAGCGATGACCACGATCCAAATCCAAATGTTTCTTCCCGATGCCTGGGTCTGCCGCGAATCGATTGCAGGAGTGCTCCTAGCTTCCGGCACCTCTAGAGATTTCAACTGACCCATCCGTAAGCTCCTCAAAAAGAACCAGTAAGTGTAATGCGTTACACAAGAGTGCCACTGTGGCTAAGGCCATCGCCAGGGCGCGTTAGCGGGTTCTCTACTCTCTAGACGCAGTCCGACAGTATCCGTATGGTACGCGTCAATAGGACGATTTGGGAGAGGAAATGGTTACGTGGGAAGTTTCTGTATACGAAGCGAATTTAACGTCACCTTTCCGGGTCCGGTCCGGAAGTATCGCGCCTGAATTCGGGAAATATCGAGTAGACTACCGGCGCGCACTAGGTTCGAATTCAATCAAACCATTTTGGTCGCCAAAACCAGCCAAGGAGTTTCATGATTAAGGGAATTGTGCTTGGCATCATTCTAGGGATCATGGGTGTGGCTGCTGGAGCGTATTTCTATTTCGCGACGGGACGTGCTCCGGTAGCTGTGACTGCACCGGAGATGCCTTTCGAACGACGGTTCGCTCGTCTGGGACTGATTGCTTATTTAAATAAACTTCCGCACCCCGACCCACAGGTGCCCGCCAACGAAGTGAACTTGCTGGCCGGAGCCAAGCTCTACAGCAAGAACTGCGCAGTTTGTCATGGTGTGCCGGATGCGCCGAAGACCGCCATTGCCGAAGGTATGGCCCCGAAGCCACCCCAACTTTTTAAGGGTATGGGAGTTACAGACGACGAGGCCTGGGAAAGTTATTGGAAAATTGAAGGCGGAATTCGAATGACCGGAATGCCTGGATTTAAAGACCGGCTGAGCGAAACCCAGATTTGGCAACTGGCGGTATTGGTCAAGAATGCCGACAAGATCTCAACGGCGGTTAAGGCAGAATTGGCTGGCGCGCCGAACACGTTCACCGCTCCGCTGTCGAATGCGCCAGCTCATGAAAACTCCTCCCGTTAAAAACCAGAGTGCACGGAAGGGTGCGACCATTGCACGGATGAATCCAAATCGAGGGGTGAATCATCCAATGAAGCATGAAACCCGGCATCGCTGTATTCTTGGCAATCGTTCAATCGATCCTGCTTGCAGCACACCTGTTGGTTTTTGAGACCTGGCTGTATTTTTGGAATCCGACGACAGGGTCCAATCTTAGTGTAATCAAATTGGCAACGATCCTTCTGGCTTTCAGCTTTGTTGCTGCTTCCCTGCTGACCTTTAAATACTGGAACGCGTTAACTCGCGTGGCCTATCGAATTGCAGCCGTGTGGCTGGGCATATTCAATTTCCTGTTCTTCGCGTCACTCGGGATTTGGCTGACAGAGGCCATAGAGAAAGTTTCCGGTGCGGCTTGGAGTCACCGGGCGATGATCGTGGTGTGGTTCGCTGCAGGAATCGCCGCTGCAACATGGGGTCTGATCAACGCCAGCGTCACGCGAATCCGCAGAATCAATGTGCGGCTCGCAAACCTGCCCGAGGCGTGGCGCGGCAGAACCGCCGCGATGATCAGTGATCTGCATTTGGGACACGTGCGGGGAGCAAATTTCGCAAGAACCATCGTGGCGAAAATCCGGCAGTTGCGGCCCGAGATAGTATTCCTGGCTGGAGATCTCTACGACGGCAGCTATGCCGACTTGGATGCATTGGTCAGCCCACTGCGCGCGTTGAACGCGCCACTGGGTGGATATTTTGTTGCCGGCAACCACGAAGAGATTCGAAACCCGAAGGGACATCTGGCCGCCGCGAGAAAGGCCGGCCTGCGATTGCTCGACAACGAAAAAATCATCGTGGATGGAATGCAAATCATCGGCGTCCATCATCATGACGCCGCGCACCCAGCTAGATTGACCGCAGTGTTGGAAAACGCGGCGATCGATCGAGAACAGGCAAGCGTGTTAATTGTTCATGCGCCGGATCAATTGGCAGTGGCAGAACGAGCGGGCATCTCTTTGCAGCTCTCTGGCCACACTCACCGCGGACAGCTTTTTCCGTGGACTTGGCTTACCGCCCGAATTTATAAGCAGTTCGTCTACGGACTGCAAAAGTTCGGCGACATGTTGGTTTATACATCTAGCGGAGCAGGAACATGGGGCCCGCCGTTGCGGGTTTGCTCCCAGCCAGAGATCGTTTTGATCCAATTCGAATGACGTTTGTCTGGGACGCTGTTCAGCTGTTTCCGTAAACCGGAATCGCCGCGCCGTGAATCACTTTGGCTGCAGGGCTGCACAGGAACAAGATGACTTCGGCGATCTGCTCTGGCTTTGGCCACTTGGAGAAATCGGCAGCGGGCATGGCTCTGCGATTGGCTTCGGTATCGATGATGCTGGGCAGAATGGAATTTGCCCGAACACCTGTGCCAGCCAGATCGGCTGCGAGTGAATCGATCATGGCCACAGCTGCAGCTTTTGACGCAACGTAGGCAGCGGCACCCGATCCGTGATCGAACGCAGCTTTCGACGCAATGTTTACGATCGATCCGGAAAGTTGCTTCAACATCGCCGGAACCACGGCTCGCGAAAGCACAAATCCGCTCCGCAAATTGAGCGCGAACATTTTGTCCCAGACTTTGGGTTCGAGATCCCAAAGCTTCACACCGCCCGCATATCCTCCGACGGTATTTACCACTGCATCTAACTTTTGGTGTTTCGCAAGGATGCCGTCCACGCAGGCTCGCACCGCGGATTCGTCGGTGACGTCCAAGCGGAAACCTTCGAGACGGGACCGCGAATCTCCGGCGGCCATCTGGATTTGCTCCCATTCGCCGGGGGAGAGATAGCTGACAACTACCGTAGCCCCCCGGTTCAAGAAAGCCAGGGTGACAGCTCGTCCCAATCCGCCCGTGCCACCAGCAACCATCACGACGGCGTTCGCAAATTCGTTGCTCATTCGACCGATCCTAACTGGGAAGCAATGAAGCGCCGCGGAAGGTACGAACCGCCAGCACTCCGAAGATGATAAACAATAACAACGTGATTCCCTGAGCGATTTTGAAAGGTGACTCCGTTTGAGTCGGACTTAGAGCGTGAAGCGCCGGCACCTTTATGAATGCCTGGGCGATCAGCACGAACACGTTGAAATAAAGCGAGATCACGGCCGAAATGACATATCTACGGCGCCAGCCGCCGGCCAGATGCCGACCGTAAAGTGCTAAACACGCCACCGCCAGCACAATCAACAACAAAATTCCAAGAATATGGGACGGCAATAACTTGTGAAACGGAAGAAAAATCCGGTGACACTGGTCAGAATTGTGGTTCCCAGAAACAATGCGGTCAGGCCCGGCCAATTCTTGGCGCTGAACATTCCGAGCAGCACCAGAAATCCGGAGGCAATTCCGATCAGACTAAGCACAACGTGAACGAGCCTGAGACTACTCATCCCAAGGTTCTCCTGTTTGCCATGCTGCGGAAGCCCGCATTCAGTTTGCGTTCCGTCTGTGGCAGTAAAAGCAATAGCCCTACTGCTCCGCGCGACCGATAGACTGAGGATACCGACGGCGGCAAGATTCTACCATCCAGGCCGTTGCCTCGACGCGCCCGCTTTTGGAAGGCTCGCCGAAGAAAATCGGAGTGTGAGGTTGAGCTGGCGTACACTGCTGGTCGGGTGATCGGCGAAACGGTTTCGGCAGTCTCGGATCTGCAAAGGAATTATAGGCGGCGGAGAAGCAATCGATGCGACGTAGAGATTTCCTGCATAAAGGGAGTATGGGAGCAGCTGGACTGATTGTCGCATCCAAGACTTCCTGGAGCGCGGCGGCTGCAGCTAGCACTGCCGATTCTCGTATTGAAGTGTTGTTCGACGAGCCGCTCGGCACAATTTCTCCAAACATTTACGGGCACTTTACCGAAAACCTAAGCGGCGTTTTCTACGACGGGATTTGGGTCGGCGAAAAATCGAAAGTGCCGAATACCGATGGCTTGCGCAACGACGTAATCGAACATATGCGCAAGATCAAAGCGCCGGTGGTGCGATTCCCCGGTGGATGCTTCGCGGACAGCTACGACTGGCGAGATGGAATCGGGCCGCGCGACAAACGGCCGCGCCGAACTAATTTTTGGAATGGCGTGGAGTCCGCGAAATCCGCTGCAAGCCATAAATACGACCCGAACGAGGTGGGCACCAATGAATTTGTACATTTCTGTAAGCTGATCGGCGCGGAACCGTACCTTGCGGCAAACGTACGCAGCCTGCCGGCTTCGGCCTTTTATCAGTGGGTGGAGTATTGCAATTCTCCCGCAGGCAGCACCACGCTTGCCGACACTCGAGCGGCGGCCGGCTTTGCCGATCCATTTCGCGTGAAATATTGGGGAGTCGGCAACGAATCCTGGGGCTGTGGCGGCGACTTCGCGCCGGAAGAGTACGCCATCGAATTTCGCAGGTACACGTCGTGGCTCCCTACCTACGGTGATGAATTGAAGTTGGTCGCGTCTGGCCCCAACACCAACGAATGGTCTTGGACTCACGATTTCCTGAAAGAGATCGTACGCAAAGGTCCGGGGCAATTACGGCGGATCTATGGAATGGCGCTGCACCACTACGCGTGGAACCTCAGCCGTGGAAAAACGCAGGACTGGGACGCCGGAAAAGGCGACGCGCTGAAGTTCCTACCGGTGGACTGGTTCGAATTGCTCCGCGAGGGCGAACGCATGGAAGGTTTGATTACCGGACACTGGCAGGTGATGAGCGAATTTGATCGCGAACATCAGATTAAGTTGATCGTGGATGAATGGGGACCGTGGTACCGGCCGGGGAGCGAAGCAACTCCTGGCGATGCACTGGAACAGATGCCCACATTGCGTGACGCGATATTCAGTGGGATGACCCTCGATATTTTCAATCGGCACCCAGAAAAAGTAGCCATGGCCAACTGCGCGCAGCTTATTAATTGCCTGAACAGCCTGTACCTCGCGCATGAGGACAAATTTGTGGTTACCTCTGTCGGCCGAGTATTTGAACTTTACGCAAGCCACCAGGGCGGGAAATCACTGCGTACCGAATTTTCTGCTCCGAATTTGCGCGACGACCGCGACGGGAAAATTGCATCTTACTGGGGGCTGAAGGGTTCAGCTTCAGTTCGCGGAAACGAACTGACACTTACCGCGGTAAATCCGAGCCCCACTGAACCGCGTCTAGCCGAAATCTCGCTTCGTGGCGCCACCGCCCAAAGCGGCAACATGACTTTTCTGTCGCATTCCGACATTCATGCCCACAACACTTTCGAACATCGCGACGTTATAATGCCGCAAACCAAATCGCTCAATACGGAGGGCGGAACGGTTGTGGTCGAAATTCCTGCGGCTTCCGTGGTGGCGCTTAGAATTCAGTTACGTTCTTAGGGTGGCACTCGCCGGTCTCGTCCTCAAAAAATGCAATCTGCTGAAAGCCCGGGTGCTATCGACGCCCATCACGGTTACAGCATCTCCTGCAGCGCTCGCTAAACGGAATTGTCACAGTTTATGGCACAATTTCGACTGTCCCTAAGTTATTGAAAAGAAGCGGGCGCGCCTGTAAGCCGGATGCAACCGTGGTGCATTGCAAACACGTAAATAACTGCTTCCATTGCAAAGAAAATTGTCAGTGATGTCAGTATTGCCAGTGAAGTCAGAATTCTCGCCGCAACCTTGCCACAATTCTGGTTACCGAAACGGACTTCAGCTTCGCGTACTCCGCCTTCGCTGCGATGAGAACAGGAGTGTCCGTCTCGGCGTCCTTATAGAGCGTCACTTAATCTTGATAGGCTGCGCGGGCATTGGCAGTGTCGGCAGGAATTGCGTCACAATTCCGAGCACCAATATTGCTTCTTAAAGTTGCGCCCTCTTGTCCGCAAGCTGTTCCCCAACAGAGCGTGGAGTTCTCTATCGTTTCTTACCGCTGCGCCCGACGAATCATCTTGAGCACGTCCTCATTCGCGTTTATGAACTGCACATCGGTGCCCAGATGACCACGCGCGAAAACACGGAAAATTTCGTCCGCAAACGCTTGCCCAAGCTGATTGACATGTTGAAAATCGAGGACCACCGTTCGGAATCGGTCGATGCGCAGCAAAAGGCGCTTTGCCAGCGAACGCGAAATCAAATCGTTCGGGCTTTGCTCCGCCATTTTCACGGGCACGACTGTTTTGCTGAATGCATAGTCGTTTTCGGCGGATACGTACGCATCAAAAACCTCCTTGCGGGATCTCTCGGATGTGCTTTTCAATTTCATACAGACAGCTGTGCCCTTCGCGTTTTTCAACGACGACAGCGAGGTGAAGTACACGCCGCCCGAGGAAATGTCGAAGGCGTCGAGCATTTTCGACGTGAAGAAGATGCCTTCACCGGTGTGGCGTGCTGGGTCTGTCGTGAACTTTCCTTTCGCCAGTTCCAGCACCGAATACCTTTCGTTGGAGAACTTCATCGCAAGTTGAATCTTCTTGAATATGCCCACGCCGTTGTCGATGATGGCAATTTCCACGTTAACGGCGGTGCGCTTCAACTGCACCGCGATTCTCGTGCCCGAAGAACTCCGAACAGTAGAGATGAAGAACGGCTTTCGACTGGAAACGGACGGTAAGAGGACGCGAGAAGATTCCGTTCAGTCGCGAAAACGGTCCATGCAGCGTTGCCATGCCGACCCATGCGCTACCTTCCCGCCAACTGAAACATGGCACGCCTCATGACGGAGTACAGCGCGTAGGTCCCGTTCCGAAGTTATTCGTTGCCTGTCCAATTCAATCGAAACCGGATGGTCGTCATCAGCGAATGAAGTGATTCCGTCAACGTCCTGGGCGGATAAGTCGGCCCAACTGACCGAGACAAGCGGAAGTTTTGTATCGAAACTCTCACGGTTTATCTGCTGATACCGCTCGTGCAGGTTCACGTTGTCAACGGACTCATGAGAGTAAGCGTAGCGAGTGCCGAGAAGAATTATCATGACGGCAACTGCGGAGAACGTGATTTGGAAGAAGCGGCGCACCTCAAAAGGGTAGTCGCGTCGTCTTTCAGGCGGAATAGTACGGATGTTCTGTTCGACTGGCCAGACTTCGTCTTAATGGGCAGGTGTGCCCGTTCGCGTCCGTTGGAGTTCGAGCGCCGCCCTGTTCCTCACCATCGGCTTCCCGACGGTGTGGCGCAAATCAGCGGAGCTCGACCTGGATTTTGGCGCGTCCGCTGGGAGCGTCGCCCGTCCAGGGGTGCGAATTACCAAAGGTAAAATAATGACATTAGCGCGTTGGTTCACAAAAAGTCTAGTTTGAGTCCAGGGGATTTTTGCAGTACTTACAGTACCCAAAAGATTCCCAGCGGTTGCAGGTATTACCGTAAGCTTCTCGCTGGAAAATACCTACCCCTTTTATTATGAATTCGTTACGAAGACAGCATCCGGGCCATCCCATGCCCCTAGATTGGGTAGGAGGTGCCTATGATGATCCTCACCAAACGGCACTACCTTATCGGGGGCACAGTAACGCTACTAGCATTGGCGCTGGTAGTCAGCGCCGTCACGGTGGCCAACCGACCGGATCCCGTGACGGTGCCAGAGCTTACGCCAATCCACGTGACTCTGGACCAGGCCGTAACCAGCAACCAGAGCCGCCCGGGCGACCACTTCGATGCCACGATCTCTGAATCGGTGGTCGTCGACGGTAAGATAGTCATCCCGCAAGGCGCTCACGCAGAGGGCATTGTGGTAGACGCTAAACCGTCGGGCAGGTTGATGGGCCGAGCGCGGCTGCAGCTCGCCCTGCAATCCCTCGACGTGAGCGGCCAACCGTATGACGTGCGCACTACGTCTTCGGCGAGAATTGGCCGCGATCACAAGAAACGCAACTGGGCGTGGATCGGCGGCGGCGCAGGCGGCGGAGCGCTGATCGGCGCAGCAGCCGCTGGAGGGCATGGTGCGCTGATTGGCGGACCGATAGGCGCAGCGGCGGGCACAACCGTTGCTTTCGTCACGGGACACAAGGACATCAAACTTCGTCCGGAAACTCCAGTGACGTTCAAGCTGGCGGAACCGCTGACGATTGATGCCAATAAAGCAAAAAGCTAAGCCACTGAGCTGGGCTTTTTGCAAGCAAGAGCGGGCGTGATTCGGTTGAAAAACCGAGAGCGCCCGTCCTCCTTCCCCTACCGGAAATCTTCCGGTGCAGTGTTGCGTCAGAAACCTATGGAGTGAGCGATGGAAGTCAAACTACCGAAGGTGCTTAAGTAACAGCCTATCCTGGACGATGATTCGCTGGGCCGCACCACTCTTGCCCACAAACATGACTCTGGGCAAGCATGGCCCGTGGCCCGTGCTTTCGCTCGCCCGGAATGAAGTACATACGGACAAGGTTAAGAGGGGTTTTGGGGAACTCTTGGTCCTGAGTCGAGAAGGCTCGCAACTGGGGCAACGCGGCCACAGGCTTGCGCAAAAATGGAAGAATGCTGCGCACGGACCCCATGCTCAGATCCCAAGGCATGTGTATCCTCTTTGTGATCTTGAGGTTATCGCACTCGTGAGTGTTCTCTCTCGATGGAATGAGAGTTGCAGTACCAAGCCAGTAGCGCTTGGCGTTGTAGTTTGTCTCTGACCAACCGCACAACTACGCGGATATCGCTGGATATCGTACAAGTCCGCCGCCCACGCCGCCACAAAGTGTCTGCCTAGTTCTCGAAATTCGGATAGAACTTGCTTTCCTGGAGGAAGCCATGAATCGAATCGCTAGAATTCTACTGGGGCTTGCCGTCATTGCTTTGATTGCGGGCCCGGCATTTGCAGATGGGATTTCTTTTACGACTGGAGCACCGAACGGAGCGATGGCGGTGGCTTCGCGTCCGGACACCGGCGGGCAATTGGAGATCGAGGCAGCGGACGATTTTTTGCTTAGCACTCAAGCTTCCCTAACGGGAGCCACATTTACCGGGCTAGTGCCGACCGGCGCTAACATCTTGCAAGTAGTGGTCGAGATATATCGAGTGTTTCCCAATGACTCCAACGTATTGGTGGATGGCAAAGTACCAACTCGCATGAATTCACCTTCGGATGTGGCGTTTGATTCGCGTTCGAGCGGATCGGGCCTGACGTTTACAACCACCACCCTAAACTCCAGCTTTACGGCAGCCAATTCGGTGTTGAATGGAATCCACCCGAAGCCCAACCAGACGACATTGGGAGAGGGTCCCGTGACGGGACAAGAGGTACAGTTTGCCGTTCAATTTACGAACCCGTTGAACCTGCCCGCGGATCACTTCTTTTTTGTGCCTCAGGTGCAACTGTCCAATGGGGATTTTTTCTGGCTTTCGGCTGCGCGGCCGAATGTGATTGACCCGTTTTCGCCTGACCTGCAAGCGTGGGTCAGGAATGGCGACCTGGACCCGGATTGGCTGCGAGTGGGCACGGACATCGTTGGCGGCGATCCGGCTCCGACATTCAACATGTCGTTTTCCGTGCAAACAGCGCCCGAACCCGCGACGGCTCTTCTCTTGATGATGGGTATCGCCGGAGTTGCGGGGCTGAGCAAAAAGAACAAACGCGCTTGAAGAGTCGGTGGAGGATTTTCCGCTTGTTGCTGAGATTCTATTATGTGCGTCCAAGCCAAAATGGACTCTGCGAGCCAATAGGCTTCACCTGAGGTTGCACGAAAACACAAACGGAAACAGCTATCCAAACCTCACGTTTGACCGGATTTTGGTTAATCCCCTACCGGCGCTGCGATATCGAGGCCCCGTCTTTACCAGCGTATGTTAGCTGTCGGAATGGCGCGCCGGCGTACCGGGTGCACACCCACACCGGTACAGCGATACTGTCTCATTGGCAGTCAGCCACATGCTACTCGGAACTCAACGATGGCAATCGCCAACTGAGGCTTTACCTGCAGCCAAACAGGCTGTTCGCAAAGCACTCGAGCTGGATGACAAGAACTGCGAAGCTCACGTAGTCCTGGCCCGGTTAAGCTGGCAATATGACTGGGACTGGCAAGTTGCGGAGAAAGAGTACTTGCGCACAGTGGAACTCTGCCCAAGCCTTTCCTGGGCTCACGCGGAATACGGGATTCACGCCGTAACCAACGGTCGAATCGCCGAGGCGCGAGCTCGGATGGTCAAGGCGCACGAACTCGATCCGATTCAGTCGGAGCCCTTTGTCGGTGAAGCGGTCATCCACTATCAGCTACGGGATTACAAAGCGCTGCTGGAGACAGCCCGAGCCTTCGCTGTCCAGAATTCGAACGACTGGACGGCGCACCACTGGATCGGTGTCGGATATCAAGGTACAGGCCAGACGGCGCAGGCCATTGTGGCGTATCAGAAGGCTTGTCGAACTATCGCAAGGGGATTCCGATACCGTTGCCGCGTTGGCGCACGCGTATGCGGCCACTGGCAGGAAGGCAGAGGCGCAGAAAATCCTCAGGGAATGGCTGCGCCAGTCGGAGTCCACCTATGTTTCACCCTATATGATTGCAACGGTCTATGCCGGATTGGGAGGCAAAGACAAGGCTTTCGAGTACCTGGAAAAAGCGCATCAGGAACGATGCCCGGACCTTACGTACTTTTTGAGGGCTGACCTCAGGGTGGATAGTCTGCGCTCTGATCCGCGCTTTCAGGATCTTATGCGACGCATGAATTTTCCGAAATAGCCACTTTCGCTCAAAGATCCAGATCAATGCATGACCTCTACTCCCGATAGGTCGGATTACCGGGATAACTGACTTACAGGGCACGTCGAAACTGAATTGCTGTCACAGGTAGGAAAAATAGCTTCGCGGATTACTGGACAGGACAAAGGCCTGATTCAATACGAAACCTAAATGACTCCAGTTCAAAAACTGTCACAGTTTTGTCGCATTTCAATGACAAAAAAAACTAAATTCTTGTCTTTCATAAAGTTATAGCGGATGAGCCTGTAAGCCGGATTCTGTAGAACGCGCAGAACGCGCCCTGACGATCATTCCTCTAGGCCGCGACTCGCGCCGCGGCTCCAGCAGCCTACCCGAGGGTTACTCTCGCCGACAGCTTGCGCTGTCTTCGAGGGAGCACCACAAATTTTCATTTGCAGCAATCGACGAGCCGGGCCGGCTCTCCCCTCCTATTTGGCCTTGCACCACGCGGGGTTTTCCTGGCCTCGCCTGTTGCCAGACGAGCGGTGGGCTCTTACCCCACCGTTTCACCCTTACCAGCAAAAGTGCATCTGAACGACGATGAGCAGGTTCCCCTGCTGCCCGTCACAGCAGCTAACTTTCGCGGCGGTTTATTTTCTGTGGCACTCTCCGTGAATCGCAACGTCAACCGCCTTGCAGCGGCCACCGTCACATCTCCCCTGGCGTTACCAGGCGCGTTGCCCATTTCTCTGCTGACGCAGAGCGGTGTCCGGACTTTCCTCCCGCCCCGATTGCTCGAAGCCAGCGATCATCCAGCTCACCCGCCATTGTCATTATATCGCTAATAGACGTCGCAACGCTGGCTGCGGGTCCAACTGGAGGACGTCATCCTTGGTCCCCGCCATCTCACTTGGCGGGAAGTAGCCAGACAGCTGCATCGCCAACAAGGCGTAGTAGAACACGGGATGATCCACATACTTCCTGTTCGGACTGAAGCGAGCGGTTCGGTAGCTCTTTGTGGTTCCGGGCGGAGCACTTCTTTCAGAAGCTGGAAATTTCGAATAACAACGGAGCTGCAGCGAAATCAAGTAGCAAACGGAGCCGAAGAGAAAAAGAAGTTTGCACAGGGGGTGGGGGTGGCAATTCCGAACTAAGAAGCGCGAGAAGCTTAGAGATGCCATCCTCCAACGCCAGGCCTAGCTCGCAAGCACGGGCTGCGATGAGTCGATCAGCGGTTCGCAGTTTCAGCAGAGCTCTATGTACATCACCAGGGCGTCTACCAATCCGTAGTCAGGATGCCGAAACGCACCTGGCAGACAACCGGCAATCTTGAAGCCGAGGTCACGCCAGAGTTTCACCGCCCTTTGGTTGGTGCTGACCACAAAATTAAATTGCATCGCCCGAAATCCGCTTAGCTTCGCGCGCTCAAGGGAATCAAGGCACATGGCGCGCGCAATTCCTCTGCCCTGTGCGGCGCGCGCAGTTATATATCCGCAGTTCGCAACGTGCGCGCCGCCACCCTCTTGATTTGCCCGCAGAAAGTACGTTCCGAGGACCACCCCGCCGTCCTCCCACACGAACGTCTCTTTCCCCGGAGCAAACCAGTAGGCCAGCGCTTGCTCTCGGCCTAGGTCGCGCGGAAGCGCGTACGAATCGCCGCTCCGAATAACTGGTTCGAGGATCTGCCAAATCGAATCGTGATCGCTTTGCTTTGCAGCGCGAATCATTTCAATAGCTCATTTCCAGCCAATCAGTTTCTCGAAGCCGGCTTCATCTAAAATCGGCGCGCCCAGTTCTTTTGCCTTGTCATATTTCGAACCTGGATCGGAGCCGACAACGACGTAGCTGGTTTTCTTGCTGACCGAATTCACCACTTGACCCCCATGCTGCTTCACAATTTCTCCCGCTTCTTCGCGCGAACGATTCGCTAGACCGCCGGTAAATACAAACGACTTCCCTGCCAGTTTGTCGCTTTTCACCAAGCGCTTTTCGGCTGTCGGCCGTACGCCGGCTTTCTCCAGATTCTTGACTAATTGCCGATTCGCCGCCTCAGAGAAAAACTCCACAATGCTCGACGCGACCTTGGGCCCAACTTCTGGCACTTCGATCAACTGCTCTTCCGTGGCTTCTGCAAATTCCTGCAACGAAGAAAATTGCTCCGCAAGCAATTGCCCGGTGCGTTCTCCGACAAACTGAATCCCCAGCGCATAAATCAGCCGCGACAATGAATTTTTCTTGCTGGCCTCGATTTCCTCCAACAAATTCTGCGCGGACTTCTCAGCCATGCGATCCAACTCAGCTACCGTTTCCAGTTTCAACGAGTAAAGATCGGCCACATCCTTCACCAGATTCTTGTCCACCAGCTGGTCTACGACTTTGTCACCGAGGCCGTCGATGTTCATCGCGTGGCGCCCTGCAAAATGCAACAGCGATTCGCGGCGCTTCGCCGGACACGCCGCGTTCACGCAGCGGTACGCCACTTCCGCTTCCACCCGATGGATCTTGCTGCCGCATTCCGGGCAGGTTTTGGGCATCTTGAAAGGCTTGCGATTCTTCCCTTCCTTCACCACTTTCAGCACGTGCGGAATCACTTCGCCGGCACGTTCAATCAACACCGTGTCGCCGATGTGCAATCCCAAGCGTTCCACTTCATCCATGT
>Ga0157376_10001544_pt1 | contig 15186 bp, 11 predicted proteins | sample M45metaG_FD_121801 | JGI IMG/M metagenome (GOLD analysis project Ga0157376, IMG submission 121801) | Miscanthus rhizosphere microbial communities from Kellogg Biological Station, Michigan, USA - M4-5 metaG | ecosystem: Host-associated > Plants > Roots > Rhizosphere > Soil | place: USA: Michigan... | reverse complement strand
ATCGCCCCGTTCTGTTACGCCCGCCCTTTCGAGCAGATCCGTAATGACATCTGCCTGCACGGTTTCCCGGTTCGGCTCGTTGGCAACGGGGGTGGGTACGGATATGGAGTAATGGGCTGCACACATCACGCCCTCGAGGATTATGGAATCCTGCTCACACTACCGGGGATGCGGGCTTTTGTTCCCGCATTCGACTGTGATCTGGATGCGATTATCGAACGGATGGAAAACGAACACGATCATCCCGCTTACCTGCGCTTGGGAAGATGCGAATTGCCTGCAGGCTTTATTCCGCCGCCTTACGCGCCATGGCGGCGGCTACTTCGCGGCAAGGGCCCAGTAATGATAGTTGTCGGTCCCCTCGCTGGGAACATTCTTGGATCGCTGATGGGGCTCGACGAAGCCATACGGCCTGACCTCTGGGTAGTTACGGAGCTTCCGTTGAATGCGGCTACCCCCCCACCGGAATGGATAGCTTCCTTGAGGATCTCGCCGGGATTGTGGGTGATCGAGGAACATGTGTCGCAAGGCAGCGTAGGGCACATGATTGCTTCATGGGTGCTGGAGAGTTCACTCCCCGTGAAGGATTTCCGGGTTTTCGCGGCGAAAGGCTATCCGTCTCGCCGTATGGGATCTCAGGCATTTCACCGCAGGGAAAGTGGCATTGACGGAGAGTCGATTCTTAAGGCCCTTCTCGTTCGCGAGCAGCGCCCACAGCGGGGTTGATATTTGTGCATAGCGATTTCGCAAGGAAAATCTCATTGCTTCGAGGACCGATTCTGGTGCTTGGAGCGAGCGGCTTCGTCGGCGCCAATCTTCTGAAACTGATGCTCCGCGTTCGGAACGATGTGTATGGCACAACTTTTTCAAGTCCGGCATGGAGGCTCCAGGAGGTCCCGGCCAGCAATGTGATCACCGTCGATCTGCTGGTGCCGCAAAATGCCAGCGCGGTGATGGAACAAATCCGGCCTGGCACGGTGTTCGATTGCGTCGCCTATGGGGCGTACTCGTTTGAAACAGACCCGGCGCGAATCTACGATACCAACGTCATTTTCAAGGTTCGGCTCATGGAATTGATGGGCGCGCTCGGAACGCACTGCTACATTCATGCCGGCAGTTCGTCCGAGTACGGCGGACGCGCGGACCAGCCGCTTGAAGACAGTGCTCTGCTACCTAATAGCCATTATTCGGTCACCAAAGCGTCTACTGCTGGTCTCGTCTATTATTGGGGCAAACACCACGGATTGCGCTGCGCAAACTTGCGCCTTTATTCCGTTTACGGGCCCCTGGAAGAACCGTCACGGCTCATTCCGGCGCTGATATCCGCCGCGCACAAAGGAGGGTATCCTCCGTTGGTGGACCCGAGCATTTCCCGCGATTTTCTGTATGTGGACGATGCTTGCGAGTCATTTGTGGATGCCGCGCTTTCGCTCTCGCCTGATTTCTACGGGCATTCGTTCAATATAGGCACCGGAATTTCGACGTCTGTTGAGGAACTCGCCAGCATAGCGCGAGATCTCTTTCACCTGGAAGGGCTACCAGCTTTTTCTTCGATGCCAAACCGGGAATGGGACTTTCGTGGACGGTGGTGTGCCAGACCCGACAAGGCGGCCTCTCAACTTGGATGGAGGGCACGCACACCGTTGCGCGAAGGCCTTTCCCGCTTCGCCGAATGGTACAAAGGTCTCCGCGATCCCACCTTCTACCATCTCCAGGCCAAAGGTCACGTGCAGCACCCGGATGAAAGTATTACCGCAATCATCGCCTGCTATAACGACGCTCTCGCGATCCCGATCATGTGCGAGCGTCTCGTCAGGATCTTCGAGAAGCTGCATATGGACTACGAGATCATATTCGTTAACGACGGAAGCCCGGACAATACTCAGGAGATTATTCAGAATATCAGCCTGCAGAATCACCGCGTTATCGGGATCACGCACAGCCGTAATTTTGGATCACAGGCCGCGTTTCGGAGTGGTATGGAGTTGTCCAGTAAACGCGCGTGCGTTCTCCTCGATGGTGATCTGCAGGATCCACCGGAGCTAATCGAACAGTTTGTTCAGAAGTGGAGAGAGGGAAACGATGTGGTGTACGGCCGCCGCGTCCAACGAGAGGCTCCCTGGTTCATGCACTTCTTTTACAAGGCTTTCTATGTTCTGTTCAATCGTATGTCCTATGTCCGCATGCCGCGAGATGCCGGTGACTTCTCGCTTATTGACCGGAGAGTAATCAGATGGATGCTTACCTGCCAGGAGCGGGACCTTTTTTTGCGAGGCATCCGCGCTTTCGTCGGTTTCACGCAGACCGGCGTAGACTATGTCCGGCCGGAGCGGATGTTCGGAAAAAGTACGAATAGTCTGCTCAAGAATTTCGGATGGGCCAAGAAAGGGATTTTTGCATTCAGTAGCGTGCCACTGAATATTCTCACCTATTCTGGTCTGGCGTTCTTTTTCGGGGGGTGCGCCGTCGCGCTTGTACAGTTGGTTCTGAAACTGCTATTTCCGGGTCTGGCGCCCCAGGGGCTCACAACAATTATCATACTAGTCGTTCTGTTGGGGTCTGTTAACTTGCTGGCTATCAGTATCATTGGGGAATATATCGGCAAGATACTCGAGGAAGTGAAATCAAGACCAGCATTCATTCGCATGAATGTGATCCAGAACGGAGAAGTCCGGCATGCTACAGTTCATAAGGGTGATTGATTGACCATGGAGGTCACGGCGCATCTCCGGGATCGCAACTGCCCGGTTTGCGACAGCCACGACGGATCGCACGTAGCTTATCCGGCGCGAATCGACGAAGAGAAACTTGGTGCATTTGCCTTCGCTTCTCGAAAGCTTCCCGAGTTTATGCACCTTCGACTGCTCAAATGCCCGACCTGTGAAGTGCTGTACGCTTCGCCTGCGCTGGCACCGGAATTCCTCGCCAATGTTTACCGGGAATCCGGCTATGACAGCAATGAAGAAGCTGAGTATGCCGCTGCAACCTACGCCGGGCAACTCGACTCAATCCTTCGGGAGATCCGAGATCGCGAAGTAGCCCTCGAAATAGGTGCGGGTAATGGGGCATTTCTTCGCCATCTTCATAGGGCCGGGTTCAAACAAACGATCGGTGTGGAACCTTCTCACGAAGCGGCGGCCCACGCCGACGAGTTCATTCGACCCCTGATAAGGTTAGGGATGTTCCAGGCGGAGGACTTTCCGCCCGAAAGCATCAGCCTGTTCTGTTGCTTTCAAACTATCGAGCATGTCGACAGTCCCCGCGGATTGTGCCTCGACGCCTACCGGTTACTTCGTCCTGGTGGAGCGATCTTCCTGATCGGTCACGATTACGGCTCCTGGGTAAACCGGCTGCTCGGCGAAAGTTCCCCGATTTTTGATATCGAACATCAGCAACTATTTTCCCGGAGGAGCCTGCGTTACCTGCTAGCCGCATGCGGCTTCGAGGACGTGCGAATTGAGACGATCCGAAACCGGTATCCGCTGGCCTATTGGATGAAACTACTGCCGATTCCCGCAAGCATCAAGCGTGCGCTGGTACCCTTCTCCAGAAGGCTTTTATTCGGCAAGGTGCCAGTAAGCATGAATATTGGAAATTTATTGGCGGTTGGGTTCAAGCGTTACAAGTAAACGCGCTTTGTTATGGGGCCGTTATTCCGGCGCTCTTCTGGAAAGAACCGTGTAGCCCAGGCAATCGTCACCCCCACGCCCGCGGAGCGTCAAATTGCCAACTGCCGCGAGAATTGCCATGAACGGAATCAAGGGTACTGCGAGTAACCGGCGCGTCCACCGCAGCACCAAGGCTGATCGTTGCGGCAACAGCAGAGGCAGAATCAGCGCCATCATTTTATAGCAGGCTACCGTGCCGGCATTACCGCGCGCATACACGAAGGTGCCGGTGAATCCACAGCGACGCAACCAGTAGTCCAGGCCAGATGGTGTGATCCGCCAGTAATCGTAAGGAATGAAATGCCACCGCGCTGCAAACGGCACCGTCAGAATGATAAATCCCCCAGGCCGCAGACAACGCCACGCCTCGCGCAGGAATTGCTCAGTGTCAAGTACGTGTTCCAGAGTCTCAGTGCACAAAATCAAGTCGACGGACCTGTCCACAACCGGCCAGACGTCGCCGTCGTAGTAGGCCGTGTCCGGAACGTCGTATCCGAAGTGGAGCTTGGCCGCCATAACATCGATTCCGCGATAGTGGACGGCCGAGTCCAGCAACTCGCGATAAGGTTGAGCACCGCACCCGACATCCAACACCGTTCCTGAGGCCTGCGCCAACAGGATCGCTAGGTCATTCCAGATAGAGCCGGCCTGAAGGTCAAAAAAACGCCGCAGTCGAGCCAGAATGCCGGACCAGTAATTGCCGCGCGGCGCGAATAGCGGCGGCCGCCATTCTTCTTCCGCCTCCAGCATGTTGGTGCGATGCCTGAGACATCCATCAAATGAACCGGCGCGGCCGACTTTCTCCATCTGGTTTCCTCCAGTCAGCTATCGTCGAAAGCCGCTTCAAAAGCGCTGCGATGACACAGTAAGCTCATGAGATTCCCGCGATCAGTTTCTCCTGGCAAACCGCGGCAAAACGAATCAAGACGTGTCACCGCCTGCGCTGATGGCTCCTTCGGAGCATCCAGACAACGACTGTTCGCCTTTTCCACTACCGCAGGCGCTGGCTGCAGATTGTATCCCGAGACCTCGTTAAAGCCAGCACCCAGGCGGGCTCGGAAAGATATTAGGGTGAGCTGACGGTGGCTCGCCGGGCTCGATGTGAATGGCGATGATTTCCGGTGAGAATCGTGAGGCAAGTTCGAGCGCCTGCTCAGTCCTGGGCAGTTGATTCACGTCGTGGCGAAGTTCCCGCCAGAACAGAATGGAAACGGTTCGCACTAAAAATCTGAACTGAGGAGAACGACAGTGGCAAAGATGGACGACAACCCTTCGGTTAGTAGTTGCTGTGCTTAATCCTGTTAATGAGTGCGACTATTCGCTCTCATGTTGAGTTTTCGCGCCAATAAAGGCGATTTGCACGCTCGCCCTTATACTATCGATTGCTACCGAAATTGATCTAGGGTGGGCACAAAATGGGCACAGTGCTGCCGACTGCACCCCTCTAGTGAGACAAATTTTTTGGGTACACCTGCAGCTCTTTGGTTTTCTTCCGGTCTCTCGAGGAGGCCAGGATCTGAGGGAGGGGCATGATCGCTTGGAGAACGGCGGCCATCAGGTAAAATCGATGCGAAAAGTGGAAACAGAACTCGGTCGCCAGTTGTTACTCGTAAAAACTCGGGAGTAGTCAAGCCAGGGCTCCGATCGTACGCACATCTGCGTGAAGCCTCCGCCCAGCCTTTCGAGCTACACTCTCGAACCTGAGCAGGAGATCTATGCAAAGTGAAAGCGAACCTCCGATCCTCGCCTTGGCACATTCCGGGCGCAGGATCGACAGTGCAGCGAACTGGTTGGCGCAGACGCTGGAGCGCCACAAGGGAGTAGTCCTGGCCGTTTTCTCAATCGCATACTTTGGCCTTACTTTCTATCGAGCCTCCCGAAAACTTTTCTGGTTAGATGAACTAGTCACTGTGTATCTGTGCCGCCTGCCTGACTTCAAATCAGTATGGCACGCCGTGCTGAACGGGGTCGATTTTAATCCACCAGTCCTCTACCTAGTTACGCGGTTTTCGGAACGCATTTTTGGCGAAGGGCATATAGCAACCCGTCTGCCGGAAATTGTTGGGTTCTGGGTGTTTTGTTTATGCCTCTTCCGTTTTGTCTCTTTACGCTTGTCAGTTTTAAGCGCGTGCGTCAGCCTGCTGTTCCCTCTGGTCACAGGAGCGTATTGGTACGCGTATGAAGCGCGGGCGCATGGCCTGGTGTTGGGATTTTGCGGAATTGCACTCGTCAGCTGGCAAGCTGCTGCGGAAAACACTGCACGACGCGGTTGGTGGCTATTTGCACTTGGCGGATCGTTAGCCTGTGCCTTACTGACGCATAGCTTCGCTTTCCTCATATTCATCCCGATATTTTTAGGAGAACTGTGGAGGGCCACGAGCGGTAAACACGTGGATTGGCCCGTCTGGACGACGATTGGAGTGTCTTCCCTGGCGCTGCTGGCTTCCATTCCACTCGTGTCCAAGGTCGTCACAGAGGTGGGCTCCGATCCCTTTTTCTTTGCGAATCTAGGCAGATTACAGGATTTTTATAGAGTGCTTTTGATACCTAACGGTGTTGCTGTACTCGTTGGATGGCTCATTTTAACGTGCATGTTTTATGAGGAAGGAGAAAGTCTTGGGCTCAAACGAGGCTTTCGAAGTTACGAAGTTTTCGCACTCTGGGCATTTGTTGCTATTCCAGTGCTCGAATACGGAGCGGCAAAATTTACGGGGGCACCATTCCTGAGTCGCTACTCGATTTCGGCAATTGCCGGGTTCGCAGGCGTGCTGGGCGCGGCGGTCAGTAAACGCCGGGTACTCGCACTGGGAACCATCCTACTGCTCGCCGCAGAAATCGGTTCAGACTTCAAAAGGTTTGCGTCCGGATCGGTTTTGGTCGAGCCATCAACAAATTACCAGATCAGTACTCGCATTCATGAGTTCAGACAAAGATACGAATGGATGGCCGAAGACAATACCCTTGCGATTGTTCTGATAGACAATGCGGATTTCCTGCCTACCTCCTTTTATGCCCCGGTGAAAGTGGCCCCGCAGCTCGTCTATGTCGCGTGGCCGAAACGGGACTTAAACGGCAAGCTCTTGGCGCGGATGAGAGTCTGCTGCAACTCAGAGCCTGCCATTGTTGAGCTCGCGGACTTCATCGCCTCGCACGATGCCTTCCTGGTCTATGGCGGACCAAGTTCCGCTGACCGGCTGCAATATTTTGTCAATGATGGAGCGACGGTCGAGACGAAGAGGGAATCTGGCGACCACTATCTAGTTCTGGTCACCTATAAGAAAAGAAGCATGCAACAGCCCTCCCGATGATGTTTGAACCAGCGCATCACAGCTTCTCCATAGCCTTTGCGCCGCGCATCGGGCGCCATTGCCACTAAAAACAAAAAGAGGCACCCATCGTTAAAGATTGCCGTTGCGGTCGACACTGGCTTATCTCCTTCGTAGGCGAGAAATCCATAGGCGTGCTCGAGCCAGAGTGTGGTTTTGTTCACCAGGGAGAGCCTCGTCTCCATTGGGACGCCGTAGGACGCACAGTTGAGCTCTGCGAAGGCCAGTAATGACGTATGGTAGCGAGTCCGAGCAATGCCACGACGGACCCTTCCAATTTCTCTAATTTCGTCGCACCTGATACCTTTAATAAAACCCGGGATTCGTGAAACAAAAGCCTACCGGAGTTCGAGCTGCTTTATGATTGGCTAATCAGTGAACAATCTACGACCATGAAACTCTTGTACGATCTGCTCGAACACCCGTTTGTGTTCAATCTCTCTCAATTGCCTTTTAATCGGCAAAAATTTGCGCGCATTCTTGGGCACAATGACTTGAAACAAGTACGAGCGGTCCTGGATGTCGGCTGCGGACCTGGCACGAACGCTCCCCGCTTCGCTCATGCCAAATACTTGGGAATCGATATCAATGATCGCTACATTCAGTTAGCGCGACGTCGCTATGGTCGTGATTTTCTGGTAGCAGACGTTACAACGTCCGAAGCCATTCCGGTTGGTTCTTATGATTTTATTCTCGTTAACAGCTTTCTTCACCATATCAGCACGCCAGATGCGCACCGTGTTCTTTCTCGAGCCAGCAAGTTTCTGACTGCGGATGGTCACCTTCATTCCATCGAACCCGTGCTCCCGGAAAATGCCGGCATGCCCCGTTGGCTCGCCCTGCATGATCGTGGGAAATTCCCAAGATCTCTCTCTGCATGGCGCGAAATCTTTACAGATAAACTAGAAACTGTGATCTTTGAACCATTCCCGGTTCGTCACTTGGGCCACTCCATCGTGGAACTGGTTTATTTCAAAGGACGTAGGAAGCAATGACGTCACGTGTCTGTGCTCGCCTGGTCGTGGCGATTACTATCGCGGCGTCGAATCCATATCGCTTGAGGGAGACCGTCCAGTGATCCCACCTCCGAAATTTTTCTAGAAGCTAGATTGTGCTTCGGCTTAGAATTGACCGGCGTGCGCAAACCATTCTTCCTTTGGGGAATTCTGCTCCTCTTGTTGGGGCTTTCCACTTACTTCCTGGCAACTCTACTCGCTATCGCGCGTCTGCCTTTCCTGGCCTGGCACAAGGAGCTAATGGTTCATCCCATCGAGTTCCTGCTTTGGTACAGCGGAATCCCTTCCACTTTCGGCGGACTTCTCATCGCTCTTGACCTCTTCATCCTGTTTCCGTTCAAGCGTCGGTCCTCACGCTGCCCGGAGAAACAGGATCTCTCTTTCAACAACTTTACAGTGGTGCTCACCGCTTATAATGATGAAGAATCGATTTTCGAAGCGGTGAAGGATTTTCAGTCACATCCCCTAGTTAGACGCGTGATTGTCGTCAGCAACAATTCGCGCGACCGCACTGAGGAATGCGCCCGGCGAGCAGGAGCCACTGTGGTCAACGAAACCAGGCCGGGATATGGACGATGCGTTTTCCGCTGCTTCGAAGAGGCGCTTCGATACGAAGACACCACACACGTTGCCCTGTGTGAAGGTGATCGTACCTTCCGTGCATTCGACCTCGACAAGTTTGCCGCTTACCTGCCTCATTCCGAAATCGTCAACGGCACCCGCATTGTGGAGCAACTACGCGCCTACAAAACTCAGCTATCTACCTTCATGTATTACGGAAACTTCTTCGCTGGTAAGCTCCTGGAATGTAAGCATCTTGGACAAGGCACGTTTACTGACGTCGGAACAACATACAAAGTTATTCGCCGAGAATCGCTGCAGCGAATTATGGATCTGCTTGATCCTAACGTTAACTTGGAGTTTAACTGCCATTTCCTTGATGTGGCGCTCGTTCATGAGTTTTCCGTTCTGGAGTGTCCCGTTACCTTTCATGCGCGTGTGGGTGTATCCAAAGGAGGAAACCTCAACAACTTCAGAGCGCTCAAAGTAGGCTGCCGGATGATCCTCGGGCTATGCTTCGGCTGGGGGTATTTGACAAAGTGAGAATGTCTTAGTTCACCTTCTTGAGGGAACGCTGGCGGGTGTTTAGGGCTACAGTGGATTACCGATTGGCGCTTCTACTGGAAGCACCGCGGGGCAATACAGAGTCGGCAATAGCCGACGTCACGACCGTCGCAGTGAAAGTGGAGTGTGTTCTGAAAGTTCCGTTTGTTGCGAGACTCCGTCGCGCACTTCCGATTGGATTTTGGCGTTGGTTGAGTCGCTTGCAGGTTTGTGATGCGGTGGAACAGATGGTGGGGCATTCCGCCGGCCGGTTTGAGCGCCCCGGTTCAATCAATGGCTTGACTGAGTTACCTAAAACACGGGCGCGCCTCTGGATCGGGAAAGGCCCAGGATCGATGAAGAGCTACCACGAGACACGGCTACCATATGACGAACGACGAAACCGTCTCTGGAAGACACTATGCGAAGACTATTTCCAGCGCTTCATCGGACCAGAGGATTGCGTACTGGAACTAGGCGCCGGCTACGGACATTTCATCAATCACATTCGTTCCAAGAGGCGCATTGCGATCGATTCCTGGGCGGGAATGACGGCGTACCTGCAACCCGGGATTGAGGCGCATGTCTGTTCGGTCACAGAGTTGGAGATGATCGAAAACGAAAGCGTAGACTTCGCGTTCGCGAGCAACCTGTTTGAACACCTGACACAAGAGCAGTTCGCCCAGACGTTGCGAGGTCTAACGGTGAAACTCAAGAGGGGAGGGACGCTGAACATCTTGCAACCCAACTACCGGTATGCCTACAGGGAGTACTTTGATGATTACACACACGTTGCGGTGTATTCGGACCGGAGTTTGGCTGACTTTCTATGCGTAAACGGGTTCGAAGTTAAGGAGTGTCACGCTCGGTTTCTTCCGTTAACGATAAAGTCTAGAATGCCGGTTTCGGCGGCGCTAATCAGGTTGTACCTGGCTTTGCCAGTTAAGCCGATGGGGAAACAAATGCTACTGCGGGCAGTGCGGCTTGATCATTCGGCGGCCTAGCGGGTTCACCTAGCTCAAATAGTTCCGTAGTGTGGGACCGATCCTTCTTAGCTATTACCAGGATCTATGCCTCAAGATGGATAACCGGGAGCGCATAAATGATGACAAGAGCCGGGATTCCTGCCTATCGTTTGGTGGCTTCTGGCGGTTCGGAGTTATTTCCCGGTCCTTGCGAAGAATCAAATAACGTAAGGTCTTGATATGCGAAAATTGGCTTCATAGTTCGCTGAATCTCAAGCAATAATTCATCATTGCCAGGGGAGACCGCGATGCTTCTGTAGAAGCTGTACCAATGCTGACTCACAAGGACGCACCCTCGATTCTGCTGTCGGAGTTTCGGCAGCTCGTTCTTCTGAACTTCATCTGGCCATAAGAATGGCCAAGAGTTTATTTGCTTTTGTTCGATGGGTGGGACCCCGCTCCACAATGAGTAACTGTATAGGCCAGGAACCAGCAGAACTACCCGGCAGTTTCGTCTCAGTTCGCTGACCGGGACCGTCAGGCGATCCGCCTCCGACGGCCGCAACCAGTGAGTTCCTGGTAGATTCACGGGCTGCGCGCCGAGCCAATCCTGATAGCGCAGTATTGCGTTTCCTCCGACAAACAGAAACAACAGAATGGCCAGCAAGGTCCCGGTTCCCCCGGCAGAGATCCAGGTCAGGCGGGGAAACTGCTTTCTGAAGGTTTCGCTGTCAATGCAGTTTGTGCCGTCTGCTAACAGCACAGCTGCGGCCGTGATTGGCATCAGTGCGGACCAAGCGACTTGTGTCCCGGCAATGGGGAAAAGTTGCAAGCTGAAAAGGAGGCATAGAAGAGCAAGCAGAAGCCGACGGGAATACATCTTTTGGGACATCGGCTGAGCATCGACTAGGAGCAGCCACAGAAATAGCAGCGAACCCGTCAACGCCTTGTCACTATAGAAGAACGCGCACAATAACCCGGTGCCAGCCGCCATTTTGAGCAGCCCTAGCCAGGCGGGTCGCACGTCAGCCAGGCGGCGCCAGCCGAATGTCCCAATGGCGAAACCGAGGCCGATCACTGAAAGCAGGATCGATCCTTTACCAGTTAGGTACGGCACGCGATAACTTCTTGCGAGCAGTGCGGGTTCTGTTACAAGACACCTGAATGCAGCTCCAAATGTCGTTCCAAGTGCTAGAGTTATGCCTATTCCGACGCATAGGCATATTCCCAAACCCACAGCCAGCCACTTCAAGCCTTTCAGCGACGGCTCCTGCTCCACAGGTCGGACAAACGCAATGCCAACAATCGACGTCAGCGAAGCCAGGTACGAAAGCGCGAAGTATTTTTCGGAACCTATTGAGCTCGTAAAAAGCACCAACAAACCCAATCCTGCCGCGGCCATCATTAGCATTCCACAAGCTAATGTTCGAAGCCGACCCCTAAGCTGAAAGCTCGTTGCAAGTAGAATCGCTATGGATACAAAAATTCCTATGTTTATCTTGCAGAGGAAGATCACGCCTATGATGAAGCCCATCCAAAATGCACGCCGCTGTTTACTCCCTAGGTACATCCAATCGAGTCCTAACCACAATAACATCGCGACTGCCAAGATGACCCAAAGCTGGGGATGGCCGACTGATTCGGTGAGGCGCTGCAAAAGAAAACCAACCAGCAGGAACGCAACGAGCGCCGGACTATACCGACCTGTCCAACGCCACACAACTCCTGCGAAAAGCAGCGCAATCACAATCCAGACGGGCAATAATGCCCAACGAAAGTTGTCGTGAGTGACGTTAACAGCATCAAAGCGCGCAATTAATCCGGCACTGTAGAATGTAAATGGGCCATACCACGCAAACACTTGGTCGTAGAGTACGTGACCTGAAAGAAATTGGCGATAAGCCTGGAGGAAATATCCTTCATCGTCGAAACCCAAAAATGTTGTAAACGCGACAGCGAAAGCGAACATGGCCATCAGCCCTACAGCTGCGAGCGAGACTATGCTCTGCCAGATCCATGTGTATCGAAATCGTAGCGCGGAGTTAGAGGTCCCCTCGTTCCAGTGCGGTTGCATGGCCTCCGTCTCAAGAAAGTTTTGAACTGACTTTAGGAAATTCTAGCCAAGGTTTGCATTTTGTGATTCCGGGGTACACCAATATACACTCAATCTCTCACGTTATAGCGGCTTTTATTCCTTTCATCTGACCGTTCCTCAAAACCTCTTGGGTCCGTGTGCGAGTCTAATAGCGATTCCCATTGTGCCCGCCCCAGTCAGCAGTCTAAATATCTCAAGGTAGTGCACGGAAAAATCTTACTTCACAATCCTTTTGATAGGCGGATTTGCCCAGTATTCTGAACTCGAGCTTGGATACCGAGAAATTTCGAACATCGCGCTCACTAAAAACCTCGGCGAACTCGGCGAGGCTGCTCGGCAGATGATTTCCCAGCGACGGCACTCCAAGCACCGGAAGCAGCACTCGGAAGCTTCGGCGTCTACCATCTGCGCTGTCGACGTCCATCATGACCGCCGGAGCCCGCGCCAGAAGCATCCTCAGTTTGCCAGTGGTACTGGATGGGCACTGCATCGTCCAAAAAATCGGGTTTGGCGACGTGGGCATAACCACATCTTCACCAAAATGAGTGGTTTCATGCGCAAGCTGTTCAAAGACGGTAAACCGTGGCCCCACCCGTCTCTGTAGCAGGAGATTGTGAGCGCCAAGCATTCGTGTGTTGTACCAGCGGTAGACCTCTGCCCACGTTGCAGGGCTTTCCGTCCACGGGTGTCGGCCATCAATCGACAAACCGTCAAAGATCAAAAATCGCGGACCTTTGCTAACAATCCAGCTTGCGTCCAACTCGTCGAGATATGGCGTGTAGGCGGAGTAACGCTGGAGCACCGGAAACAGTACGAGATTGAGGTCGTCCAATAGCGCATTGCTGTAGCCGTTCGAAAGGAACGCTACCGGTTCATGACCGACAATCGATTTGATTTCGGACTCGATTCTCGTTCCGGAATAATTCTGGCGTCCTTCCGCGTCGAGCGTTTGACGCAAACGCTCGAAATGTAAAACGTTCCAAACCAGCGACGGTGTTCTGATGCCAGTGACCGAAGCGAGTGCGGGCATTGGGTCGTTCCTCACCGCGTAGTCCTGCCAGAGGACTGCAAACAAGAGCAGCACACCCACTCCACCGACAACTGCGAACCGCTCGCTCAATGGGATGGCGAGTGTCACCAAGGCCAGCGCCACTGCAACAAAGGAGAGGAACGGAACAAAATGGAAGAAATCCTGACGCACGAAGGCGTGCTTAACGCTCAATACGACCGGCAGCACGAGTATCAGCGCGAAGAACCGCGCAGTCTCGCGTTGTCCAGGCATTAGCAGCAGCACTGCAGCTAGCAGAAGGACGATCACTTCGACCGCCACGACAAGTTCTATCCGCGGCCCCGTCCAAGACATTGCGACGCTGTAGCCCCGCGTGAGTTCCAGACCCGTCCGGATGTAGCCCCCAATGGCGGCGAACGAGCCCAGCGCCAACCGCAAACCCGCAAGGGCAACCACCGCAGGCACGGCGACCGCAAGAGCGCCTTCCATCCTTGCGCCTCGCTCGCCACTCAGCAAGCGATCCACGACGAGTCCAGCCAACACGCCAGCCACGACGAACCCGCCCGTCAACTGCATCAGGGGAGTCAGCCCCATGATCGCGAGCGCTGCAACGTAGCGGACGATTCCGCCGCGCAGTCGGAAGTGAACGAGTAAGGTCAACGCGGCAGGCAGCAGAAGATCGTCCGGATATACGAGCTGATGATAACCGACAACCGAAAGGCCAATGAGAATAGAAAAGAGAGCGAGATTTCGCAGCTGGATAGTGCTGCGGAAAAACAAATCGCTCAGGATCACAACGATTAAAACCCACAAAACGGCCTGAAACGCCAAACCGTGCACCAAGTTGTTCCCGATATCAAACGGAAACAAGAGATAGGAAAGCGGTCCCCACGTCCAAACAATGTCTCGCCCCACGGCTAAATGGTGAGCGGCTGCGTAGTTCAACGCGAACATCCAGGTGTTGTCGATATATCGAGAGCCCTGATTGGTCGGCGCACAATATCGAATTGGGCACAAGACCAGACCCAGATACAGGAATAGCGCCCACCGCCAAGCCATGTTAGCTGCTCTGCCAAGCGGGAGGCGGAGAAACCGAGCGTGATTGTAATTGGGAACGACTGGCGTACGCGAGACGCATGGTGCGGCCTCTGACATCACTCCCTAGCTTGCCTCCTAGTGGCTTTCTTGGTTTACAAAATCGAGTCTCAACGGATTTGCGTTGCGAGGTGAGTTTTTGGATTTAGATACGCTTGCACCAACCATCGCCCGTCGTAATTGAACCACCGACAAACCCGACGCAAGATTATGCTCGCCTATTGATGGGAATGGAAGGCGACTCGCCTTTCGACGAGGTGGATCGGCATTAGCATTCTTGCCAGATACGGACTGGCCAACAAGCTTCACGTTTCCCGGATCGCAACCTCGAGCAGTTTGTCTTCCCGGCTTGCGAAAACGGGCATACTGACCCGGCACGACCTATCGCCAACTGGCGCACCGCTTGGAGGCGCCTCACGAATGGAATCCAATGCCCCGAGTGCTGTGAGTTACAGAATCCGGAGAGAAATGCCGTAATCAGGACTGCAGGGCCGATATTCGTGGACTCAACAGTTTGCTCGCAGGATTACGCTTTCACGATCTCAGGCACACCGCTGCCACGAAGCTGCTGGAACAAGGAACGCCTATTGCAGTTGTGGCTCAAATCCTCGGGTGGTCTGCGAGCACAGCAGTACGAATGACGAAGCGCTACGGACATATTCGGCCGGAGGTGCAAAGGCAAGTTCTCGACGCTGTGGCGACTATCGAAATCCAACCGGTTGTGAACCAAATTGTGCACCAAGGTGAACGTGAGGTAGAATCTAAGTTGCGCAACGTATTGATTCTATGACAGTAGGCTCGTAGCTCAGTTGGTTAGAGCGCCACCTTGACACGGTGGAGGTCTGGGGTTCGAGTCCCCACGAGCCTACCACTCCTTCTTATTGACCTGTCTAGGTTTGTGGTCTTTT
>Ga0157376_10001539_pt1 | contig 15205 bp, 13 predicted proteins | sample M45metaG_FD_121801 | JGI IMG/M metagenome (GOLD analysis project Ga0157376, IMG submission 121801) | Miscanthus rhizosphere microbial communities from Kellogg Biological Station, Michigan, USA - M4-5 metaG | ecosystem: Host-associated > Plants > Roots > Rhizosphere > Soil | place: USA: Michigan... | reverse complement strand
TACCCAGAATTATTTGGGAACTTGCAGGTATGAAAATAGCGACATACAATGTAAATGGTGTCAATGGAAGGCTTCCGGTTTTATTGCGATGGCTGAATGAATCTAAACCGGATGTGGTTTGTCTGCAGGAGCTTAAGGCTCCGAAGGAAAAGTTCCCCTTACAGACCATCACAGGCGGAGGTTATCAGGCAATCTGGCATGGACAGAAAAGTTGGAACGGTGTGGCTATCCTTTCACGAATAGAAAAACCTGTTGAAATCCGTCGGGTACTGCCGGGAGACCCCGAAGACCTTCATAGCCGGTATATTGAAGCAACCGTAGGGGAGATCCTGATAGGCTGTTTGTATTTGCCCAATGGTAATCCGGCACCCGGACCAAAATTCGACTACAAACTTGCATGGTTTGAGCGTTTGACCGTACATGCGCATTCACTTGTGAAATCCAATACGCCGGCGATTTTAACAGGTGATTTCAATGTAATGCCGGCAGAAATCGACGTATACAAGCCCGAGCGATGGGTAGACGATGCGTTGTTCCGCCCGGAGACGCGAGCTGCCTTCAGAAAACTAGTCGCTCAGGGATGGACTGACGCCATCCGGAAACTTTATCCAAACGAAACGATCTATACTTTTTGGGATTATTTTCGAAACGCTTATGGCCGCAATGCCGGGTTACGGATCGATCATTTTTGATTAAATCCTGCGATTGCCAACCGGTTAAAATCGGCGGGTGTTGATAAGGAAGTGCGGGGATGGGAAAAGTCAAGCGATCATGCTCCGGTATGGGTAGAGCTTAACAACTAAACATAGTCATATAAGACCTCGGCATTGTTTATTTGAAGTTTATCGTTAAAGAAGACAGCACTTATTACGGCCACCATTTGTCTATTTTTTGTCCGATGGTTCGGAGGCAGCTGCATTCACTTTGGCCAAGTACAGCCTGTACAAAATATTTTTTCGGGTAATGGAGACAGTAAATAGCCAAAACTGATGTTTTCCGCTTCTATTCTCCTTGCTACCTTCTTCGGGACAGCTTGCCCCCTTGTTGCCCTTTTCGGCTGGAGGGGGCAGGGAATCCCGAAGGAGACAGCCAAGAGGCAGGGAAGAGGTCTCTTACCTAAAAGGCCATTAACCATCAACTATCAGCCGTCAGCTATTTTTTGTACAGCCTGTCATTGGACTGTCCTTTTTCCGCACAAACCCACCCCAATATTTGCATGTCGGCAAACAGTCTCCGGCATGAACAAGAATCCGCGCTGTGGGTGAATATCCAGGATCCGCGATCATGAAAAGCATAGACTGACTTCCGACGATTTGTAAATCAATTATTTAGAACTAAAAAGCTACCCAATGGGAACAATTGAAAAAGGCATCCTGGCAGCCGTAAGCGGGAAAGTCGGCAATGTCGTCGGCGCCGTCTGGAAAGGTATCCCCACGTTGCGATCACTACAGGGCTCGAGAAAAGGAAGTCCCAGCGACCTGCAACTTGCGCAACAGGCAAAGTTTTCGCTACTTGGCAAGTTTCTTCAGCCGCTGGCTCCTTTGTTAAACCAGACTTTCGACCGAATCACGGTCGGCATGTCGGGATTCAACAAAGCCTTTTCTTATAACATACATAATGCGATCACGGGCGGCTATCCGGATTTCGGGATCAACTTCCCGACGGTTCTGATCAGTCGGGGAGATCTGCCGTCGGTTCGAACTGTGGCTGCGGTATCATCGGCGGTCGGGAAGCTTACGGTAAGCTGGACCGACATCAGTGGTTTGGGCAAGACCCGGTCGACCGACAAGGCGATCGTAGCAGCCTATTCCGATGAGTTGAAGCACTGGGTTTATTATTTGGGCACGGTAACGCGCAACGCCGCGACTTATACGGTGGATCTATCGATGCTCAGTGGCAGGACGGTTCATGTTTATCTCGGATTTCTTTCGGCGGACGGAAGGCTCGCATCCAATAGTCTGTATGCGGGGCTGGTAAACGTACAGTAAAAATCGATCGGATATTTCCTGACGCGTTGTTGGAATAGCCGGAGGCGCTTTTTTTGGCGGGCCCTAAATTTTCATTGCTGCTTTTTGATCAAAAAGCTGTCACTATACCGTCACTAAATATTCGCAAACTCACTAAAATCGCGGTGGAGTACTTTCTGTATTGGGAAGTGACCGGTGCAGTGTTGATGCATGTTCTATGCGTAGTAAATTCCATTCCTCTGCGAATCATTTGCTTTTCTTTTCCTTTACTTGCCTTTAGTCTTTTCTTTGATACTAATCTGTTACCATAAGCGGGTACACATTTTGGAAAGAAATGGTTAGTTTTTTAAGGTGTTTTATTTACTTCCATGCCATTTTTGTAAAATGCATCTTTAACGAGTTTCCCCTGCTCATTATATATTTTTTGCTCTCCTTCCAATTTACCGTCAACTGTAAATGCCTCGACTTGGGTCTGGCCATTTTCAAAATAAGTAATTTGTCTGCCCGTTGTAACTCCATTTTGATAATTCACAATCCCGTTCAGTTTTCCTGATGGGTACCAATATTCGCCTTGTCCATCAAACTGACCTTTTTTGTAAAATCCTTTCTGTTTTAGTTGGCCATTTTCATAATAGTCGAGCAGTTCGCCATCAAACTGATTATTTTTCCATCCAACGGAATGGGCCAATTGACCATTTTCAAACCAATGTTTGACAACAGCGAAAGTATTTCCCATAAAAAACATGCTGTCTTCCAATTGCTCGGTTTCATAGTATTTGATACACCACCCCGTGTCGTTAACTAAAAAGCAATCCCTTTGCTTAAACCCGCTTTTGTAGTATTCGGTCCATCTATCACCGGATTTGTGATCTTTAACTATCCCTTCCATACGGATTTTGCCATCATTACCGAAAACCTTGATTGGACCGTCTTTAATGAAATAGTCAATCGAAGTATCTTTCAGATGAAGTTTATACCCATATACATTCCCTTCCCGGTTGAACCAGAATGTCGTATCAACATGCTTTCCTTCCCTGATTGTTCCCCTTTCAAAGACTTTCCCATCGTAATAAAAACTTGTATATATTCCATTTTTCCAGGTGGGATGATCGCTCAATGGTATCCATGTGCCTCTGCCGGATGAGGCATCCACCCACCAGTCCCAATGAGTATTTCGCTTTTCCTTGTCATTGGTATCTCCGGTATTACATCCGGCGACAATTACAACCAGAATTAGAACTAGAGCATGTAGCAGTTTCAAATTATATTTAAATTAATGAGAATTAATAATAACACTTTTTAAACCTTATTGCAAGAAATTAATAATTTCTGAGATTGGCTAAGTATAAACCCTTAGGACCTGATAAAGACCTTTTTATTATATTCATACGATATAATGTCTTTTAATATCTTAAAACTATCATGAAACCATTAGCTTGTTATTTTACTGCCTGCCTCATAGCGATTACTTCTTATGCTCAAAATTTCGAAGGTGAAATTATTTATCAAAATAAGTTTAAAAGCAAAATATCTGGTTTGACGGATGAAAAAATTGAGTCAATGATGGGATCAAGCCAGGACTATTATATTAAGGGAGATAAATATAAATCGGTTTCTAATGGGGAGCTATTGCAATGGCAGATATATGATCCGAAAGAAAATAAAATATATACTAAGATGTCTAATAATGATGCTGCACTTTGGATTGATGGGGGTATCAATCCAGATACCGTTACAAACATAACTCTTAACAGAAAAGCAATTTATATTTTGGGTTATGAATGTGACGAATTAATTCTGGATTGTAAAAGTGGCACTCAAAAATATTATTTTAGTTCAAAGCTTTCGATAGACTCAAAGCTATATGTGCTCCATAAATTTGGTAACTGGTATTCTTATGTCTCGAAAACAAACGCGCTTCCCCTTAAGATCGAGATCGACAATGCGCAGTTTACAATGACATCAACAGCAATTGAAGTGAAGCCACAAAAATTAGGAATCGGTTTTTTCCAACTACCTGTGGGAATTAAAATTGACAAGAGCCAATAATGGAAACATTGTCGGCGTTTTGAAGCCATAACCAACGGTATTGTTTTTAAGCTATTTGACGAATGAAGGAATTGCATAAATCCTTATAGATGATACTAATGACAACTCTTCTAAAATAGTAAATCCAACTTCTGGATAAGGATCGAAATCAAACCATTTCTTCTTTTTTATTTCGACATATATACGTTCCAGCTTGTCTTTATCAGTAGGCTTTTCGTCCCATGGCAACTCGAAATCTTTCGCAAGCATTCTATAATCGCTAAATTTATCCTCGGACGTGACAACTATATAATAACGGAATGCAGGATCAGTTAATGCCAGGATTAATAATTCATCTTTTTTTGAAAAATTGACAGCCGTAGTTAGATTCAAAAAAATTGTTCTTAAATTTTCTTCCACTTCGTTCAATATAGAAGTGCCATTAATTTCTGTGATTCCGAGAAAGAAAAAGGCTGGTGTTTTTACTTTTGGCATTAATGGATTATTAGTTGTCTCAACTAAAATCGGATTACATATCAAATACGTTTTTGTATTACTACTTTCCACTTGAAATAATCGTCAAAGTCTTCAAAGCAATCCTTGCAAATCCATCTATAGTCATCTTCAGTTGCATACCCTTCTGTGAGGCAATCAGCGATCAAAACAGAGAACTTAGCCATACAGTACTCACAATGATCATGATCCCAACCTTCTCTATAAGTTGTGAATTTCTTCAAGAACAGTTTGACTCCCATTAAATAAATTTCTTGGCCGGTATTACGCCAGTCCTCAATAAAATCCATGACTACTTAAAATCTTGATCAAATCTACTAAAACAACATCAAGCCAATCAAGCGCGAGACTCGAATTCCAGAAAAAATAAGACTTGATCTACAGATTAATGGACTACAATGCGATAATGGGTGAGGAATTTCTCATTGGACTAAGTGTTTGTATGTATTGGCCAGATTATGGGGGGAATACTTATTAACTTATAAGTGCAATATGGTAGAAACAAGATTAGTATCGTGGTATATAAATTTTTCTTGGTGATTCAGCCACTTTCGATAAATAAATGTTCAAAGAAACTTTGTTCTTATATTGGAGGTATTAACCAGCGGTACTAATATATATAAAGACAGTAAAAAAGTTCTGATCCTATAGGTAAACATTCACTTGATAATGTTTAAAATAAAATGAAAATTCCAATAATACTATTATTCCTATTTCCCGGCAGTTATTGTACGTCAACGTTTGTTGACAATCCAATGCCGGGCTTTGATTTCAGAAATTTTGATAATACACCAATTAAACAACTTGCAATCGCAGTAGAAAGCGAAAATGTGGATGAAATCGAAAAATTAGTAAAACGCGACAAACTGAACCTGGACTTTCAGGACACAAAATTTGGAAATACTTTACTAAGCTTGGCGCTGATTAATAATAAAAGAAAATCATCGGAATATTTATTGAAGCTTCATGCAAACCCAAATCTTCGCTCTCCACGAGATGATTCGAGTCCGTTCATTGATGTTTGTCATTATCCAATCAACATTGAAAGTGTGGACTCTGTTCTTATGATGTTGATTAAATATGCTGCAGATGTTAATTCACCACAAATTGATAAACTATCAAACAAGTCAAACAACCAAACTATTACAACAACGCCGTTAGAATACTTGTGTGATTTTGGCACTTTAAAATGTGTCAAGGTTTTGGTTGAAAATGGTGTTAAACTGGAATTTTATCCTAAAAATGGAAGCAATTCAATCATTAGCAGGGCTTTATTGAACCCGCGACTGGATATTCTGAAATACCTTCTGATAGATAAGAAAGTAGCGATACCCGATTATGTTGAAATACAATCAGAAGGAACACGCGAGGAACACAAAATAACCCTTCGTGAGTCAATTGAAAACAGACATACTCAATACGCTATGGATGAAACTCAAAAGGAACTCGCAAGAGAAATTTTGGACTTCCTTATTAAAAATCAAAAATAGCCTTTCAAATTCAAGGCTTCAGTTAAAAGCATTGACAACCCTACCGTTTGGTTTATGGGTCTTTGCCCTTTTACTTTACTTTGTTGTCTGGGTTTGAGAAATGAATTAAAGCAGGCGAAGAGATATGAAGAAAATGATGTTGGATTGCAAAAATCTGAAAAACGCATTAAACAGTGTCGGAATTATTTATTGTTAGGTTCTATGACTTCTCTGGCCGTATTGTTAGTGGGGAATTTGAAAGATAATAGCCTTTACACAAGAATAGTTTTAGCTATTACTTTTTTTAATGTTCATTCTGTATGCAATTGATACCATTCGATTTTGGATAAAATAATTCAATTCATTGGAGTAAAATCGAAAGAATCCAAGAACCAGGATATGGACAACAGCCAACGCACAGTTTAGTGTAGATAGCTAAGTTTCTTCTACGAAAAATACTCCGACTGTATAAAACGCGGACTCAATGTAAATTTCATCACCATATTTTGGTCAACAATCTGCAAGCTAGTAGAAATATTATTCAGCTACAACTGCAAAAAAAACCTGCCCGTCATAGCGATCATCCCAGTCTCCCGACCAGTCACGCAGACCGTAAATCACCTGGACTGTAACCGTAGCACCACTGATTCCGCCCCCGGGTACCTGTACCTGAACATCTAGCTGACCAAGGTGATGATCATCACCGCCAGAAAATTCGGCTACAAATCCACTTAAAAAAGCCACGGCCTGGGTTACTGCAGAGCCAAAGGTAACCGTAGTCGTCGTTACCTGGGGCCCTGACCCGGAGAGGGCACCAAAAGAAACTGAGTTTGTTTGCGTTTGCATATTATAATTATTTTAATCATTACAGGGGTTTGGAGGAGTAGGGTGTGGATGTATATGCGGAGGTTCCTTGCTCTTTGGGGGTTGTGGATCACACATTTCATGAAGCAATTGAAAACCTGATCTTGTCCTTTCAATGATCCAAGTTTTTGAACTTGCATTTCCTCCCCGGCGTTGGACAAGCCGGATGGAATGACGGTCAATCGATAAACTGCGCAGATCCACGCTGGTTCCTTTACCGATCAGGTTGCCATTAGCATACCAATGCATATCGTCATCTGTCATTTGACTCCCGGCGCCGTCAACGATTTGGGCATAGAGAACATTGGGAATTCCAATAGGCTTTTTTGCTGATGTATCTATACCCATTAGCACGCTTTGATCTCTTTTTGGTTTGAAGTTGTCGATCTTGACCATCTGTTCAGCCATGCCTGTTCCCAAACCCGGTGTGGCGATTACCCGGATATTCAGTTCCTCAGAACGGCTAAAAAAGCGAAATGGTATGGTCATTTGATTAGACTGCTGTCGCGGTGCTACTCCCCGCCATGATTCGGCACGTCTGTCGTACCATTGAACCAGATACCAAAGATCTTTTGAATCCGGTTGGGCACTCCATTTCAATTCTACTCCTTCTTTACCGGGCTTTTGATAGTCAATATTAATTTTGGGTACAGGTGGTATTTCTTCTTCATAAATTTTGTTATCATCCTCCCATACGACAAGCCAGCGGGAGTTTTCAGGAAAGAAGACAATATCCCTTATGTTTTTTGGCCAGCACTTACAACCTTCATCACAATTACAATGCAGGGAAGAACAACTCAGCGGGTTACGCTTGTCGTCCTGGAACTCAACATAAAAATCGCCACATCTTTTCCGGTTTAAAAGATGTCCCATGAAATTGAATGAGGGACGCCGGGTAACTTTTCGGTCGCGCGTTAGCGTTAGCCCTAGGTGAATAACACTAAAATGCATATCTTCCAGATAATGAGCAGAGGGCCCTGGAGAAGGAGCGCCTCCTGTCGGATGGAATGAAGAACCCCGAAGACCATTGTACGTGTAAGCGCTAACCCATTGCGGGAACTTGTATGCCATAAAATCTGAAAAAGCGCTTGGAGAAAATACCGTGTTGGTGGTGGGGTCGAATCCAAAAACTCCGATGCTGTCTGACCTGAAGCTGCCATATTGGGGGTAATTAGAATCCGGATCTGCGGGTGATACGGTGCATCCACTCGAGCAGGGCGCATGATGACGATCGAGTGCATGTCCAACTTCATGCGGCACATCTCCGGCCTGATCAATATAGGTTGCGGCGGTTTTTCCACCCTGTGGCGCACAACCTCCGACGCTGTTTCCCGGTGTGTTTGAAATACCAGCCGGGAGTATGCCCAGGTAAATATCGTCCGAGTCTCCCCTCAGATCATCGAGGTCATCCAGTAAATCATTGAATCCGTCACCGCAACCACTGGCGATATTTGCCGTCACCGATTTAGTCATATTCAGCGTGGTGTAGCCAGTCTGAATGAGATCGCCGATGGGATAAGTTTCTATAAGATTGATAAGGCCTCCTGAAATAGCCGCTTGTGTTGGAGCAGCAATATTTGGAACTACCGCATTGTAATTTACACCGACCAGGTAAAGGCTAAGAGGTTCTACAACAGTGAAAACGATAGTGCGGGTATATCGGGAAGATTTAGAAGTTGGGGAATCAAGATCCCATAGTTGGCAGGTTACCGTCACAATTCCTACGCACCATGCGGCCGGGATCATAAAATTCAAAGTATGATCGGTTATGGCCATATTAATTTGCGCATCTAATAATGGGGCAATAAAACCGCCGGTATTAATGGGATTCAATGTCAAAGTTGTGCTCGAAGTCTGTACAATTAGGTTACCTGTTAACTTCGAAATAGGCGGCAGGCCTGCACCGGCATCCCAATTAGTATATACCCGGATCCCGGTATTTTTTCTCGCAACAGGCCAAATGGAATTGTCCGGTTGAACGTTTGCAGGATCCAGGTAACTGGATGCCCGAAAAAACTGAACAGCCTGGTTAATTTCCATGTCTGTTATACTTAGATCGCCCCTCGGAGGTGGGGCAGTCGCTGATTCCAGATCCGCAACGAGCGCGAAATCTACGTTGCCGTCATAGTTATCGTCCCAGTCTCCCGACCAGTCACGCAGTCCAAAATGCGCTTCAACGGTTACTGTATTTGCATTCACCGTGGCGTTCAAACGAATATCAATTTTGCCCACATGGTGATCGTCCCCGCCACTGTATTCCACCGTGTAACCGGTTAACCCGACTGCGGTACTCAGAACCTGTCTCGGGAATACAACAGTCGTATTGGACGCACGCGGACCGCTACCCCGCAGGGGAGCTGAAAAATCAATTGATCCTGTTCTGAATTCCATAAAGAACCTCCTTTTTTAAGAAAATAGAAAATAACAAAATAACGATTAGATCTGGCCAGCCTTACTTAGCCGCCAATTGAGATAGTCGCTAATCAATACCCGCGGACTAAAAAACCTGGCTGCTGGAGTCGGGCGTATTGGGAAATTAAAGTTGAATAGAATTGAAACCCTAAATGAGATTTTCAATTTAAATTTCCCTTAATTCGGAGGAGTGTTTTTGAGTACCATGGGTGTAATTTTGAAGGTTATGAAATTTCACAAAATCCTTACCCGTGGAAATAGCAATGCGACAATGCGGAGACTGGGCGCCATCATAAAGTTAGACTTTCGTCTGGGGTGACAACAAATATTAGTTTGGGATTTTTTACTAATGAGATTGTACTCTTACGTTAACGCGCGGGAAACGGCTTTAGTTTTCAAAATCGCCAATGGGTATTCCGATTTTATTATTTCCCGGCCATTGCCACTCAGTGTGCAGGGTTGGGCCTGGTGGATTGTTGTTTGCGATATTGAATTTGCCCCATGGGCCGTTGAACCGGAGGATGATTTCTGCATTTTTACTAGAAGGGTGAACCACCTCGCCTAAGTTCATGATATTATGGCATAGATAGTGATAATGCCCCTCACCGTTATGGTTTGGTGCGCTTTGTTTGCTGCCATGAGTATTCGGCCAGAATTCGTGGCCGCCCCATTCGACATAAACTACCGGGTGTATGTATTGTATATTATCCGTTGTATAGAACTGGACCGTGTGTTCCGAATCAAAGGTCGCATCTTGCGTGTATTCTTTGATCTGTCCATTTTGGAGGAACTGTGACGATCTTTGGTTGGCCATATCGAATTCGCTCTTGTCGCCATGGTGAAAGTGAAAAACCGAACGGATGATCTCATCAGGACTGCCGTTAGTCTTCCTTATGGGGTGGACGATCAATTGTACCGTGATCCAATCAGCCGCATGGTCACCTCCGTGCGCCGCAAGTTCCCATAAAGTCGGATCGGGGCCATCGGGTATAGTGGTAGCTTTGTTCCAGGCAAAGAATTGCCAGTATTCAATCTTATAATCTCCACTATTATCTGGCATTGGTGTCACGTGACCATATAAGCCAATATTTCCCTTACTAACTATCTCCGGCCAGTCATGGCCATCGCCATTTAAATACCCTTTCCAATATGCGATATTCAGATCTAATCTAAAGTCTGTCTTTTTATTTGTCGGGATCAAAGAACTGAGCCCTTTGGTTCCATTGTTGGGGTCTACAATCAAAAAAGGATTATTCTTTAAGGTAAGAATTGATATATTCACTGGGCCAAGCAGGTTGCTGTGTTCCACATACCAAATCGCGTCCGTGGGACGATATTCTTCCTCGCGGGTATCATGGGAGAATTTAAGATAAGGGCTGTATTTTTCTAGCAATCGGCTTTCTACATTATCATTAAGATTATCCCCATCGGTATCATTGGCCGGGCTTGAATTAACAGTCCAGGATTTATCACTGTTACGCCACATAAACACATCGCTACTTCCGTCTCCGTTGACATCACCTACCTGTATTGGGCCGTCCGACCCCCAGGCTCCCTTCCATTCCTGTTGCTGGAAACCAGTGCCTGTCGAAATATTCGTGGTCCAGCTTTGTGACGAATTACGCCACATAAAGACATCGGTCTTACCATCTCCATTCAGATCTCCCGTCTCGATCGGTCCATCGGAACCCCAGGCTCCTGTCCATTCTAGTTGCTGAAAACCGCTACCAGTGGATAGGTTCACAGTCCAGGTATGTGATGAATTGCGCCACATAAAGACATCGGTCTTACCATCTCCATTCAGATCTCCCGTCTCGATCGGTCCATCAGAACCCCAGGCTCCTGTCCATTCTAATTGCTGAAAACCGCTACCAGTGGATAGGTTCACAGTCCAAGTATGTGATGAATTGCGCCACATAAAGACATCGGTCTTACCATCTCCATTCAGATCTCCTGTCTCGATCGGTCCATCGGAACCCCAGGCTCCTGTCCATTCTAATTGCTGAAAACCGGTTCCTGTAGACAGGTTCACAGTCCAAGTATGTGACGAATTACGCCACGTAAAAACATCGATCTTACCATCTCCATTCAGATCTCCTGTCTCAATCGGTCCATCGGAACCCCAGGCTCCTGTCCATTCTAATTGCTGAAAACCGGTTCCTGTAGATAGGTTCACAGTCCAAGTATGTGACGAATTACGCCACATAAAGACATCGGTTTTGCCGTCGCCATTCAGGTCTCCGGTCATGATCGGACCATCGGATCCCCAGGCACCTATCCATTTTTGTTGCGTAAAATTAACCTGTGTGTAAGCGTATGAAGCGATAATGATAAATACGAAGAGCAAGAGATGCTTACGTGTAAGTATGTAGTAGTTTGGTGACTTTTTCATGTGGGGAAGCTTTAAGGTTTACTCGAAACAAAATTGACGTGGTATCAGAATTTGCATTATCGAGGGCAGTGTACTGAGGGGAGCAAATCGGAAGGTAAGCGACATAAAGGTAACTAAAGCCAAACTAAAATAATAATCAATTGGGCACTATCATGAATTTCAGGTCTGCGTTTGTTCAGCAAGCGACTGAGGTTGGCAGCGATTCTTTCAGGGCCCGCATCGACTATTCCGAGCTCGTATTTAGACAGGATAGCCTTTGCCTTCCTGCGAACCTTTCCGCTGCCTTTTTAGGTTTAAGGATTTCTAACTGCTTTTGTAAACTAACAAAATGAAAAAAACACCAACTATTCGTGAGTAATATGTTTTTTACTTACCACCAGGCCCGGGTGAAATAACAGGATTGGGTACGGGAACGCAATTGTAATCTGCAAATAAATTTCCTGCGTATGTTAACGGGTAGCCATCAGCGTTATAGGTATAGCTGCCACTGGAACTACTGCTTAACACAAAAGGATCAGTTCCCGCAAAATTTGAGACATATTCATTGGAAATTGTTGGATTATTCTTGCTGTACATCTGAAGGAACAACTGTATTGAACGATCAGATCTGGCAGGATTAATTTTGCTGTCATAAGCAGGATAAGTAAAGTATCGATTCACAACGTTATTTGCATATTCACTATCCGCAAGGCAATCCCCGCCATTATCATAGGTTAACTGTTCCATCAGCCGGGCACCCTGGAATATCGATACCAGTTGGAACTCTGTATTAAAATTGTATGTCCAGGCAGGAGCGGTAACCCAAGAGATGTTGTCAGGGCCTAAGAAATGGAGTTGAACCTGTGCAGTTGAAGAAAGGGACACAGACGTACCCGCAGGATAGCTGAATGTAATATAAAGATTAAGCGTAAGTGAATTCAGATAACCGTAAGCAGAACCGTTGATCCGGATCAGGTTATTATTTCCATCATAGATAAAATCATATTGTTCCTGAGGGGCGCCATTTTTAATAGTTGTGGCACCCGTTAGTCGCCGGTTGACATCATAGGTCAGGGATGCATAAAAAGGATTCACTGTGAGAAAATTGATAAAATTGTACATCGGAACACTTATAGAAAGGGAATCGGGCTTACACTCTGTCTGATAAATTACTTCGCCCGTTTTATAACAGGATGAATATAGGATTGCGACGCAGGCAATAGTTAAAGCGGCAAGAGTCTTTCTTTTCATAACAAATATTTTTATACGTGATGAAATGATTAGATCACCGGGCATCATGCCGGAAAGATCGCGTTCCTTAGGACTTTGAATCCATAAGTAGCAGGATGGGACAAGTCTGCCTGCTGCCGTTTTTATCAGGTGCGGACTTCGCTGGATAGCAAATTATATGATCGTCCCTTTTAGGAAATTGAAGAAGGATACTCTCAGGACGGAAACACTGAATGAATGAATAATACGCGATGAGAGGTTTTACGAAATTGAGTGAATTCTGAACCTGGGTTCGGTTTTGACTTTCCATTAACATTAGGTTAACTTAATCTCTTATGTTTTCGTTGGAGAAGACAAAGGTCTGCGCTTTTACTTGTTACTAAATCGTCACCAATTCCCCGCAAACCCACTAGAACCGGGCCGAGCCACTTTTTGTATTGGGAAGTAACCGAAACATTCAAGATGGGACAAATAATCTATGGTCAGCCAAAAGACTTGTAAAAAAGATTTTTATATCGATACCTTGATTTTTATTGCATTTTTAATTTCTGCGTGTAGATGTAATACTATTAAATTGGGTGTCTAATGTTAGTCTTAATGTATTAAACATCTTGTAACTCATTTTTTTGTTTTATTGTTACGCTTAAATACCTTATAGCACATCAGACTCTTTTAGTGCGTCCTACAGGGCAATAACCAATCGTTCATAAGGCTTAGCCTATTAGTCATAGCTTCTCTATTTCAGGGACTAATATTTTTAATTATCAATAGCTTATGTTGCTTTCCGAGGCTGAGCAGAATTAGGTAGAGATGCAAAATTAAATTTAATCTTAACCTTTTTTAAAATAAGAGACGATTAAATTACCTTTAGAAACAGCGCTTAGGCCTATACGATACTCATTTGAAGACTTCTATATTTTAAAAAGTATTCCACGAGACTAAGAAAAATTACTTTTATAAATTAAAAAAAAGGAGGATCAAATGGCTGACAACTTAGGAAATTTTAACAGCAGCACTAATGGCGTTGCTGCTGTAACTGCTGATGCAACTGGAAATGGACCGGGAAGCAATGGAGTTCATGGAATTACTACTAGCGCTGCTGATAGTGCAGTGTATGGAGAACACTTAGGTACCGGAATCGGTGTTTTTGGAAGAGGAGGTAACCTTGCCGGAGAAGGAGTTTTTGGCGAGTCTACCAGTAATCATAGCGGAGTTTACGGGAAGAATAATTCTAATGGTAACGGTGTTTCTGGAGAAAGCGCGTCTGGAATTGGTGTGTATGGATCGACTTCGGGACCAAACAATGGCCCACCATATTCTTTTGGTGTTGTTGGACATGGACTTGGAGCAGGAGCAGGATATTACACGGGTGGTGTGCTTGGGATTTCAGATGGTGCCGCAGAAGGTGTAAGAGGTGAGGGGATGAACTATGGTGTTCATGGTGTATCTGATTTTATAGGGGTGGCAGGCCGCAATGAAGGTCAAAATCAAGATGGAGCAGCAGTTTATGCGTTGTCAACAGGTGCGGCAGCCGCACTAGTAGGGCATTCAATTGGAACTGGTTTGGCTGGAGATTTTTTTGGTCCAGTGTTTATAAGAGGAGCATTTACTCAAATTGGAGGACCAAAAAGCGCTGCTGTCCCACATCCTAACGGGAGCTACAAGCGACTTTATTGCATGGAAAGTCCTGAAAGTTGGTTTGAAGATTTTGGCGTTAGTGAACTTGCCCACGGATCGGCAATAGTAAAAATCGATAGTGATTTTTCTGAATTAGTTATCGATAACGGGAATTATCATGTTTTTGTAACCGCAGAAGGAGATTGCGAAGGCCTTTATGTAACCAATAAGAAGAAACATAGTTTTGAAATAAGGGAATCAAAAGGAGGTAAAAGTTCAATTAAATTAAGCTATCGAATAGTAGCAAAAAGGAAAGACATTGTAGCTCCGCGTTTCGAGACAGTAAAAATCCCAAAGCAACGCACAATATCAGAAGAAAATAAGTCAATTATTTCAAGGCCTGAAGCTTCTAAACTATTATTTAAGAAGAAAACTAAGAAATAAATTATTAAGAATCTTGATTTTTAATTAGGCTAATTCATGATTCATCCATCCTCAATCCCTTCAAAATGCCTTAGCAACTCAGCCCGCAACTGATCCATTTTATTGGTATAGCCCGACTTGCTGAATCAGGAAGTCAAGGCAGAATTCCCAGGAGGACCTTCCTGCCGGATTGAATGGGAACCTGGTGTGGAAGGCAAATAAATTAAAGCTTAAGTCCGGAATGATTTTTTTTACTCTTTGAATAATGTTCGTTCGGCTGGACTTTAGGTAGGCATGTCATAAATGCTTCG
>Ga0157376_10001536_pt1 | contig 15232 bp, 11 predicted proteins | sample M45metaG_FD_121801 | JGI IMG/M metagenome (GOLD analysis project Ga0157376, IMG submission 121801) | Miscanthus rhizosphere microbial communities from Kellogg Biological Station, Michigan, USA - M4-5 metaG | ecosystem: Host-associated > Plants > Roots > Rhizosphere > Soil | place: USA: Michigan... | reverse complement strand
AGTTGACGTCTGGGAATGTTTTGCCAGCGAAAATATTGAGGTGGCACTGGGGTCTGACCAGACATCATTGCATAACCCATGGTCTGGCGGCTATTATCCTGCTGATTTAACCTATGAAGAAGCCAATACCATGATGGCAGACAATCCTGATTTGTTCAGGAAACATGTACAGGCTTCATTAAAAAGACATGCCGCCGCCATTAATGAGCATACCAAAAAAGGCACTTATTTTTTTGACTATGGAAACGCGTTTTTACTGGAGTGCAGCCGCGCAGGTGCGGATGTAATGGCGGCAGATGGTGTTAACTTCAAATATCCTTCTTATGTGCAGGATATACTGGGGCCATTGTGTTTTGATTATGGTTTTGGCCCTTTCAGATGGGTTTGTTCGTCTGGCAGCGAAGCCGATCTGGCATTTACAGATCACATTGCGCTGGAAGTAATGGAGGCGATAAAACGCAGTGCCCCCCCTGAGATCAGTCAGCAACTGCAGGACAATATAAATTGGGTTAGTCAGGCGGCGGCTAATAAACTTGTGGTAGGTTCGCAGGCACGCATTCTATATGCAGATGCAGAGGGAAGAATGAAAATTGCAGCGCGGTTTAATGAATGCGTAAGGAACGGTCAGCTTTCAGCACCGGTAATTCTTGGACGCGATCACCACGATGTAAGCGGCACCGATTCACCCTTCCGGGAAACCAGCAATATTTATGATGGCAGCCGTTATACTGCCGACATGGCCATACACAATGTTATTGGCGACAGCTTCAGGGGTGCCACATGGGTTTCTATTCACAATGGCGGAGGCGTTGGCTGGGGAGAAGTAATTAACGGCGGGTTTGGAATGGTGCTGGATGGTTCAGATGAAGCGGATATCAAACTTAAAGACATGCTGCTCTTTGATGTAAACAATGGTATAGCAAGACGCAACTGGGCGCGCAATACAGAAGCCAATTTTGCTATCCGGCGTGAAATGGCGCGCACACCAGGTTTAGAAGTTACCTTACCCAATCTTGTCAATGACCAGCTGTTAAATGATTTATTTTAACCCTGCAGCGTCAATAATGTCAAAAAAAACGCCACCGTTTTCCCGCATATTTTTTAATGTATTCAGCCATTTATCATAAGCGATCCCAGGAACGCAAAGGAGACTGACAGCACCAAAATAAAAATATTTCGATGCTGCAACAGCTGCCGCAAACAAGTAAATAGACTCAGCGCATCACCGTTACCTTCAAAAAAGTTGCCGGAATAGATGTGGTGCCGGCATCGGCGCTCTTATTCTGGCTGTTAAACAAAGCTTCCAGTTCCTTTTGCAGATCAGCTGTCTTACCATTTTTTTCAGCCGCTTCAAATGCATTCATCGTGGGGCCATAATAGTCTTTGAACATGCCAACAAAAGTTGAAGGTGTATAGGGTGTATTGAATGTAAAAGTTTCCCTGGAGAAGCTGATGTTTTCCTTTGGTATACCGGCATTGCCGAAACGCTCTGCAACATGGCTTTCTATACCCCACAACATAGGACTGATAAAACCCTCCGGCGGCGGTGGTGTATAAGCCGAACTGATCTTTAATATTTGTGCTACCAGTGTCGGGTCGCCCGGTATCCAGTTACCCATCACAATTTTTCCGCCTTTACGGGTCACCCGTACCATTTCCCTGGCCGTGTCAAACGGTTTGGGTGCGAACATGGCGCCAAAAATACTTATCACCAGATCAAAAGATTGATCCGCCCATTCATTCAAATCACTTGCATCGCCTTCGTAAAAAATACAATTTGCAAGTCCTTCTTCTTTTGCGCGGCTGTTGCCCGCATCTACCAGGTTGCGCGCAATATCAACACCTGTAAGTTGCGCGCCAAGTTTTGCTGCAGGTATTGCGGTTGTTCCATCTCCACAACCCAGATCCAGCACTTTCAATCCTTTTGTTATGCCCAATGTTTCTACCAGTGTTGTTCCGCTTTCACGCATGGTACCGGCAATCACGGTAAAGTCGCCTTTTTCCCACAATGCTTTGTTTGGATTCATAAATTATCATTTTAACGTTTACAAATTAATTAACCGGCAATATTACCAATCGCTTCATTCGTAAGGATGACTGTAAGGCCCGGAAATATGACTTAAAAGTTCACCTGTTCCTTTTATACATTTTTAATTAATTTCAACAGCCTGCAGGAGGCGTTTTTTTTACTTATATCAGTTCAGCAGATGGTTAATTTTTATGAACGGGTTTTGCAGCACCCGGAATATTACAGACAGTTTAATTGCGGCAACTCGCTTATAACGGCTTTTAACTGCCCTATGGAAGCGCGTTTGATGAAAACGCGGTTTGCCGACCTGTGGACTGAATACAATTATCTTTTTTATGTGATTGATGGAAGAAAAACCTGGCATACCGCCAGGGGCCGGTACGATATACAAAAAGAGAGTTGCGTATTTGTAAAAAAAGGAGGATTTATTCTTGAGCAGCTTGCAGACACCGGCTTTTGCGTGGTATTGTTCTTTATTCCGGATGAATTTATTTGCGAAACATTGCAGGCTAAATCAACTTCATTAGAACAATACCATAAAAATTATGAGCCGGTTATGCTGGTGAATGCAAGTGAGACCCTGGCGGGTTTTTTCCATTCCATGTCAGCTTATTTTGCAGCCACACAGGAGCCGGACCCATCGCTGCTGGAATTGAAGTTTAAAGAACTGATCCTTACAATTGTGCAAAATCCGCAGAATGAAGATCTGCTCTCCTATTTCTGTTCTTTGTTTCACGAACCGCGATCCAAATCGTTGCTGCGTGTAATGGAAGATAATTATTGTTTTAACCTGAGCATGGATCAATATGCAAAACTTTCCAACCGCAGCCTTTCTGCTTTTAAAAGAGATTTTCAAAAACTTTTTAATACCACACCGGGTAAATGGCTGCTGGAAAAAAGATTGTTGCATGCGCAAAACCTGTTAATCAACCTGCATAAAACCACTGCCGAAGCTGCATTTGAAAGTGGCTTTGAAAACAGTTCGCACTTCAGCCGTTCCTTTAAACAGCGGTTTGGCGTTAGTCCGTCTGTTGTTAGAACAGACCAGGGGACAGATAATTCAATCCTGCTAAATGTATAAAACACAAATGATATGGATCGGCAAAAGGCAGCCCTGTTATTTCAAGTACAGGCTACCTGCCTCCGGCCAGTTGCCCGGCCGGCATTTATCTACTGATTAATTAATAGAGCTGTTCTTAACTCTTTTCGGCCCGTTGCATTACTGGCAAAACAGAAAAACGGTAAATGATCCTGAACCAAATGGCAGGCAACCAACCCACTGCGCGCGCCTCTGAGGGCAGCGTTGTAAAAATGGGATTGAGTCCTTTAGCTGCTTTCAAGTAACTGATATTTGTATCCTGATTGCCGGGTACCTGTACTTTACGGTAGATGATAAACGTTTTCATATAGGGTAAATAATTGTTTTTACGTAGGGTAGCACAAAAATAAATTTGCCGGGTAATAAAGCAATTATTTTTCGATGGATAAGCGTTTTTTTTCGACCAATGACACCTTGGGGTTTTCACGCGGCAGGCACGATTTCACGCAGAGGGCACTGCGGGGCAGCGGGCACAACGGGATATTTATGATTCGTTGGTTCTCTGCTCTTAAGTTATTATAGGTTATGGGTCGGAGACCCACAAGAACATAAAGAGTACGAAGTCTCCGACTTCGTATAGCAGCGGACACAACGAAATATTTTTGATTCGCAGTGTTCTTTGCTCCTTTGCGCTCGCTGCGTGAAACCAGCCGCGTTCTTCGCTTGAAACCTGCCGCGTTCTTTGCGTGAAACCAGCGGCCTTCTTTGTGTTAAACCCGTTTATAGAATAGCATAGCGGTGATCGAAAGATTTTTTACCCGTTAACCAGTTCTTTACCTGTATCAATAACCTTCTCAGTTGTTTCATATAATTATGCTTTTGTTTATACAGTGATATGACGAACGGCAAGGGAAAATATGCTACATAAAAAATATTTTTTTTATCCGCTCACCCATGCCCGCTTCAGTGATCAGTCATTACAACTTATGATTCAGCATTTTGGTTAGGCAAAGCATAAATTGATTAAATTGACTTATTTATTAAAACTTTTGATGTGAAGCGATCTTCCCTGCCAATAATATTGGGCTGCCTGTTTATTTGTTATGGAGCGGTTTGTCAATCCCCTGCAAAACCTTTACCCCGTATTGCCATTGCAGGCCTTGGCATTGAATCAAGCACCTTTTCACCCGCGCTCACAGAGGAGGCGGCATTTCATGCTAAATATGGCGAAGAAGTATTTTCCGCTTATCCATTCCTGGCTGCGGATTCGCCGCTGCGTCATAAAGTGGAATGGGTGCCTGCCATCGTTGGCAAGTCATTGCCCGGCGGGGCAGTTACACGAGTGGCCTATGAATCGCTGGCAGGAACGATAGTGGATTCATTAAAGAAAAACGGTCCTTATGATGGGCTCTTCTTCGATATTCATGGCGCTATGAGTGTTGTTGGGCTTGATGATCCGGAAGGAGATTTGATAAAAAGGATCCGTGCCGCTATTGGCACACAAACAGTTATTTCCACCTCTATGGATTTGCATGGCAATGTATCAATGACCCTGGCGGCAAATACAGATTTAATAACCTGTTACCGTATGGCACCCCACGAAGATGCCATGGAAACAAAACAGCGGGCAGTAGAAAATCTTATTAACCGGATTGAAAGCGGAAAGGGCAAACCACTCTACAAAGCCTGGATTCCTGTGCCTGTGCTGTTGCCCGGCGAAAAAACCAGCACCCGGATAGAACCCGGAAAAAGTATTTATCAGGCTGTTGCTCCTGCTGCCCGCCAGCAAGGCATTGTTGATGCGGCCATCTGGATAGGATATGCCTGGGCAGACGAACCGCGCAATCACGCAGTAGTTATGGTAACCGGCGATGATAAACAAAAAGTAGCCGGCACGGCGGAACAACTGGCCCACCGATTTTGGGATGCGCGCATGGGATTCGCATTTGTAGCACCCACCCGGCCATGGAAAGATTGCCTTGACAGCGCGCTGGCCAGTCAAAAGCATCCGTTTTTTATCAGTGATATGGGCGATAATCCAACAGCAGGTGGCGCCGGCGATGTGACCTGGACATTAAACCAGTTGCTATTGCATCCCCGGTTCAAGTCACCCGACGGACCTTCTCTTATTTATGCTTCCATTCCCGGGCCGGAACTGGTAAAAAAAGCAATTGCCGCTGGCATTGGTAAACAGGTAGACGGATATGCCGGTGCTGTAACGGATTCGCGGTTCTCTCCCCCGGCGCATATTGCAGGAACAGTTGAGTCGATTGTAACAGGCGATAAGGACGCCGAAGTGGAAGTGGTGGTGAAAGTGGGCAGCCTTCACATTATTGTTACCCAAAAACGCAAACCGTATCATAAAGAAATTGACTTCACCCGGCTTGGACTTACGCCCCGCAATGCAGCTATTGTGGTAGTGAAAATTGGCTACCTGGAACCCGAACTATATGCCATGCGGGCTGACTGGATAATGGCACTCACGCCAGGCGGTGTTGACCAGGATATTGAACACCTCCCTTACAAAAGAATTCAACGGCCCATGTTTCCATTTGATAAAAACATGAAGGACCCGGATCTTTCAGCGAGGATGATACCGGCGTCTGGCGAATTACAACGCAAATAGAGCGAAGCGAGATTTTGTGATTGCGGGATTGCGGAATTTTGGGATTTATTCTTTAACGGCAGATTATTTTTTTGATCTGCAATATTGACGCTGAAAATGAAATCTCAAAATCCCAAAATCTCAAAATCAGCCATCCTTCATTCGTCATTCGCAAACTGTTGTTGGTAGCAATGAACAATGGTTCGGTGTTTTTAACGAAATTTGATATTCATGAAAAAACAATTCCGGATAGAGGCCGCCTACTGGCTGGCTTTTTTTTTGTTTCTTTCTCTCATAGAATATTTATGGGATAAAGCGACATTGCCGGTATTGTCGCCGGGTCAGCTCGTCGGCCATTCGTTATTGTCAACCCTGCTGAACCTGCCACCGAAAATACTGTTTGCCTGGTATACATGGCATTTTTTTAATCCGGTTACCATAAAGCAGCGCCGGAATATTTTTTATAGCGCCGCAGCATTTCCCATTGTTCTTTTCATATATCTTATGCTTGACCGCATTATCAACAATTACCTGGTACTGCCCTACGTTTATCATGGCATCATAGAAATAGCCGGCTTACTGGAAGGAAGGCGTGTGCTGATAGTGTTGCTTTATTTTGGCCTGGCCGCAGGTCTTTATGTAAGTATTCAATCTGTACAGCAACAATTAAAGACAGCTGCAAGGGAAAAAGAACTGGTACGGCAGCAACTGGCCACTGAATTATTATTTTTGAGGAACCAAACCCATCCTCATTTTTTAATGAACACGCTTAATAATATATACGCGCTGGCAAGAAAAAAATCAGATGATACCCCCGAAGCCGTTATGCGGTTGTCTGAATTATTGCGCTTTATGTTGTATGAATCAAACGGTGATCTGATCAGCCTGGAAGATGAGATAAAGGTACTGGAAGATTACGCGGGTCTTGAACGCATCCGGTATGATGAACGGCTGAACCTTCGATTTGAAAAAAATATTGATGAAGAAGGTTATTTGATATCGCCCCTGCTGCTGCTGCCTTTTATTGAAAACGCGTTTAAGCATGGTGTTAGCGAGGCCAGGTTTGCCTCTTTTGTTCATATCAGCCTGACAGTAAAAGACGGTATGCTTGAGTTGCTGGTAGAAAATTCGGCAGCAGAAACTGAAGCCGCCTGTACGAAAACAAATATAGGGCTTGCCAATGTAAAAAGGCAACTGGAACTGTTGTACCGCGACTATTCCCTTGACATAAAAAACAACAACCATATTTATCACCTCAGCCTGTCTGTTGATTTAAAAAGCTATGCAAAAATATAACTGCATCATTGTAGAAGACGAGCCACTGGCCGCCGAAGTGCTGGCAGATTACACCAGGCAGGTGCCATTCCTTGAATTAAAAGCTGTTTGCACAGACGCACTGTATGCTACCGATGTTTTAAAAAAAGAAAAGATCGATTGCATTTTCCTGGATATACATCTGCCGGGATTGAAAGGTCTTGAATTTCTTGAAACACTTACATCGTTGCCGGCTGTTATCATTACGTCTGCCTACCCTGAGTATGCGCTCCAGGCATTTGACCTTTGCGTTACCGACTATCTGCTCAAACCATTCCGGTTCACGCGCTTTTTAAAAGCCGTCAACAAATTACAGCAGGGCATAAAAGAAACTGGTACGCGGCCTTATCATTTTTTTAATGTTGACAAAAAAATGGTAAAGCTCTACGAAGACGAAATATTATTTGTTGAAAGCCTGAGAGATTATATCAGGATCAGCACGAAGCGCAGCAGTATTCAAACCAAACTTCAGTTAACTGAAATACATGAGTTACTGGGTGCTGAAAAATTCTTGCGTGTGCACCGCTCATTTATTGTGGCAAAGGATAAAATAACAGCATTTACCGCTACTGATCTGGAGATCGAAGACAACCGGATTCCCATTGGCAGAAGTTATAAGGAAGCGGTGATAAACAAACTCGGCAGCTGACTGCTGTACGTCATGCAAAGACTGTTGTTAATCAAACGGCCGTTTTTTTAATTGCTTTTATGGATAGTTTTAATGGCCATGAAAAAAATGATCCATAAAGCTGCTTTGCTGTTCCCGCTTGCCGTTATTGGGTTTGGTCTTATCATTTTCATTTTCGGACGTTTTCCCGAGGCTTTCATGCCGGCGCAGATTGTTTTGCCATTACGCAGTATAATTACCTATGGTTGTGGCGTACTTTTTATTATTACCGGCATTGGCATTATTATCGGTAAATTTTCAGACACCTGCGGTAAACTGATCGCTATTTTCTTTTTTATTAATCTTATTTATCCGCAGCTTTTCATTTCATTGCAGCATTTCAGTGATGCAGGGAAATGGACAGTTACGCTTGAAATACTGGCTTTGTGCAGCGGGGCCTGTATGCTTACCGGTAAACCACGTATTGCCACAGTGGCAAAGTATACATTTGCCATAGCATTTCTTGGTTTTGCATTACTTCATTATATGTATGCAGATTATATCGTTACCTTAATTCCTGCCTGGATGCCTGCACACTACCTGCTGAATGCAATGGTATTTGCCGGCTTTGTGGCTACTGCAATCAGTCTTATCATTAATATGTGCGTGAGGCTGGCTGGTATATTTTTTGGCAGCATGTTCTGCATTTGGGTGATTACACTTCATTTGTCCCGTTGTTTATCCAATATGTCAAAAGAAGCCGAATGGTCAAGCCTGTGTATTGCGATGGCGATGGCAGGCATTGGCTTTTTGCTTGCTGCTGAAAAAAAATGAATCCTTATTTTTTCTGAATGGTAGTTACCTGTCTGTTGCTAATTTGATCCCCGCGGTGCCTGTTTTATAAATTTATCTGCCCAGCCAATAAAATATTTCATATTGGGAGCGTCTGTATGGCCTCCGTCATGTTGTCGCCAGGCCAGCGCTCCATCCAGCAGACCAATATTTACTGCCGGCATTTTTTCTGCCTGGTAATTATTGGAAACACCCAGGTCATGCGCACCCAGCAATTTGAATACACTGCCTGCTGCTATCACTGCCATATAACTTCCCTGGTGGTCCAGCCATTTGGCATCTCCTTTTTCAGGAACGCCATAACTTACAAATGTGAGACGTGGTGCACACATAGCAATCAGTTCATGCGAATCTACCGGCAGGTCACAACCGCTTTTAGATCCGAAATCAGCTGCTGATGCTCCATATTTCATATAGTTGCCCGCCATCCAATAGTATTCGCCACCAGTAAGGCTTTCCACAGCCTCTCCCCAAACCCTGCGGTGAAGTGTTGTACCGCCTTTACCTGATGACCCTATCAGTCCCATTGCAAACCGATCTTCAAAAGCAAGTGTTACCAGCGCAGCTTTGCCATAACGCGATACGCCTTCAATGCCCACTTTTTTTGCATCTACTGCTGAATCCGTTTCAAGATAATCCAACCCACGTGCCGCGCCCCATGCCCATGCACGCAAAGCCCCCCAGTCGTCCGGTTTGCGGGGCTGCCCCTTATTGACAAGACCAATAATTCCTTTTGTGATGCCTGCACCGTTGTCTGCCTGTATGCTGCCTGGATCAATTGTAGCATATCCCCAGCCGTCTGCCAGTAACTGTTCTGTGGGCGAAGGCTCTCCCGACTGCGGTAAAGGCGGGCCAAAAGGAAAGCCCGTATTGGTACGCGTTATAGGATTGTAAGCAGGGTATTGGTCAAATATTTTTTTTAGATCAGGGTTATTTTTAACCAGTAAATCTTTCAGGGCATCATTGATCTTTTGCATGTCATCTCCAAAAGGTTGTGATGGTGCGGGAAAGGAAGGGCGGCCAAACATCATCAATACAGGAACCGGTCCTTTAACATTCAATGGAGTCACCACCAACATGGAAATATTTACTTCAATCAGGGGATACTCACTGTTATCCACATGGCCAATTAACTGCCTGGCAATAACTGGTATACGACCAACAAATTCCCTGTCTGTAATTTTAATGGTCCACGATACTTTTGGTAGCTGTTTAGGCATGCGTCCGTATACCTCCCGTTCCAAATCTTCGGCAATTTCTGGGCGGCGCAGCTTCCACCACGTATCTGGGGTTGTTATTTTTTTTCCATCTTTTGCTGTTAGTACTTCGGGCAACTGCGGACAGGGGTTCGCCAGTGATTCATCGTAGTTGGCATGATTGGGATCAGACTCATTACCGCTTGGACCCGGCCTCAGCGTTTTGATGCCCAACTGTTTCATCATATCTGCATGATCCTGTTCTGCGGTAAATGTTACGGGCTGCCGGTAATTTGCAGTAGCTGCCGGGCTTTGTGCCGATGCGGCCAGTGAACCAACCAGCAACAGAATGATTATATAATTTTTCATTTTTATCACTGTTTTATTTTTGAAGTTCCTGAGTGTGCATATTGAGTGATGCTACTTCTCAATGGCCGCAGAGCTAAAATATAGAAACAAACGCAAATTGCAACCGATTGCACAAATTAACTTTTTCAGCCGCTTATTTTAATCCCGGCTCTGCTAATAATAGTTCGCAGCATGATAGCAACACATTTTGCCCGGATTATAATCATCGCTCTTGGTTTGCGGGCAGACGCCATCAGATATTTCCGGCCAGGCGAGACAGGATTGCTACCGAATCCTCCCAAATTTACCGCTGCTCTTGGTGTTTGCCATTTCCGGCCAACCAACCCGAAACCGGCGGGTGCTAGACCATCCATAAATAATTGCACCATACAAGAGCCACAGACCATGTAAAAAAATACCAATTTTTGCAAATAAAATATGACCATATTAAAATAAAATTTAAAAAATTGGTTGCAACCGATTGCAGTATTAATTTTTCTTTTTACATTCGCTAGTCATTACGATTGAAGGCCATAAATATGAAAGGGAAACCGGCTTACCCATGCCAGTCGCAACTTAGTTTGAGCGGGTAATTTAATTTTCACGCGGTTCAATACTTTTCTTTCTCTTATTTATCTGCAACATCTCTCGTAAAGAAAATATATCCGTCCCGCAAAAGCATTGATTTTTTCATATGCATACACAACCTTTTGTATGGCTAAACAATACTTGCGTTATGCAATTATCGTTTTAGAAAATTTAAACGCTTATGCTGAAGGGCTACTGCTAAAAAAAAACGGCATAAAGTTTATGAAACATTCAAAATAAAAATTGTGCTATTCAATATCTGAAAAACAAACTTGCGCGTAAAATAAAAAAGTTATCTTCATTCTAAGATTTTCGCTTTTTTACCAGAACCAGCTTGCTTATGTATACGGATGATACATTGTGGAAAGGCCTGCAGCAGGGCAATAAGGACATGTTTCTATGTCTTTACAAAAAATACTATCATAGTCTTTTATTTATTGGCTTAAAAGAAATTAAAGATGCCCAGCTGGTAAAAGATACCATCCAGCAATTGTTCCTTTATATATGGGAGAAAAGGGAAACCATACACGAGGCTAAAAATGTCAAATCTTACCTGGTTACTTCTTTCTTAAGAAAGCTTTCTGCCGATTGGAAAAAATCGCGTAAGACCTGCGATTTGCAGGTTGTCTGGAACAACTATTCAGAAGATCTGCAATCTACTCCCGAAGAAAATCTCATAAATAAAGACGGGCAAACCCAGTTGTTTAAGCTTTTAATGAGCCATATCAACAACCTCCCTAACCGCCAGCGGGAGCTTATTGTTCTTAAGTTTTATGAGGGACTTAGTTACGAAACAATAGTAGAACAAACCGGCTTGTCGCACCGCACGGTGTATAATAAAGTTCATGAGGCATTAAAGAAACTAAAACTGGATATAGTGAAAAGCCGGCACGCCCAGAGTGCTTCCCTTATCGGTCTGCTTACGGTATTTATGTGTCCCGCCATGATTGCCAGCACAGCTGCCGCCGCTACGGTTTTGTAAGCTGGTTCATCCCCCCGCATTCAAAAAAAAGAAAATTCTGTTCACTGAACGGGTAAAAAAACCTGTCAGCATACTCTATTTAGAAAGACATCTCTTAAAACCGCATTATGAAGTCTGCCGAAATGGATATAGTTGATTTACTGGCCGATGAAACTTTCCTTAATTATTGCAGGAAGTCCCGTGCCGGCGATGTGGCATTTTGGGAAGCGTATATTGCAGAAAATCCCGATCGCCGGGCAATGGTGGAAGATGCCCGCGAAAAATTTATTGAGTTATTTAACGCTTTGGCGCAGGCAGATCTGGATGAACAGGAAGCACTGTTAAAAAACAAAGTAGATCTCGCAGACCTGAAGCCTGTTATCAGAATGAATAACCGCGCGGATGAAAATAAACCCAGGAAAATTTTACCCATTTTGCTAAAAGTCTCCGGAGTGCCTGCGGTTTTGCTTGCAGCTACCCTTTTCATCTTTAATAACAAAAGCACCGCCAAAAATAAAACCGATAAAACATTTGTATCTGCCTGCGGGGAGAGAAAAAATATTCAGTTGCCGGATGGATCTGTTGTAACATTAAATGCAGCCAGTAAAATAAAAATTGACAACAGTTTTGGCGTTTCTTCACGCGATGTCTACCTGGAGGGTGAGGCATTTTTTGACGTAAGGCACAACGAAAAACTCCCTTTTATTGTCCATACACCCATGATGGATGTAAAGGCCCTGGGAACAGCTTTTAACGTAAAGGCCTATCTCAACGACAAAATCACTGAAACTTCTTTAATAAGGGGAATGATAGAAGTAACACTTAAAGAAAGTGATAACCGTACCATGTTACTTTATCCTCATCAAAAAATAAGATGGGAACACTTAAAGACAAAAGCTGAGACTAATGGTTCATCAATTGTGCAAAAAGTAGAGACCCTGAATATGACAGATAGTCTTACCAAGAAATTAAAAGCCTCCGACAGCGGCAGTATAAAAGAAATAGCATGGACGGAGAACAAATTAATATTTGAAGACGAAACGTTTGACGAAATAGCAAGATTGCTGGGGAGATGGTATGGCGTAAAAATTCAGTTTAATGACGATGCCATCCGCGGTTACCGGTTTACGGGTATGTTTGAAAAAGAAGACGTAAACACAGTTCTTGATTTCTTAAAAGAATCGCGCCATTTCAATTATACAGTTGAGCAGGGTGAACCAATAACCATAAACTTGTCCAAATAAAAATACAGGGAATAATGCTGTAACATTTTCCCTGTAATAAAATGCTGAAACGCTTTTATGAGAATGAAGCTGTTTCTATTTTTTAATTTAAAACCAAAATAAAGGTATGAAAAAAAATCATGCTATTGGATGGATTTGCCCAAACCCATCCTTAACGAAGCTGCTTAAAATTATGAAACTGACCTCTTTTCTGTTGTTTGTAGCTGCTATGACTGCCAATGCGGGTGGGTTTTCACAGGATGTAAAAGTGAACCTCTCACTGAACGGCGTAAAACTAACAACGTTCTTTAATGCAATTGAGAAGGAAACGAAATACCGTTTCGCATTCTCCAATGACATCATACCGGACGATCTGGTGGTGACTGTAAATGTAAAAAGGAAGCCATTATTCCAGGTAATGAATGATGTAATGTCGCCGACAAGACTTAAATACCGGCTGGACAAAATCTCCGGCATCTTTATTATTTCAGAGAAAGCCACCATGGGAGAGATTGAACCGGTGCTGCGTACCATTACAGGAACCGTTACAAACGATAAGGGAGAACCGCTTGCAGGCGTATCGGTGCAGGTAAAAGGTGTTAATGGTAAGGCTACCATTACGGCCACCAATGGCAGCTTCTCCATTACCGTAGACGACAACGCCAAAATCCTTGTGTTTTCTTTTGTTGGCATGACAACGCGCGAGATGAGCATTGAAGGAGTAAATTCATTACAGGTAGCCCTTTCATTACCCAACCTGGCTTTAGACGAGGTAGTAGTAGTGGGTTATGGAACACAAAGAAGAACACTGGTTACCGGAGCTGTGTCCAGTGTCAACGGCAAGACTTTAAATGAAGTTCCGGTAATAAGTATCTCGCAGGCATTGCAGGGCCGCGTATCCGGTGTTCAGGTTACCAGCAACGGCAGCCCGGGCACAGACCCGATTGTACGTATCAGGGGTATCAGCTCTATCAATAACTCTTCCAATCCGCTGTATATTGTTGACGGGTTTCCTACCGGTAACCTTTCGGCAATTGATACAAAAGACATAGAATCTGTAGACGTATTAAAAGATGCTTCTTCGGCTGCCATTTATGGCTCCAGGGCCACCAGTGGTGTAATTATGATTACCACTAAAAAAGGAAGAAGGGATGGCAAGATGCATGTAAGCCTGGACTCTTATTACGGCACCCAGAACATCACCAAACGGCTGGACCTGTTAAACACAGAACAATTTAAACAGTACGCGATTGCCTACAGGGGTTCACAGGTGCCACGCCTTTTAGCGCCTTATGTTGATCAGCCAATTTACACAGGCGCCACACAAACTTATGGGCAAACCAATACCAACTGGCAGGATGCTTATTTTAAGCACGGGTCAATGACCGGTCATAATATCGGTTTGAGCGGTGGAAATGATGTTTCCCGTTTTTATGCTTCTGCAGGTTTTTTTGATCAAAAAGGTGTTACGCCAACTGTGGCATTCAGGCGTTACAATTTCCGCATCAATTCAGAACACAATATCAATAAAATCTTCACTTTTGGAGAGAATCTATATGCCGCTTACGGCGACCAGGCATATGATAACAATGAAACAGGATCCAGATCTAACCTGGTAAATGTGATCAGGATGATGCCGCATATGCCGGTATACGATCCCACTTCAAACGGAGGGTTCAGGGGTGTTAATTCTACGCTGGATGGTGGAGACCCTACCAACCCCATAGAAGATGCCACTTTAAAAAACCCGGGCAGAAGAACAACTGTAAAGATTCTTGGTACTGCTTACCTCGATATCAATTTTACCAAATGGCTGAAATTCAGATCAACATTTGGTATAGACCATGCTGATGGCCTCGACTATCGCTTCTCTCCTATATTTAATGACAACGGAGCTATTGCCGGTTCAAGTGCCATACTGGCTACCATTACCAATAACCGGAATGTTTCCAATGTATTACTGTATACTGAACAGTTTACATTTGATAAAACTTTTGGCGATCATCACGTAAATGCCATTGCTGTTTATGAACAGCAAACGCAATACAGCAAACAGGAAAATGCCAGTGGTAACCAGGCGTCCAATGACCTGAAAACGTTAAACAATGCCAGCAATATTTCTGCACAAACACTGATTGGAGAGAATACATTGCTGTCTTATGTAGGCCGTATAAATTATGACTATAAAGGAAGGTATTTGCTGAGCGGCGCAGTACGCCGTGATGGACTTTCTGTTTGGGCGCCCGGTAAGAAATGGGCCACCTTCCCATCTGCTTCTATAGGATGGAGAATTGACCAGGAAGAATTTATGAACCAAATAAAGACCATTTCTGAATTAAAAATCAGGGCGGGTTATGGCGTAACCGGTCTCAATGGTGTGCAGCTTGGCAATACCCCATGGCTGGTTAGTGTAGCTGCCAACAGTGCTTATTATCCTTTTAACAATGCAGCTACCGCAGGGGCTTCATCT
>Ga0157376_10001533_pt1 | contig 15240 bp, 13 predicted proteins | sample M45metaG_FD_121801 | JGI IMG/M metagenome (GOLD analysis project Ga0157376, IMG submission 121801) | Miscanthus rhizosphere microbial communities from Kellogg Biological Station, Michigan, USA - M4-5 metaG | ecosystem: Host-associated > Plants > Roots > Rhizosphere > Soil | place: USA: Michigan... | reverse complement strand
CGGGTGTAGGTAAAGAACAATTTAACCTGCGCAATGGTAAATCAGTAGATGTAAATATCTGGTTGTTTATGCAAAGACTCAATCTTATTAAGCATGTAGTGAACCTGAAATACGGACTGGGTATTGAACTGAACAATTACCGGTATGAATCTCCCCTGCACTATGACAAAACAAATAATATTTTTACGGAGGATCTTACCCGCCACTACAAAAAAAATAAATTGGCAGCGGACTATGTTACGGTCCCATTCATGCTGAACTTTAATTTTACCCCCAACAATTATTACAACAAATCTTTTGGGTTTAGTGCGGGTATCAGTGCAGGATACCTCTATTCTTCACGACAGAAAATGATTACCGTTGAAGACGGCAAGCAGAAAACACACGATGATTTTTATCTTCGCCCCTTCAAAATAAGTTATGTGGCAGAATTGCAACTGGGCCCTGTAAAATTATTTGGTTCGCTGGCTACGCAAAGCATGTTCGAGAAAGGACTTGATCAAACACCCTATAACGTTGGTTTAAGATTTAGTAACTGGTAAAAAATAAAACGTCTTCCGTTAATAATAACCGGCATCTTTAAAAGTTGCCGGTTATTTTTTTTTTAACCAGCCCGGCTCTGCCATATTGCTACCGCCGGAACAGAAAATAATAAAAAGTAATTATACAACCGGCGCATTTTAACGATGTTGATGGTCAGGTTTTTGCAACTGTCAAAAAACTGGAATTTTCAATGCTTGCTGCTGATTTTTATTTTTTTTTGTTAACCCTTTCTTAATAAGGCAGTTAGCCAAAAAACTCTTAAAATCTTTTAATGGTAAAATATACTTATTACGCCGGGCGTTTAATGCATGGAATTTGCATTGTAACGATGTCATTTTTTTTGCAGATTAAACCGCTTTTTTATTTTTCAGTCTTGTAAAAAATATCAGCCATGAAAAGAGTGTTTGTTGCAATCACTGTTTTGTTTGCACTTGCTTTATTTGCTTTTACCGCCCATGAAAACAAAAGACTTGTAAAACACCGGTTTTTTAATGATGAGTTAAATGGCAAACCATACATTATTATAGATAAGTCAGACTATGAGCTGAAGGTATATGACGATGATGGCTGGTACGCTACCTACCCGGTTGTACTTGGCAGCAAAAGTCTTGATGATAAAATGGTGCAGGGCGACAGAAAAACGCCGGAAGGTGTTTATAAAATTGCATCTAAACGCATACATGAAAAATGGGACAGGATGATGCTGATAGACTATCCTACCAAAGCAGATATTGCAAAATTTAATGACCGTAAGGCGAAAGGTTTACTTCCCAAAAATGCTAAGATTGGCGACGGTATTGGTATACACGGTACATGGCAGCACGATGATATGGCGGTGGATTATTTTCAGCAATGGACCAATGGCTGTATTTCTCTTAAGAATGAAGAGATTGAAGAGCTGTACAATATTATACCAGTTGGCACCCAGGTTACTATTCAGCGTTAAAGTTGTTTTCAATCAATTTATAACAAATATTAAATACGCGTATAAGACATAAAAGATTTGGTTAACTATCTTTAAAATGTTCCTGTTGGGGCCGGAACATTTTTTATGCTTTATTCTTTCGCCAAAATTTTAATGACAACCGGTCTACGGTTTTTTTACCGGCATATACATGTGACCGGGCTTGAAAATATACCTTCAAAAGGCCCCGTAATTATAATCGCCAATCATAATTCTTCATTAATGGATGCGGCCCTGCTGGGTATTCTATTAAAGCGCAAGGCTTATTTTTTTGCCAGGGGGGATGTGTTTGTTAATAAATTTATCAAAAAAGTATTATGGTGGTTTCATATGATGCCGGTGCACAGCTATCTGGGGGGAAGAAATACATTAAGTGCAAACAGTAATAGCTTTTCAGCAGGCAGACAGATACTTTCAAAAGGTGGCATCATTGTTTTCTTTCCGGAAAGTACCAGTCATATTGAACGCCAGTTATTGCCTTTCCGGAAGGGTGTTTTCAGGCTGGCATTTGACACTGCTACAGCCGGCAATTTCTCTTTTAATATACCCATTGTACCTGTAGGAATCAGTTACGACCACCCGGTTGAATACAGGACAGATGTACAGGTACATGCAGGCAGGCCGCTCTGGCTTTCGGATTATAAAAATGAATATGAAGACAATCCTGCCATTGCATTACTGCATGTTTGCAGAGACGCCCACGAGGCAATTAATAAACTTGTTTTGCATATAGCAGATTACAGGCGTTTGCAAACAGCAGAGCAGTATTTAATTGTTAGCAGAAACAATAATAACATTAACCTTCCCGCGTGGAAGATTGCATCTGGTGAAAAGCTTGAACGTGAAAAATTTATTTGCAAAGCCATTAATAACGCAGCGGAATATGAATTTAGCAGCAAGCAACTACAGGCGGGCAGCTATTTTAACGCATTATCTGCCGGCGGATTGACTGATAAAACAATTAGCGGTAATTTATCTTTTCCTTTATGGAAAAAAATATTGTTATGGATTGGTTTCCCCGTTTACCTGGCAGGCCTGCTGCTAAATGGGCTGCCTGTTTTAATAGCCCGGTGGATAGCGGATAAGAAAGTGTACAGAAAAGATTTTTATAGCTGGATTTTTGTCGTTGGCTATTCGGTTATATATTTTTTCTGGCTGCTGGTTGTATTGACCATCAGCTTTTCAATTGGTTGGCGGTATGCTGCCGCCGTACTTTTGCTGATGATCATCACTGGTTTATTTGCCTACACCTGCGAAGGCTGGCGAAAAGAGTACAGACAGTACAAGAAATGGAAAGCAATTTCCAGCAATCACATTACTGAGCTAAAGGCCATGAGAAACAGTATGTAAACAGGGCCTGCTATAATTTACCTTTTTTGATTTCATCCACCACACCTGGGTCGAGCAATGTCGAAGTATCGCCCAAATTTTCAAGTTGCCCTTCAGCTACCTTTCTCAAAATGCGGCGCATAATTTTTCCGCTTCTTGTTTTAGGAAGCCCGGTTACAAACTGTATTTTATCGGGTTTGGCTATAGCGCCAATAATGCGGCTTACCGTTGCAGTTATATCTTTCCGGTTGGCATTCTCATCTCCGCGCGAACTGTGGAAAATTACAAAAGCATAGATGCCCTGTCCTTTTATATCATGCGGGTAACCCACCACGGCACTTTCCACCACACCGGCGTGCATGTTAATGGCATTCTCTACTTCAGCGGTTCCTATACGGTGGCCGCTTACATTTAAAACATCATCTACGCGGCCGGTAATCCGGTAATTGCCATTTTCATCTTTCAATGCGCCATCTCCCGTAAAGTATAGATTTTCATAAGTAGCAAAATAATTGGTGCGGCAGCGCTCATGATCACCGTAAGTAGTCCTCAAAATACCCGGCCATGGCGCTTTTATGCAGAGGTTGCCTTTGTAAAAGCCGTCTTCACCTTTTTCAGTTACCTCTTTACCATTTTCATCTACCAGTAATGGTTGTACGCCGGGCATTGGCAGGGTTGCCCACGATGGTTTGGCGGCTGTTATACCAGCAAGATTTGAGATTAAAATACCGCCTGTTTCCGTTTGCCACCAGGTATCTACAATAGGAGCTCTTTTTTTACCAATATTTACATCGTACCAATGCCATGCTTCTTCATTGATGGGCTCACCAACAGTGCCCAGTACTTTCAGTGATGACAGGTCTTTTTCCTGCAGCGGATCAAGACCAAAGCCCATTAAACTTCTGATGGCCGTTGGGGCTGTATAAAGTATGTTCACTTTGTATTTATCTATAATGTCCCAAAACCTGCCTGCATCGGGCCATGTGGGGATGCCTTCAAACATTAAAGAAGTACCGCCCGCACTCAGCGGACCGTAAACAATATAAGAATGACCTGTAATCCACCCAATGTCTGCCGTGCAAAAATGTACCTGGCCGGGCTGGTATTGAAACACGTTTACAAACGTATAATTGGTCCATACCATATAGCCGCCGCAGGTATGCACTACACCCTTTGGCTTGCCTGTACTGCCGGAAGTATATAGAATAAATAAGGGATCTTCCGCATCCATTTCTTCTGCGGGAAATGACACTACGCCATCTTTTTCTACCTGTGTTTCTGCAAACTCCATTTCATCCTCCCACCATACATCGCGCCCTTTTATCATGCTTACCGGCGTGCGGGTGCGGGTGTAAACAATAACACGTTTTACTGTTTTATTTCCAATCAGGGCATCGTCAATTACACTTTTTAAAGGAATGTCTTTTGCTCCACGATAAGCTCCGTCGCAGGTAACAATGTATTCAGCTTTGGCATCTTCCAGCCTGTCTGCAATGCTCTGGGCGCTGAATCCCCCAAAAATAACACTGTGTATGGCACCAATTCTCGCACATCCCAATACAGCATAAGCCAGTTCCGGCACCATGCCCATATAAATACAAACACGATCACCTTTTTTTACTCCATTGTTTTTTAATACCTGTGCAAACTGGCAAACCCGCTTGTGCAAGCGTGCGTAGGTAACCACCCGTGTTCTTTCGTCGGGGTTGTTGGGTTCCCAGATAATGGCGGGCTTTTCGCCAAAATCCTTCAGGTAGCGGTCTATACAATTTTCGGTAATATTCAATTTACCACCCGCAAACCATTCTATTTTGGGTTCTTTAAAATTCCACTGTAGCACCTTATCCCATTTCTTTCTCCAGTAAAAATTATCTGCTACGGCCGACCAGAAACCTTCCGGGTCTTCTATGCTCTTTTTATAATCGGCTTTGTATTGTCCTAACGAAGTAATCTGGTATGGATATGCCATGGCATAAATGGTTGAAAAAAATGTATTTATAAATAAAAAATTGCTTTAGTTTTCTGCGGTTTATGAAAACACCAGCTGCGGTTGTCCGATACTGTTGGTAAAGATTCCGTACATGGTTTCTTATTGCAGCCGGTGAAGAAACCAATTGGGCTTACCCGCCACGACCAGTGAAGACACTCAACCTGCCCCATGACCCGCAGCTTATCCACCAATTATTTTTCATAATGAATTATGGCGCATGAAGATACGCCCTGCGAAAATAAAAGGTGTGTGTTTGTTAAAAAAAATAAATTGGTTTGATTCCTTGACAGTTTGAATTACTTTTGCAGCCATATGCTACCAAAAGTATCCATATTGGTAAGGGCAGTTTCTGCTGTCATAATGATAGCAGCCTTGTGCTTTTTAACAACTGCCAATTTTTGGGTATATGGTTTTCAAAAACAGCAGCATGCTTCAGCAATTGAAGCCAGTTCTCCCGATGAGGAAGACAGCTCACCTTCGGTTCCCAACCCCGTAGAAGAAAAAAATTCAAACACACTGCAGAATTTATCAGAATACCTGCACGATGGAGCACCGGTTATAACTCATCCTGTGAGTATTGTATTATTCGGCAACAGGCACGATATCATTAATCTGCCTATTCATCACCCTGAATTACTTACGCCACCTCCCAAGCTGGCTTGTTAATTACCTTCTTGCCATTTCCTGTTTACCTATTTTTTATACCGCGGGTATAGTTTATTAACGTTGCTTCCATCAGGTTACTGTTAAGGACAGTTCTGTGCTGATGTGCTAACCTGATTACGGAAGGCAAACCAGTAAGCAGCGTAGTATAACCATTCACCTCCGGTATAATATTCCCTAACCGTTATTGAACAATCATTAAACATATTTTACAGTGAAAAAAGCGAAAAATTATATTAGCAGTCTTGCATCAGACTTTCCTGCATCGGTGGTGGTGTTCCTGGTGGCGCTGCCCCTTTGCCTGGGCATTGCGCTTGGCAGTAATGCGCCCTTGTTTTCGGGTATTATCGGTGGTATTGTAGGCGGCCTTGTAATAGGCACGCTGAGCGGATCGCAATTAAGTGTAAGCGGCCCAGCTGCAGGGTTAACGGCTATTGTTGCCGTGGCTATTGGCAAGCTGCCTGCTTTTGATGCCTTTTTGATGGCAGTAGTAATTGGGGGTCTTATTCAGATTATACTTGGATATCTAAAAGCCGGCGTCCTGGGTGATTACATTCCTTCAAGCGTAATAAAAGGAATGCTGGCGGCTATTGGCCTGATACTTATTCTGAAACAAATCCCGCATTTTGTTGGTTACGAAGCAGACTTTCCGGGTGACGAAACATTTGAACAAAAAGATGGAAAAAATACTTTTTCTGAACTATTTTTTTCATTGCGGCATATACTGCCTGTAGCACTGGCTATTGGTGTTTTTTCAATATTGCTGCAGGTGTTATGGGATAAAGTACTGGTTAAAAAAGCAAAGATTTTTAAACTGATTCCATCGCCCTTAATAGTAGTATTGGCTGGTATTGCCATTAATGAATTGCTGAAAGTCAGTAACCCGGAACTGGCATTGGGTAAGTATCACCTGGTAAGTATTCCCGTAGCAGCATCCTTCAGCCAGTTTACTTCATTTTTTACATTCCCGGATTTTAGTCAGCTTGCCAACTACCAGGTATGGACAACTGCTTTAACGCTGGCTATTGTTGCCAGCCTTGAAACATTGCTGAATATTGAAGCAGCGGATGATCTCGACCCTTACCAGCGCGTAACCCCCACCAACCGTGAACTAAAAGCGCAGGGAGTGGGCAATATTGTTTCGGGTCTTATCGGCGGCCTGCCGCTTACTTCAGTTATTGTAAGAACATCGGCCGGTATCAATGCGGGCGCCAAAACAAAAATGTCTGCCATTATGCATGGTATGTTTCTTTTGTTGTGTGTGGCTTTTATACCATCCTTACTTAATCATATTCCTTATGCTTCACTGGCGGCCATTCTTATCTATACCGGTTATAAACTCGCTAAAATTTCCATTTTTAAAGAGTTTTATAGCAAAGGCTGGAACCAGTTTTTACCATTTGTAATTACCATTGCGGCTATTTTATTTACCGATCTGCTTATCGGCATTATAGTAGGCTGCTGTGTGGGCATTTTCTTTCTTTTGCGAAGCAATTTTAAATCTGCCGTGTTTGTAGTAAACGATGATAACAAATATCTTTTCCGCCTGCGTAAAGACGTATCATTTTTAAATAAACCCATTATTAAAAATAAGCTGGAGCAGGTGCCGGAAGATTCTTTTGTGCTGATAGATGCGGCAAGGGCAGATTTTATAGACCGGGATGTTATTGAAGTGATAGAAGATTTTATGAAACACGCACATTTGAAAGACATCAAAGTGGAATTGAAGAAAAGTGTGTACAAGGAACAGGGTTTTGATTTTGCAAAAAAGGCACCTGTTGCTCATGTACCTGTATTAAGTTCATCCAAAAATTAAATTTTATGCATTCAGTTGATAAATTATTACTCGAAAATAAAGCCTGGGTTTATGAAACACTGATGGACGACCCGGAGTATTTTAAGCGACTGGCAGACGTACAGGCGCCGGAGTTTTTATGGATAGGCTGCAGCGACAGCCGTGTACCTGCCAATAAAATTACAGGTACCCATCCGGGTGAGTTGTTTGTACACCGTAACATTGCCAATGTAGTAATGGATGACGACATTAACGTATTAAGTGTGATAGACTATGCAGTTACCCATCTCAAAGTAAAACATATTATTGTTTGCGGCCACTACGGTTGCGGCGGGGTTAAAGCCGCCATGAGCGATAAAAGCTTTGGGATTCTTGATAAATGGCTGCTAAATATAAAAAAAGTGTACCAGGCCAACAGCGTTGAAATAGATGCGGTGGGAGATCCTGAAGAAAGGTCTAACCTGCTGGCTGAATACAATGTGAAACAGCAGGTCATCAATATTTCAAAAACAGCTTCCATACAAAATGCCTGGAAAAATAACAACCTGCCACAGATACATGGCTGGGTGTATGATTTGAAGGATGGCCTGCTGAAGCAAATTTATAAAGTGGTTAGACCTGCACTGGTGACGGCGTAATCATCTGTTGGTAACAGGTGCCGTTTACTGTGTGGCAGAACGGCAATTTTTTAATGGATGTTGCAAAAAATGAGTAATATGCAATTAATAACAGACAATTTATGAAATTATATGAAAAACTATTGTTGGAAAATAAAGCCTGGGCGGCTGAAAAAGTAAAAGAGGATCCGGAATATTTTAACCGCCTGGCACATTTGCAAACACCGGATTTTTTATGGGTTGGCTGCAGCGATAGCCGTGTACCGGCCAATGAAATAACAGGTACGCAACCCGGCGAGATATTTGTGCATCGCAATGTTGCCAATATGGTGGTGAATACGGACGTGAACCTGCTGAGCGTTCTTGACTACGCCGTCAACCACCTGAAAGTAAAACATGTGATTGTTTGCGGACATTACGGCTGCGGTGGTATTAAAGCAGCCACCACTAACACAGATTTTAAACCGGTACTGAACATGTGGCTGCGCAATATTAAAGATGTGTACCGTTTGCACCGCAAAGAGCTGGATGCGCTGAAAGATGAAAACGAAAGAATAGACAGGTTGACTGAGCTGAATGTAAAAGAACAGGTGTTTAACCTGGCAAAGACTTCTATTATTCAGAAAGCGTGGAAACATGAGCAAAGGCCGCATTTGCATGGCTGGGTATATGGTTTAAAAGATGGCATTATTAATCCTGTATTTGAAATGCAGGTGGGAACGCATATTGATGAAATTTATGAATACGATGATGTATAAATGATATTTGCAAATTAAAAACCCCGTTCTGCCGACGGGGTTTTTAATTTGTTTACATTAGTGTATGCTAAAGCGCTATGTGAAAAAACCATTGTTCCTCCTTGCCGGCTGGCTTGCTTTCTGCAGTACAGGTTGCAAAAATTACACTGCCAATTCAGCAAACGCTACAGCCGTTGTTGCTGCAGACAGTTCATGGATGTTACTACCATTTATTAAAGTTGATTCCGCTAACCCGGTACTTGCCCCCGGAACCGGCCGTTTTACAGATCCAATTATTAAAAAGGAAGTAAAATGGGAAGAAAAAGATGTGTTTAATCCGGCAACCGTAGTAAGGGGAGATACATTGCTGATGCTGTACCGCGCTGAAGACAGTATTGGCAAATATGCAGGCACTTCAAGAATTGGTCTGGCCAAAAGTACTGATGGTATACATTTTACAAGAATGCCAACACCTGTTTTTTATCCGGGCAATGATGCACAAAAAAAATACGAATGGGAAGGCGGTTGCGAAGACCCAAGAGTAGTGGAAGACAGCGCAGGTATTTATTACATGATGTATACTGCGTATGATGGCGACAAAGCCAGGCTGCTGGTAGCCTCGTCAAAAGATTTATTGCACTGGACAAAATACGGACCGGCGTTTGCAAAAGCATATAATGGAAAGTATTTGAATAAGTGGTCAAAGTCTGGTTCCGTGGTGTCGGTGTACAAAGAGGGAAAAATAACTGCTGTAAAAATTAACGGCAGGTACTGGATGTACTGGGGCGATGTAAATATCAATGCGGCTATATCAGACGATTTGATTAACTGGCAGCCTGTTGAAATGGCTGCAGGAGAAAAGCCTGGCATAGCATTGCGCCATAATTCGGTTGAAACCCCCGATTTGAAAATAGTAATCGGTCCGCGGCCCAAAAAATTTGACAGCGATATTGTAGAAGCCGGTCCACCGGCCATGCTCACAGACAAAGGTATCCTGCTTATTTACAATGGCCGCAATATTCCTTCTATTGGTGATACCACATTGCCGGAGGGCACTTATTCTGCGGGCCAGGTATTAATTGACAAAAATGATCCTACCAGAATATTACAACGGCAGGAACATTTTTTTCTGACCCCCGATAAACCATATGAAAAAACAGGACAGGTAAATTTTGTTTGCTTTGTGGAAGGGCTTGCGCATTTTAAGAACAAATGGTTTTTATATTATGGTACTGCGGATTCAAAAATTGCAGTAGCCGTTAAGTGAACCACAAAGACATGTGTCTCACTAAGGATCCGCGGCAATTATGTGCAATAGTCAAGGGTATAGTAAAATTCCGTGTGCTGCTGCCTTCGTGGTTCAAAGAAAAGTTTTCTTTGCAAGCCAGAAATAATTACATTCAACGCTGATTATACATCATATGCAATCACCCAAAGGAATCTGGAAAGTTATAACGGCATCTTCTGCAGGCACGTTAATTGAATGGTACGATTTTTATATTTTCGGTAGCCTTTCTACTATTATTTCGCATAAATTCTTTCCCGACACCAATCCAACCGCCGCTTTATTATCAACACTGGCCACATTTGCAGCCGGCTTTATTGTACGCCCTTTTGGTGCATTGGTGTTTGGCCGTCTGGGTGATCTGATTGGACGAAAATATACCTTCCTGCTCACCCTGGTGCTGATGGGCGGTTCAACATTTTTGATTGGTTGTGTGCCGGGTTATGCCACAATTGGCGGCTGGGCCCCACTGTTAGTATTATTGTTACGTTTGTTACAGGGCCTTGCATTGGGTGGAGAGTATGGCGGTGCAGCCACCTATGTAGCAGAGCATGTGCCCGCCGGACGGCGCGGTTATTATACCAGTTTTATACAGACTACTGCTACACTTGGTTTGTTTCTTAGCCTGGGGGTTATTTTAACAGTGAGAAGAATTACCGGTGTGGAGGCCTTTACCAATGGAGACGGATGGCGGTATCCTTTTTTATTGTCTATTGTACTGGTAGCTGTTTCTGTCTTCATCCGGTTACGTATGAATGAATCGCCTTTGTTTTTAAAATTAAAAACTGAAGGAAAGACCTCTAAAAATCCGTTAAAGGAAAGCTTTGGCCATAAAGTAAATTTTAAAATGGTACTGCTTGCCTTATTTGGTGCTACCATGGGTCAGGGCGTTATCTGGTACAGCAGCCAGTTTTATGCACAGAATTTTATTCTTACCAAATGTAATATTGAGTATGAGCAGGCCAACACCATCATATTAATTGCGCTGGTAATTGCAACACCTTTCTTTATCATCTTCGGCAGCCTGTCTGATAAATGGGGTAGAAAAAATATCATGCTTGCAGGAATGTTGCTGGGCGCTTTGCTGTACCGGCCCATCTTTCAGCAATTGTATGAAACGGCAGATGTAAGTAAAAAGGTAATCATAGCAGGTCAAACCACCATCAAATATGCTGCAGAAGCTGTTAAGGGTACGGCCACCGATTCGCTGCACACCACCACCATCACTAATTATTTTGAAGACGGCACCAGCCAGAAAATAGTAAGCAAACAAAAAATAAATAATAGTGGCGTGAAATCGCCTGCCGTAGTAAACAAAGAAACTGTATTGGGCGAAGTTGGCAGGCTGAATATGATTGCCTATATAGCGCTGATGGTTGTTTTTGTTACTATGGTGTATGGCCCTATTGCAGCCTTCCTGGTAGAATTGTTTCCTACACGCATCCGGTACACTTCCATGTCATTGCCCTATCATATCGGCAATGGCGTATTTGGTGGGCTGGTGCCGTTTATCGCCACACTTATTACCACTTTGCCGGGTACCAACTATTTATCAGGTTTGTGGTATCCTATTATAGTAGCGGCGCTTTGTTTTATTATTGGCAGCTTGTACTTATCCAATAAAATAGATACAAACACAGACGACTAAAAATATTTTTATGAATCAGCTAAAACGTATACTTGGCATATTGTGGATGCTTATTGGTCCTGTTCTTTTTTTTATTCTTGTTAAAAGTGCGGTACACAATATCAATACAAATGGTAAAGGCGATATTAATAAGCCGCTGCCATGGATAATCATCATTACTATTTTTGCACCCATTGCTGCAGGGTTGGTCATCTTTGGCTGGTATGCGTTTAAGGGGGAGTATGATAAACTACCGGAGTAAAATTGTCTGACCTGGTATTTATGGAAAAAAGGGTTACAGAATAGACATGATCTGTACAGATCTCTTCCTCTGTGAAGGCCGCATTCCCCTCCGTGGTAAAATAAATCCCCAAATCCACCAATCACCAATCCTGAAATTCTTTTGTAGGTTTGTACCATGTCAATAGAAGTAAAAGGGCTTACCAAAATGTATGGCGAACAAAAAGCAGTGGATGATATTTCATTTAGTGCGGGCAAAGGAGAAATTGTAGGTTTCCTGGGGCCGAATGGTGCAGGCAAATCAACTACCATGAAAATTATTACCGGCTACTTACTGGCAGACGCAGGTACTGCCACTGTTTGCGGTATTGATGTAACGACACAACCCCTTGAAACAAAAAAGAAGATTGGTTATTTGCCTGAAGCAAATCCTTTGTATTACGATATGTATGTACGCGAATACCTTGATTTTATAGCTGGTATTCATCAAATCAACAATAAAAAGGAAAAAATTGAAGAAGTGATTACGATTGTTGGGCTTACTCCTGAAAGCAAAAAGAAGGTGGGGCAATTGTCCAAAGGATACAAACAACGGGTAGGGCTGGCCGCAGCACTGATACACAACCCCGACGTATTAATATTGGACGAACCTACCACCGGCCTGGACCCGAACCAGATTATTGAAATTCGTGAAGTCATAAAAAAACTAGGACAAAATAAAACCATTCTTTTTTCTTCTCATATTCTTCAGGAAGTAGAGGCTATCTGTGATCGTGTAGTGATTATTAACAAGGGCAAACTGGTAGCCAATGATAAGCTGAGCGTGCTGCGCAATCAATCAGAGAACAGCAATATTGTAAAAGTTGAATTTAAAGAAACCATTGATGCCGCTATGCTGCAGTCAATAACAGGCGTGCAGGCAGTAAATAACAGGACAACTGGCAATGAATGGGAGCTTACCTGCGTTAATGCCAATGATGTGAAAAGATTATTGCTGGAACTTTCTTTGCAGCACAACCTGAATATTGTTTCACTGCAAAGCGGCGAACAAAAGCTGGAAGAAGTGTTCAGGAATTTGACAAACACTGTCAAAGAATAATTCAATTAAGTGTACTAAAGAAAATCGTCACAGCTTATTTGCAAACCGGGTGAAAAGCTGCCATATGTCCCGGTGCACAATGCTTTTTGGCGCTTTTTGGCCAAAGTTTCCTGCAAAACGATACAATTGAAGTGAGCACCCCCCATGCGGATCGTCAAGCCCATGCTGGTAACACAATAATCATATTTTCCTCTTGCCCCGCCCGCTGAATTAACGTACCTTCGCCGCTTGAAATTCAGGGGGTTTCAGCCACACCAGTTACTATCATCCACCTGTGAAAAGAAATAAGCAATTATGAATATCAGAAACATAGCTATTATAGCACACGTTGACCATGGTAAGACTACCCTGGTAGACAAGATCTTACATGCCACCAAAGTGTTCCGTGACAACCAGGAAACAGGCGAGTTGATAATGGATAGTAATGACCTGGAAAGGGAAAGGGGTATTACCATTTTTAGTAAAAATGCAGCGGTTGAATACAAAGGCGCCAAAATCAATGTTATTGATACTCCCGGCCACAGTGATTTTGGGGGTGAAGTGGAACGCGTTTTAAAAATGGCAGACGGGGTGTTATTGCTCGTAGATGCTTTTGAAGGCCCCATGCCACAAACCCGTTTTGTGCTACAGAAGGCCCTGCAGTTAAATCTCCGCCCTATTGTGGTTATCAATAAGGTTGATAAACCGAATTGCCGCCCAGATGAAGTGCACGATGCTGTGTTTGAACTATTTTTTAACCTGGACGCTACAGAAGAACAACTGGATTTCCCCACTTTTTATGGCTCAGGAAAAAATGGCTGGTTTAATAACAAGAATGAACAATGCGAAGGCATTACCCCGTTGCTGGATGGTATTCTGGAACATGTGCCGGCACCAAAAGTAGCCGAAGGTCCTTTGCAGATGCAGATTACTTCGCTTGATTATTCTTCTTTTCTGGGAAGGATAGCCGTGGGCAAAGTGGCCAGGGGTTCTATAAAAGAAGGCCAAAACATTGCGCTTATGCAAGCCGGAGGCGTAATTAAACGTTTGAAAGTAAGAGAATTATATACTTTCATGGGAATGGGTAAGAAAAAAGCAACAGAAGTTTTTGCTGGCGATATATGTGCGGTAGTGGGTCTGGAGGACTTTAATATTGGCGATACAATAGCTGATATTGAAAATCCTGAAGCATTACCGGTAATTAGCGTGGATGAACCAACCATGAGCATGTTGTTTGGTATTAACAATTCTCCGTTCTTTGGCCGTGAAGGCAAATTTGTAACCAGCCGCCACCTGCGCGACCGCTTAATGAAGGAAACAGAAAAAAACCTGGCGTTGCGGGTAGAGGATACGGATAGTGCAGATAGCTTCCTGGTTTTTGGCCGCGGTATTTTGCACCTGGGTATTTTAATTGAAACCATGCGCCGCGAGGGCTTTGAGTTAACTATCGGACAACCAACTGTTTTGATAAAAGAAATTGATGGAAAAAGGAATGAACCCTTTGAAGTACTGGTGGTGGATGTGCCCGCAGATTATAGTGGTAAAGTAATTGACCTGGTTACACAGAAAAAGGGTGAAATGCATATCATGGAAAGCAAGGGCGAAATGCAACACCTTGAGTTTGAAATACCCTCCAGGGGCTTAATTGGACTGCGTAGCAATATGCTGACCAATACAGCAGGTGAGGCAGTAATGGCACACCGCTTCTTAGAATACAGGCCCTGGAAAGGACCAATACCCGGAAGAAATAACGGTGTTTTACTGTCTAAAAACCAGGAGCGCACAACAGGTTATTCAATTGATAAGTTACAGGACAGGGGTACCTTTTTTGTTGACCCTGGCGAAGAGGTTTATACTGGTCAGATAATTGCCGAGCATATTAAACCAGGCGATTTGGTGGTAAACGCCACCGAACCAAAGAAATTAACCAATCACCGCGCCAGTGGAAGTGATGATGCGTCAAGGATTGCGCCTAAGACACTTATGACACTGGAAGAATGTATGGAATATATTCAGCAGGATGAGTGTATTGAAGTAACACCCAAAAGCATAAGGATGCGTAAAGTAGTGCTGGATGAAGACGAAAGAAAAAAACAAAGCAAAAGGATGGAGACTGCTTAATACATTAATAATGAATAATTTAAAGCCGCTGATTACCAGCGGCTTTTTTATTTCGGTTTTATACTTGCGTAATGGTAAATGCACCAGGTTTTAACCCGATGTCGCCGATCCAACTCATTAAAGTAGGGATGGTAATTTTTCTATTCTTCCAACTCCCTATGATTTTTCTAATAAATGGAAAATTTTTCCATAATCTGGAACCCGGGATTACTGAGATCAACGAGGCGAATTGGCGGAATAGTCACAAATAT
>Ga0157376_10001527_pt1 | contig 15275 bp, 14 predicted proteins | sample M45metaG_FD_121801 | JGI IMG/M metagenome (GOLD analysis project Ga0157376, IMG submission 121801) | Miscanthus rhizosphere microbial communities from Kellogg Biological Station, Michigan, USA - M4-5 metaG | ecosystem: Host-associated > Plants > Roots > Rhizosphere > Soil | place: USA: Michigan... | reverse complement strand
GGGTACGTCGAGCGCCAAATAAAGGTGAATGTTCCTATATTCAACTACTTAGTTCCAATACGCGGTTCCCTCCACCGCACCACGACCATTGGTCATCCTCGAGTCACTCGCAACCAGGCCGGCCGGGAACACGGTAGAGAAAGTCTGCGCCGGATGAGTCGGCGCAAATCGAACTACGCGTGTTTCGAGTTGGCCTTGAGCCAATCCGCGTAGGCGCGTTCGGTCATCTTGCCGGCAGCAAGTGCCAGCGTGCGAAGGACCGCATCGACCTCCGATGCATGAAACTCGAAACCGTTGCGCTCGAGAAAACCCGCTCCCATCATGAAGCCGGTGCGCTTGTTGCCGTCGAGAAACGGGTGATTTTTCACGATGCCCGCCGCGTAAGCGGCGGCCATGTCCGCCATGTTTGGTTTGCCGTATGCAAATAGCTGCCGGGGCTTGGCCAGTGCGGATTCCAGAAGATGCTCGTCGCGGACGCCAGCGATGCCACCGTATTGCGAGAGCATCATGTCGTGCAGAGCAAGGCACTCCTCACGCGTGAGCCAATACGGCTCCTTCATTTCGCCAGTTCACGTAGCGTATTGCGGTAGCGGCGATTGAGGGATTCGAACACGGCCATTGTCTTGGCGAATTCGGGATTGCTTGCGCTCAGGCGCACGCCGTCCTGGGCTTCCGTGACCGTCACGGTGTCTCCCTCTTCCACCTTGAGATGAGCGAGCACTTCCTTCGGCAGCACGACGCCGAGCGAATTGCCGACCTTGCGGAGTTTCAGTTTGAGGACCATGGCCTTATTGTATCCACAAACGTTATAACGTCAAGAGACGCCCCGTGCTGGACGCATGATCGAACAGCCGTGGTGCCCACTCCCCGCTCATTCTCTGTCACTCGTAGACGCGCTGGACTCAAAATCCAGTTCTGGCAACAGAGTGGGTTCGATTCCCTCCGCCGCACCAACCCACCTTCCTGCGTGGCCCGCGCGTGCGCAGCAATCACTCCAGCGATTCGTAACATCCCGGCGTAAATCGCGGACTGCAGACGCAATAAAAAACGAGGTCCGACTCGCCGGTGTTCGTGATCTTCTGGGTTATTTCAGCAGGAATCACGACGATGTCGCCGGGAGCGACAGCCTGTTCGATCGAATCGCCAATCCGCACGAAGCCGGAACCTTTGATGATCAGGTAGCGTTCCACGACGCCATGCAATCGATGGGGCTGCGTGGTGATACCCGGTGCGACGCGGGCTCGTGCGATTGATGCGGCGGGGTCGCTTGGGTCGTTCCAGACTTCGAGTATTGAACAGCGCTCGGCGGTGGTGAATTCTTTGGACTCGTCTGGGCGGGCGATGGTTGGATTCATTTTTGTGGCTTCCGGTAGCGTTGCCAGAGTCAGGGTCGTGTTTCGCATTGTAAGTGGAGTTTTCGAAAGCGGTTTTGGTCTTGTCGCTTTTGCCGACATCGGGGGAGATCAAGATGGATTCCCGCTTTCGCGGGAATGACGGCAGTTTTTTAGTCGGCTCGTGACCTTCTGTTTTGCGCCCTGCCTTGCGCCCTGCTTTGCGCCCTGCCTTGCGCCCTGCCTTGCGCCCTGCTTCGCGCCCTGCTTCGCGCCCTGCTATGCGCCGACTTTGCGCCCTGCTTTGCGCCGCCCGCCGCCACAAACTACACTTCCAGCCGCGCGGCGCCTGGGGGCGCCCATGCGACCGGATCAGACCATGTCGCTTCAGTCCGTCTTCGAGGAACTGATCGACCTTTCGCCCGACCAGCGTGTCGAGCGGTTGCGCACGTTGTCGCTTACCGACGGCGAGCGCGCGCGGTTGCGGTCGATGCTCGACGTCGCGACGACCGAGCGGTTGCCGTTGCTCGATATGCCGGTCGACGAAGTGATTGGCCAGTTCCGGCCCGACGAGGCCGCGTTCACGCGTCTGGTCGGGCGCATGGTCGGTCCGTTTCGCGTGCTCGAACTGATCGGCGAAGGCGGCTCGGCGGCGGTGTTTCGCGCGAGCCGGCCGGCTGGCTCGGGCGAGCAACTGGTCGCGCTCAAGGTGCTGCGCGCGAGCATGTTCTCGGCCGACGGTGAACGCCGGTTTCGGCGCGAGCAGGCGATCCTGGCGCAGCTGACGCATCCGAATGTCGCCCGGCTGATCGAAGGCGGCGTCGACGCCGCCGGCAATCCGTACATGGCGATGGAACTCGTGGATGGCGAGCCGATCACGCGCGCGGCGACGTCGCGCAAACTCGGCCTGAGGGAACGCCTCGAATGGTTCTTGTCGTTGTGCCGGGCGATCGATGCCGCGCATTTGTCGCTGATCGTGCATTGCGACCTCAAGCCGTCGAACGTGCTGGTCGATCGCGAAGATGTGCTCAAGGTGCTGGACTTCGGCATCGCCCGATTGATCGATGCGACGCGTGAGGACCATCCAACGCGCACGATCGCGCTGACACCCGAGTACGCGGCGCCGGAACAGTTCCAACTCGGACCGCCGCGCGTTTCCGTCGATGTGTACGCGCTCGGCATCATCCTCGGCGAACTGCTCGCTGGCCGGCGGCTCGGCGCGGACGCAAAGAAACTGGCGTCGGTCGCAGTGGCCGATGTGGACGCTGCGAATCCGCCGGCGGGCCTGCCGCGGCGCGAAATTCTCACGCGTCAGTTGAGCGGCGATCTCGATGCGATCGTGACGATGGCGACCGAAGAAGACCCGGCCAATCGCTACCGTTCGGCCGGCGCGCTGGCCGAGGATATCGAGCGCTATCTGTCAGGTCGCCCGGTTTCGGCGCGCTTTCCGACGCGACGTTACCGCCTGCGCAAATTCGTCGGCCGTCATCGTGTTGCCGTTGCGACGAGCGCGCTGGTGACGCTCGCTCTGCTCACGGGTCTTGGCGTTGCCTGGTGGCAGGCGATCGTGGCGCAGCGCGCAGCGCGCGAAGCGCAAGCGCAGACGGCGCGCGCCAACTCGATGCGCGACATGGTGTTCGACGTATTCTCCGAAGCGGAACCCAACAAGCCGCGGCCGTCCGAGACAACCGTCAGCGAGGCTGCGGAACATGCGATCGCCACGCTGCTGACCGATCGCAGCGGAGATTCGCGCGCGCGGCTCGAACTGCTCACGCGTCTTGCCGATACAGTCGGCCATCAAGGCCATCCGGATCGTGCGCAGGAATTGCTCGAACGAGCGCTGATCGAATCGCGCGAGCTGCTCGGCCAAGCCGACAGTCTGACCCTGGACATCGGCGTGCGCGTGGCCGGTTACGAAACACAGCGTGGTTCGTACGACGCTGCGCGCCAGCGCATCGACAAGTTGCTGGCGCAGATTCCGCCCGAGGTGACCGAACTGCGCATCCGGGCGTTGCGCGCTTCGGCTTCGGTAGCGTGGCGCACGCACGACCGGGAACGCGCGCGCGGTGACGGAAGTCTTGCCGTCGCGCTGAGCCGGCAACTGGGCGATGCCGAAGTTGAACGCGAGAGCCTGACTGCCTACGGCGCCACGCTGCTCGGCGTGGGCGCGGTGCCCGAAGCAGTCACCGTCTACGAGAAACTGCTCGCGCTGAACACGGCGAAGTATGGCGCGACGCACGAACAGGTCGCACTCGTGTGGTCGGGTCTTTCGCGCGCTTATCGTCGCAGCGGAAACCTCGAGAAAGCCGAGGATGCTTCGCATCACGCGCTCGACATCGATCGCGCGATCTACCCGAACGATCACTGGATCACGGCCAATCATCTGAATGCACTGACGATGATCCTGGTCCAGAAGCGCGACTACGAAGGCGCGGCGGAGGCATCGCGCGAAGGCCTGCGGATTACGGTGAACACGCTCGGCGAGAATCACATCGATCGGCTATCGCCCGCGTATCAGCTCGGTTATGCGCTCATGATGATGGAGCGCTACTCCGAGGCACTGCCGTATTTGCGCGATGTGTTCGAGCGGCGCGTCAAATTGCTCGGGCTCACGCAGCATGAGACGATCGTCTCGCGCGCCACGTACGGCTATGACCTCGGCATGAGTGGGGATGTGAAGGCCGGGGCGGTCGAACTCGACGGGGCGATCGAGGATGGGTCGAGCGAGGCGACGCCCGATTTCGACGTTATGGCCAAGATGATCGAAAAACGCATCCGCTTGGCGCTTGTGTCGGGTGATGCGGAAAAAGCCATGGTGCTGATCGAGGCTTTTGCGGGCGCGGTGGCGAAGACTTCCGCGCCAGATGATCGTGCGTGGATCGGCAAGGTCGACACGTTTCGCGGCGAGGCGCTCCTCGCACTGAAGCGACCGCATGAGGCCAGGGAAGCGCTGGTGCGCGCGGGCAAGGCGCTCGAAGCGGGAACGAGCACGGATCTCCTCGAGCCGGTCGAGCAAAAGCTTCTGCTTGCGAAGGCTTGTGCGGCGAACAATGATCTTGCCGCGGCGCGTGCGGCGGCGATTGATGCGCGACACAAGATGGAAAGCGTGCCTTATCCGCCATCGCGTTTGGCGCGGTTGGCGGAGGCGTTGCCGAAGTAGGTTTCGATTCGCTCGACAGCAGTATTGCAGTGCGATCGGTTGCACTTTCCTGCCCCTGCTGCGTGCGGCAACACCATCCCCACCCAACCCTCCCGTTGAAGGGGAGGGCTTTGGGCGTGAAGAGTTTGGCGCGTGAGCAAGCGCTGATGTGGGAGGCGGATGCCTTTGAGCCCTTCTCCCTCCCTGGAGAGGGCTTAAAGCTTGAGGCAGCGCGCTTCAGCGCTCCCCTTCAAGGGGAGGGTTGGGCGGGGATGGTGTTGCTCCAACGTCTTGACGGCGTTGCGGGCGAATATCAAGTCAATACGAGACCCGACCCTCACCCCAACCCCTCTCCCGGTGGGAGAGGGGCTTAAGCGTTCCGCCCGCCCACCTGCTTCAGCCCTCTCTTCAAGATGCTCCCGCGCGCCCTTCTATACTCCCGCGTGCCTTCGACCTCCCCTTCAAGGGGAGGGATGGGTGGGGATGGTGTTGCTGCAGCGTTCGAACGCCTTGGACCTGCAGGCTAGTGGGCAAAGACCCAGGTCGCGTGGACATTTGATTGTCGTCATTCCCGCGAAAGCGGGAATCCATTTTTCAGTTTGCAAGCAAGAAGAATCAAGATGGATTCCCGCTTTCGCGGGAATGACGGCATCCAAAGTTCACTCCCGTAAACCATCCCTTGAACGGGAGAACCCCGCTTTCGCGGCAATGACGACTACGTGGTTGCGAAGCTGGGACGTTCAACTCCCCGCATGCGTCGAAAGAAACGCGCGAGCGTATTGCCAGTCACGGTCGACGGTGCGTGATGACAGGCCGGTGACTTCCGCTACACGTGGCAGTGGCAGGCCGGCGAAGTAGTGAAGTTCGACGACCTGGGCGGCGCGCGGTGAATCGGCCGCGAGAGCGTTCAATGCGGTGTCGAGTTCGAGCGCGAGCGCCGGCTCGATCGAGACTGCGCCGACTGCCGGGTCGGTAAAGCCGATGCGGGCGAGGTCGCCGCCTTCTTTCATGCTCTGGCGCCGTCGCGCAAGATCGACCAGCAAGTGGCGCATCGCGCGCGCGGCGTAGGCGAAGAACTCCAGTTCATGGCCGAACTGCAGGTTGCGCTCGTCGCACATGCGCAGATAGAGCTCGTGGACGACTTCGGTCGTGCTCACCGAGGCCGGACTTGCCCCGCGCTGCCGCTGCCGGCCGGCCATCGCCTTCAGGCGTGAATACATGTCCTGGAACAGCGCGCTCGCGGGCGCAACGTTCACGGTATTTTGCGTGGTTGACATGCAAAGCCCCTCTTTGCAGACATTGGGCATTGTCCACCTATTGGGCGCGGGGCGAAACACTGCCTCAGGCTAATGCAGGCCCCGACCCTCACCCCAACCCCTCTCCCGGAGGGAGAGGGCTCAAGCCGAAACGAAATAGAGCCGTCATCCCGGCGAACGCCGGGATCCAGCGCTTTTGCGGCGTTCTGAAGAACTGGATTACAGCGCGACTCCTGTCGCGTGCCCTTCGGGCCGTTCGCTGCGCGAACGTTCGCTCCGGAATCCTGCCTTCGCAGTCCGGCCTTCGCCGGAATGACGAGTAAGAGTTGTAGGTCCTTCTTATTTAGCCCCACCAGCACAGCACCATCGATTCGCGATGGCGTGTTTACGCGCCTGATTGCGTTCAACGAATCGAACCTGACCAGCAACCGTCAAATCGTTCAGAGGAAAATTCATGAATGCCGTGTTGAAAAGCGAAGTACCCGGGCGCTATGCCCATTGCATCGAAGTATCCAAGCGCATCCGCTGGGAGATCGATCGCGACGTCTTCAAGGGGCGTGGCTTCGATTTCGGGCGGGAGTTCCTGCCCAACGGCCTGAGCCAGGTCGACCGGCTTGAATTCCTTGCCCCTTCCGAACGCAAGGTGATGAGCCAGATCCAGGGCCGGACCTACGCTTACATGTTCGGACTGATCGAGCGTTCCATCAACGCAAAGGTGCTCGAATTGTCGCGCGACTACTGGTTCGGCGATCAGGTCGCACTCGAAGCGCTGATTCGCTTCAGCGACGAGGAACTCAAGCACCAGGAACTGTTCCGCCGCATCGAGTCGATGATCGGCGAAGGCATGCCGAAAGGGTACGTGGGCACTCAGGACGCGAACGCCGTGGCGCAAGCCGTGCTCTCGAAATCAACCTGGGCTGTGCTTGCACTGACCTGCCATATCGAACTGTTCACCCAGACCCACTACAAGCAGAGCATCGCCACGGACGAGCGCCTCGATCCTCTCTACCGCGACGTGTTCCTGTTCCATTGGCGCGAGGAATCGCAGCACGCGATTCTCGACGAACTCGAATGGCGCCGGATCGACGCGACGCTGACCGACAGCGAACGCGACGCCGCAGTCGACGATCTGATCGCGCTGGTCGGTGCAGTGGATGGCATTCTTCAGGCGCAATCCCAGGCAGATGTCGATTACTTCGTGGCGATCTGTGGCCGAATTCCTTCACGCGAGGAACGCTCCAGACTCGCTACCGCAACCCTCGCCGCCTATCGCTGGCAGTACATCGTGTCGGGCGTCCAGGAGCCACGCTTCCAGCAGGTGCTCGGCGAACTCACGACCGAGGCGCAACGCGAGAAGATCGGGGCGGCACTGGGGCCGTTGATGCAATAAAGATCGCGACATGCCTTAACCCCTCTCCCTCCGGGAGAGGGGTTGGGGTGAGGGTCGGGGTTGTTTAGACGTCGATTTTCCACTTGTGACATTTGCGACGTCGCCAACACCATCCCCACCCAACCCTCCCCTTGAAGGGGAGGGCTTGGAGCGCCGCGCCTAGTTCTGTTTCGAAGGAGGCGGTTCCTGCTTGTCCGGCTCTGTTTTCACATCCTTGTTCTTCACGGGAGTGTCGATCGGGATCAGCGGCTCGACGCGCGCGGTTCCGATCGCCGTGCGCTCGAACTTCGGATCGTACGGGTTGTCGCTCTCGAGCAACTGGCGGTAGGCGATAGAACCGTCGACGCCTTCGCCGCCAAGGATTTCGCCGGACGTCGTCCCCTTCCTGTTAGCGCCCTTCTGTCCTTTCTGGCTGCTCGGGTCGGCGGAAGCCTGCGGGACGCCGACATCCAGATGGCCGACCGAGCCGACGCGCGATCCGGTCATGCGTGAGCGCACGTCGGCCCAGCGCGCCTTGGCACGGCGCAGCGCGACTTCGTCGCCGTAGGTCTTCTTCAGCTCTCCGACGATCACCCTCGCCTTTTCGACCTGTTCGGGGGTCAACTGCGCCTGCACGACGTCGCGCGCAGCAATGTAGCGGTCGTCGCCACGCTCGGCGGCCAGCGCCATCCACGCCAGTGCGCGTGGATAGTCCACGGGTATGCCCTGGCCGCGCGCGTACATCACGCCGAGATTGTATGCGGCCGGTTTGTACGCCCACGACGCGGAGACCTGGTACATCTCGATGGCAAACTTCGCATCATTTTTCTGGAAGGCCTTCGCGCCGATCTTGAAGTAGTACTCGCCGGGACGCGCATCGGCTTCGGGTGTGTTTTCTTCGGAGCCGCGCAAGCGCATGCCGGACTGGTACTTGGAATCATACGAAGGCGCGTTGTCGGCCGGCGGTGCGTCGTCGAGCGGTGTCTCCAACATCGGTGTCGCTTGATCGGCGCTTGCTGTTTCACCCGCGTACGCCGGCGCCGCGCTCAACAGCGCTACGGCGACCACGAAGAGGCTTGGCTTCATGACGCGTCTGTTTCCTTCGGCGAAAGAATCTTCTGCAGCTGCGGACTCACCGAAGTCATGGGCTTGGGCAGCGCGACCCGAACGGGACCCAGTGTCGCACCGGTTATCTTCGGCGAGGCTTGCCGATCCAGCGCAAATACTACCGGAACGATTTCATCGCTCATGACCGGCTTGCCCTGCTTCCGCGCCGGCTCGAAGGCCCAGTTCCTGACGCCTTCGACCGCGCTTTCGCCGAGTGCCGTCGCTTCCGGCGGATCGACGCGATCGACAACGGCCGTCAGCACGTTGCCGGCGTCGTCCACGCGCGCCTTCACGTAGACAACGCCTTCGACTTTCGCATCGATCAAGTTTTGCGGATAGGTGATGCGGGCGAGCCGGCGATAAGTCGCCGGCTTGTCGGCGCGATCCAGCGACCGGTTCTGCAGGTCGATCATGCTGCGGCTCTCGTGCCCCGAGGGGCCTGACTGCGCCCACACACTGCAGGTACCGCCCGCGACGAGCGCCACGGCGAAACCCGCGCCGACCAACATTGCCTTCATTCTTTGCGCTGTCTTGAGCGACACCCGCACCATGTCCTCGTCTCCAATCGGTTGCTCAGGGAAGGATAGGTCACCGCGAATTAAAAAGCAGCAGGGCGGCGCCATCAATCGTCCGGGTAGCAGTCGGCGTATCCTTGCCGGGTAGGATCGCGCGGTCGCGAGCCGGAGTCCGGGCCGCGCCGCTCGTCCGCCCCTGTCCGCAGCTCGACCACGGTGATCGGCAGTTCGTCGCAAAGGGCTTTTCAGTCGCCGGCTGGCCGGCCACAGTGGACGCCGAAGCCCCACGCGATCATGCAAGTTCCGCCAGCGGAGCACGCGTCAATGCTTCGGAGTAATCCCACGAAATTCGACAACGCACCGATTGCGCATTGCAGGAGCAGGTCATGAGTCGATTCCGCAAGGTCTTACGCGTCTTACGAATCGTCCTGATTGTCGTGGTCATCGCGATGGTGCCGCTGGCGCTCGTCCTGAGCCACGATTCACCTTGCGCCACCGTGCCTGCGCTTGGCACCGGTGCGACGCCGATGAAGGCCATAGTCTCGCGCTGCTACGGCGCGCCGGACGTCCTCAAGCTCGAGGATGTGGAAAAGCCGACGCCTGCCGACGATCAGGTACTGGTCAAGGTTCATGCGGCCGCCGTGAACCCGCTCGACTGGCACTACATGCACGGCACGCCGTACATCATGCGCATGGATTCCGGGATCGGCGCGCCGAAAAACCCGCGGCTCGGCGTCGACTACGCCGGAACGGTCGAAGCGGTCGGCAAAAACGTGACGCGGTTTCATCCGGGCGACGAAGTGTTCGGAGGAAGAAACGGCGCGTTTGCCGAGTACGTGACAGTTCGCGAGGACCGCAACATCGTGCCGAAGCCCGCCAACGTGACATTCGAGCAGGCCGCCTCCGTGCCGATAGCCGCGATCACCGCGCTGCAGGCGCTGCGCGACAAGGGAAAAATCCAGGCAGGACAGAAGGTCCTGATCAATGGCGCGTCCGGAGGCGTCGGCACGTTTGCAGTGCAGCTTGCCAAGTCATTCGGCGCCGAGGTAACCGGCGTGTGCAGCACGAAGAACCTGGACATGGTGCGGAAGATCGGCGCGGATCACGTTGTCGACTACACGAAGGAGGACGTCACTCAGGGCGCGCAACATTACGACCTGATAGTCGATACGGTCGGGACCCACTCGTTGCTCGATTACAAACACGTGATGAACCCCAAGGGCATCTATGTGATGGTCGGAGGCTCGAACGACAAGTGGATGGTCGGACTTTTGGGTACTTTGGTCTACGCCAAGATTCTGTCCTCAGTCGCCGGCCAGCAGTTTGGCATGATGCTCGCCGAACTGAATCCCGAGGATCTGAAGATCATTGGCGATCTCATGCAGTCCGGAAAGGTCACGCCGGTCCTCGACAAGACCTACGCGTTGAATGAAGTACCCGAGGCGCTGCGTTATCTCGAGCAGGGACATGCGCGCGGGAAAGTAGTCATTAGCATGGTGGCTGAGGACAAGCCGGCGGCTGTAACAAAGGTGGAATAGTGACCTGGCGGACCCAGGAACGGGTTCATTACGCCATCCGGCGGCTAGAGGCCGGATCAGAATCTAGGACACAAAGAAATATATCGCCATCCCGGCGAAAGCCGGGATCCAGCTCTTTCGGAGTGTGATGGAGAACTGGATTCCGGCCTTCGCCGGAATGACGAGCGGAGGCGAACGCCGGATTGCCATGCAATAGCAGCGTCACGAAGAGCTGGATTCCGGCTTCCGCCGGAATGACGAGCAAAGAAGGGACGCGCAGTTCCTTGCTGTTGCCCACTAGCGAAGGTTCAATAGCAACTGAAGACCATGCAAACCACACTCGAAACCAACGGCAATGCAAGCAACTGGCGCAGGCTGGCGGCGAAGGTGTTCGACGTCGAAGCCCATGAGGTCGAACCGCTCGCGCTCGGCCTGACGATGTTCTTCCTGTTGTTCGCCGGCTACTTCATGTTGCGGCCGGTGCGCGAGACGATGGGTATCGCCGGCGGTGTGCAGAATCTGCAGTGGCTGTTTACCGGCACGTTCATCGCCACGCTCGCTGCGATGCCGTTGTTCGGATGGGTCGCGGCGCGCGTGGCGCGGCGCCACGTGCTTGCGTGGACACTGGGTTTCTTCGCGATCAATCTCGCGCTGTTCGCGCTGGCGTTTCAGTTGCGCCCGGACAACGCATGGCTGGCGCGCGCGTTCTACATCTGGCTGTCGGTATTCAACCTGCTCGCCGTTTCGGTGTGCTGGAGCGTGCTGGCCGATCTGTTCCGCATCGCCGAAGCCAAGCGGCTGTTCGCCCTCATGGCAGTCGGTGCAAGCGTCGGCGGACTCGTCGGACCGCTGCTCGGCGTTTTCCTGGTCGGCCCGATCGGCCACGCCGGCCTGATGCTGCTGTCGGCGATCCTGCTGATTGGAACGATCGGCGCGGCCTGGCGGCTGCAGGCGTGGCGCGATCGGCATCCGCTCGGACCCGACGAGACGCGCGCGCGCGGACGCCCCTTGGGCGGAAGCCCGTTCGCTGGTGCGGCCCAGGTATTGCGTTCGCCATTCCTGCTCGGCAGCGCCGTGTATGTGCTGTTGCTCGCGGCGACCACGGTATTCCTGTACTTCGACCAGGCGCGATTGGTCGAAGCCGCATTTCCGAATCGCACGGACCAGACCCGCGTATTCGGAACGATCGACATGATCGTTCAGTCGCTGGCGATCGTGACGCAGCTGTTTTTCACCGGCCGCATCGCGCAACGCCTTGGTGTCGGTGTGCTGCTGGTCGCGGTGCCGGTGCTGATAATCGGCGGCTTCGTCTGGCTGGCCATTTCGCCGACGTTCGCGGTGCTCGCAGTGGTCATGATTGCGCGCCGCGCCGGGGAGCACGGGTTCGTGCGGCCGGGCCGCGAGATGTTGTTCACGGTCGTGCCGGCCGAGGCCAAGTACAAGGCCAAGAATTTCATCGACACCGTCGTCTACCGCGGATCCGACGCGTTGAGCGGCTGGCTCAAGACGGCGATCGAGGTCCTCGCGCATCAGCCCGCGGTTGCTGCAATCGTCGGCGCCGGCATTGCCCTGACGTGGGCCGTGACCGGTGCGTGGCTGGCGCGGACGCAGCGTAAGCTCGAGGCGTCGACATCGCCCGCGGCAGCCGTCGTCGATGTTGACTCTTCCGGCGTCGCGCGGGCATGAATGTGTTTGGGACGCATGATTTTTTGAGCGCATGCTGCTGGCGAGCGCGGCTCACCTCGCTTCTTCCGGGAACCCATTTTTGGGTTGCTCAGGCCTTCCCTATCGCCCCCCACCCACCCCCAGTGAATCCCCCGCACCAGCGCGAACCCGATCTTCAGCGTCGCGGAAATCGACCTCCACTCCGCGGCTGATCGTTTCGAGTTCCGCGCGCAGCAGAACAGCCCGTTGCGGCGGCACGGTGTCGATCAGGTTCTGCAGCAGCGCGCGCATGCGGCGAACGATCTGGATGCTCTCCCGGCCGAACTGGCGAATCTCCGTAATGGCCAGCAGGACGAAGTCCTCCCAATCCGGCGTGCGGTACTTCAGACGCAACTTGCCGGCGCTGTCGTACACGCGCCCTGTTTCGAGGTTCCTGTGCGAGACGGCGCGCAGCAACCGGTGGATCTGGTCGAGGGCGAGCACGGCGGTAGTCGGGTCGTTTATCGCCGGTGAAAGCGCTTTCGCGGCGATGTCGACGACGATTCGAAACGCGAATGCCGGATCCTGTTCGTACGTGCGCTCCGCGCCGATCGCCACCGCATGCTGCAACTTCTGGTCGGAGATTTCGCGCGCGCCATCGTGGACCTTGAACAGCGGGTCTCCGTTCGTGACGAACTCGCCAACCAGCGGCACGAATTCGACCTGGCAGTCGGCACGTTGCGCCAGCTCCGCGAGTCCGACTATGTCGAGCGCAAGCACGACGCCAGTACGCTTGCTCGCAACGACGCGCGAAGGTTTTCCAGCGACGCCGAGTGCCGCATTCGCCGGCTTTTCCTGTGCCGCAGCCAGCAACTGCGGATAGACGTCTTCCACGACCTGCTGGCCCGTGCTGCCGATGTTGCTGAGGACAATGACCGGACGCAGCGCCTTGCCGACGTGATCGATCATGTAGAGAAACACCGCGATGCTCAGCACGCTGCTGTAAACGGCCAGCCACATCGAAACCTGCGGCACGCTGTTCTCGATCCGTGCCAGCGCCGCCAGCGTATAGGTGAAGGTAAAAACGAAGAGCGCCAACGAGAATCTCACGACGCGGCTGCGATAGATCGGAGCGATGATGCGCGGCGAAAGCTGCGCACTCGCGATCTGCACGATCAGCAGCAGTATCGAAAAAACGAAGACGATGAATGTCAGCAGGGCCGACACCAGAATGCCGAGCACAGCCCGTGCCGCATCCGGGCCCACCGGGGACTTCCAGCCCAGCATTGTGTCGATGTCCTGCACGACCGGGCGAACGAGCAAGGCGATGACCATGCCGAGCACCGGCGGCAGCCATACCGAGTTCCTGATAAAGCCGGCGAGTTGGTGTCTTTGCAGCCAGGTCATGGGATCGCTACTCGCGTGATGGGATAACAAACGGAAGCCGCCAGATTTCCTTACCACAAAAAAATGCAGAAATGAACATTGCCGAATCCGCCTGGCGTGATGGTTTGCTCACACGCGGCCGAGAATCGGAATCAGCGCACCGGTGATCGCCTGCGCGCGATCGGACAGCAGGAACACGATCGCGTCGCCGATCTGCTCGGGCCGGACCCAGCGCGCGAAGTCGGCGTCGGGCATATCGGTCCGATTTGGCGGCGTGTCGATGACGCTCGGCAGCAACGCGTTGACCGTGACGCCGCGATCCTTGAGTTCTTCGGCCAACGCTTCGGTAAAACGCGCGACACCCGACTTCGAAGCGGCATAGGCGCCTTTGCCAAGATCGGCTTTCATCGCTCCGGCAGCGCCGATGTTGACGACGCGACCGGATGGGCTCTTGAGAATCCACGGCAATGCAGCCTGGCTTGCGGCCACCGCTGTGAGCAGGTTCATTCGAAACATCCGATCCCAGGTGTCGAGGCCGCTGCCTTCGATTTTTTCCCACGCGAATCCACCGGCGATGTTGACCAGGGCGTCGAGTCCCCCGAGCGCCTCGGCGGCCTGCGCGAGCGCCGAGTTCGCGCCTTGCGCGTCGGCCAGATCGACGCCACCGATCAGCACGGCGTCGCCAAACGCGGAGGCAGACCTCGGCGCCGCGGCATGGTCCAGCGCAGCGACGAGCGCGCCTTCGGCGAGCACGCGCCCCACGACCGCAGTGCCGAGCGTGCCGAATGCGCCGGTGATCGCTATACGCCTGTTGCTCAAGATCATGATCGTTTCCCTCGGTGGAGGCTGTTGGCCGCCAAGTCTAAACCACGCTTCTGATCGCTACCTAGGGTCGTACGACTGCAACTCTGGAGATGCCAGAGCCTGCCGGCTCCCACAAGACCGGCCAACCACCGTAGATGCGTCCGGCAGGCCGAGACCCTGCTCCCCGCAGTGTTTGAACATTCAGAGCCGTTCGTGGTGAGGTATCGAACCACGAATGGCGATCTGTCGCGAATCCGTTCAACCTTCGATACCTCAGGGCGAACGGATTTCAAAGGGGACCACTACCTGCTCCCAGTTCTCGCGCGCGTTTCTTCTTGCGCGTAGTATCCTTGAAACCGCAGCCGCCCGGAGATACTGTCATGCGCCTGAATACCTGCGCCATCCTGATCGCCTTGATCGCACCCTTCGCCGTATCGATCGCCGCCGCGAAAGAAACGAAGACCGCCACGCCGGCGTACATTACCGCCGCCATGAATGACGCGGCGCGCAAGGACGACGCCGCCAATGATGAGCGCAGAAAGGCTTCAGCGGTGCTGGTCTTCGCGCAGGTCAAGCCGGGCGAAAAAGTGCTGGAACTGGTTCCCGGTTCGGGTTACTGGACGCGCCTGTTCAGTGCGATTGTCGGCCCCAAGGGGCGCGTCTACACGGTCTGGCCGAAGGAGATGGAGAAATACGCAGCCAAGAGCCTTGCAAACTGGGAGACCCTGGTCAAGGCGGCACCGTATACAAATGTAAGCCTGCTGCAGCAGCCGGCTGCGTCGTTGAGTGCGCCCGAGCCGGTTGACCTGGTGTTCACGTCGCAGAACTATCACGACTACCACGACAAGTTCATGGGCCCGGCCGATCTGGGCGCGTTCGGCAAGCAGGTGCTCGCCGTGCTCAAACCCGGCGGCGTGTTCGTCGTCATCGACCACGCGGCTCGCGCCGGATCCGGCATCGAAGACGCCGAGACTTTGCACCGCATCGATCCGGAAGTCGTGAAGAAGGAAATGACGGCGGCCGGTTTTGTTTTCGACGGTTCCAGCGATGTGCTGCACAACGCGGCTGACCCGCTTACCGCGAAGGTGTTCGACGCATCGATCCGCGGCCAGACCGACCAGTTCATGTATCGCTTCCGCAAACCGGCGAAGTAGACCGCCTGGAGCGTACGACCCGGAGAAGTGGTAGCCTGCACAGACGGGGGCGC
>Ga0157376_10001524_pt1 | contig 15288 bp, 17 predicted proteins | sample M45metaG_FD_121801 | JGI IMG/M metagenome (GOLD analysis project Ga0157376, IMG submission 121801) | Miscanthus rhizosphere microbial communities from Kellogg Biological Station, Michigan, USA - M4-5 metaG | ecosystem: Host-associated > Plants > Roots > Rhizosphere > Soil | place: USA: Michigan... | reverse complement strand
TCGCCGGTGAGCAGGCAGGCTTGCGCCGCCACCAAGCCGGTGCCCACGCCGACGTCGAGCACTTTCATGCCCGGCTTCAGCCCGGCGCGCACCAGGGCGTCGCGCCGGTAGCGCGAGCCGCTGCCCCAGGCCAGCATCGATTCGATGCGGTCGTAGTCGGGCGCCGTGTCGTCGAAGATCTTGCGCAGGTAGGCTTGGCGGTCGGCTTCCGTCTGGTAATAGTCGGTCAAGGGGCGGTGCGGCGCATGCGCCACGCCCACGGGTTCGGGAGTTGTCATGCCGTGTGTCCTTCAGGCCATTGCGCCGTTGATTGAAATGATTTGCCCGCTGATGTAGCCGGCATTGTCCGAAGCAAGGAAGCCCACGAGATCGGCCACTTCCTGTGCCTTGCCCGCGCGCTTCATCGGCACCATGCGCGCGATGTCCTCGGCGCCGAAGCCCGCGCCCATGCCCGCGTCGATGATGCCGGGCGCCACCGCGTTCACGGTGATGCCGCGGCTCGCCAATTCGAGCGCCAGAGATTTTGTCGCCGCGTGCAGCGCGCCCTTGGCCGCGGCGTAATTGACCTGGCCGCGGTTGCCCATCACGGCGGAGACCGACGTGATGTTGATGATGCGGCCCCAGCGCGTGCGGATCATCGGCAGCGTGAGCGGCTGCGTGACGTGGAAGAAGCCGTTGAGCGACACGTCGATCACGCGTTGCCACTGCGCCGGCTGCATGCCGGGGAACACGGCGTCGTCGTGGATGCCGGCGTTGTTGACCAGCACTTGCACCGGTCCCTGTTCGAGCAGGGCTTCCATCGCCTTTGCCGTCGCCTGCGCATCGGTCACGTCGAATGCCACGGCGCGCGCCTGTCCGCCGTCGGCCACGATCTGCTGCGCGAGCGATTCCGCGGCGGCGAGATGGCTGTTGGCATGGACGATCACCTCCAGGCCATCGGTCGCGAGGCGCTTGCAGATCGCGGAGCCGATGCCGCCGCTGCCGCCGGTGACGAGTGCGCGCTTGATCGGAGCTTTCATCGCGAATCCTTTCCGATTTGCGCGGCGTCGAGCACCACGATCGCGCGACCGCTCAGCAGCGCCTGCGCGCCGGCTTGCACCGTGAAGCTGTACAGCACCGTGTTGGCATCGCCCGTGATCCGTTGTGCGCTGACCGTGAGCGGCCCGGGAATCGTGTCGAGCCGGTCGACGTGGAGCGTGACACCGCGCACACCGGCCAGATAACCCGCGCGAGGCGCCTCGGCGGCGCCGGCACCCGCGTTCTCCGCGACCAAGGCGCCATGCACGGCCATCGCTTGCGCCGCGTATTCGATGCCGCACGCCACACCGAGCCGCCCGTGCGCGCGCAGCGGGTGGTCGGGCGCGGCATGGCTGGATGCTTCGCAGCGGATCGACTCTTCGTCCCAGGCCTGCACCGCGTCGAGCAGGCACATCGTCCCTTGGTGCGGGATGCGCTGCGCGATGCCGTCACGGGCCAGTGTGCGCGGCGCCGTCAGCACGGTGCGACCTCCACGGCCAGTTGCACGTCGTCGAGGTAGCCGAGCGAAAGCAGCCGCGCCTGCACCTTGGCGATGGCTTGCAGCAGCGGCAATCCGCGCGCGGCGGGAATGGTCTGGCGCAGCGATTCCAACGCGGGGTCTTTCATCGTATCGGCGGCGTTTGTTGTGAGGTACCTATCGCCGGGCAGCGTGATGCGCGCGACGCTGCGCTCGCTGCGTTGCGGCGCGCGCACCAGCGCGATACCCATCGCATCGGGCACCGGCCGGGTGCGGAACAGCGGCTCGGGATATTCGGCGTCGTACACCACCAGCAGCACCGGCGTCGCGGCCACCGCGCATTGCGTCATCGCTTCGAGCAGGCCTGCCGCGAAGCCGCCGTCGCGCGCGCAGAGCACCGACGAACTCGCCATCGCGCTGCTCGAAATGCTCCAGTAGCCCGACGACGCGTTGTGCACGGAATTGTGGAAGCGCGTCGGCGAGATCAGCCGGTCGCCCGAGGCGAGCTGGCTGCAGATTTCGTGGCAGTTGAGCGGATCGCCGCTGGACGAGGAAAAGACCGACGGCAGCTCGCTCGCCTGCAGCCCGGACGCGTCGACGGCCTCGCGCCCGACCGCCAGCGACACCTTGATCACAGCACCGGCGCGGCGCCGCTCGGCCGACGGCAGCGCCATCGGCAGCGGCAGGACGGTGCGCGCGGATTCGTAACGCAGGCTGCCGTCCAGGCACTGGCGGCCTTGCGTCCAGTTGGACAAGCCGGGACCGAGCAGGCCCACGCCTTCGACGAAGGCAGCGAGCGGCGCGGATGTGATGGTTGCGGGCATGGTCACGTTGCTCAATCGGCGCGGGCGAAGACGAGGGCGCAATTGGTGCCGCCGAAACCGAACGAGTTGCTCAACACACGTCGCGCCGGCAGCTCGCGGTTGTCCGTGAGGTAGTCGAGCGGCAAGGCGGCATCGATCTGCTGCGTGTTCAGGCCGCCAGGCAACAGGCCGTTCCTCAGCGCCAGCGCGCAGATCACGGCTTCGAGCGCACCGGCCGCGCCCAGCGTGTGGCCCGTCGCGCCCTTGGTGGAACTGCAAGGCACGCCGCTGCCGAACACGGCGGCGACCGCCTTGCTTTCGGCGACGTCGTTGCTCGGCGTGGCGGTGCCGTGCAAATTGATGTAGTCGATGTCGCCGGCTTCGAGGTGCGAAGCAGCCAGCGCCTGTTCCATCGCCATGCGTGCGCCCAGGCCGTCGGGGTGCGGCGACGACATGTGGTGCGCGTCGCTCGATTCGCCGACGCCCAGCAGCAGCACAGCGTCGCCGGGCAACTGCTCGGGCACGCGTTCGAGCAGCGCGAAGGCCGCAGCCTCGCCGATGGAGATGCCGTCGCGCGCGGCGTCGAACGGGCGGCAGGCTTGCGCCGACATGAGCCCGAGCGAGTTGAAACCGTACAAGGTGGTGAGGCACAGCGAATCCACACCGCCGACGACGGCCGCGTCGATGAGGCCGGCCGCGATCATCCGCTGCGCCGAGGCAAACACCTTCGCACTGGACGAGCACGCCGACGACACGACGACGGCCGGTCCCTGGAGACCGAGCAGCCGCCGCGCGAAGTCGGCCACCGAGAACGTGTTGTGCGTCGTCGCGGAATGGAAATCGGCAGGCAGACTGCCGTCCGCCGGGCCGCGGCGGCGATACGCCAGCTCGGTCTGCAAGATGCCCGACGTGCTGGTGCCCAGGAAAATACCGACGCGCCGCGCGCCGTATTTCTCGGCAGCAGCCGCGACAGCTTGCGCGAAGCCGTCTTGCACCAGGCCCAGTTGCGCGAGCCGGTTGTTGCGGCAATCGAATTCGGCCAGCTCTTCAGGAAGCCGCACGTCGTCGACGCCGGGCACTTCGCCGACGAAGGTCGCGAGGTCCACCGTGTCGAAATGGCAGGGCGCGAGGCCGCTCTTGCGCTGCCGCATGGCGTCCAGCGTCGGTGCAAGGCCGCGGCCGATGGCGCTGGTCGCGGTGAAGTGGGAAATCCAGAGGGGGCTCAGAGGTGAAACCGGGTGGTTGGGGTGGAGCTTCATGGTAGCAAATGACACTAGGGCCGCCGCAGCAGAGACAGGCCGGCCGCCACGCCTCCGAGCAAGAGGCCCGCTGCCGCGTCCACGACCACGTGCTGGCGGATGGCCACCGTGGAATAGACGATGCCGGCGCACCAGGCCCAATTCAACGCAAGCACCCAGCGCGGGCCGCCGAAGCGCCTCAGAAGATGACCGAACCAGATGCCGCTGAAGAAGGCCGTGGCGACATGCAGCGAGGGACAGGCATTGCCGGACGCGTCGATGTTCTTGAGGAACGTCATGTCGGGGTATTGCGTCCAGTCGATGTCCGGCGTGGGCGCGCCCGTCGGCCAGAAATAGAAGATCGACAGGCCGAGCGCGCACATCATCGCCATGGACACAGCGTACCTGTACAGCTCGGCGCGCGTGGCGATGAATGCGGGCAGCAACGAGACATACAGCCACAGCGACAGGTAGAGCGGCAGCGCCAGCGGATGAAATCCGATCGCGCGATCGAGCCAGATGGCGGGCATCACGGTGGCGGGGTAGGCAGGGTGCCGCAGCACATAGAAGTACGCGACGAAGAAGATGCTGATAAAGACGGTCGTGCCGATGGCCTTGAGCCGCTTGTGCGTGCGTGCCGCCGCGGCGGCTTGCCGGTACCAGGGAATGGCCGGCGGGGCCGCGTTCATGAGATCGCCTGACGCAAGGTCACCGGGCGCAGGCCGGCGGCGTGAGCGGCTTCGAGCACCAGAGGCAACACTTCAAGCACCACGGGCGCGCCGGCCGCCGTGCGCGCCGCATGGCCGTCGTGCAGCAGCAAGATGGCGCCGGGCTGCAAGCCGCGGAGCAGGCTGCGCGATACGCGCGTGGCATCGCCGACACGGGTGTCGAATCCGCGCGCGGACCAACTGGCCAGCCGCAGGCCGAGGCGTTCGAGCACCGGATCGAGAAACAAGTTGCGCAGTCCGGCCGGCGCACGGAAGAAAAGCGGCTGTTCCCCGCAGATGCGCGTGAGCGTGGCTTGCGAGGCCTGCAACTCGTGCGCCAGGCCGCGCGGCCCCAGCACCGAGAAAGTGTGGCGGTGGCCCTGGCTGTGGTTTTCGACCGAGTGCCCGCGCCGCACGATTTCGCGGCACAGATCGGGAAAGCGTTCGGCTTGCGCACCGATGCAAAAGAAGGTGGCGCGCGCGCCGTACCGATCGAGCAAGTCGAGCACTTGCGGCGTCACGTCAGGGTCGGGGCCGTCGTCGATGGTCAGGGCGAACTCGAGGCGCGCGGCGCTGGCACCAGGCAAGCGCGTCCAGTTGGCGCCGAGCCAGTTGCTGCGTGGCCACAGGCCCACGGCGGTGATCAGCAGGTGGTTCGCCACGACGGCGGCCAATGCCCATGGCCACAGCGACGGCCTGAGCACGACGGCCGCGAAGGCCAGCAGGTGCAGCGCGATGGAGGCGCGCACCAGCCAAGTCGAATGCCACTGGCGGTCAGCCATGGGCAGGCTTCGCGAAAATCGCGGAATAGGCGAGCGCGAGGACGACGCCGGGCGCCACGGTCATGCCCAGCGCCTGCAGGATCGACACGTCGGAAAACGCGAGGAGGCCGAACCCGGCGACCGTCGTGAGATTCGCGAACAGCATCGAGGCGAGCGTGCGCGGCGCCACCGGCGCACCGTCGGCCGGACGGTCGAAGAACAGCGCGTAGTTGGAGCCCACCGCCACCACCAGCAACAGGCCGACCAGGTGCAGGATCGTCAGCGGATGGCCCAGCGCAGCGAGGCCTGCGGTCACCGTCACCACGGCGGCCACCAGCGGCGCGACGATGCGCAGCACGCGCGGGGAAGAGCGGATCACGGCCAGCAGCAAGGCAACGATGCTGACCAGCCCGCCCAGCGACAGCACGCTGGCTTCACGCAAGTAGCCCGAGTACAGCCGGTCGGATTCCGCTTTCATGTCGACCATCAGGACGCGCGGCAATCCGGCAGTGGCGAGCGCGGCGCGAATGCGCGCGGCGTCGATCTCGCGGCCCTTCGGCGCGTTCAGCGGCAGCAGCGCATTCCAGCCGTCGCGCTGTTCGATCAGCAGCGCCTGCACGGCCATTGCCATCGACGTGTGCGCGAGATCGTTCGGCTGCAACAAGGGCCGCGTGCGCGCGGTGGCGACGTCGGCAATGAAGGGCGTGAACACGCCGGCGCGCACCGGCAGCCCTTGCACCGCTTGCGCGAGCCGGGCTGCAAGAACCTGGGGCTCGGGGAGGCTGGCCTGCCGTGTGCCCTGAGTCGCAACGCTGGGCAAGTAACGGCTGGGCGTCTCGAACGCGGCGAGCGCGCCCTGGTCCACTTGCGTTTGCAGCACCCCCGAAACGCGCTCGGCCGACTCCAGCACGGCTTCACGGTCCGGGCCCGACACCACCACGAGGTAGCGCACGTCCGGCGCGCCCGAATCGGCACGCAGGCGGGTGTCGAGCGCCACCTCGGCCTGCGAGACCGGGCTGAGCGACGAGATGTTGTGACTCCACAGGTCATCGCGATGCTGCACGAGGACGACGCAAGCGGTGACCAGGAGCACGACCGCTCCCCAGCGCAGCGCGGCGGCGCGATCGACCCAGCGCGCGAGCACGGCTGCCAGCTTCGACACGTCGTGGATCCGGAATTTGGCGGGCAGCAGATGTGGCAGCACGAAACGCGTCACGGCCGCGGCGGCAACCAGGCCGGCAATCGCATAAAGCCCGAGTTGGGCGAGGCCCGGAAAACCGGAGAGCAGCAGCGACGCGAAGCCGACGATGGAGGTGAGCACGCCCAGGCGCACCGTGGGCCAGAAGCGCTCGACCCAGGCGTGTTCGCTCTGCGCCTGCTCGCCGGACTGCACGAACAGGTAGATCGAATAATCCACCGCTTCGCCGATGAGCGCCGTGCCGAAGCCCAGCGTGATGCCATGCACGGAGCCGAAACCCAGGCTCACCGCGGCGACGCCGGCCAGCGCGCCACTGGCGACCGGCAACAGCCCGAGCACAAGCGCGGTGGGCGAGCGGTAGACGACCAGCAGCAAGGCGGCGATCAGCAGCAGGCTGATGACGGAAAGGCGGCTGACCTGGCTCTTGATGCTCTCGCGCGAGGTCACGGAAAAGACGCCCGGGCCAGTCATCAGCAGCTTTGCCGAAGGGGCGGACGCCGCCGCGCTGTCGAACGCGCGGCGGATGGACGCCATCGCTTGTTCCTGCGCATCGGTGTCGGAGCCGGCGGCGCGCGTCTGCACCAGCATGAGCGCACGGGTGCCGTCACGCGAAGCCCAGGCCCCGTCGATCGACGCGGGCGCCGAGCCACTGTCGAACTGGTCAAGCAGGCGCACCATCTCGCCGGTGGGATCGCGCGGCAACAAGGATTTGACGACGAGGCCCGCCGGCGAGGCGAGCAGGTCGATGCTGTCGCCGATCGCCGCGTGCAGGCCCTCCACGCTGAAGCGCTGCGGCGTCACCGCGGGGCTCAAAAGGTAGCGGTTGTCAAAGAGGAAGGCGCGGTCGCGTTCGTTGTTGACGGCCTCGCCGTTGTTCACGGCAGCGAAGGCGGGATCGGCGCGCAATTGCTGTGCCGTCTGCCGCGACAGGCGGGCGCGGGTCCGCGCATCGGCGCCTTCGATCCCCACCAGGATCAGGCGGGAGGCCACGCCGTCGCGCAATTGGTCCAACAGCAGCCGCTGCTCGGGGGTCGGGCTGCTGGGCAGGAACGCCGACAGGTCGGCGGTGAATTGCGTGCGGCTGATGATGCCGATGCAGGCGGCGAGGAAGGCGAGCCACAGCACGATCGCCATGGTGCCGCGACGGCGCGTGATGTTCATCGCGCGGGCGATTTCTCGATGACCATGACCGAGCTGTCGCCGTCCGCCTGGTCGATCTCGATGGTGTTCACCTGCCCTTGCGCGCCGGAGATGACGACGCGCCGCACGACGGCTTTCATCTTTTCATCGAAGGGGAACAGCTGCAAGGTCCAGGCGCTGGCGCTGCCGCTCAGGTTCATGCGGAAGTCGCGCTCCAGCGTCTTTCGATTGCCCGCCAGAGTTCCGCGGATGCTGTCGATGAAGGCGGCGAGCTCGGGGTAGGACTGAAGCCGCAGGTGGTAGTTGCGGTTGCCGCGCTCGATCGACAGTTCGTCGCCGTCCACCACCATGGATTCGGGCTTGGGCTTGAGCGTGCGCTTCTCGAGCCGGTCCGGCGCGACGAAGAGCAGTTCGCCCGACGACTCGACCGGCTTGTCGAGCATCGCGATGCGCTTGGTTTCGACGAAAGTCGCGCGTCCGGGTTTCGCTTGCGCGAGCGACTCCATCAATTGCTGCAGGTCCCATGCGGCATGCGCGCAGGTGCTGGCCGCGGCCAAGGCCACGCCCGCTGCGAGCGCGGCCGCCCAGCGGCGCAAGGGCCTGCCGGCGTGGGCGGAGATCGGTGCGCGGCGTGTCATGGATTGTTCGCAGGAGGTTCGGCGCGGCTCGAAGCGGGGGTCCGCCAGAAGTCGAAGAAATTGAACCAGTTGAAAGGCGCCTCGCGGCAATACTGTTCGAGCAGCGCAGCATACCGCGTGATCGCGGCTTCGACGGCGGCGGCGCGGCCGTGCGGCGGCACCGCCGAGAAATCGGCGAGCGGCTCGAAATGGATGTCGTAGCGATTGCCGCCGCGGTACAGGCCCGTCATGAAGAGCACCGGCCGCTTCATCACGGCCGCCATCCTGAAAGGGCCGCGTGGCAGCGCCGCCGGCGCGCCGAGGAACGGGACCTCGAGCGTTTCGTCGCCGCCGAACGACCGGTCGCCGAGCATGCCCACCACCACGCCGTCGTCCAGCAGGTCATGGACCTCGATCATGGAATCGACGTGGCCGAGCGCGACGATGCCTTGTTGCGCCTGGGGATTGATCGCGGCCAGCGCGGCGTTGATCTTGCGCGCGTTCTCCTCGTACATCGCCATTGCGATGCGCAGGCCCGGCTGCCGGCGGCCGACCGCGCGCAGCACCTCGAAGCTGCCCAGGTGCGCGCCGATGAGGAAGGCGCCGCGGCCATCGGCGATCATTGCGTCGATGAGCGGCTGCTTGTGGATGCGGATGTCGAACAGCTCGTAGCGGTCGTTGACGAGGTAGACGCGGTCGTGGATGACCGAGGCGAAGCTGAGGAAGTGCGCGAAGAGCATTCGCCAGCCCACGTCGGCCGGCCTCGGCAGGCGCAGGACGTGCTGCAGGTATAGCCGCGACATGTTGCGCGCCGCCGGGGCGAAGACCAGGAAATACAGCGCGATGCCGTACAGCACGACGCGGCTCGCGCGGCGGCCGACCTTCAGCGAGATCCAGGTCATGACGCGCAGCCAGAACATATTGCTGCGCTCGGGCCGGTGCGTCCAGTCGTCGCCGGCGCCGGGTGCGGCGTGGTGGCCGGTATTCAAGGTGCGGGCGGCCAGGCGAGCGTGCCGGTGGCCACTTTGCGGTCGCCGCTCGTGATCTGGAACTGCGCGGCGCCGCCGGCCGTCGTGGCTATCGAGATCGTCAGTACTTCTCCCGGGCCGACAGCGCTCAGGAACTTTGCCGAGCCGACCTGGCAGGCGGCGGACTCGCTGCGCATCTGCGAAGCGGCATGGATCGCGGCATCGAGCAGCACGACGCCGGGCACGATGGGCGTGCCGGGAAAATGGCCGGCGAAGGCAGGGTGGTCCGGTGCGATGCGCAGCGTGGTTTCACTGCGCATGGGGCGGTCCTTTTCGCGCGTGCTCTTGCGCCAGTGCCTGGAGCGCTTCGCGCGGCAGCTTGCCGTTGCTGTTGCGGGGCAGCGTTTCGAGCAGCACGATCGGACGCGGCAGGAAGATCGCGTCGATGCGTTCGCGCAGCGCGGCGAGGATCGCGGACGGCTTCATCCCCGGCGCGACGACGAAGGCCATCAGGCGCGCCACCGTGGCGCCATCGTCATCGTTTTCATCGGGCATGAAGAACGCGCCGTCGACGATGCCGGGCACGGCATTGAGCTGGTGGTTCAGGTAGCCGAGCGAGCTTCGCTTGCCGGCGATGTTCACGAGGTCCGCCGTGCGGCCGTGCAGCAGGAAGCGCTCCGTGTCCAGCGATTCGATCACGTCGGCGAGCACGGTGGGCTGGTCGATATGCCCGCCGGAGGCCCAGGTGGCGCCGTCAGATACGTCCAGCACGATGTCCGGAAAGAGGTGCCACTCGGGCGAGTGCGTCGTGCGGCGCGATGCCACCTGGCCCGTCTCGGTCGCACCATAGATCTCGAGCAAAGGCGCGCGCAGCCGCTCTTCCACGGCAACGGCGAGCTGCGGCGGCATCGGCGCCGTCGCGGACAGGACGAGATCGGGATACGGAATGTCCAGCCCCGACGCCAGCAGCGCCTTCAGGTGGATCGGCGTCGTGACCAACATGCAAGGGCGCTTCGCGACGCGCAATGCGGCGCAGATGTCGGCCGGGTAGAACGGATGCGACGCCGTGAGCGCAGCGCCGCTTTGCAGCGCGATCAGGACGCTCGATTCGAATCCGTACATGTGTTGGGGCGCGACGGTCGCGACGATGCTGTACGGCTCACCGCCCATCAAGCCCAGGCGCTTCGCTTCGGCGCGCACGCTGTGGACGAGCGCGCCCCAGCGCTTGCGATGCGCCACGGGCGAGCCGGTCGAGCCGGAGGTGAACACGATGGCCGCCGTCTGCGCGCCATCGACGAGCGGGATTTCTTCCGGCGTCGTGACGGCGCCTCCCGTGGCACGCGCGCGCTCCGCTGCATCGTCGTCCCAGACCAGCAGCGGGACGTCGATCGCTTGCGCCTGGTCGGCCAGGCAGAACACGTCCGGCGCGAAGGCACGGACCTGGCGCACCATCTCCGGCGTCAGCGAAGGCGGCAGCAGGCTGGTCTTGCCCGTCGTCAAAGCCGCGGCCAGGCCGACCGCGAACCGGTAGCGGTCGTTGGTGGCGTTGAGCATGTGGCTGCCGGGCGGCAATGCCGCCGCCAGCTGCCGCACGTCGGCGAGGAATTGCGCGACGCTGATGGCCTGGCCCTGGCCCTGGCGCCAGGCCATGACGTCTTCGAGCTTGGTGTGGGCAACGAGCGGGATCGCGTTCATGACCGGTGCGCGCCACTGGCCGACCTGCGCCGGTAGGCCTGGATGGCTTCGATCGGCCCGGCGCGATCGCTGGCGGGCAGCACCAGGAACCGCACCGCATATTCGGCCGCGAACATCAGCACCAGCAGCACCGGGCTCAGCAGGTAGGCGAATGCCGACCAGACGGCGGTGGGCGCAAGCCAGAACAGCAGCACCGACAGGACGGACGTCGCGCCGAAGTAGATCGTCCAGGCCCAGGTGACCGAGCGCGTGTAGCGATCGAGTGCGGGCGTCATCGTGTCGTGCACCATGCGCGCGAGTCCTGTCACCAGGGGCGTGTGGCCGGACTGCAAGGTGCGGCCGAAGGCAAGGCAAAGCAAGGCGTAGATGCCGGCGTGCTGCAGCAGGAACACCCACTCGTAATGCGCGAGCAGCCAGTCGCTCATAAGGTACATCGCGACGAATGCGGCCAGGCAAAGGCTCAGCATGAGGGGCCGGCGCGGCGAACGCCAGGCCAGGATGCACGCCAGGAGCGTGAGCGGGGTGATGGCGACCAGCGCGCCGAAGAGGCTGGGCGTGTCGGCCGCGGCGGCCCTGTGCTCCAGAACCGAGAAACCGACGCCTGCCAGGATCGCGGCCGACCACCGGACCGCTTGCGTGAACCGCGTCCGGTGCTCGGCTTTCACTTCGTCCGGTGGGTTGCGATATGGTCGCCGAGGCTTCGCAGCGAGAGAAAGATCGCGTGGTTTTCCTCGTCGCCCGCCTTCAGCTGCAGGCCGTACTGCTTGGACACCACGAGCGCGATCTCGAGGATGTCGATCGAGTCCAGGCCCAGGCCGTCGCCGTACAGCGGGGCGTCGGCCTCGATCTCGGTCGCGGCGACTTCCAGGTTCAGCGCGCTCACCACGAGTTCGGCCACTTCGAGCAACAAGGCTGCGTCGGCGTCACGGGAGGGGGTCGGCGCGGTCAATTCGGACATAGGCGAGAAGGATCCGTTCGGAAGCGAGTGCAGGAAGGCGTGCGCCGCAGCGCGGATCGCCAGCGAATTTTAGAGCAGGGAATCCCCGGGAAGGGCGTCTTCCGCGGCGGTGGACGATTCCCCGGCCGCTTCGGCGGCGGCCTGGCGCACGGCAGTCTTGTCGGCAACGCTCGCGAACTTGCTGTACTTGCCCAGAATGCCGACCAACTGCCCGTAGATCTTCGGGTTGCCGGCAATGCATTCGCGCTGCTCGAGGAAATCCGAATCGCCGCTGAAGTTGCCGATCAGGCCGCCCGCTTCGGTGACGAGCAGCGAGCCCGCGGCGACGTCCCAGGGCGACAGGCCCAGTTCGAAGAAGCCATCGGTGAAGCCGGCCGCGACATAGGCCAGGTCCAGCGCCGCGGCGCCGGGCCGGCGCAGGCCCGCGGTGCGCTTCATCAGGTCGCCCATCATGCGCAAATAGGTGTTGAAGTCGTCGCCCGGGCGGAACGGAAAGCCGGTTGAGATCAGCGACTGCTTCAAGTCGATGCGCTTGGACACGCGGATGCGCCGGTCGTTCATGTAGGCGCCGCGGCCCCGGGTGGCGGTGAAGAGGTCGTTGCGGCTCGGATCGTAGATGCAGGCCTGCTCGACCTTGCCTTTGACGGCCAGGGCGATGCTGACGCAGTACGTCGGGAAACCGTGGATGAAGTTGGTGGTGCCGTCCAGCGGATCGATGATCCACACGAATTCGGAGCCCTGCTTGCCGTGCTGCTTGCCGGATTCTTCCGCCCAGATCGCGTGGTGCGGGTAGGCGGTGAGCAGCGTTTCGATGATGGCATTTTCGCTCGCGTGGTCGACTTCGGTGACGAAGTCGTTGACCTGTTTTTGCGAGATGCGCACCGATTCGACATCGAGCGCGGCGCGGTTGATGATGGCGCCGGCGGCGCGGGCGGCCTTGACGGCCACGTTGAGCATGGGATGCAGGTTGGGGGACGACATGAATTTTTAGGGGAAGAGCCGGGGGACACACCCGGCGATGCGGGCGGCGATGGGCGTATTTTCCCACAAATGCCTCGGCGACAATCCCTTCCGTGCGGACGCGCTTCATCCTGATCAACACCAGCCACGCCGGCAACGTGGGCGCGGCCGCACGGGCCATGAAAGTGATGGGTTTCGACGACCTCGTGCTGGTCGCGCCACGCTGGCCCAACGTGCTGCGGCGCGAGGAGACGATCCAGCGTGCCAGCGGCGCCCTGGACGTGCTGGAAAAGGCGCGCATCGTCGCGACGCTCGACGAGGCGCTGGAGGGCGTTACCTGGCTGTGCGCCACCGCGATGACGCCGCGGGACTTCGGTCCGCCGACCCATACGCCGCGCGAGCATTTCGCCACGCTGGCCGCATCGCCGCACCAGGTGGGTTTTCTCTTCGGCTCGGAGCGCTTCGGCATGACGAACGAAGACGTCTACCGCTGCCACGCGGTGCTGACGATCCCCACCAATCCCGATTTCGGATCGCTGAACCTCGCCTCCGCGATCCAGGTGATCGCGTACGAATGGCGGATGGCGCTGGGCGGATTTGCCGTGGAGGCTTCCGAGCCGCCCAGCGAGCTCGCCGACGCGCAAGCGGTGGCCGGGATGCTCGCGCATTGGGAGTCGGCGCTCGTCGACATCGGCTTTCTCGATCCCGAGGCACCGAAGAAGCTGATGCCTCGGCTGAACCAGATGTTCAATCGCGCGCAACTGACCCCCGAGGAAATCCACATCCTGCGTGGTGTTGCCAAAGCGATGGCCAAAGCGGCATCCGGCTTAAAACGATAGACTGAAGCGCATAAGCAAATCCACGAGCCGCCATGTTCACCCGAGCCCGTTCCGATATCCAGTGCATCCTCGACCGCGATCCTGCCGCGCGCAGCACGTGGGAGGTGATCACGTGTTATCCGGGCCTGCACGCGATCTGGCTGCACCGGCCGGCGCACTGGTGCTGGAATCACGGCCTCAAATGGCTGGGGCGCTTCATTTCGCACGTCGCGCGCTGGTTCACGGGCATCGAGATCCATCCCGGCGCCAAGATCGGCGACCGGGTCTTCTTCGACCATGCCATGGGCGTGGTGGTGGGCGAGACCGCCGAGATCGGCGACGGCTGCACGATCTACCAGGGCGTCACGCTGGGCGGCACCTCGCTGTACAAGGGCACCAAGCGCCATCCCACGCTCGGCAAGGACGTGGTCGTCAGTGCCGGCGCGAAGGTGCTCGGCGGCTTCCTGGTCGGCGACGGCGCGAAGATCGGCAGCAACGCGGTGGTGATCAAGCCGGTGCCCGCGGGCGCGACGGCCGTGGGCATTCCCGCGCGCATCATCCCGTCCAAGACCGGCGTCAGCGCCGACGTGAGCCACGTCGAGAAGAAATTCGAAGCCTACGGCGTGACGCTGGAGGACGACCCGGTGAGCCAGGCGATGAAGGGCCTGATCGACAACGCCTCGTCGCACGAGCACCAGATCGCGCTGCTCTGGCAGGCGATCGAGAAGCTGTCGGCGCAGGCGAAGACCCAGGAGTGCGTTCCCACCGATGCCGCGACGAAGGAACACTTCGAGGCGGACAAGCTGACCCAATTGGTTGGGAAGTGATCCTGTCATTGCGGCCTTGAGCCGCAATCCAGGCCGGCGCCTCATCTCCTGGATTGCGGGTCAAGCCCGCAATGACAGCTTTGGCGCTCAAGGCCGCAATGACGGCTACTTCTGGCGGATCGCGCTCTTCGGCCGGAACGCCTTGCACACCTCGTCGTGCGTCTCGAGGTAAGGGCCGCCGATCAGGTCCACGCAATACGGCACCGCCGCGAAGATGCCCGCGACCAGCGTATCGCCGCCGGCGCTCTTCAGGCCTTCCAGCGTTTCCTGGATCGACTTCGGCTGGCCGGGCAAGTTGATGATCAGGCTCTTGCCGCGGATCACCGCCACCTGGCGCGAGAGGATCGCCGTCGGCACGAAGCGCAGGCTGATCTGGCGCATCTGCTCGCCGAAACCGGGCATCTCTTTGTGCGCGACAGCGAGCGTTGCCTCCGGCGTGACATCGCGCAGCGCAGGGCCCGTGCCGCCGGTCGTCAACACCAGCGAGCAACCGGCATCGACCAGCTCGATCAATGCCGCGCTGATGCGCTCCTGTTCGTCGGGGATGAGGCGGGGCTCGAAGGTGATCGGGTTCTTCAGCGCGCGCGTGAGCCAGTCCTTGAGCGCGGGCAGGCCCTTGTCCTCGTACACGCCCGTGGAGGCGCGGTCGCTCACGGACACGATGCCGATCTTCACGGCGTCGAACGTTTCGCTGCTCATGATTGAAGCTGCTCCCTCACCAACTGGAAGATTTCGCGATAGGCGCGGCCGTGGCGAGGGACAAGCCCTTTGGAGATCGCGTCCTGGTCCGGCTGCACGTCCTTGCGCGCCTGGCGAATCAGCGCGCGCAGTTGCTGCGTGTCGGTGTCCGGGTGCGCGGCGAGCCACTCATCAAGTGCCGCTTCGCGCGCGATCAGGTCGTCGCGCCATTTCTCGGCCTGGTGCAAGGCGAGCGCTTCGCTGGCCGAACCCTTTTGCTGCTCCTCGAGTGCATCGCGGATCGCTTGCAGCTCCTCTTCGTCCAGGCCGCGCATCAACTTGCCGATGTATTGCATCTGCCGGCGCTTGCCCTCGAAATTCGTGATGCGATTCGCCTCGGCGAGCGCTTCCACCAGCTTGTCCGG
>Ga0157376_10001522_pt1 | contig 15318 bp, 18 predicted proteins | sample M45metaG_FD_121801 | JGI IMG/M metagenome (GOLD analysis project Ga0157376, IMG submission 121801) | Miscanthus rhizosphere microbial communities from Kellogg Biological Station, Michigan, USA - M4-5 metaG | ecosystem: Host-associated > Plants > Roots > Rhizosphere > Soil | place: USA: Michigan... | reverse complement strand
CGCATCGACAGCGCTAAGAATGTAGACACGTCCGGTTCCAATCAGACTACAATGGCTGATATGAATCAGGACGCTGATTTTGCAGTGGCAGTGGCCGATGCGGGTATGCTGGAAGTAGCCCTTGGTAAACTCGCTCAAAAGAAAGGAGTGAGTCCGGCAGTTAAAAAATTTGGCGCGCAAATGGTTACGGATCATACAAAGGCCAATATGGAATTAAAACCTCTGGCTGCCGCAACAAATATTGCACTTCCAAAAGATATGAGCGAGAAGTGTCAAAAGGTAATGGCTGATCTGGGCGAAAAGAAAGGAAAGGACTTTGATAAGGACTATATCGACCAGATGGTAAAAGATCATAAGGACGTAATTGACGAATTCAAAAAGGAGTCCGAAAAGGGTAAGGACACCCAGATGAGCGCATGGGCAAAAAGCAAAATACCGGCACTGGAACATCATCTGACGATGGCAGAAGACATCCAGAAGAACCTGAAAGATTGACGAATTTTCTTGGACAATCGGCTGGGCCGGGATATCTTTCCCGGCTTTAGCCGTTTTGGTCAATTATCCGGAGTGCTCAGGCGGGATGTTCCGGCTTTTAAAATAGATTTCAAAAGTGTTGGCCATTGAATTTCATGAATTCCGCTGCCAGAAATAAAAGTACTGAATACGTGCCGCAACCTGTCCCTTAAGCCAAAGAATTGATATCCGGTGGTCTTAATATGGGTATATACCTGTAGTTCAATTTTGCGGTCATCCCGGACAACAAACAAAGTCACATTCCCTGCCGGTCGCATGAATTGCGAGGGATCCGGTATATCGGTTTCAGGGTTGATCACCGGTGAGATCGTTATAAAAAATATTTCTGTTTGTCCGTGTAATTTTTCTTCAATCGTGTTTATTTCCAGCCACTCGTATAATCGCCCGACTGACTGCCGGCTGTGTAAGGTAATCCTGATCAGGTCTCCGACTTTGGCAAATCGCGATACGGCACTTCCATTTTTATCTGTTAATTTAGATTGAAACGATATACCGCCCGCAAATTCATTCCAGTTATTAATATCAACTAATGATATTTTCAGGAACCCGTATAGTTCTTCCGACTCATGGGTGGTATAACAGGAAATAGCAGCAACGAGTTTTTCCTTGTGTCTGCGGTCATGCACGGCAGCAGGTATATCGGAATGTATTAGTCTCATTTTCACATTAATTTTTTATCATATCAATCAATAACGACTAATTCAGGAGATTTGAACGATGTTTTACGGGAATCAAAAACCCACAAACCAGTCTCTTCATCAATCAAAAGATCCAGCACCTTATGAACCTGGTGGATGGTCATCGGCAGATCTTCAACACAAATATTTAAGGAACCATCTTCTATTTCTTCGCCGGAAAAATCCACATATTGAATTCCCATATCCGCGCATATCCTGGATAGATAAGTTTCCTTTCCGGAAATATTAATTATTGCCCATGGTTTAGCTCCCCAAATCCTTCTTTCATTGGAACGGTGGACTGTTATATATGGAATTCTTCTTTGCCTGCAGGCATCTGAAAACAGCCGTTGCAAATTTTCAGGGTTGTTGTCATTAGAATTTTTATTGCTTATAGTTTCTATAATGATTACCAGATTCCTGTCTGAATATTTATCAGATTCATCTTCCGGATGCCACCACCCCTTTTCCGATAACAGGGGATGCCAGTCAAAAATATTGGATGCAATATTTTGAATGAGTTTGGCCAGGGCAGTTCTCCTCAATTGACCCGGAAATGTTTTGATATCAAATACACCCGATTCGTAAAGAGTTCCCGTTTTTGTCAACAGGGTATCCCAGTCAAATGAGCCCAGTAAGGCCCAGGCAGTAACTGCAATCACAGAAACCCCCGCCGTTGATAACGCGCAGGCGTCGTCCCATATTTCCCGAAACCAGCGCAGTTGTTCCTCTCTTGTACAATGAAGGTGCGCTTCAGTAACGGCAATCGGAATTTCATATCTGTCCCATGCTTCCTGTCCCAATTTTTTAAATCCGGCTCTTGCCGACGGATTTGCCCTGACCACTTCCGTATCAACGTAAGCATGCCTGCCGTTTCCACCATGAATATCACGGGGATATTTTCCAACTGCCTCATCGAGCCATCTCTCAGACGTGATATAATAATTAAGTCCCAATATGTCGGGTTTCATTTTGTGCTCCCGAAAAAAAGCAATGTCATCCTCGTTGATTCCGCAGTCTAATATATTATTGTACTGCACATGACCAGGTTTCAAAAGGCCGGTTAATATATCAAAAGTTAACCAACGCCGGTTGTTTTCAAATTCTGCCTGATAGCCGAGAAATTCTGTGCTATGTGTTTTCCCAAGGTCTTCTGTTTGAATCAACCTCGCGTTTGGATTCACGGCGCGAATTGCCTTCATCGCGAGCACCGTTCCCTTTAGCTGGTTAAGGAGCATCCGGTAAAATGAATTTTCATCTTTGCAATGGGGAAACCAGTGGCCATACAGGCCACTGAAACGGGCGGTAGTAAGGGGTTCATTTACCGGCGTATAATCACGTACCCAAGGAAAATGACTGGCAACTTCATATGCATATCCGGCGAGCAAACGAGGAAAACCGGGATCGAGTAAATGGGTAAATGGCGGGCCACTTCCATGATGTACGAAACCGACTATGGGATTGAGGCCGGCTGCCCGAATAGCTTTTAACTGACCCGCGGTCCAGTCCCAGGTTATTTTTGAATCCTTATCTTTCTGGTGCCTTTCCCATAGTACCGGATAGCGTATAGAACTAATTCCCAAATTTGCGAATTCCCTTATATCACCATGACGCTGATAGTGTCCGCTGTATTCGAGCTGATCCTTATATTGGTCGCCTACCCGGTTGATCGTACTTTCAATACCGCCCCAAACTTCAGGTCTTGTGATTTTCAAATGGTACATGATAGATTCTTTTAGTATGGGAGCATAGGAGTGGGATTATATTTATTGAAGTAAGTGTACTTTATGTCCGTTGGACGATGTCATGATCTCTGCCTGAATCTTTTTAAATAATGTTAACGATTGGGCAACGACCTGGTCCATATTATAATATTTATAGGTAGCTAAACGGCCGGAAAAATAAACGTCCGGAGTAGTTTGCGCAAGCAGCTGATATTTTTTATATAGTTCCGCATTTTCGGGTCGCGGAACCGGATAATAAGGATCGCCGTCTGCTTTCGGATATTCAAATACAACCGTTGTTTTGGCATGCTTTTGACCGGTCAGATATTTAAATTCGGTAATCCGGGTATAGGCCTGATCGTTGGGATAATTGACCGTTCCCGAGGGCTGATAGGTTTCCTGTTCAAAAGTTTTGAATTTGAATTCTATCGAACGGTAAGGTAAATGTCCATAGCAGTGGTTAAAAAAATAATCGATCGGTCCTGTATAAATCATTTTTTTATAAGGAATCCATTTTTCAAAATCTTTATAGTCGGCATTCAGCATGATATGAATGTTTGGATGGTTGAGCATATTTTCGAACATCCTGGTATAACCGTGCAATGGCATCGCCTGATAAGTATCGGTGAAATAGCGGTTGTCTTTATTGCTGCGAGTTGGGATACGGGCTGCCACTGAGGCATCAAGTTCACTCGGATCCATTCCCCATTGTTTACGTGTATAACCTTTAAAGAATTTCTCGTACAAATCTTTGCCTACATGGCTGAGGACAACATCTTCCGATGTTATGATCCGTTCTTTTTTTTCGGCTTTGTTTTTTAAATAGCTGGATACCTCCTCACAGGAAAGATTCATCCCGTACAACGTATTGATTGTATTCATATTGATGGGTATCGGAACCATCATACCGTCCACACTGGCGAGTACCCGGTGTTCATAGGGCCGCCATTCTGTAAAATTCCCGAGATAATTGAAGACATCCGGCGAGTTGGTATGAAAAATATGCGGACCATACTTATGAACTAACAGGCCCTCCGCATTAAAGTAGTCATAAGTATTCCCACCGATGTGATTACGCTTGTCTATAATAAGCACTTTTTTATTTTCCTTATTTGCGAGTCGTTCAGCGAGTACGGCGCCGGAGAGTCCCGCGCCTACGATTAAAAAATCATACATAACCTGAGTTTTAAAGTTAAAAATCACTTACCTCATTGAGTACATTGTTCCACAATAATTAACTAGAAAAACTGAACCGATAGAAAAACAAACGAAGACAACTCATTTTTTCCAATCCACGCAGAATCCGGTTTATATTAGGCAATTGGTGTTCCAGCGCGCTAACCGGATTTTTCCCTGCCCGCGCTGGCACTGTTTTCCCAGTGTTCATTTGAATTGATTCACCCAGCAGATCAAAACTTATCAAATGGACGTCATAGAAAATTCACACATTAAAACCCGGGACGGGGAAACTGGAGTTGCCCGTGTGACATCTTACAATATGCAAAGCTTCGTGGAAGTTCCCTGGAAAACAGGGCCTGACAAACCCCTGGCGAGAATCGGGCCGTTTGAGTTGTTTAATCTTTTTACCGCGAATATAATCCGCGAAAAAGTAGTATTTACGCGGTGAAATGCATTCCGAAAGCTTCTTCATCCAAAACCGGCTGCCATTTTCTGATCAGTTCTTTATAGTCTTTTCCAACAGGCATTATTTGCCTGTTCAGATCAAAAAGTCCCAGTTCATTTATTGTTCCGTTATCATTCCGGAGGGCCGAATCCCAATCTACCTGATGGAGCAGACTATACCAGGTGAAACCAATAACGGGTACGCCGTCGTGTTTAAGTCGGTGAAGATTGGCCCATTGTTTAATCAGCCATTCCGAACAGGCCGGCATTTTAATATTGGTTTCGGTATGCATGATGGGGAGCTTGTATCGGCGGTAATATTGTTGGGTGATAACATAGTATCCGAATATCTCTCCTGAGGCTTGTGTACTGCCATCCGGATGTACCAGATGTTCATTGGTAACATAATAATCATTTCCCATAATGCAGCGGGCCCTTACCTGGTGTTTGGCAAACCATTCATATTCTGTTTTCGTCATACCATTTTGCTGAAGGTATTCATACATCGACACCTGAAGCGGATAACCATAGGTCAGGTCCAGAGACAGAAACCGTTTCTGATTCAGAAACCGCGCGAGCGGAACTGCCTGCGGCTCCATCGCATGGAAATACTCTGAGGATTCACTTTGGATGAAGCAGGCTTCCGGCTGAATCTGAAGAATGGCATGCATGGCCATCACATTGGCTTTACATAGGTTCTTCAATGCAGTAATAAAAGCACTGTCGGACATCAGACATTCATTCCACCAGCCATACTGGGCTGAAAACATGGCGGCAATGAAAATCTCATTTACGGGCGTATAGAATTTCAGATAAGGAAATCTTTTGGCAAAAGAACCGGCATATTCAGCGAAATAAACCGGAAAAGCCGGATTCTGGAAATCACCCATCCAGTCCGGCACTCCGAAATGACAGAGATCAACCAGCGGAATAATATCTAATTCTTTGAGCCGGTTAAATGTAGTATCCGTAAATGACCAATCATATTTGCCCGGGGCCATATGAGTCTTATAATAGGGAGGGCCATATCGAAGATATTTGATACCCATTTCCCTGACCAGGGTAAGATCCGTTTCCCAATTTTCATAATGACCCGTTTTGGCCATCTCGTCCACCCGCTTGATTTTTCCATCTTGAAGCCTGATTTTCGGATAACTGTTCTCAATACCCGTGGCAAACATAAATGCGTTACTCAGCATTGACTAAAGGATTAAGTCCGTCTGTTATTGAATTATGACTAATTTCTGTTCCGGATAAATTTATCTTGTTTCCAATTAATTCCTGAATTTTTGTTTCCATATTTTCCCATGTTTTATTCCATGAAATATGGCTGAGGAACTGGTCGACCTTTTCCAGCCATGCGGAATTATCTTTTACTTTGAGGTCGTGGTCCGCTATTTCAATAAAACCTTCCGCATCGCCTGCAATTCCAACCAGCCCGTCTGCACCATATGGATATACAACATCATGAATGGCTGTTGAAATAACTCTTTTTCCGGCTGCGAGAAATTCCGGTGTTTTAGTCGGGCTGATATATTCAGTTGACTCATTAATGGCAAATGGCATGATACAAAGATCCCAGCCAGAAATGTAGGCAGGTAATTCCTTATAATCCTTCATTCCGAGATAGTGGATATTATCACTTACTGGAAGATCCGCCGGATCAATCTTGACGACTGGTCCGATGAACACGAACTGCCAGTCTGGTTTCAAAACTGCCATGCGACGAACGAGATCAATATCAAAACGCTCATCTATAACGCCAAAGAAGCCCAGTCGCGGATGTGGTATTTTTTTCTGGTCAGGTTTTTCTGCAAGATCTGTCCTGGCGGGGGAAAAGAATTGTTTATCAATCGCGCTGGGGAAAGGATAAATATTATGATGATATTTCTTCTTGGCTTCGTACAGTCGGTAGCCACCCGTAAATACGATATCCGCTTTGGATAAAAGTTGTTTCTCATATCCGATCAGTTCGGCCGGCGCAAATTTAAATGCTGAAAGTTCATCCATGCAATCATATACAGTAAGCAGCGGGTTCAGGTGGCGGGTAAATGCCAAAGCCATGGGCGCATAATACCATATGATGAACTCAGAGGTATGATAAATCCGCAGGAACTGGTCAACCAGTTTTTTCATCCGTTGTTCGAATGATTGCTGCATTTCGCCGGCCTCCAGTTCCGGGGTCACGATGTGCACCCCGTTGGCCGGGTCAATATGAACCTGAAGTTTATCGGGATATCTTGTATACGTGGGTTCTTCAATATAGAACACCCGGGCCTCTTTAGCAAACCGGCTCATTAAATGTTGTGGACGCTGGTACACAAAATTCCACCTGAGATGAGAGAAACAAATAAGATCGTTTTTCACTGCGAGGATTTTTTGATGTTAAAATAATATTCGGTTTCTACAACTGCTGGGTATCTGATTCTACAAAAAATTAACAGTAAATAAATTCGCGTATAAAAATCCGGCGTTCAATACTGTGCCTGCTCAATTTTAAAGCGGATGCTGATGCCGGCCTCTATACTTTTCAAACCTCATTCCAAAATCATGAGTTATTACGCGCTTACATAAAATGGTCTGGCACGATTATACAATTTATAATTAAAGCTGCCGTGATGATGTTGCGGAAATGCTGTAAGTCTCACTTGCTGATAAAAGGCAACTGGTAATTACTTGTTATCCCACAAATATGGAATCGAGATCGACAATACTGTTTACATATATGGAATTTCTTTTCCTGGGTGAAATCGAAAGGCATATGCTCGACGGCGTTTCGATATACGCAGTGCAATTTGCACTGGCAGAAAATACCCGGGCTGTTGAAGGCATCGAGATTTATCGCGGGTCAGGACCAGGAAATCGCGTGTACTGGAGGCAGCGGTTTGTTTCAGCGAATTCCAGTATGGTGGACCCGGAACTGGTAGAAATTATTGGAGATGCAATAAAAGTGCTGGAAGATATTTAACAAAGTTCTGATAACTGTGTGCTCTGCGATTGGATCGGGCGATTTACTTAAATGAGTTTTTTTTGAGAGTCGTTGAAGCCCCTGCATATCTATGACGGGGCTCTTTATTAACTACATACAGTTTTGGGTCAGGGGGAATTTAAATCGACGAGGGAATAACCATATTTAGCGATTCAACATTTGTGAAATTATTCGGCGCGGCGCATCGCATCCAATAATTCATAATAGCATCGATTGTTTTTTCTATTTCACTGATTTTGTTTTCTTTAATAAAAAACCCCTGCGCTGACGCACTGTACGCTTCAATTACGGTTTTTTGGTTTAACGACGTGGTCAGATATAGATAGGGAATACATTTAATCGCCAGTTTGAAGTCAAGTTGTATTTTATTTCTCAGTTCTAACCCATTCAGCAAAGGCAAATTGATATCTGACAAAATAATGAATGGCAGAATTTCAGTATTAGTTAAAAAATCCAGTGCTTTTTGGCCGTTGTCGAAAAAAATCAGCTCGTTGGGATAATTTAATTTCTCAAAAACATTTTTTAAAATAAGCTGATCATCCTGATCATCTTCAATAATCACTACAGGGCCGTTTTTGTTCATAGTATGGACTATATGGTTGAAAACGGTAATATAGCCATTCGTTGGCGATACGGTTGTTAAATCTTCCCCGGGAGAAATGCCGTACATGGATGGTGACGATTGTGATCGACAATCGCGGCGCAGTGTTCACTTATAACTCATTTACTGTATCATTTTCGGACAACTACAATTCGGAATATCCCGGGTAAGCAACTGACAACTAACTAATTGTCAGATGGAATGCATTTTGACAGGATTCGGGTAGTCAATACATTCATATACATGATTAAAAATTATCTGAAAATAACTTTCCGGAATCTTGCGCGCAATAAGGTGTTCTCTTTTATAAACATTTTTGGATTGGCTGCAGGACTCGCTACCTGTATGTTAATCATGCTTTATATCATTGAGGAGAGCAGCTACGATAAGCAGTTTAATAATGCAGACCGGATATACAGGGTGTCAGCCTCAGGAAAGGAGAATGAAAAATGGGCCTCTCAGGCTGCTCCGGTGGCCTGGGCATTAAAAGGAGAAATCCCGGGAGTAGAACAGGTGACCCGGCTGCTGAAGTTTCCGAATATGGATAATGTGCTTTTAAAATATGAGCATAATAATTTAAGCCGCCATTTTTTTGAATCCAACGGTTTTTATATAGACTCCACTTTTTTTCAACTCTTCAACTATGATTTTAAATATGGCAATATTTCGACCGCACTGAATCGTCCCAACAGTCTGGTGATTTCTGAATCCATAGCTGGTAAATTATTCGGAAATGAAGATCCGGTGGGGAAACCGGTAGTTATCGGTCTTCCTTTTGGCGATTTTACTTATACAGTGACCGGTGTATTTATAAATACGGATTTGAAATCGCATATCCCTGCAAACTTTTTTATGTCCATGCGAAACGGTGACATAGGCAACTGGGTGGCTACTAACGATAACTGGACAACAAATAATATTTTCCATACTTATGTGAAACTAAAACCAGGCACCGATCCTGGTAAGTTTGACAAAAGTCTCACTCCTTTTTTTTACCGGCATGCAGGTTCCGAGATGAAAGCAGCAGGATGGTCGAAGACCCTGTTTATTCAGCCATTAAAAGATATCTACCTCAACTCCCGGATTGGAAATGAGATTGCACCCAATGGAAATATTAAGTATCTCTATATATTAGGGTCAATAGCTGCTTTTATTCTGTTTATTGCCTGTATCAATTTTATGAATCTATCTACGGCCCGTTCTCAGAAAAGAGCGCGTGAAGTGGGGGTGAGAAAAGTGCTGGGTGCAAACAGAGGCGCATTGATCAGGCAGTTTTTAGGAGAATCATTTGTTATTTGTTTTATCGCCCTTGCTCTTGCTGCCGTTATGGTCTATTTATTGTTGCCGGGCTTCAGTCAATTCACCCAAAAACAACTCGGCCTGGCCGACTCTTCGATCTGGGTTTTATGGCTTATCATACTTGTCCTTTTTACCGGGTTTATGGCTGGCCTCTATCCTGCATTCTATCTTTCCTCCTTTAAACCGGCATCTGTCCTGAAGGGAAAAATATTGAATAACTTTTCCGCGATCGCCATACGAAAAGGACTGGTGGTATTTCAGTTTGCAGTTTCTGTATGTTTAATTTTTGCAGCCACAGTCATCTGGTCGCAGCTCGATCTTGTAAAGAATCAGGATCTGGGTTTTCAGAAAAACCAGCAAATCATCCTGCCGATGCCAGGCAAAGAGGTAGCCAAAAATTACACTGCCCTTAAAACGGAACTGAAGCAACACCCTTCGGTAAAATCGGTTACCAGCGGCTCTTCTTATCCGGGCATTGCGAATATCAATGATATGTTATTCTACGCCGAAGGCAGACCCAGAACTGATTTTGTTGACATTTCAATGATAACGATTGAGAATGATTATCTGGAAACCCTGGGACTGAAATTGCTGGAAGGCAGGTCGTTTGCTGAAACCAATCATAATGCGGATACAGCTTCTCTGGTGCTTAATGAGTCGGCGGTCAGCGAACTGGGATATAAAATAAACTCTGCTCTCGGGAAGAAAATAAATTATGATTTCCAGGGTTCACATCATACAATGGAAATCGTAGGGGTGGTAAAAAATTTCAATTTCGAAAGTTTACATCATGCGATAAAACCAATGGCTTTTGCTGCAACAAACTTTTTCGCAAACAAGTACAATTATGCAATAGTCACCATCCAGACTGAAAATTGGGGTAAAGCCTTATCCGGTATGGAAAAATCATGGAATAAAATAAACCCGTCAACACCGTTTACCTATACATTCCTGGATCAGGATTTCGCAAAGAACTACGAGAAGGAACAAAGAACATCCGGTATGGTCATTTATTTTATGGTAATTGCCGTGCTGGTTGCCTGTCTTGGATTATTTGGGTTGGCAGCTTTTTCTGCAGAAAACCGGACCCGGGAAATCGGCGTCAGAAAAGTACTTGGCGCTTCTGTGGGTTCAGTGGCGGCATTGCTTTCAAAGGAATTCATTAAATGGGTAGGCCTGGCGATTCTTATCGCACTTCCCCTGTCTGCATATATGATGCAAAAATGGCTGGATGATTTTGCCTACCGGATTCATCTTAGCTGGTGGATGTTTTTTCTATCCGGTCTCGCTGCCATATTGATTGCGTTGTTTACGGTAAGTTTTCAGTCAGTCAAAGCGGCCCTGTCGAACCCTGCAGAGAGTTTGCATTCGCAGTAAGGATGTAAATTCGTGCCCGTTTCACCATTATTATTTGCGGAATTTCTTTCTCAAGGTTGAAATAAAGCTTAGAGATAGATGAAAGAAAATCAATGGATTATATATAGGCACATTTTTAGCTTTACATAAGATAGGTTGCTCCCGTCAAATCATTTAAATTTTGTCACTCGTGCGATGCTTAATCCCCCCTATGTGGTTACGCCCTCAGTCATCACTGGAGGGCTTTTTTTTGGGAACAACTAAGCTTGATCAGCCCATAATATTAATCTGACTAAAAAAGGTCAGAACCAAATCCCTCCCTAATGCCGAAGCCCTTCCTTTTGGAGGGGTTTTTATTATACTCATAGCCCGGAATTATGGACAGTCTAAGACAAACCTGTAAAAACCCGGAATAGAATTTGAACTGAAATGGCATGAACAGTAAATAGATGATATGAAAAAACTATATTCCTCGATTGCAGCTACCTCCGCGATGACACTATTTAGCTACGCCTTTTCATTTGTCACGGGGACAAATCTGAGGGAACCTCATATACTCGCACAACTAACCAGCAGATTGATACCCTGGCAGACAAAAAAGAAAAATATCATTACGGGATGGCTGCTTCACTATGCCGTTGGATTACTGTTCACCGAGATGTATATACAGTTCTGGAAAAATTCATCGCCCAATACAGAAAAAAGAACCGGTCTTATTTTTGGCGGATTAGTTGGATTAGCGGCTATACTGATATGGAAATTCACCCTGTACGTCCATCCCTTGCCATCCGCAATAAATTTTGGATTATTTTCCTTAAATCTGTTTTTAGGTCATTTGGTTTTCGGAATCGTTTCAGCGCTCACCTTCCCCTGATCGACCTGTAATTATGTATAATATTTCCCGCACCATTAATAGAGTCGTGCAATCTGTACCCCGGTCATTAATGATGCTGTGTCTTTATCAGGCAGGGTATAAGGATTCCGTTTCAATTACATAGTGGCATCCGTATTGACTATTTACAATAAACAATAAAACAAGTTTTATGGAAATTAAAAAATTTAATCCCGGAGAGAGGGCGACACCGCTTGCCGGTGACACTGAGGAGGGAAAAGCTTTCAATAACAGTAGCCCAGACAATCTTACCATGGAAGATGAGGAAGAAAACGATGGGGATGAATCGGCAGTCGGAGCAGAAGCTGAGGGCGGGAAGCCGTACAGCAATGCGTTGTCAGGGGAGGACGGACTTGATGGGGACGAGGGCGATGATGCGTCCGATCAACTCACGGGGGAAGACGAACTCGATGAAGACGAGGGAGACGATGCATCCGATCAACTCACGGGGGATGACGAACTTGATGAAGACGAGGGAGATGATGCGTCCGATCAACTCACCGGGGATGATAAAAAGTAAGAAGACGTAGATGATGATTCGTTTGACAAGAATTAAATTATTCAAAAAGATCGCAAGGTCATTTAAAACTCAAATTATTTTTATATGGAAGACATTTTATACGAGACCAGAAAGGAAGGTCCGGTTGCAAAGACAATAGAAACACAGACTTCGAAGTTGCCATCAGACTGGTTTCTATGGTCGGCACTTGGGTCGATGGGTATCTCACTGGCGTTGAAAATTATGGGTAAAAAACATAATGCTTTATTTTTAGGACAATGGGCGGCACCATTCCTTATACTTGGTCTTTATAATAAGCTTGTAAAAGTGGAAGGGCACGACAAGGAAGATAAATAAAGGAAGACAAATAGAAAAAAGGCCGGTAATTACCGGCCTTTTTTCTATGCTGGCAGGCCAGTACTATAGCCTGGAATTCCCAACCCGGTTTTGCCGTAGTGGCAATAGAAGATATCTAACTTTGGACTCCGATTAAAATTTCATTGTATTTAATGAAAATATTTTTAAGAATACTGAAACGCTCATTGATAGTTGTCCTCTCGTTTATATTTTTATTGGCCATTGCAATATTCATTTATTTGCGACAGCCGCAATTTGGCAAAGCACCCTCCGGTGAAAGGCTGTCAGGAATGGAAAAATCGCCGCATTACAAAAACGGAAGATTTCATAATCTTATTGAAAGTCCGACCATATCGAAGGGTCACAGTATTGCAGGTGAAATATATAATACGCTTTTCAAAACTTATCCCAGGCGCTCGCCGGTTGATTCACTGCCTTCAGTAAGAACGGACCTGTTGAGGATTCCGATTGACAGTAATGTGGCAGTTTGGTTTGGGCATTCATCAGTTTTTATTCAATTGCATAAAAAAAGATTTTTAATTGACCCGTCCTTCAGCGGTAAAGCATCGCCGCTGCCCTGGGGTCCCAAAGCATACAAAGGGAGCAATATTTATACAGCAGCAGACATGCCACCGATAGATTACCTGCTGATTTCCCATGACCACTATGACCACCTGGACTATGAAACCGTTGTAGCATTAAAAGACAAAGTGAAGCATGTAGTTTGCGGCCTTGGCCTGGGTGCGGATTTTGAATACTGGGGTTATCTTCCCAGTCAGGTGATTGAAAAGGACTGGTACCAAAAAGTAATGATAGATAGCGGCTTCGCTATATACACCGAATCAACCCACCATGACTCGGGCAGAGGTTTTGTCAGGGGTAAAACATTATGGATGTCTTATCTCACACAAGCTTCGGACTTTAAAATTTATATCAGCGGCGATGGTGGTTATGATTCAAGATTTGTTGAATAGGCAGAAAATTCGGCCCTGTTGATTTAGCCATTATGGAAACAGGACAGTATGATAGTGCCTGGCATTCTGTTCATAATTTACCTGAAGAAGTTGTTCAGGCAACATTGGAATTAAAAGCAAAACGGTTGCTTCCCGTGCATCATTCAAAATTTACTTTGGCCAAACATGCATGGGATGAGCCGCTCATTAAGATCACAGCACTTTCACAATCTCAACCATACCTGCTGGCAACACCCATGATTGGTGAAATTGTTAATTTAAATGATGGCCACCAGGTTTTTAGCCAATGGTGGAAAAGTGTACAATGAAAATAATTCTTTCTAAAGAATTAAAACGTGTTCAGGTGATCCATTACGTAACGCGTGGTTTCGTTGTCTTCCCTTGGATTATCGATTTCATTCGCGAGGTGGTTGTCCCAATCCCGCAATGCTTCCTCCACAGAACGTCCGCAACCGAATATTCCCGATTGCGCATCCGGCCCTAAGAGCACGCAAAAAGCGTTGCCCTCTCTAAATACAGGAGGTTTGAATTGCTGTACCGAGGTCGGAAGATCCTGGTTTTCGTAGTCGACCGAAATAAGCGCGTCCGGTCTGATTTTCATCTGTTCCATGAGATATTTTAACTGTCTTTATCCTGACCCGTTTCAAATACTTCCTTTTCTTCTGCATCGTTTACGGTTTCCGGATATGACAGGGATTCTGATTCTTTTTTAATCGCTTCTTCGATATTGTCGTTTTCCCTATCCTGTTCCGGATTACCCTCCTTTACACGCGGGTCTTTCTTATTCACAGACTTTTTGCTGGTGGCCATAAATAATATTCAGAGAAAGGCTTAAAAAAATTGTGCCACTCACGGCCGTTCTGACTGGGTTTTAACCGGATGGCATATGAATTGAACCCATATTAAAAACTTGTTATGCCAGAAAAGAAAGCAATAGAGCTCGCAAAAAAAGATAAGGCTGAAGGCAAGTCTGCAGGCACGCAGGCGGGAGAGTTTGTAAAAGAAGAAATAGACATTATCCGGAAAGGGGTCCACGGGGCAAGGTCTGCCAAACAGGCTATCGCCATCGGACTATCCAAGGCTCGTCGTGCAGGAGTGGATCTGAAACCGCCGGCAAAGAGTAAAACTTCTGAAAAAACACGCCGAAGTGCTGAACAGGCTTACGAAAAGGGTCAGCAACATAAACCCATTTCCAAAAAACGATCGTTGGCAAGCGAACGTGCGTTAAAAAAAGAAGGCAGTACCGCGGCTTCTCATCTTGCACTTTCCCGCCAGACTCATGCTGCTGCCAGGAAACGGAGTCCGGCTGAACGGTCATCCGCTGCAAAAAAAGCGGCACGCACCAGAGCAGCCAATAAGGGATGATATGCATAAAATCGGAGGCTCAGGATTTGCACTATAGAAATAAAAAAGACATGAAAAAGGCATTTTGGTTAATTATGACGGGGGTTGCGATCGGAATTCTGATTGCGCCGGACAAAGGATCTGAAACGTGGAAAAAAATTACCGATAGTCTGGACGATTTAAAAGACAAGGCTGGTAAAAGCGTGGATGAACTGATCGATACAGGCAGAGACATGATAAAAAAAGGGAAAAAAGGCGCAGAAGAAGTTTCCAATGAATGGTGATGAACATATGAAAAAAAAAGCAGAGCTGTCAGAAATGATTGCAGAGCTGGAGGAAAAGGCTGAAAGGCAAAAATCCGAAATAATAAGCGACTTCAGTGATATTAAAACGGCTCTGCAACCGAAGAATATTGCGAAACGAGCCGCAATCAACCTGATGTCTAAAAT
>Ga0157376_10001519_pt1 | contig 15329 bp, 28 predicted proteins | sample M45metaG_FD_121801 | JGI IMG/M metagenome (GOLD analysis project Ga0157376, IMG submission 121801) | Miscanthus rhizosphere microbial communities from Kellogg Biological Station, Michigan, USA - M4-5 metaG | ecosystem: Host-associated > Plants > Roots > Rhizosphere > Soil | place: USA: Michigan... | reverse complement strand
TAAGCTGCGAAGTGACGCTGATTACGCCGGTAGCGCTGGAGAAGGGGTTGCGGTTCGCGATTCGTGAAGGCGGCCACACCGTCGGAGCAGGTGCAGTTACGGAGATTATTGAGTAGTTTGGCGCCGAAGGCCAAACCTCTTAAGAAGAAAACAGATGAGACAAGGCGACAAAATCAGAATTCGTTTGAAGGCGTTTGATCACCGCATCCTCGACCAGTCCACGAAAGAGATTGTGGACACTGCGAAGCGTACCGGCGCGGATGTTGCCGGTCCAATTCCTCTGCCGACCACCATCAATCGTTGGACGGTGCTGCGTTCGCCTCACGTGGATAAGAAGTCCCGCGAACAGTTCGAGATGCGTACGCACAAGCGTTTGATCGATATCCTCGAGCCGACGCCAGACACCGTGGACGCTTTGATGAAGTTGGATCTTCCGCCAGGTGTGGACGTGGAAATTAAAGCTTTTGGTCACGCAGCGAAGTAAGGGTAACAGCGGCTGGTAGGCCGCGATCTTGAGCAGGACGCAGCCAATACCGGGTTAAGAGAATAGACCGAGGCAAGCTGCGAGAGAGAGACAGGGGAACATGGCAGTCGAAGGAATTATCGGAATCAAATTGGGCATGACCCAGATTTTTGCCGAAGACGGCAATCTAGTGGGCTGCACGGTATTGCAGGCTGGCCCTTGTGTGGTGGTGCAGATGCGCACCAAGCAAAAAGACGGCTATGAAGCGGCGCAATTGGGCTTGGTGGAATTCGTCAAGCCGCAGCGTGTGAACAAGGCGATGACTGGCCACTTCAAGAAGGCCAATGCGGCGCCGATGAAGGTCCTGCAAGAGGTTCGTCTGGAAGAATCGAAAGAAGAAACCAAAGTTGGCGACCGGGTGTTGGTGGAGAATTTCAAGGCTGGCGAGTTGGTGGACGTCAGTGGCGTCAGCAAGGGTAAAGGTTTTGCCGGCGGCGTGAAGCGTTGGCACTATGCGGGCGGCGATGCCACTCACGGTTCGATGTTTCACCGCGCACCGGGGGGTATCGGCGGTAGTTCTTTTCCGTCGCGTGTGTGGAAGAACCAGCATTTTCCGGGTCACATGGGAAATGCCAAAGTGACCGCCAAGAATTTGAAAGTGATCAAGGTGGACACCGACGAAAACCTGCTGCTGGTGCGGGGTTCGGTGCCAGGGCCACGCGGGCAATACATTTTCATTAAGAAAGCACGCAAGGCCAAGTAACGGGTTTCAGGGTTTGTAGCTACAGACCTTGGGCTAAAAGAGATTTTCAGAATTAACGACAAGGAAACGAGATTATGCCAGTCGTGGATGTAGTCAACCTGGACGGAAAGAAAGTCGGCGAAGTTGAGCTGGCCGACGCGGTATTTGGCGCCAAGGTGAATCCTCACCTGCTGCATGAAGCTTCGCGGTGGTATTTGAATAGCTTGCGCCGCGGCACGCACAAGGTAAAGGAAAAGAGCGAAGTGTCAGGCGCTGGCCGCAAACTTTGGAAGCAGAAAGGCACTGGCCGCGCGCGTGTCGGTTCCATCCGGTCGCCTTTGTGGCGCCATGGTGGAACGGTTCACGGACCACGCCCGCGCAGCTACAGCTATGCGATGCCCAAAAAGATGCTGCTCGGCGCATTACGTTCAGCGCTTTCGGCGAAGTTGGCGGATGCCAAGTTGACGGTCGTCGACGGCTGGCAACTGGAATCGCACAAGACTCAGTCACTGCTAACGACGCTGGAAAAGTTGAGCTTCCGCAAGTCGGCTTTGTTGGTGGCATACGGCGAAAATCGTAATCTGGAATTGGCTAGCCGCAATCTGGAAGGCGTGAAGTTGTCGGCACCCAATGCGTTGCAGCCTTACGAAGTTCTGAAGCACGATCGGCTGGTATTGTCCAAGGACGCCGTGGCGCGGTTGGCGCGTTCGCTGGATCCGGAAGCCAAGCCAGTGGAAGTTCCGGATGTGGAATTGATCGCAGCCGCTCCTGCAAAGAAGGAAGCAGCCGCAAAGAAGGAAACGGCCGCAAAGAAGCCGGCAGCCAAGAAAGCTGCAAAGCCGGCAGCCAAGAAGGGGAAGGGATAATTCATGTCAACCCCTCACTATCAGATTATTCGCCGCCCGATCATCACTGAAAAAGGTTTGGGTGTGAAAGAAGTGCAGGGCACGGTGGTATTTGAAGTTTCCGCTAAGGCCACCAAGACTCAGATCAAGGAAGCGGTACAACAGATTTTCAAGGTGAAAGTTGCCGGGGTACGCACTGCCAATTTCTACGGCAAGATGCGCCGCCGCGGACAGACCGAAGGCTATCGCCGCGACTGGAAAAAGGCATACGTAAAGTTGGCCGCCGGCGAAAAGATGATCGAGTTTGCCGAGAATTTGTAGTTGTAGAGATTTTGCAAGACGGGTCAGGCAGTGCTCTAACGAAGCAAGTTGAGACAGTGCGGCAGAAACTGGCCGCCAAAAGATGAGCAGGGCAAGAGGCAGCGATGGGACTGAAGAGTTTTAATCCGTATACAGCTTCGAGACGGTTTATGACCGTTCTCGACAAAAGCCATATCACCAAGGACACTCCGGAAAAGAGTCTCCTGGAACCGAAAAAGCGCTCCGGCGGCCGCAACAACCAGGGCGAAATTTCGGTTTGGCATCGTGGCGGCGGCCACAAGAAGCAGTATCGCAAGATCGATTTCCGCCGCGACAAAGCGGGAGTGCCGGCCAAGGTCGAAGCCATTGAATACGACCCCAACCGCAGCGCGAACATTGCGCTTTTGCACTATGCGGATGGCGACAAACGCTACATCCTGCATCCAGTGGGATTGGAAGTTGGCGCAACGGTGACCACGGGCGAGAGCGCGGACATTCTTCCGGGCAACGCCATGAAGTTCCGGCACATTCCTCCTGGCACCATGGTGCACAACATCGAACTTTATCCCGGTCGTGGCGGCCAGTTGGTTCGGACCGCCGGAGCTTCCGCGCAATTGTTGAGCAAGGAAGGCGATCTGGCACTGATCAAGCTGCCGTCCGGCGAAGTTCGCAAGTTTGCTATCGATTGCATGGCCACGGTGGGCCAGGTCGGCAACCTGGATCACGAAAACGAGACTTACGGCAAAGCTGGCCGCACCCGTTGGAAGGGCGTTCGTCCCACGGTTCGCGGTGTGGCTATGAACCCGGTGGATCACCCGCACGGCGGTGGTGAAGGCCGGGTCAAGGGCAATCACCCGGTAACGCCCTGGGCGTTTCCGACCTTGGGCAAAAAGACCCGGCACAATAAGCGTACCGACAAACACATTGTCGAGCGCCGGAAGTAACGGGTTTCAGGGTTTGTACTTACAACCCTGAGCTGAAAAGTTTGTTGAGCAGCTGAGGGAGAGCATTCGCGGAGTAACCAATTCTGCGAATGAAGAGCAGAAGCGATGCGAGCAACGCGAACAAGCCGTACAGCAGGGCGCCGTTCAGCAGTGCGTCGCGGCGTAAAGCGGTCCAGCAAGCGGGTAGCAAAGCGAGTGGCTCCGAAGCACATCGCCAAGCCGGCAGCAAGAGTAGTAGTGGTAAAGAAACAGGCTCTGGTTCCGTTGGAGCCGATGCTTTACAAACTGTGCAAGGCCGGATGGGCGGTGATTGTTGACCGCACACCGAATGCCATGGGAACACGTTTTGTTTGCCCGTTTTGCCCGAAATCGCACCGAGTACCCGGGCCGGTAAAAGGTTTCAAGAAGATGCGGCATGCCCAGTGGGGCCGTTTGCGCCGCGTCGAGGAATAGGAGAGAGATGGCACGCTCACTGAAGAAGGGTCCGTTTGTTGACGGGCACTTGCGCGAAAAAGTCGAAGGTCTGAACACGCGCAACGAAAAGAAAGTGGTCAAGACTTGGTCGCGGCGCTCGACGATTGTGCCGGACTTCATCGGCCACACCATCGCCGTGCACAACGGCAAAAAGTTTATTCCGGTTTATGTGACCGAACAGATGATAGGACACAAGCTGGGCGAATTCGCGCCGACGCGCACTTTCAAAGGCCACGCCGTAAAGGCTGCGCTGGAGAAGGCTGCGGCGCCGGCTCCCGCTGGAGGCGGCGCTGCTCCTGCGCCGAAGGCATAAGCCATGGCTGAGGTACAAACACAAGCCCCATTGATTGAAGCGCATGCGCTGGCTCGCCACGTGCGATTGTCGCCGCAGAAGGCGCGGTTGGTGATCGACCTGATTCGTGGGCAGCGTGTGCAAGATGCACTGCAAACCTTGCGCTACACGCCGAAGCGTGCCGCCAAGCCGATTGAGAAGCTGCTGCGCAGTGCGGTCGCCAATGCCGAACGCAAAGCCGATGATGCCGGCGCGCCGCTAGATGTAGATGAGCTTTTTGTTTCCAAGTGTTTTGTGAATGAAGGCACGCGCTGGAAGCGGTTGCGTCCAGCCCCCATGGGCCGCGCATTCCGTTACCAGAAGCGTACGGCGCACGTCTGGGTGGCAGTTGCCGAACATCACGTCGCAGCTGCAGAACGTGTAGCCAGCAACTTGGCGGAGGCGGAAGCCAACAAGGGCGTTCGCGGAACCGCACGGCGAGTTCGCAAAGCTTTGACCGGTAAACAGCAAGCTGCAAAGAAGGGCAAAAAGGGTTAACGATGGGACAGAAAACACATCCATACGGATTCCGTCTCGGCTACAACAAGCCGTGGAAGTCGCGCTGGTACGCCGGCAAAGACTACGCCGACCTGCTTCATGAAGACGTGAAGTTGCGCAAGGAATTGAAAGAAAAGCTGAAGTCCGCCGGCATCAGTTCCATCGATATCGAGCGCGCCGCCAACAAGCTGGTGGTGCGCATCTACACCGCGCGTCCAGGTATCATTATCGGCCGCAAAGGTGCAGAAATCGACAAGCTCAAGCAAGACGTGCAGAAGCGCACCAAGCGTGAAGTACACATCGACATTCAGGAAGTGCACCGCCCGGAACTGGACGCCACTCTGGTTGCGGAGTCGATTGCACTGCAGCTTGAAAAGCGCGTGGCTTTCCGCCGCGCAATGCGTAAGTCGGTTGACTCTGCGCTGCGTTTTGGTTGCAAGGGCATCAAAGTTCGGGTAGCTGGCCGTTTGAACGGCGCGGAAATCGCCCGCAAAGAATGGTACCTGCAGGGGCGGTTGCCGCTGCAAACCCTTCGCGCGGACATCGATTTCGGTACCGCCGAAGCGCATACCACTTACGGCGTGATCGGCGTGAAGTGCTGGATTTATCAGGGCGAAAACGTTCCGAAGCGTGCCAGCAAAGTTCAGGAAAAGCCCGGAACCGTCGCAGCAGACTGAAAAATATTTAATGGAAATTTTCAAGGAAATTAGGGAAGCGAGAATATAGCGATGTTGATGCCCAAGAAAGTGAAGTACCGAAAGCAGATGCGCGGCCGCCGCAAAGGCAAAGCGTGGCGCGGCGGGTCATTGGCTTTCGGCGAATACGGACTCAAGGCCATGGAAAATGCTTGGATCACCGACCGCCAGATTGAAGCTTCGCGTGTAGCGATTACTCGGTTCATCAAGCGTGGTGGCAAGCTGTGGATCCGGATTTTTCCGGACAAGCCGTTTACCAAGAAGCCCGCGGAAACCCGCATGGGTAAAGGTAAAGGCGCGCCCGAAAAGTGGGTTTCGGTGGTCAAGCCGGGGCGCATCATGTTTGAAATGGCGGGGGTGGACGAAGCGACAGCGCGTGAAGCTCTTGGATTGGCTTCGCACAAGTTACCGATTCCCACCAAATTTGTTTCTCGTGCAGGAGAACTCTAGTATGCCCCGGCGTATTGAAAAGATTCGTGAAGCAGGCGTGAATGAGCTCGAAGTGCAACAAAAAGAGTTGAGCGAAACCATTTTCCGGCTGCGCTTTCAGTTGTCCACTGGACAAGCTGAAGCTTTGAAGCGGCTGCGGGAAGCGAAAAAAGATCTAGCGCGCGTGAAGACGCTGCTCCGCGCACGCGAATTGAATACGGCGGCAAAGGCAGGTAAGGCGTAATGACAGTAGAAACACAAACCGCAGCCGTGGCAGCACGCGGCGAGCGCACCGAACTGATCGGCAAAGTAACCAGCGCCAAGATGGAAAAGACCATCGTGGTCGAAGTGATCCGCTTGGTGCAGCACGACAAATACCGCCGGGTCATCCGGATTTCCAAAAAGTTTTATGCGCATGATGAAAAGCGCGAAGCCAAACAAGGTGATACGGTGAAAATTTCTGCATCGCGTCCATTGTCCAAGCTCAAGCGGTGGCGGTTGAAGGCAGTGCTGACGCGGAACGCGTCTGCGCAGTAAGCGGAATAGGGAGAATTTGCCATGATTCAGATGCGAACCTGGCTGACGGTCGCCGACAATTCCGGCGCGCGGAAGTTAATGTGCATTATGCCGGTGGGTGGCGACGTGGGTTTGAAAGCTGGTCTCGGAGACATTGTCACCGCGTCGGTGAAGGAAGCCACTCCGGAAAGTTCAGTGAAAGCCGGAACGGTAGTGAAGTGCGTGGTGGTCAGAATGCGTAAAGAAGCGCGCCGCAAGGATGGCACTTACATTCGCTTTGACGACAACGCCGCAGTTTTGATTAACGATGCCAATGAGCCCGTCGGAACCCGTGTTTTCGGTCCGGTGGCAAGAGAGCTGCGTGAGAAGAAGTTCACCAAGATCGTCTCGCTGGCTCCGGAAGTCTGGTAAACACATGAGCGCACAACAAATCAAGCGGCACACCATTTTGCTTCGCAAGGGCGACCAGGTGAAAGTGATGTCCGGGCGCGATGCCGGCAAGAGCGGCCGAGTGTTGGCAGTCAACGCACGGAAAAATACGGTACTGGTGGAACACGCCAACATCATCAAGCGCCACACTCGTCCCAATCCGTCCAAAAATATCAAGGGCGGAATCATCGAAAAGGAAGCAGGCATCAACGTTTCCAACGTGGCGATTGTCTGCTCCAGCTGCGGCAAGCATACCCGCATCGGTCACAACACCCTGGCAGACGGCAGCCGGGTGCGCGCCTGCAAACGCTGCGGCACAGGTTTGGACAAGTAAAGCCCGAGATTAGCAATAGGAAATCAGGAAAAAGAGAAGAAACGAAATGAAGAGCAGAATGCAGGAAAAATACCGGAACGAAACGACGCCAGCGCTGATGAAGCGTCTCGGGTTGAAGAACATTATGGCCGTGCCCAAAATTTCCAAAATTACCGTGAACATCGGTTTGGGCGAAGCTAGCCAGAACGTCAAGCTGCTGGACACCGCGGCGCAGGAACTGGGTCAGATAACCGGACAGAAGCCGGTCATAACCCGCGCCAAGAAGTCCATTGCGAATTTCAAGATTCGCAAAGGCATGCCCATCGGCTGTGCGGTCACACTTCGGGGAGACAAGATGTACGAATTTCTGGATCGTCTCTGCAACGTGGTGCTGCCCCGTGTGCGCGACTTCCGCGGATTGCCGTTCAACGCTTTCGACGGCCGTGGCAACTACACCCTTGGACTGAAAGACCAGTTGGTGTTTCCTGAAATTGATTACACCCGTGTGGACAAGATCAAAGGCATGAACATCACTTTGACCACCACTGCAAAGAATGACGAAGAAGGCCGCGAACTGTTGCTGGGGCTCGGCTTTCCTCTGCGTAGACCCGGAGGAGCGAATTAATGGCACGCACTGCGAAAATCGTAAAAGAACTCAAGAAACCGAAGTTCAAGGTCCGTTCGCGCAATCGTTGCCGCTGCTGTGGCCGCGCTCGTGCCTACATCCGCAAGTTTCAGATGTGCCGTATCTGTTTCCGCGGGATGGCGCTCAAGGGTGAAATTCCCGGCGTGACCAAAGCCAGCTGGTAAAAAGTTTCTTAGGAGAATATCAGGAGAATTATGCAGACCGATCCTATCGCCGATTTTCTGACTTGCCTCCGCAACGCCGCTGCCGCTAAGCACCAGCGCGTGGATGTGCCGGCGTCCCGTTTGAAGAGTGAGATTGCCCGCATCCTCAAGGAAGAGGGCTACATCTCCACCTTCAAGATGGTGGACGAAAACAAGAGCCACAAGACTCTGCGCGTTTTCCTGAAGTACACTCCGGACCGCCGCAGCGTCATCTCTGGTATTAAGCGCATTTCGCGTCCCGGAGCGCGTCGCTATGTGGGTTCGCAGGATGTGAAGCCGGTGGTCGGCGGCCTGGGCATCAGCATCGTCACCACGCCCAAGGGTTTAATGAGCGGACGCGCGGCGCGCAAAGCTCGCGTCGGTGGCGAACTGCTCTGCGAAGTTTGGTAAGAAGTTTTTGCAGCTGAACGAATTTACGAAGGGTTGAACCAGAACAATGTCACGCATAGGAAACAAACCAATTCCACTGCCCTCCGGCGTAAAAATCGCCGTCGCCTCAGACAAGATCGATGTCCAGGGCCCCAAGGGCAAAATGAGTGTTGCGGTGCCGCGCGGTGTCAGCTTTGAGCACAAAGATGGCGTGCTCAACGTGAAGCGCGAATCCGACGATCATCGGGCCGTGCACGGCCTGGCGCGCGCGCTGGTGGCCAACGCCGTTCACGGCGTCACCACCGGCTTCAAGAAGGATATGGACATTGTTGGTGTCGGTTACCGCGCGGAGCTCAAAGGCAAAATCGTGAATTTTGCGTTAGGCAAGTCGCACCCGATCGAATTTCCGATTCCTGAAGGCATCCAGATCGCTGTGGACAAGCAGACCCACCTGGTGATCAGCGGAGCCGACAAGGGTCAAGTCGGTCAGGTTGCCGCGGACATTCGTTCGCTGCGTCCGCCTGACCCCTACAAGCAAAAGGGAATTCGCATTACCGGCGAGCGCTTGAAGAAAAAGGCTGGCAAGGCTGGAGCCAAGGCTGGCGCATAGTCTTTTGTAGTACGTAAGGCGCAAGAAATTAGAGGAGAAGAACAGTGGCATCCGTACCCGTTCGCAGATTATCGAGAGATCTAAAACGCCAGCGCGTTCATAACCGCGTGCGGCTCAAGGTTTCGGGCACTCCTGAGCGTCCACGTCTGTGCGTCTATCGTTCGCTCGACCATATTTACGCGCAGATCATTGATGACCGCGCTGGCAAAACGCTAGTCGCCGCGAGTTCCGCGGATAAGGGCACCAAAAAGAATTTGAAAGGCGGCGGCAACGTCGCGGCAGCCAAAGTGGTCGGCAAAGAAGTTGCCGAACGCGCCAAGGCCGCTGGAGTGGTGAAAGTGGTGTTCGACCGCGGCGGGTACAAGTACCACGGCCGCGTCAAGGCGCTCGCGGATGCGGCGCGGGAAGCGGGGTTACAGTTCTAAGCCTATGTCGAAGCAAACATTGAGGGACAGTCTGTCGGTGCGGCGGTTGCTCGAAGTCAATCCTTCGGATTTGAAGGACGACGTCATCGCCATCAACCGCGTGACCAAAGTGGTCAAAGGCGGCAAGAACCTGAGTTTTTCGGCGCTGGTTGTCGTGGGCGATCACCATGGCCACGCTGGATTTGGCATGGGCAAAGCGCGAGAAGTGCCGATGGCCATCAAGAAGGGCATCGAACAGGCCAAAAAGAATTTGATTCAGCTCAACCTGACCGGTTCAACCATTCCGCACCAGGTGTTGGGCCGTTACGGTTCTGCGCAGGTTTTGCTGAAGCCGGCTCCCGAAGGCACTGGCGTCATTGCCGGCGGACCGGTCCGCAAAGTGATGCAGGTTGCCGGAATTCACAATGTGCTCACCAAGTCTTTGGGCACATCGAATCCACATAACGTTGTAAAAGCCACGTTTTCTGCGCTGCTGGGATTGAAGGATGCCGCTCAGGTTGCGGAAACCCGCACCAAAACTGTGGAAGAGATTACCGGCCGCGACAAGAAAGCGGAGAAGGCAGCGGGGGAATAATGGCAGCAGAAAAAAAGGCCGCCTCCAAAGGCTCGGCCAAAGGCACGGTCAAGGTCAAGTGGGTAGTCAGCTTCATTGGCTGCACCGATGACATGCGTCAGACCATTCGCGGGCTCGGCCTGCGCCGGCTGCACCAGGTTGTCGAGCGGCAGAACACGCCGGAAACGCTTGGCATGATCCATAAGGTGCGGCACCTCGTGGAAGTGGTGGACTAATTTCATGGCTCAAAAAATTGTAAGAAAAAAATCGAATCGCACCGCCGGCAAAGCCAAAAAGGAAACTCGCAACCGGTTCAATCTGGAAACGCTGCGCCCGCCGCGTGGCTCGCGCAAGAAAAAAGTCCGTGTTGGCCGCGGTATCGGCTCCAAACTCGGCAGAACTTCCGGCGCCGGCAACAAGGGGCAAAAATCGCGCCGCGGCTATTCTCGCCGGCGCGGATTTGAAGGCGGTCAGATGCCGTTGCATCGGCGCATTCCCAAGCGTGGCTTTCGCAGCCCGTTTGGCAAGACTTTCGCCGTGGTCAATCTCGAAGAACTAAACGCTTTTCCGGCTGGCGAAACGGTGACTCCGGAACTCCTCCGCGTGCACGGTTTTGTGCGTACCAAGGAAAACATCAAGGTTTTGGGCGATGGCGATCTGAAGAACAAGATTGCTGTTCACGCGCATGCATTTAGCGCTTCGGCCAAGGAAAAGATCACCAAGGCAGGTGGCACGTTCGAGGTTGTGGCTTAGAATTTCGGGGCGACGGATAACGCATGAACCGATTCTTACAAGCAGTCGCGAATCTCTTCCGCATCGAAGAGTTGCGGAAGCGCGTTCTCTTCACACTGGCATTGCTGGCTGTGTACCGCATCGGTGCTCATATTCCGACGCCTGGAATCAATGGCGCGGTGCTGGACCAGATCTTTTCGCAAGCGCAAGGCACGGCGCTGGGCATCTTCGATCTCTTCAGTGGCGGCAACTTCCGCCGTTTGACGATCTTTGCTCTGGGCATCATGCCTTACATCACTTCGTCCATCATCTTGCAATTGATGACCGTGGTGTTCCCGTATCTCGAACGCCTGCAAAAAGAAGGAGAACTGGGCCGCCGCAAAATCACCCAGTACACCCGGTATCTGACGATTGTGTTGGCCATCATCCAGTCGATCTCCACCGCCACGTTGCTGCAGTCGCAATCAAGCGCGGGCGGGCAAGCGTTGGTTTACCATCCCGGTTGGGGTTTTAAGCTGATGACCGTGCTGACCTTGACCACCGGATCGGCGTTCATCATGTGGCTCGGTGAGCAGATTAGCGAACGCGGCATCGGCAATGGCATGTCGCTCATCATCTTTGTCGGTATCGTGGTTGGATTGCCGCGTGCGGTGCTGGACTTGTACGAAAAGTTTAAGACCGGTGCCTGGGGAGTATTTACTCCGCTGGCCATACTGCTGTTGCTGGCGTTGATGATTGCGGTGATCGCTTTCATCATCCTGGTCGAAGGCGGCCAGCGCCGCATTCCGGTGCAATACGCCAAGCGTGTTGTCGGTCGTCGGGTCATGGGCGGACAATCTTCATACCTTCCGCTGCGGGTTAACTCCGGTGGCGTCATTCCGCCGATCTTTGCCAGTTCGTTGCTGGCATTTCCGGCCACCATCGCGCTGGTTATCGGCGCAAAGTACGCTTTTGTGAAGAATTTTGCCGATGCCGTAAAATGGGGTGAGCCTCTCTACACCGTACTCTATGTCACCATGATTTTGTTGTTCGCGTTTTTCTATGTCGGAATCGTTTTCAATCCGACTGAACTTGCCGACAACATGCGCAAGAACGGCGGCTTTATCCCGGGGATTCGCCCTGGGCGCAACACCAGCGAATACGTCAGTCGGATTCTTAAGCGGCTTACTTTAATCGGCGCGGTGTACCTGGCCATGGTTTGCTTGCTTCCGGAATGGATGATTGCCGGTATTCACCTCAATCACTTGCCAGTATGGCTCGGTGGCAACTGGTTTGACCGCCACTTCCCGCAATGGATTTTGAACGGTCTGGGCGTGCAGTTTTATTTCGGCGGAACGTCGCTATTGATCGTTGTCGGTGTGGCGATGGACACTGTTCAACAGCTGGAAGCGCAGTTGGTGATGCGTAACTACGAAGGATTTGCACGGAAGGGCCGAATTCGCGGCCGGCGGTAGACCCGGTGGTAAGAGGGAGACGACCGAGTGACGCCGGACATTCGCCCGCACGAGAAGCTGGACCGTGCAGTGATTTTTCTTGGCCCTCCGGGTGCCGGGAAAGGTACGCAAGCGAAAGAGTTGGCGCGCAAGTTTTCCGCGCCGCATCTTTCCACCGGCGACATGCTTCGCGAGCACGTAGCGCAAGGCACATCGCTGGGCCAGCGCGCGCAGCCGATCATGAGCCGCGGCGAGCTGGTGCCGGATTCGATTGTGCTTCGGATGGTCGCGGAACGTATCGAGCGCCGAGACTGTTCGCATGGCTTTGTGTTCGACGGATTTCCGCGGACGGTAACCCAGGCGCAGTGGCTGGGTGAGTTGCTCAAGCAGCACGGTTTCAAGCCGCCGGTGGTGGTTCATCTGGTGATTGATCCCGCGATGCTTTTGCGGCGAATCACCGGACGACGTATGTGCCGGGTGGGCGGAGAGATTTACAACATCTTCGAGCGCCCGCCGAAAGTCGAAGGCCGTTGCGACAATGACGGCGGCGAGTTGGACCAGCGCCCCGACGACCGGGAAGAAATTGTTGGTCCCCGGCTGGCGGCGTACGAGAAACAAACCGCTCCGCTGGCGGCGTATTACCGGCGGCTTGGCAGGCTTCGCGACATCGACGCCTCCAAGACCGTGGATGAAGTAACCAGAAGTATTTTGGATTTTGTTCGCGAAGCGTTGTAACGGCTTCGCACAACGAAGATGGCGATACATCTGCGCAGCGCAGACGAAATTGAAAAGATTCACCGTGCCGGCCTGATCGTGCATGAAGTGCTCAACGCGCTGCGGGCCAGTGTTCGCCCTGGGATGACGACGATGGACCTCGAGCAACTTGCCGAGGAAAAAATCGCCGGCAAGCCCGGGCACCCGGCCTTCAAAGGGTATCGCGGGTATCCTTGCGTGCTGTGCACTTCGGTGAACAGCGAGATCGTTCACGGGATTCCGTCGCCGAAGCGCAAGTTGAAGGAAGGCGACATCGTCTCCATCGACTTCGGCATGGAGGTGGATGGGTACTTCGCGGATTCAGCGGTCACCGTTCCGGTAGGCAAGATTAAGCCGGAATTGCAGAAGCTGCTGGATGTAACCCGCGATTCGCTCGACCGCGCCATCGAAAAGATGTGCGCCGGTAACCGGCTCGGTGATGTTGGCCATGCGGTGCAGAGCCTGGTCGAGGAGAATGGTTTTTCGGTGGTTCGAGAATTTGTCGGGCACGGCATCGGCACCAAAATGCACGACGAGCCGAACCTGCCAAATTACGGCGAACCGGGACGCGGCGCGCGTTTGCAGGAAGGCATGGTCATCGCGGTCGAACCGATGGTCAATGCCGGGGGCCACGAGGTTCGCATGCGGGACGAGTGGGTAGCGGAAACCGCCGATGGCAGTCCTTCGGCGCATTTCGAGCACACCATCGCGGTCACCGCGAACGGGCCAAGAATTTTGACCAGGCCGAAAGAAGCCGCCGGCCCGTCCTGGTAAATAGTTTCAGCGACCGGAATTTGCAGTTGATTTTAGGAGCTTATGGCAAGAACAGAAGACGACAAGAAAAAGAACGATTCGGGAAACTCGAAAGAAGATGCCATTGAAGTTATGGCCACGGTCATCGAGCCGCTTCCCAACGCGATGTTTCGCGTCGAGCTGGAAAACAAGCACCAGGTTCTGGCGCACGTTTCCGGCAAGATGCGCAAAAATTTCATCCGGATTCTCGCGGGAGATAAAGTCGCAGTCGAACTTTCGCCTTACGACTTGACCCGTGGCCGGATCGTCTACCGCTATAAATAGCGGATTGCTTTGTGGGGTGCCGGGCTTTCGCTCGGCGGTCTTAGGGTCGAGTTGAGGCAAGCGAGGAGTCAGGCATGAAAGTACGAGCGTCAGTAAAAAAGATTTGTGACAAGTGCAAAGTCATCCACCGCCGCGGCGTGGTCCGGGTAATTTGCGTCAACCCGAAACACAAACAACGGCAGGGATAGATTTGGCGGTTCTGGTCAAAGAATTTCTGGCCCCAGGGTTTAAGGAGAATTAAGCATGGCACGTATCGCAGGTGTTGATCTTCCGGTGCAGAAGCGGCTATGGGTCGGTTTGACCTCGATCTATGGCATCGGTCAAGTGCGCGCAAAGAAGCTCGCCGAAAAGGCTGGCGTGGACTTCACCAAGAAAATTCGCGACCTTACTGAAGACGAAGTGAACAAGCTTCGTAACGCCATAGAACAGGAAGGCCGGGTCGAAGGCGATCTCCGCAAAGAGATTCAGATGAACATTCGCCGGCTGATCGAAATTCAGGCCTATCGCGGCGTTCGTCATCGCCGCAATCTGCCGGTTCGCGGGCAGCGCACCCATACCAATGCCCGTACCCGCAAGGGTCCGCGCCGCGGCGCCGTCGCTGCCAAGAAGCAGGTCAAGGGCAAGAAGGGCTAACCAGATTCTGTACTGGCGGGTGTTAGCCTTGGGTTGTAGCGGCCACTCTCAGGTGGCCTGCATTAACGGGTTTCAGGGTTTGTACTTACAACCCTGAGCTAAAAGGGAAACGGAGTCACACGTGGCAAAAGAGCAACAGAACACTGCGCCTGACGCACAGCCTGGGAAACCGGGAGCTGCGCCAGCCAAGCGCAAAAAAGAGTTCAAGAAAAAGCGCGAGCGCCGCATCGTTCCGCATGGAGTGGTTCACGTGGCTGCGTCGTTTAACAATACGCAGATCACCATCACCGACACCGATGGCCGCACCTTGTGCTGGTCCTCGGCCGGTGCAATTGGTTTCAAGGGTTCGCGCAAGGGCACACCGTACGCCGCGCAGCAGGCTTCGCTCAACGCTGCCGGCAACGCGCGTGACCAGTACGGCATGAAGAGCTGCGAAGTTCGCGTGCAGGGTCCGGGCTCCGGCCGCGAATCCGCGGTGCGTGCTCTGGCTGCCGCAGGTCTGCATATTGTCGTCATTCGCGACGTTACGCCGATTCCGCACAACGGCTGCCGTCCCCCGAAGCGCCGCCGCGTCTGAGGCGTCGTGCACCAAATTTAGCTGCGCCTTGCAACAGGCTCACCGAAAAGTTCTAAAGGAATTGGGAAGGGAGAATCGAAGTTGGCAAGACATCGTGATGCAGTTTGTCGCTTGTGCCGCCGTGAGGGGCAGAAGCTGTTTCTAAAAGGTCTGCGGTGCTTCACCGAGAAGTGCGCTATCGAAAAGCGCAATTTCGTTCCCGGTCAGCATGGACAGTCGCGCCGCGCCAAGGTTGCCGGCTACGGCTTGCAGTTGCGCGAAAAGCAAAAAGTAAAGCGCACCTACGGCATCATGGAACGGCAGTTCCGCCGGTACTTCGGCGAAGCCGCCCGCCGCAAG